>Ga0209463_1000844_pt1 | contig 20685 bp, 14 predicted proteins | sample AgamicMgSfrz_FD_187169 | JGI IMG/M metagenome (GOLD analysis project Ga0209463, IMG submission 187169) | Agave microbial communities from Guanajuato, Mexico - Mg.Sf.rz (SPAdes) (version 2) | ecosystem: Host-associated > Plants > Phyllosphere > Phylloplane/Leaf | place: Guanajuato, Mexico... | reverse complement strand
CAGACCGGCGATAATGCCGGTCAATACGTCCCCGGCACCGCCCGTCGCCATGCCGGCGTGCCCGGTGGTGTTGATGTACGCCTCGCCGGAAGGCGTTGCGATGACCGTTCGTGCTCCTTTGAGCACCAGGGTCACGCCCTGCTCGCGGGCGTACCGTGCAGCGTGTCCAATCCGGTCACGCTGCACTTCAGGGGTCGGCATGCCCAGCAGCCGGCCCATCTCTCCGGGGTGCGGCGTCAGGATGGTCGCCGCACTTCGCCGGCCCCAGTCGCGAGGCCCGGTCGGGCCAGCGTCTGCGAGCATGTTAAGGGCGTCCGCATCGATGACGAGCGGGCGATCCGTCTGTTGCCACAGGCGGCGCAGCCAGCCGGTGTCGCCCTCGAAGCGGCCGAGGCCCGGCCCGGTCGCGATCACGTCGCGGCTCTCCGCGAGACGCAGCACGGCGTCGGCGGAAGCCGCGTTCCACTCGCCGCTGTCGCCATCTGCGGCGGCAGCGAGCATAAGCTCGGGCACGCTGCCGATGACATGCGGCAGCAGTGCCGCGGGCAGCGCCCATGTGGCGAGCCCGCAGCCAGCGCGCAGCGCGGCTTTGGCCGAGAGCAGGCCTGCGCCGCTCATCGGCAGACTGCCTGCGGCCAACAGCACGTGGCCGTAGGTGCCCTTGTGCCCATCCGGTGCCCGCCGGCGGTCTGTGTCCACGTTCAGGGCACCGCGCATCACTTCCTCGGTCAACAGACGGACCGAGGGGCCGTGCTCCGGCGCAAGCCGTGCCGGAATGCCGATGGCGCGCACTACGATGCGCCCCGCTGCTGACGCGCCCGGATACTGCACAAGCCCGCGCTTCAGCAGCGCGAGGCATACGGTCACCCGGGCTTGAATGCAGGGCTCGTATACCTCTCCGGTATCGGCATTCAGCCCGCTTGGCACATCGGCGGACACGACCGGCTTGCCGCTGTCGTTCGCCGCCTCAATCAGCGCCGCGTAGGCTCCTCGCGGCGCCCCACGCGAGCGGGTGCCCAGCAGCGCATCCACGATGCCTGTGCACCGACTGAAGTCCACGGCTTCACGGCCGTGGACCAGAGCAGGGATGCCGAGCTGCGCAGCGGCATCCCGCTGCACTGCGGCTTCGCCCCGCAGTGACTCGGGCGCATCGGCGTAGACCAGCGTCACGCCGAGCCCCGCTTCAAGCAGATGGCGGGCTGCAACCAGCCCATCCCCGCCATTATTGCCCTTGCCGATCAGCATGTACCAATGCTGATCACCGGGGTGCGCCATAACCAGCGCCGGATCGGCGATAATGTCGCCCCCGGAACCTTGGCGATCACCGGGCCCGGTGTGTGCCCGTTTCGCATCTCTCTGCTCCTGGCACCCTTTCTGTTCCACCTTGCCGCCCGATGCCTCTTCCCGGCACAAGGCGATAACTTCCTCCGCTATGGCCCTGCCCGCGTTCTCCATCAGGCTCGCAGCAGGAAGGCCCAGCTTGTGGATGGTATGCTCATCTACGGCTCGCATCTGTTCAGCGGTGACGATAAACAATGTTCATCCCTCCCCGGTGAGTAACTTCTGATTCAGCGTTTGGCATCATTGGATTCTACTGGCTCCCGGCAAAATTCTCCCTTAGTAGGCTACTGTAAAACGGGAACCAATAAACTGCGGATCATCAAGCTCATCCACCAATGCTGCGGCAAAGTCGCCAACCGAGATCGTGCTCTCTCCCAGATCATCGGTCACCAAACGATTCATGCCAATACGGAAATGACCTGTCCGCGGTCCGGATGTGATTGTTGCCGCCGGGCTCATGTACGTCCAGTGGATATCCGATTCCTCGATTAAGCCATAAGCATCCAAGTGCGCCTTCGCCAGTGTTCTAACTTCCTCCGGGAAGCCAGGTGTATCCATCAGCATCTCACCCGAATCGGTCAGCAGACTGCCGGCTCCGCCAACGACAACCAGACGGCTGGCTTTGCCGCGCCGAACACCCTCAATCAGTGAACGTGTAACTTCCAGCAGCTCCTCTTCTTCTCCGAATTTCGGACCATAGGCACTAATGACAGCTTCCTGACCTGCTGTTAGATCGGCTACCTGATCCGGATTCAACAAATCGCCCTTTTCCACACGAAGACGTTCATGAACCATTTCCACTTTGGAAGGGTCACGCACAATTGCAGTCACTTCATGCCCGCGGTCCATCAGCTCCCACAGTATTGTCTTTCCAATCGTTCCGGTTGCTCCAAAAATCGCAACTTTCATATACAATCCCTCTTTTCAGTAGATATCATCTAGTCAACATACCGTTATATTGTAATACTTAATCCTATTGTTATATACCTTAAACGGCTCACGCCATCTTAAACCCTATATATCCACTTGTAAACCAATCGTTAATAAACCGACATTGATGCACATCAAACCTATCTTCTACATCCACTGCATTTTTTACACAGCAAAAAAGCCGCTAGGGCGGCTTAACCATCGGGATGACTAAATTATATCGGTCCATCCTCCCCTTGCTTCCACCACATGCCTTCCGATTTCGGGCGGGTATAGGTGAAGCCAAATTGGGAGTACAGGCGATCTGCAGGTACATCCGCAAGAAGACTTACCAAGCCTCGAGCTGGCACATGTTCACGCAAGTAATCCATGATCTCGCTCATAATCAACTTGCCATACCCCCTGCCCTGAACATCTGGGTGGACGGCAATATCCACCACCTGAAAGAAACAGCCGCCATCTCCAATAACCCTGCCCATGCCTACCAGTGCACCCTCTTTACGTAAACATACGGCAAAAAGACTGTTCGGCAGTCCAATTTCTGCTCCCTCCTTGCTCATCGCACTGAGACCTGCAATTTTTCGCAAGGCAAGATACTCTGCTGCTGTCGGTGGATTGTGCTCAATATTCACCTGATCCATGAATAGTGCCCCTTTCTGCTTGAATTCATCTACTTCCTGTGTAATAGTGAGAGAAAGCTTACGTGAAGCGTGTTTCAAGATACGTCAAGTTCGTGCAAAGGAGGAAAACGTGTGTTTCAACCTTGGATTGAAGATCTACTATCGCGCCCGGGCGCTGAGGCTGTGCTGTTTGGAGTCATGGCTTTGCTTCTGGTGATATACATATGGTCAGCCACTGAAATTCGCCGCAGCCACGAAAGGCGAATGCGAAGGATACGAGATACATTATACATAAGCACAACCCTCTTGGGAAAACTCACCATCCTGGAACATCAAAAATATCCATTTCCAGAAAATGAACAACATGAGCTGTTAATGGCCATGTTAGCCTGCAAATCGGCATCTGGCCTCTCCTCTCCGTTACAGGATCAGATCCGAGACTGCATCAAGGAGCATGATCCTGCCAGACTCTCGCTGATGCAGAGAGCATTGGAACGAGAGTGTACAGCATTATCCGACGAACTCGGCCAAGATACCCGAACGGATCATTGGGGACAAGCCATCTGGACAATCTTTCGGCCTCTAGCCGAACCAGCTGCACTGGCTGCTACACTGTTTCTGTTCGCTGATCTCGTGTTCCGTCAGCGACTGTTGGACGTTTCCGCAGCATCATGGGAGAGCGTCCTGCCGTGGTTACGTGCGGTTTCCTTAATGATTACCATAATGTATGGTTATCTGCTCTGGACCAGCATGCGCCGCGATACATCAGGTACAGTAACCAAAATACTCTCATTACTGATTGTGCTATGCTCATTGCTCCATCTGATTGGGCTTGCTGCTGCTCCCTATGCCCTGGGATTACAGCTCGTCTTCTTCGTTTCAGGATTCGGGTTTACCGGAACCCGCCCACGGAGTGATCGCCCTTACGCAGGTCATACCGAGCTGGAACCAACGAAGGAGACCTCTGCTGAGCTGGAAGTGAATCCAACACGTAAAACGAGTACCCATACTGGCGAATAACTCGGGATCATCCCCTTTTGTATTAGTACCTTTGTTAACCAATCGATGAGCCGGGACTCTCATTAACTGAATCTTTTGTTTCTTAGCATGCAAAAAGGGCTGAACTACGACGTAGTTCAGCCCTTTCCTTTATAAAGATAGTAGTGCTTCGACAAAAGTGAGTTAGCTTATTTTGCTACAACATGTGCAATGATGCGATCCTTTTCGTAAGTAACCTGAACGTCATAACCATCCGCAGTTACTTGGTCGAATTCACCTTTAATTACATTAGCCGTGATTAAAGTAATATCTTTGGAACCTTCAATCTTATAGTTGGACAAGTCCAGATGGAGGCTTCCTCCATCGAGATACAGCTTTTTGCCAACTTTAATCTGACTGTTATCATCGTCCATAACCATTTCCAACGTTCCGTTGTCCATAGTAAAGTTTCTATTCAATTGCAATGCTCCATCCGCATGAACGATGACCTTTCCATTCTCCACATACAGATCACCCTGACCCAAAGCAGTTGCAGATTCAGCCACCAGTGTTCCTGCTTGCAGCAATGTTCCGCCTGTATAACTGTTATTCCCTGTCATGGTAAGCGTTCCTGTTCCCTTTTTCGTCAGCAATCCACTGCCGGAGATGTCATTTCTCCACCAGTCCTCTGCATTAAAGCGACCTTTGGAAGCATCCATATCCACGGTTACGTTGTTCAAGAATGCACCGTAGCCATCCGCTGCTGTCACCAAATCCAATCTGCCCCAACCCTTTGATTCGTCCAGTACCGGATAACCGGAATCAATGGATGTCGTATACAATACTTCTCTACGCTGCTCATCGGTCAAATAAGGCTGACGTGTTTTTAATAGAGCTTCTGCACCCTGCGGCACTTCAGGAGCCAAACCTTTGATCCCTGTTTGTGGCAGACCATACGTGAGTTTTTCTCTGTAGAAGGCTTTGTTGGCGTCATGATCTTCCCATTTCTTTTCATCGTATGCACTTTTGAATGTATAGTCCTCTGTTACGGTGTGTGCATAATCATACAAACTCATATTTTCTTCCTGTGCTAATGCTCCAAATACCTCTCCTGCATTATCATATGCCTTCTCCATCAATTCTTGGTTCTCTTCCTTATTGAATGCATATGCAGTCATGGCTGTCGCTTGTATTCTTGCACCTATTACATCAAGCGGTGAGTGCATCCCAGTTACAATTCGATTTTCACCCATTTGGGCAGCTCTCGTTAAAAATTCAGAGAATCGTTCTGGCGTAGCGTAGGCAAAAGGAAGTACAGATAGGTACGAAGCACTCGTATGCCCGCTCGGATAAGCTCCGTCCTTTCCTCGCCCATCCTCAGCTATTCTCCTTACATAACTTAACGCTGGAATAATTTCGACGTTACTTTCGTATTGTTGGAAATGCTTTTCTCCTGTTGTTTTTGTTCCACCTGAAGCCAAGGGTACTTCTTTCACTTCACCTTCACCTAATGTTTCCCACACAGCCAAACCATTCTCATCGACTACCTCTTTCACTTCTCCGTCTGAATTCATTCTCCATGGTCTTGGAGACGAGTAGAAGTATTTCGAAGGGTTGGAGGATGAAGGGATTTTGAATCGAACCAAATCCACCAGAGCTACCATGTCTGCAAGCTCCGTCTTCGCCCAGTCACTTCCGATTCCCTGGCTTTGGTCTTCTGCCGTTTCTTCTGTCAATACAACATCCATGTCATTGATGTCTCTCTCAACGCTTGTCGTTGGCTTGACGATGTCTACATACGTGTTAGCCAGCGGCCCGAAAGCCTCCATCATACTGTAGATCTTATCTCTTTGGTCATCATAATACGCGGCTAAAGCCTCTTCATCGGTACGATTTTGCGTAACATCTTCTACATATTTGATATTGGCAACCCAAGTCGCTTTATCTCGAATCTCTTCGTTCGCGAATGTTTTCTGATCTGCTACAGCTGTTTTTTGATCATTTTTAAAGCCATCATAATATGGGGTTGGTCCATCGCCATACTTGGCAACCTCTCCCTTTACTCCCGGTTTCGCTGCGGCTGTCCCATCTCTCCAATCCGATTGGTTCATGGACCAGACTTGTTCAAAACCATCCAAAATATCAATAAATGGATTCGTTGCCGCGATATTTTTCAACGTGCCGTCTTCCGCATTGCCTCCATGTTCGACCGCAGATAAACGAGCTTCTTCGGCAGGGGCTTCAACATTCAGCACACTAACCGTTCCCTTTGGCTTGGATGGTTTAGCATCTGTATTGGAATCCATTTCCAAGGCATTAAAAAGTGCACTTACAGCTTCTGCACGCGTGATGGATTGAAGTGGTTTGAAGCTTCCATCAGAATATCCGGATATAATTTTTGCTGCTGCAGTTCCGCCTACAGCTCCTTTGCTCCAATCCGCAATGGACGAAGCATCGCTAAATGCATTCGCAGCTCCCTCATTCAGGTCCAAATTCAGAATGCCAGCGATGATTTTTGCCGCTTCCTGACGTGTGATCGGATTTTGAGGCTTCATCGTTTGATCCGTATAACCGTCCATATATCCAGCTGCATTAGCTGTAGAAACGGCCTGGTAATACCATGCATCCTCAGAAACATCGTTAAAGTTAATAGCAGCTTGTCCTGCATATCCAAAAGCACCATTCACCAGACTCATAAATTCTGCTCTAGTAATTTCGTTGTTTGGTTTGAATGAACGATCCAGATAACCTCGAATCAGTCCTTCATCACCCCATGCTTGAATGTTTGCTTCCGCCCAGTGTCCCTTAATATCAGTGAACTGAATCTTCTGATCGGCTGCAAAACTCCGATCTGCAAACGTCGGGCTTACCATCGACAACATTAGAAGTAATGCCAGTGATTTCTTAAGTGGTTTTCTCATGGCCTGCAAATACACGCTCCCATAATCGTAATTTTTCGACTTCATCAGCGAATGTGTAGGATGGTCTCCATTCATTCCGAGTCTGATCTGGGGTTAACTTTAGCACCCAGGGGAGCCTGGCATCTATAGAACAAATTCCGTTTTATATCAAATTCGTACGTTTTGGCATGTGTACTCCCCCCAAAAAAAGAGTGAATAATAGAATCGTCATCTATAGTATAGATGTTTGTAAATTTAGATTAACGGAGCGTAAATTATTTGGGGTGTGTTTGTTAAATTTCGATCAACATGATTTCTAGTCCCGGGGCTATTATATAATGATGAAGTTGTCTAGAAACCAGTGATGAAGGAGGAAAAAGAATGCGCAAGCTCTTCCAGTCTGTAAGATCCAGGATGGTTTTTTCCTATCTTGCTGTCGTCCTTGTCATTGCGCTTCTTTTTGGTTCTATCTTATATCTCTTCTTCTCCCATCAATACAGCAAAGAGATCCGAATCAATAAACAATTGCTGCTGCAAAGTACCGTCAATTATATTGAGAGCTCCGTTATTCAGAAGGTCAATCAGGTCTATCTTTCCCTAGCCTTGGGAAGCCCCGTCAACATTCATTTGGATAACCTACAAGGAAACCACAGCAAAATTCTGGACATTGAGCAGCTGCTCAAAAGTCAGGTGCAAAATTATTCCGACCTGATTCAGGCCATTCATGTGTACGATACAAAGAATCATTTTATGATCTCATCTGTACATGGGCTGATGCTCTATGAGAACACTCCTTCCAGCATGAATCCTACAGCGGACTGGATTGAAACAATGAAAGAGAGTGAAAAAAGCTCCTTATGGATGCAGACTCGCATGGTTCCTCAGGATGCTTATATCGAATCGCCTGAACAGAGCGACATGAGTCCTTTAATCTCCTATGTCCACGGTTACCCGTTTCAATCCTCTGGACAAGACAGTAAGGTCATGATTGCGATTGATATTAAAGAATCGACGATCAGTCAGATCATTCAAAATATGATCCCTGCCGACTATGAAAATACATACATCGTAGATCAGGATGGAATCATCATTTCTGCGGCTGATAAATCGATGTTAGGCAGCTCCACGAACGAGAATCTGCTTCATTCGTTGCTCTCCATTCCTTCTTCAGAGGAGAGCTTCACGCAAATATTTAATCATGATTCTTATGTTGTTTCCCAGGATCAATTTAAAGAGAACGGATGGAGGATATACACGACCACTCCGAATAAAAGTTTCTATTATAAGCTGGATAGCTTAAAGGAGGTCTCTGCTCTTCTGGGTTTGCTCGCTGTAGCGGTTGGGATCGCTATGTCGTTAGTCTTCACCGTAGTCAATTACAGTCCTCTTAAGCGGATCCTGAATAATATCAAGGGGAGGATGGATAGCCCCAGCAGCCTAAAGCAGAATGAATATCGCTTCATCGATTCGGCTATCAGCAGTCTTTCCATTAAAGTCGACAGTCTTGAAGAAACGCTGCAGGCCAATCACAAGATGATTAAGCACAGTATCATGCTGAATATGTTAAATAACCGATTTACACCCGAGGAACTTACGGAACAACTGCAATCTGTTCAGGTTTCGATGGCCTATTCCCGCTATCGCTGTATCGTCATTGACCCCGTCAGCGAGAAGTGGAAAGAACTGCAGCCACGACAGCTGCAGCATACGTTGTACACGATGATTCAGCAGCTGGAGACAGCAGAAATTGCTGAAACAAAGCTGCTTGCGGAGGAATTGCAGGATCACAAAATAGCAGTGATCATCTGTACGAATCAACTCGAAGAATCTCTTTCTGATCACATTGTAAACGTTATTCATTCCGAGGCGAGAAGCCGATTCGGTCTGGATTTTGCATTGTCGTTAGGCGGCTGGGTAGAGCATTTCGCGGAGATTCACACAAGCTATCATGAGGCGAAAGCCTTGATTCAATACAGCTATTTCTTTCCCGCTCTGTCTGCGATTCAAGATCTTGATCTTTTGGACAGGGAAAACAGCAGTTTGGAAATTCCGGATGCGTACCTCGTGAATTTTGAGAAGAAATTGCAATCCCGTGATGTGGACGGTACGGTCCAGGCCATTCAGGATGTGATATCGACAATCAAGGAAGGCATGTATTCAGCCGAATACAGTCGCATTATTTTATTAAAAATGGTTTCCATTTACGCTGACTGCATCAGTCAGGTGCGCTGGCAGCCCGCCGAGGCGAGCTCGATGAATTTGTACAAACAATATTCCTCGTTCTACAATATCAACCGGTATTCGGAATGGATGATTCATCTGGTAACCGAATTTGTTATGCATATGGAGAAACGAAGCGAGGTAAGGAGCCCGGATACCATTTCGGCTGTCAAAGCCTATGTTCGCGAGCACATTTCAGGCGATCTCACGCTGGATCATGTCGCTGAACAAGTGTTTATCAGCCCCAAGTATCTCAGTAAGATTTTCAAGGAAGAAACCGGAATGGCCTATTCGGAATATGTCACGAATCAGAGAATGGAACGCGCACGCGAACTCATCGCACAACAGGAATTTACCATTGAGCAGGTCGCGAGCACGGTCGGTTACCGTACCTCTGCTTACTTCATTAAGAAGTTCAAAGAGATTCATGGCTGCACACCGAAAAACTTCATGCGCAGCCTGATGAACTGAGTTGCCGATAGGTCATCCCTACCCATTGGATATTGTTCCAGATATCAAATAAAAAGAAGGAGCTACGATGAACCTCAACCTTTCAAGAGCTCTGTGTCTATTTATAACAACAGTTATCCTTGCCATATGCATGAGCGGCTGTACCGTTTTAGGGGGACCCGGCGTACAGGTGAAGCAGCAGAAACACGCTGAAAAACCCGAGAAGGATACCGAGCCGCCGTATACGATTTCCTGGACCATGCACCAAAATACCGCTGTTCCTGAGGATGCCGAAATGATTACCTATATTGAGGATCTTTTTGATGTGAATCTGGAGGTGTGGAACCTTGAGAACAAGCGCTATGAGGACCTGCTGGATTTGGAGCTCGCTCAAGGGAACCTACCGGATCTTCTTCGGATCAGGCAGCCACATGATCTGCTTAAATATCAAATGCAAGAGGTTTTAGCAGAGATTCCAGAGGATGTACTAGAAGAATATGCGCCTAATATTGTAAAGCGAATCCGTGATTATGATTCACGTTACTTGGAGTACGGAAAAATAAACGGTGCCTTATATGGCATTCCGGTTATCAATCAGACTAACATCTACCGGACCCCTGTCGTATATCGAAAAGACTGGCTGGACCAACTTGGACTGGATATTCCGGAAACACTGGAGGAATTTGAAACGGTTATGTATGCTTTCGCCAAAGGTGATCCTGACGGGAATGGGAAACAGGATACGTACGGGTTATCCAAAGAGGGCTTGAATGTCGTTTTTGGCGCTTTTGGGCAGTCCGTTTTTACCGAACAGCTGTATTTTAACCAAAAAAATAATCGACTCGTGATCGGGGCTTTGGAACCTGAGATGAAGAAAGCCTTGGCTTATCTGCAAAAGTGGTATAAGGATGGAATTATTGATCCTGAGTTTATAACCGGGGAAAATAAAGGTGGATATAAGCATTTGTCCCATGCGTTTATTAACAGCAGAATTGGGATGACCTCGATGGGCAACTATTATCATTGGACTCAAGAAGGAGACTATAGCGTCCTCAATGAAAAGGGCGAAGAAATCCCCGTAGGAGCCATGTTCAATGTCCATGAACTCCTACAGAAGAACGCCACTGCAGGCATTGAATTCGGTCCTCCTATTACAGGACCTGATGGACTCAGTGGCTCAAAAGGCTACAATCTGCTGATGAGTTTTATTACGATCGGGGCTGATGCTGTGAACGAGCCTGGTAAACTGGAGAAAATTCTCGAAATACTTGATTATGTCAGTGCAAACTCCGATCCGGTGGAGCAGATCAAAATGGAATATGGCCTTCCAGGCAAACACTGGGATTGGAGCGCTGCATCTGAGGGGGAGTTTCACATTCTTCCCCCATATAACCGTATGGAGAATTACAACAATATGATCGGCTCCAGTATTGGCATGACTGTTCCCGGTGCTCCCTCCGGCAAACGGGAGCAGTGGGCTGCATCTGAGGGATTGACGGAGAACGGTATTTATAATCAACTGGAAGTAGCAACCCCTGCCCTGATTCAATATTCATCTGAGTTGATTAGCATGAGGGACAGAGCATACATCTCCATCATCACCGGTGATCAGCCTGTTGAAAGTTTTGATACCTTCGTAGAGGAATTTATGGAAGCAGGCGGACAACAGGTACTGACTGAAGCTAATGAATGGTATAACGGGCAAATGGAGACAAATCCCACAAAATAGTTTGGCCGCATTATCGCACTATGAATTCCCAATGAATTTCTGAAGGAGTACGTTTGTTTTGCGAAACATATGTGTAGATCACGCCAAGCCATTCCATGCTTCCATCCTTGCTCCCTGGTGCCGCCTCAGTCTCTACCCCTTTGCACTTGCATTCGATCCGCGCAATGAGCGGGGGGTGCTGCTTCGCGCGGTGCTGCCCGATTTGGAGGTGCTGCCTGAAGGCGTGTTTTCAAATCGTTTGCGTTCAGTCCGCTCCATCTGCACAATCTGACCTTCATGTACAACGATGTGAAGCGAGCCAAATTCCATGTCATTCAGCTGTCCGGCAATTCGATCCATCCATACCTCATCCACTTTTAACGGCTTAGCCATAGAGCCGCCTCCTCTTCCCGGGCTGCTGCCCACTATATTATTGACACATGATCATTCGTCCGACTTATAATTCATTCTTATCCAACCTATATACTTGGTTTATACATTAGCAGGGCTTCCAGTTGCTGTCAATCTGTATTTTCAAGAAACATAACCGAAATGTAATGAACTCATAAACTCTCCCTAAAAGGCTGGAAAGGGGCCCGAATTCGGACCCTCGATTACTTCTCTGAAACCGTTCTGTGTCCCAGCCAGCTCTTGAGCAGCAGCGTTGCCAGAGCCAGAATCAGTAATAAGGAAGCCACAGCGAACGATGCCGAGAACTGATATTCGTTGTACAGAATCTCGACATGCAGCGGCAGTGTATTCGTCTCTCCGCGGATATGTCCCGAAACCACGGATACGGCTCCGAACTCGCCCATCGCACGGGCATTACACAGAATGATGCCATACAGCAGCCCCCACTTGATATTGGGCAGCGTGACATTCCAGAAGATTCGCCATCCAGAAGCGCCGAGTGTTACTGCTGCCTCCTCTTCCCGCGTCCCCTGATCCTCCATTAACGGGATGAGTTCTCGTGCCACAAAAGGAAAGGTAATAAACAATGTTGCAATTACAATACCAGGCAAGGCAAAAATAATTTTAATATCATGCTCCGCCAGCCACGGACCAAACCAGCCATTGGAACCGAATACCAGCACAAAGATCAACCCGCCGACCACCGGCGAGATGGAGAAGGGGAGATCAATCAACGTGATCATAACTCCCTTTCCTTTGAATTGGAACTTGGTTATGACCCAGGCAGCGGCTACACCGAATATCGTATTCAGTGGCACGGTAATGGCCGCAACCAGCAGTGTCAGCTTCAGCGCGGACATGGCATCCGGTTCGGTAAGTGCTGCAATATAGACCCCCCACCCCTGCTTCAGCGCTTCCATCATCACAATGATTAAAGGCAAAATGAGAAGCCAGAGCAGCACCAGACTCGCAAGTCCAATCAACAGCCATTTAACCCATGGTGCTTCCGTGGTTGCTCGGTTTGGCCCCGGACCGGTTCGCACTTGGGGAGCAGGCGTTAATGGAACGGAACCCGTCATAATATGTACCTCCTTTTGGTTTATATAAGTTGAACTAATAATTTTACACTGGAACACTGCACGGCCAGAACATCTTCCGATCGCTGTTATCCCTAGATTTTTATGAACCACTCCTAAAAAGGGAGAAATCCGGGGATAGCGTATGCTTCCGAAGTAGCTTTCTTTCAGAAAGCTTTTAGGCGAACGCTCCGCTTCTCCAGATTTTTCTGTCCACTCCGTTATGGTGTAAATGTAAGTTTAACTTATATAGGTTAGCCTCGATAATCTAGGCCCGGCCTGCCTTCCTGCTCCAGCGCTGAAGAGAGTTAATCACCAGCAGCAGGACAAAAGAAACCAGCAGCAACAGCAAAGCTACAGCCGTAGCTCCCGCGTAATCGAACTGCTCCAGCTTCGCCATGATCAGCAGAGGTGCAATCTCCGTTTTCATCGGCATGTTGCCCGAGATAAATACGACTGAACCATATTCCCCAATGCCTCTGGCAAAGGCAAGCGCAAACCCGGTCAGCAGCGGCGGGATCAGGTCCGGAAGCAATATCGTCCGAAAGATGCGCCATCTCCCTGCTCCCAGCGTGGCGGCAGCCTCTTCCACTTCAGCCTCCAGCTCTTCCAAGACCGGTTGTACCGTACGTACAACAAACGGAATGCCGATAAACATCAGCGCCAGGGTAATACCTGCCTGTGAATACGCCAGCTTGATACCCAAGGGCTCCACCAGCTGCCCTATCCAGCCATTTCCGGCATAGAGGGCCGTAAGGGCAACACCCGCCACTGCAGTAGGCAGGGCAAATGGCAGGTCAATGACCGCATCAAACAGGCGTTTGCCTGGGAACTCGTACCGGACCAATACCCAAGCCAAGAGCAGCCCAAGGACCAGATTAATTAAGGCAGCTATACCCGCTGTCAGGAAGCTGACCTTGAAAGAGGCAAGTACCCGTGGGTTACTTGCCGTTTCAATCAGTGTAGACCAGGTCAGTCCTGTGGAGTTAAAGATAAGCGCTGCCAATGGAATAAGCACAACCAGGCTCAGGTAGAACACACTGTACCCCATTGTCAATCCGAATCCCGGCAGTGTGCGTCTCCGGGCCACCATCACCTTGCTCATGGACGTTCATCCTCTCTGCCTTCAGCCGGTAGGGCTGGTTGGCCGCTTACATGGTCTTGAGCTCTATTCGTACTCAACCTTAACTGCCTGGAACATAGATCTGGTCAAAGATTCCGCCGTCATTAAAATGTTTCGCCTGCGTATCCCGCCAAGTGCCGAATACATCCTTCAGCGTAAACAGTTCAACATCCGGGAACTGGTCTTTGAATTTTTCCTTCACACTATCCAGCGTCGGGCGATAGTAATTCTCCGCGGCAATGGTCTGCCCCTCTTCGCTATACAGATATTTCAGATAAGCGTCTGCCACCTCGCGACTGCCCTTTTTATCTGCATTTTTATCCACGATCGCTACAGGTGGTTCAGCCAATATGCTGACAGAAGGTACAACAATATCGAATTTGTCCGGACCCAGCTCTTTTACCGATAAGAACGCTTCGTTCTCCCAGGCAAGCAGTACATCACCGATACCACGTTCAACAAACGTTGTCGTAGAGCCACGTGCCCCGGAATCAAGTACAGGTGCATGCTTGAAGAGTTCACCAACGAATTCCTTCGCCTTCTCCTCATCATTGTTGTTTTTCTTCAGCGCATATCCCCATGCCGCCAGGTAATTCCACCTTGCTCCACCGGACGTTTTCGGATTTGGAGTGATAACCTGGGTATCTCCTTTGATCAGATCATCCCAGTCCTTGATGCCTTTCGGATTGCCTTTGCGTACCAAAAATACAATGGTTGAGGTATACGGGGAGCTGTTATGCTCGTATTTATCCTGCCAACCGGCATTGATCAATCCTTTATCTTCAATTGCATCGATATCATATCCCAATGCCAGTGTAACGATGTCTGCGTCCAAACCATCAATCACGGAACGACTCTGTTTGCCTGAACCGCCGTGTGACTGCTTGATCGTCACTTCCTGGCCTTTTTCTTTTTGCCAATATGCCGCAAACGCCTTGTTATATTGCTCATACAGCTCCCGCGTCGGATCATAGGATACATTCAGCAGCTCGATGGCTTTTGCAGCTTCCTTGCCGCTATCCTGCTCTCCCGATGTTCCTGCTGCGCTGGAGCCGCCGCTCTCCGCCCCGCATGCCGCCAGCACCCCTGTTAATACCAATGCCAGACCAACCAGAATACCCTTATGAATTCTCTTTTTCATAAACTACACTCCCCCCAGAATGGTTCTGCAATGACTACCTCAGGCAGGCTGAACAGCATGGAACGCACCGTAAAAAGAACAAAAGACGGAGGAACCACCCGCACACTTCTCCCTCACAAAGTCATGCCGACCCAAGGTCGTGCATGCTTCATCCAGAAATGATGTGCTGCGGTGTTCCTCCGTCTATACGGTGAGAACGTTATTCTGTTCATGTTACGCTCATCTGACTGTAATGACTGCTGCCGTAATCGTTAAAGCAATCATTTTTATTATTCCTACCTGTTTAGTAAGTTATATGCATATCATAAGGGCAGCCCTCTGGCCTGTCAAACGTTTTTTCCGATTTCTACACGATTTCAATCCGATTTAGAGAAACAAAAAACGGACAACAGGATTTTCCCTGTTGTCCTCTGATCAGGCATAACGGATTAGCTTGATATCTTGCTCTGGTTGCCTTAAGTCAGGCTCACTCTTACTTTCCTGCAAAATGAATATTGGGTACCGGAGGTGTGCTCATGCCTTCACCCAAATAAAAACCGGTGTGTGGCGGTTGGTTATAGGCTACATTTTGCCATGCGATACCAAGACGATACACCGGATCATGCATCAGGGTATAGATACGCTTGTCCGTGATCGCAGTTGTGGTGTAGATCCGCAGGGCAGAGCTATCACTTGTTCGCCATACCACCTCTTCCCTCCAGTCTCCGAACAGGTCCGCTTGCAGATTCGGTGTGGATTTCGTTCCATTATTGGAGGAAACACCTGACGCTGTCAGCAAATTAACCGTTTTGCTGTTGGCATAGTCCCACTTATCGATTCGGTTGCTGTCCAGCAGCTCCCGCAGCAGATCCCCATCCCACCAGATGCCAAAATTCGTGGATGAAGGCAAGGTTGTTCCGATTTTCTGTCCTTTGGCTGTATACAAACCGCCGTCTGCCCATACTTCCGCACCCTTATACCTTGGGTCGATATCCGCTGCCATGCCGCGTCCGACATCCCTCGTTGTGGGTATGCCCCAGATCAGCTGACCTGTACGTGCATCACGGAATTCAACTCCTGCATTGGATGGGGTCTCATGGACCTGGAATACTTCCAATCCGGCACGGTCGGGGTCCAGGTCACTGACATGCATGGCATCGCCATGATGGAGCCCTGTCGTGTACAATCCTTTTCCGTTATCGTCCACCGACATGGCACCATAGATAATCTCATCCTTGCCGTCTCCATCCACGTCCGCTACGCTCAAATTATGGTTGCCCTGTCCGGCGTACCCCGAATTGCCGGATGTATTCGAATCAAATGTCCACTGCTTCGTCAGCTGCCCATTCCGCCAGTTGTAGGCTACGAGTACCGTACGCGTGTAGTATCCACGTGCCATGACCAGGCTTGGGCGTTCTCCATCCAGGTAGGCAATCGCTGCGAGAAAACGATCAACCCGGTTGCCATAATTATCTCCCCAATCGGATACATTGCCACGTGCCGGTTCATAATTCACCGTGGAGAGGGCTTTGCCGGTCTGCCCGTTGAAGATGGTCAGGAACTCCGGCCCGGATAGAACATATCCGCTGGAATTGCGGTAATCCTTGCTGGCATCGCCAATGAATGTACCCGTGCCATCCTTGCTGCCATCAGCCGTTTTCATAGCAACCTCGGCCTTGCCGTCGCCATCCAGGTCATACACCATGAACTGGGTATAATGAGCACCTGCGCGGATATTTTTGCCGAGACTAATTCGCCATAAACGTGTCCCGTTCAATTTATAGGCATCGATAAATACTTCCCCGGTATATCCGCTCTGAGAGTTATCCTTGGAATTGGATGGGTCCCACTTCACGATCAGTTCATACTCACCATCGCCATCCAGATCACCTGCACTGGCATCATTGGCACTATATGTGTACGCCACACCATCCGGTGTTGTCCCGCCCGCGGGTACGCTGAGGGGCACAGACAGGTAGTTGTTACCCCATACACTGGCTGCGGCCGACGCCGCCTGCTCGGTTCCGCCCACTACAGCCCGAACCGTGTATTTTGAGCTGCTTGTCCCACTTGCATCCTGAAGGTTTGTGCTATTGGTTATGGGGGATGCGTTCACTTTGGTCCCATCCCGATATACATTGAACGAAACATTGGATCCTTCCGTACCCAAGAGACGCCAGCTGACAAATACACCCGTACCCGTCTTCACCGCAACCAACCCACGGTCCAAAAACTCCATCTGACGCGTGCCCGCCGCCTCGGTTACCGGTGCGTTACCCGCTCCAAACGCAGTCATCAGCATGGCTGAGCTCAGCAGGGATATTCCGGTAATCCGCAGGGTCCTTCTCCAAGACAATCGTTTCAACATAGAATAATAGCCTCCCCAATTTGAATTGGTAAGCCCGTTGTCTCATTCATTAGCGTCGTTTTTATGTAAGCGCTTTAATACATTCATTCTAAATTAAACATTTAATTCCATCTATAGGTCTAAATTAGTAATTTTATACTATGGATCATGGTTTTCTGTAGGATGTGTTGGACTAAATAAAACGTCAAGGCCATGCAGGATTCGGATCCATGCATGGCCTTGACGTTCATCATCTTCATGTCCACTTGCTTTCCATGCTGCAGCTTATACCACAGGTGTAATACATACCGGACGGGACACTTCGAGCTTGAATCCATTGTGCGTCAGACGACCATCCTCCCCATCCATTTGAAATGCAACAATATTGTTGCTATCCTGATTGGCCACGAGCAGTATGCCGCCTGGCAGCAAATTGAAGTTACGAGGGGTCTGACCGATCGTCGACGTCCACTCCACGGCCTCCAATTTCCCGGATTCCTGATCAATATGATACAGCACGATACTGTCATCGCCACGGTTGGAAGCATACAGGAAACGGCCACAAGGCGATACACGAATATCTGCAGCCGTTCCTTCTCCCGAATGTCCCTCAGGCAGCGTGGAGATATGCTGCAGCGTATTGAACTCGCCTCTCCGCTCATCATACATGAATGCAGTAACCGTGTTGTTCAGCTCATTAATGACATATGCCCACTTACCGCTCGGATGGAAAACCAAATGTCTCGGTCCTGAACCAGGAGGCTGATTCGTTTCACGGTGTGTGACCAGGCGTCCCTCTTCCATTCGGTAAACAATAATCTGGTCGAGACCAAGGTCACATACCACAGCATACTGTCCGGACGGGTCCGGCTGAATGGAATGAGCATGTGGTCCTTCCTGACGATCATCGTTCTTCCCTCTACCGGTATGTTCAACCAGTGCACTCATCTCTTCAAGCGTCCCTTGGTCCCCTACCGGGAACACGTTCACACTACCACTGCTGTAGTTCGAAGCAAGAACCCATTTGCCATCATGTGTGACCGACACGTAGCAGGGAGAAGACCCTCTGGTCAGCTTACGGTCCATCAGATGCAGTTCACTTGTTGCCGCATCTCTGCGATATACCAATAACTCTCCCTCGTCAGTTTCACTCGCAACGTACAGACAATTAGCATCCGGACATAATGCAAGATACGATGGGTTGTCCACACCCTCCGTGTGACTGACGATCCTCATCTCACCCGTATCTGCATCCAGCGCGCACAGAACAATCCCTGGTTGATCCGCTGACGCATAAGTCCCTGTATAGAAAAATGTTTCATTCGTTACTGCTCGTTCCATATCTCTCATCTCTCCTTCTCTTTTCCATTCCATGTCTATCTTGCTTCATGAGTCGGCGCATGCTCTGGATTAATGGTTCCACTATGATGTACTTACCCAATTCATCGGCTTCTGCTTCATGAGATCAGACGCAACGTTCTGAAGATTATGTTAATGTTGTGAACGCTTGCATATCTGTCATTGACTCCCCCATCCTCCCTAACCATAATACAAGTATGAGACCTTACAGCCGAACAACCACACTGCGTAAATCCGTTGGATTCCCAATGCAAAAACTCATCGTACTGCCAGATCCGCTGCTCGAAGAAGCAGCACGATACCCTGTTACTTCAGGGCTGTATGTTACCGATATCGGATATTTCCATGAAGCACAGCATCATTACCGGGACCGACCTGAAGGATGTGCCTCCCATATTCTCATGTATTGCGTTCAAGGAACAGGATGGTATGAACTGGATGGCAGCAAACCCCATGTTGTACATGCAGGCGACCTGGTCATACTGCCTGCACATATCGCCCACGTGTATGGAGCAAACGCGGCAGAACCTTGGAGCATCTATTGGATTCATCTGCGTGGCGAACACGCTTTTACCTATATTGAACCGCTCCTGGCCAACAAAATCTCTGCCATTGCCCCTTCCAAAGCCCCAAAATGGCTGGAACTGTTCCATGAATGTTATGATGCACTGGAAACGGGGTACTCCCTGCAAGCCATGATATACGCCTCACAAATTATGGGTTATATGCTTGGAATGCTGGCTTATGGTCAGGGAACAGGTGTCAGCATGGTCAGCAGCAAACGAGCGGCAGAACAGTCTGTCCAGTATATGCTGGAACACCTGGAGCACGGAGTGACTTTGAAAGAGCTCGCCGCACAGGCCCAATTATCAGCACCCCATTATTCACAATTATTCAAACAGGCAACCGGACATTCACCCATAGATTATTTCCTGCGACTCAAAATCCAGCATTCCTGCCGTTATCTTGATTTTACCGATTGGACCGTAAAACAGATCAGCTCAGAGCTGGGGTTCAAGGACCCCTATTATTTCTCACGGCTGTTCAGCAAGATGATGGGACGTTCACCCACGGAGTATCGTAACAAATCCAAAGGTTAGGCGGGTAGCTCCTTGTTACCCGAGACAAAAATATTAAACCGCTTGGAAAATTGCAGCAACCTTTTGAAGGCAGGGGTCGTCTATAGGGGCAAATAGCTTTTATACAAAGGGAAAAACCCTGGAAAAGTGAGGCGTTGCCAATATGAAAAAAAACAGGATAGCTGCTCTAACTGCCGGAGCTCTGCTCACACTCTCTCTGAGTGCTGGCCCAATTAACGCTGCGCAAGCCAATTTTACTGACCTTCAAGGTATTGCAGGGGCTGACAAAATCGAAGCCCTGCATCAGGATGGACTGGTCAAGGGAGTGAGCGACAGCTTGTTCAAGCCGGAACAGCAATTAAATACGGCGCAAGGAGTACAGCTTATAACAGATGGACTCGATCTGAACCTGGATACGATGCGTTTTGTCAAACAACCGCTCCCAAGTGACACCTTCAGCAACGTCAAGGACGGCGTATGGTACAGTGATGCCTTCGTTCGTGCCCAGTATAATGGAATTGAGTTGCCCAAGGATATTGATCCGGCTAAAGAAATGACACGCGAACAGTTCACGCTGTTCCTGATGAAAGGGATCGAAGCCAAAGGCGGTCTGCCGATGATTAACATCAAACCAGTGGATATTACAGATGAACAGGAGCTTACTCCGGAGTATCAAGGTGCTGTTCAGCGTTCGCTGGTCCTTAAAATCAATACGCTCGATGCTGATGGCAACTTCAATCCGAAGGAAACCATCACTCGCGCAGAAGCGGCAGTCATGATGTACAACGCCATCGAATACATGGAAAGCTTCCATGCACCGCAAATCCCGGAAACACCTGAGAAATAAGAAGTGCAATTACGGGGACAGAAGTAGTAATGATCGGTGCCTCAGTACTAATTCCTCCCCTGCCTTTCACGCAAAATAGCCGCATGATCCCATATGGGACATGCGGCTATTTGTTTCATACGGATTTTTTTAGAACGAACCTCTAACTACTACATCAGACAATGGGAAACGACCTG
>Ga0209463_1000843_pt1 | contig 20693 bp, 17 predicted proteins | sample AgamicMgSfrz_FD_187169 | JGI IMG/M metagenome (GOLD analysis project Ga0209463, IMG submission 187169) | Agave microbial communities from Guanajuato, Mexico - Mg.Sf.rz (SPAdes) (version 2) | ecosystem: Host-associated > Plants > Phyllosphere > Phylloplane/Leaf | place: Guanajuato, Mexico... | reverse complement strand
GGTCCACACAGCCTTCTATTAATAGTTCCAAAAATGCTAATCTAATACGATGCCAGTGATAAAATATTTTAGACGTAAAAAACACGTTATTTCTCCTATAAATTATATTTTAGTTCTTGCCCTTTATATATACCCTATGTCTTTTTAGTGAAAATTGAATGAAAGGTAATTTACTTTAATATTATCGGCACTTAGAAGTCATTTTTTATCTCAAGACGAAAAAAGAATAATTTTAAGCCGCCCTTAATTGCTTACTGTTTGTAATTTCTACTGCAATTAATTCCTTTCATCTATCCCAATTGAAAAGATATCGGTTTTGAAAAAACATGAATGTTACAAAATATAATTATACCTGTAAAAGTGACACAAAGGATTATTATTTGCTTCTATTTAAGATAGATAACTACTATATTCGTTTAACTATTATAAAGAAGGAAGTAACTCAATTGTTATAAAAATATAAGGATAGACAAAATGAAGTAAAGGTTCAGGTGGACAAAGAATAACATAGCGGGAATTTTACTTTTTGAAGAAAGAATCTCTGTATTTTGGCGAAAGTCCTGCCAATATCATACGGAGAAAGCGACTACGGCGCAAGTTCATATATATTACAAAATATAAAAAAGAAGTTTTACAAAATCTAAGTGAACTCATGAGAAGTCTCTGATTTTTATCTTTTTCTAGATTAAGGCATCATTTATTTAGGATCGTTTTTCCTCAGCTTAAAACAGAGGAATTACCCTCTTCTTTACATAAGATAGAAAATAAATTGGTTTAAGCAGCCGAGGTATATACCTAATTTTACTAATCACCAAGAATTCAAACAAAATAAGCCAGTATGCTCCGGCGAATACCGAAACATACTGGCTGTGTAGTTTTTTTCATTGTTTACTTAACAAAAGCAAGACTCTTCTCAAGGGTCTTTTTTTAAACTATTTTGTACCATAATAATAATATTGTTCATCATCTGGCTGCTGCTTTTGGTTAATTATGACTCCAAGAAGCTTACCTTTTGCGCTTTCTAATATATCTTTCGCTTTTAGGGCAGAGTCTTTTTCTACATGTCCGCTTTTTATAACCAATACAAGCCCATGACATTGATTGGCCAAAATATGAGCATCAGCCACTGGCAACACAGGTGGTGTATCAAAGATAACGATGTCATATTGTTTGTACATCTCTTCCAATAACTCTTTCATCGCCTGTGAACCAAGCAACTCTGTCGGGTTCGGAGGAATAGGACCGCTTGTTAACACGTTCAGCGAATCTATTCCCGTGGCTTGAACAGCGGAATGAAGCACCGTTTGCCTCGTTAATACATTGGTTAAACCTGTATGATTTTGCAATTGAAACGTGTACTGCACGCTAGGTTTACGTAAATCTGCATCCACCAGTAACACTTTTTTCTTTTGCTGAGCAAAAACAACAGCTAAATTTGCTGCAGTTGTTGATTTCCCTTCTTCTTGAAATGAAGAAGTAACCATAATGGACTGTATATCACGATCTACATTCGAAAACTGAATGTTGGTACGCACCGTTCGATACTGCTCCGTGATAGGAGATTTTGGTTTTTGATGTGAGATTAAGCTGCGCATATGCATTAATTTTTTTGAAACAGATCTTGATTTCTTAAATATTTTAAGCACCGCGCGATTCCCCCCTTACTGGTGATGCATAACTAGCAGAAGAAAGGTTCTTAAGCTCTTCTTCTTTAATAACAGAAATAACGCCGATAACAGGTAGTTGTAAAATACGTTCAACATCCTGTTCATTTTTAATCGTGTTATCTAGGTATTCTAGTAAGAAGGCCAATCCAACGCCAGCCATTAACCCAACAACCACTGCAATTGCAATATTTAAAAACGGCTGCGGTTTAATTGGACTTAAAGTTTCATCAAGCTGCGCTTTAGCTAAAATGCTTACATTATCAATACTCATAATTTTAGGGACTTCTTTTTTAAATACAGATGCCGTCGTATTGGCAATTCTCACCGCTAATCTAGCATTCGTATCTTGCACGACAATATGAGCAACCTGAGAGTCTTGTGAATTAGTCACTTGAATTTGATTGCTTAACTGTTTAGGAGTCATATCTAAGTTTAATTGCTTTGTTACTTCTCCTAGAATAGCCGGACTTTTAATAATGTCATTATATGTTTGGATCAATTGAACATTAGTTTGCAGTTCAGAAGAATTATAGAATTGCTGTTCAGATTTGGCTTGGTTGACCAAAATTTGTGTTCGCGCTTCATATACGGGCGTTAACACAAAAAAGCTGACAACACCGCTGATTGTTGCTGCTATGATCGTAATTAAGGCAATTAGCCAGAACCGTTTTTTGAGAGTTCCGAATAATTGTCTTAAATCAATTGTTTCTTCCATTTAGGACCTCCGTACAAAAATTAATATAGTAAAAACGATACAGAATTCATTATATACAAGACACTATAATTATTCTATATTATTTTACATAATTAAATATTTTTAACAAATAGACACATCTAAAGAACTGTTTGTTAAATGAAATTAAAAGCTTAATTAAATAAATTGAGTATTGTATCTATAACTTTCATTTGATCTTCCTCTGTCATATTAGAACCTGAAGGCAGACAAAGCCCCTTATTGAATAAATATTCTGATACATTTTGTTCAGTATGAGAATATATTTGCATGCCTTCAAATAACGGCTGCAAATGTAATGGTTTCCATAGGGGACGAGCTTCTATATTCTTTTTTGCAAGTTCTTCTATAATAGAAGAAACTGTGACATTAAACTCGTTTTCATGAACTAATATTGTCGTTAGCCATCTATTTGAAAATGTTCCTGACATTTCGGGCATAAACTCTATTGATTCAAGGTGACCTAACTTTTCACGATAAAGATTAAATATGCTTCTTCTAGATTCAACTCGTTCATCCAAAACTTCCAGCTGTGCTCTACCAACACCTGCTAAAATATTGCTTAATCTATAATTATAGCCCACTTGACTATGTTGATAATGCGGAGCTTGATCTCTGGCTTGTGTAGCAAGGAACCTAGCCTTGTCCAAGGCTTCAATATCATTAGAAACAAGCATTCCCCCACCAGATGTTGTAATAATTTTATTTCCATTAAAGGAATAGATGCCAAATCTTCCTAAAGTCCCGCTTTTCTTACCTTTGTAAGTAGATCCTAGCGATTCAGCTGCATCTTCAATAATAGGAACTCCATATTGATCACAAATTGAGGCGAGTTCATCCATCTTCGCACTTTGTCCATATAAATTTACTACAATCACAGCTTTGGGTAATTTATCTTTTGCTAGTGCTTCTTCAAATGCTGTTTGTAAAGCAACAGGGGACATATTCCATGTATCTAGCTCTGAATCAATAAATACTGGTGTAGCTCCTTGATAAATAATTGGGTTGGCGCTTGCAATAAATGTAAATGTCGAACAAAATACTATATCACCTGCTGATACTTCTAATAATTGAAGAGCTAGATGAATTGCAGCTGTACCAGAGCTTACCGCTGCTGCTCCTTTAGTTCCTACATATGATGCAATTTCTTTTTCAAACGCATCTACGTTAGGTCCTAAAGGAGCAATCCAATTCGTTTTAAAAGCATCGTTGATATATTTCTGTTCGTTTCCGCTCATATGCGGGCTGGATAAATAGATTCTTTTTTGCTCTATCAGTGTATTAGTCACTTTTAATCCCGACCTTTAATTGATTTAGCGGGAGTACCTATAACCAATTCGTAGCTCTCAATATTATGAACAACTGTTGCTCCCGCTCCAACAATTGTCCAACGGCCAATATTGATTCCTGGAATTACTGTAGAACCAGCTCCAAGATGCGCGCCTTTTTCTATATGGACATTGCCTGTTAACGTTGCACTAGGTGACAAATGCACAAAGTCTTCAATCCTATTATCGTGTTCAACAATAGCACCTGTGTTTATAATTACATGCTCTCCTATTTTGGAGCTGGCATTTATAACAGCATAAGGCATAACCACAGTTCCACTTCCAACTATGGCCGATGGACTAACAAGTGCTGTAGGATGAATAATAGTTGCATACTTTGCACTGGATAAATGAAGTGATTCAGTTATTTTCTTACGTACTTTATTATTTCCTATTGCTATAACAAAATAGATTGATTCATCTTGACTAAAACATGAAACAGCTGATATTGGAGCATATATTAGTCCATTCTTTTCTTTTTTTTCTTGATAAAAGTCGTCCAAATAACCTACAATTTCATAAAACCCTTGGGCTCTTACCATATCCGTAATCACTTTACTGTGTCCGCCCTGTCCTATAATAAAAAGCTTTCGCATAAAACAGCTCTCCTACATACTTTTCTCGCCTGATCCTTTAAATTTTTCCATCGTTACATGACCAGTTTGATTAATTCCTTCAGATTTAAATACTTTCATAACCGTTAAGAAAAGAATTTTTATATCTAACCAAAATGATTGATTATCTACATACCATACATCTAATTTGAATTTTTCCTCCCAAGAAATAGCGTTACGTCCATTAACTTGAGCCCAACCTGTAATTCCAGGACGCACCTCATGTCGTCGAGCCTGTTCAGATGTATATAAATCTAAGTACTCCATTAGTAGTGGACGAGGTCCTACTAAACTAATATCACCTTTTAAAACGTTAAAGAGTTGAGGTAATTCATCTAAACTAAATTTTCTTAAAAATTTCCCAAAAGGGGTTAGTCTGAGGTGGTCAGGAAGCAAGTTTCCCATGGAATCCTTTTTGCTATTCATAGTTCGGAATTTATATACATAGAAAGGAATCCCATTCTTTCCAGGTCTCTGTTGTTTAAAAAGTACTGGAGAACCTAGTTTAATTTTTACAAGAAAGGCTACACTCGCAATGATTAAAGATAACGCTAAAATTCCACAAAGAGAAACTAGAAAGTCAAACACTCTTTTTATCTTAATCACCTACTTCATTATAACTTCTTTTTCGCTACTAATTTCAAATAAATTACTATAATTATAGTATTTGATTTGGTTGCTTAAAATTTTCACACAATTACGAGTATCTAGCACAGTAGGGTGTTTCATTAATTTAATCATCGTGTCTTCATCCAAAGTTTTGAATTCATGATGATCAGTTAAGATAAGAATACACTCAGCATCCCTAATGGCATTCTCAAAGGAGCTTAACTCGAAATCAACTTGATGTTGATGAACATGTGGATCATGGACACTAATATTATATCCTTCTGCTCTTAATAACTTTACAATATCCATTGCAGGGCTTTCACGTACATCATCAATATTTCCTTTGTAAGTTAGCCCAAGAACAGCAAGTTTAGAATCCTTTTTAGGAAGTAGCTTTTGAACTTGGTTTATGACAAAGCTTGGCATTGAATTATTAATTGCTCGAGCATTTGATATTAATACTGCTTGTTCAGGTGCTTTTTCAATAATGAAATAAGGATCTACAGCTAAACAGTGTCCTCCCACGCCCGGGCCTGGAAGATGAAGATTCACACGCGGATGATGATTTGCAAGCTGAATAACTTCTAATGCATCTACCCCTAACTTCTCGGAGACTTTGGCTAATTCATTAGCAAGTGCAATATTCACATCTCGATATGTATTTTCCATTAGCTTAGACATTTCTGCGCTCACAGCACTAGTGATTAAAATTTCTCCGTTTACGAAACTTCGATAAATCTCTGCTGCTTGATCTGCCGATTTCTGGTTGATTCCACCTACAATTCGAGTGTTTTCGACTAATTCAATTAAAATTCGGCCTGGTAGTACACGTTCCGGACAATGAGCTAAAAATAGATTTTCTCCAACATTCCATCCTTGTTCTTCTACAATCGGTGCAACTATGTCATTAATAGTACGAGGTGGGATTGTTGACTCTACGATTACAGTATTACCCTCTTTTAAATATGGTAAGATAGATTTAGTTGCTTCAATAACATAATCTAAATTAGCAGTATGATCTTCGTTATGAGGTGTAGGCACAGCAATAATAAAACAATCTGCATAAGTCGGCTCTAATCGAGCTCTTAGATTCCCTTCTTTAACTACCTCTTTTACTAGATCTCCTAGACCTACTTCTTCAATATGAATTTCACCTTGATTTAACTTCTCTACAGCTACTGGATTTACATCTACTCCAACAACACTCCACTTTGATTTGGCAAACATTGCAGCTGTAGGCAAACCAATATACCCTAAACCTACTACACATAAGTTTTTGTTCATATTACTTCCCTACTTTCTAATTTTTTCTAACTCATTCACGTATTTTCTAGCAAGACTTTCTCTGCTAAAGGATTCTTTGACAAACTGAAATCCATTTTGTCCTAAAGTATGAGCTAACTCAGGATCATTGTATAACTTTAAAATTTGCTCTTTAAATTCTTGCGCATTTTCTGGGTCTACATAAAATCCACTTTGACTGTTTTCTACGAGCTCCCGTGCTACTCCATCAATTCCTAAAAGGATAGGCTTAGCACACGACATATAATCGAATACCTTATTTGGATAAACCGTTTTAAACGTATCAATTTTCTTTAATACAGCTGTGCAAACATCAGAGGCATTACAAAAATCTGGAATTATATGTTTAGGCTGTGAATCAATGAAAAGAATATTACCTATGGATTCATGCTTAGCTTTTTCTTTTAACCTTTCTTTCTCCATTCCATCTCCAATTAGTAAAAAGATAATATTTTTGTATTCTCTGCATTCTTTGGCAACATCTAAAATAGAATCTAAATGATTCGCCACACCATGTGCTCCCATATATGTCACAACAAATTTATCTTTTAGATTATACTTTTCACGCACCCAGTTATCTTTATGGCCAGGTTGAAAAATATCAGTATCAGCTCCATTAGGAACAAATATAACCTTCTCTTCAGCTATCCCTTTTTTCTCGATTAATGTTTGCTTAAAAGCTGGTGTTAACACGTTAATCTTAGTCGCAAATTTATAAGACAATTTTTCAACTAGATAAGCTGACTTTATTAGAAACTTATTTGTTAGAACACCAGTATCTATGGCAGACTCTGGCCATAAATCTCGCACCTCAAAAACAGTAGGAATACGTTTACACAACTTAGCAAATATCCCGGTAATACCTACAAATAGAGGCGGTGATGTCACAATCAGCACATCATGCTTTTTCACTTTAAACAATACGGCGGACAACGAAGAGAATGTAAAAGAAAAATAAGCCCACAAACGTCCCAAAAAGGACTTATTGTAGGCTTCTGAGACATAAGTACGATACAGCGTTACATTATCAGAGTATTTCTCCCTTGTAACCCATCTCCCTTTATATTTATCTTCTTTTTTACCTGTGATGTAATGAACTGTACCAGCTATTACGGTTAATTCATGACCTTGTTCTTCCCAATATTTAACGAATTGATTAAAACGTGAACCTCCTGGATCATTTTTCCCTAAAAAGTATTGATGTAAAATTAATATTTTCATAATGAATTCTCTACACCTCTAAACATTGAATCAAGACCTACTTCTCTTAAAATGATACTTCGATTATGAATTTTTAGTTTTTTAGATTTCGAATCATATTTGACTAAGTTATTATCTTTTGACAGAACTGTGATGATTCTTATTTTTTTATTTTCTTTCATATTTATGTTCAATTGTGAAACAGGCTCTTTTTCCCCATAGTACAGTGAACGCCATCCTTTAGTAGGTTCAATGCTACCTTCGTATAATTTATCCTTATAGCTAGGACTTTCAATAATACTTAGATTCCATTTTTGTTTACCAGTTTTTAAAACCCACTCATTTGTTTCAACTTTTACTACATCTCTGACCCCAAATAACCAACTCAACGAGAATGAATCTTTCTCGTGCGAAAAGTCACCAAATACATCATCAATAATCACCCATTGACCTTTGTAGTGGATAACTCCTCTTCTATGAGTTAAAGGTTTATAACCGTAATGATCACCTTCAAAAGTCACCATTCCATCCTCATATTGATTGAATGATATTAATTTAGATTTTGTCCAGTTTAGCCACATAAAGCGTGAAGCCTTTTCCATCTGATCTTTATTATTTATCATTATGGTGTTGTGAGAAGATGTACCATTGAAATACTTCAACCATTCTTCATCTGTATTATATGAAAACGTACCTGCATCAGTTAAAATGTTTTCGCCATTGCTCCACAAATCGAGATGAAGCATATCTGCTTGATTAGGACGATCTTTATATGTCCCACATCTCACTAGCCCAAAGCTGCCTTCGCCTTGAAGATTATAATAACCACCCACAGAGTAACCTTTAGATTTTCTTAAGCAATTTTCAATAGGACTATTTAATGCCTCTTCTCCACAAATCCATAGTAAATTTTCATCGTGAAGACCATTCTCATAAAGCCTTCTTCCAGCTAGGACATGCCAAGCTGCGTTTAATTGCGGACGATAATCTAAATAATCATTACTTGATAATGGATGAATTAATGCACCATCGTTCATACCATAGTTAGGCAAATAACCCGTTTTTCCATCTTGATTGTTATATAAAAACTTCACACAATTTTTTAATCTAGTAATTAATTCTTCTGAAAAACTATCACCATTTAACTTAGCCAATTGCAGAACCCACGTATAATTTTGAACCACAAGTCGTTGATAATTCATAGAATGTTGAAGATATGAGCCATCTTTATAAATTTGGCGCAATCCTTCTTTTTCTAAGTAATACTTTCCTTTTTTTCTCCATTTTTTTGATTCTTTGAAAAATGGAAAAAGCAGGCCCACAGTATACAAACCTGCCGCTTCAGATATAGCATGATTATTCTTTACAGATTTTAGAGCAAATTCAAAATGTTTGTCGACATGACTAATATGATAATAAATAAATTTTACTAATGTGGTAATTCTTTGATTTGTAGATTCCTTATGATCTAAAAAAGCATATAATCCAAAAATCCAGGCCATTATTCTTAATGACATTTCTTGTCCACATTTATAATTAACGCCTATTTCTAAAGGGTTACTTGCTATCCAGCTCTCCAAAAGCTCCCAAAACTTAACGACATATTTCTCATCTGAGGTTATTCTATATGCTCGAACTAAAGAATAAACAAATGGGAAACGTGATAGCTCCCAAATAAATTTGATGTCTCCAAAATCAGCACCTAAATCAGATATTTTTATCCAATGTTTATCTAAAGGAGCTTTCTTTCCTGAAAAAGGATTAACGTTCCATTCTATTGTTTGAAACTTAGCGATAGATTTGTTGAAATATAGAAATTTATTATTGCATATATTATCTGCGTCATTTATTATATTGTTTGTAATGTCTTGTGTAAAAAACACATCTTGAGCATCCAATAACTTTTGAGTGTTAAAGAAAAATTTATTAGAATTATATTTAATATACTTTTTAAAATCATGTAGAATGTTACCTCCATCGATATCCATATGATCAATTAACTCTTCATTAGATAGTTCTATAGGTTTGAACTTTTTTTCAATCAACCCTAACTTCTTCTCCAACTCATACTTTATCCTAAAACTAGTCCAAGCTAATCCCATATTTTTTACTACTTCGATTTGTTTATTCATTATCTTAGTTGGTATCCTGCATCGAGTGTAGCTTTGGTAACTTCAAATATTTCTTCAATCGGAATTGGTGATTTGCCTGTCTGGATACCATGAATAAATGCTTGAACACCATTAGCATGACCTTTATCTTGAGTCTTTAATTTCATTTTTTTGAAATTATTCCATCCATAACCATATAGAGTTTTAAAGTTATCTAAAGCCAAGATCTTTCCATTTACAAATACTTCAAGTTTTTCTTTAGGATAGGATTTATGACCATTAGCAAAATAGTGAATAGTTCCAATTGATCCGTCTTCGAAAATCAACGTAATAGTTGCTTTATCTTCATTTACTTCACTTACATTAGGGTTTTCTACCTTAACAGCATGTACTGCCTTTATGGGACTTCCTGTCAGGAATCTAAACAAGTCAATAAAATGACAAGCTTCTCCAATAATACGACCTCCTCCGACTTTTGGATCTTGTGTCCAATGATCGACTGGAATATTGCCTGCGTTAACCATCATAACCATTGTTTTTGGCTCTACAGTCGTATTTAATAGTTCTTTCATTTTTTGTATGTGTGGAGCAAACCTACGGTTGAATCCTACCATTAAAGTATTATTATAATTTAATGCCTCTAACTCTTCTAACTCTTCAAAAGTTAAGCACAACGGTTTTTCAACAAAAACATGCTTATTTACTAATACAGATTGCTTCACATAGCTAGCATGGGTATCATGCCTTGTAGTTATAAAAACTGTATTAATATCTGAGTCATTAATTAATTCTTGGCTCTCTGTAGTTGTTTGCTCAAAATTAAAACGTTTCCCTACATGTACACCATTTACTCCTCCGTTACTTGCAATGGATTTTAATCTAGCACCAGTTTTTGAAAGAACAGGGAGTAATGTTTGATTAGTATAATTTCCAGCTCCTATCACTCCTATTACAGGAGCGGTTGGGTTAGCTGCTTGATTATCATTCAATTTTATAGTAGGTTCTACTTTAAAATTGTTGCTAAGTTTAGGGTACTGTAATACTAAGCCAATAGATGTCTTATCTTCACTCAATAAGTTATAGGCTTCTATAGCTTCTTCGAATTTAAATCTATTAGAGATTAAAGGTTCAATAATCAATTTTCCTTCAGACATCATATTCAAAATGGCTTCAAAATTCCGTTGCTCTGTCCAACGAACAAATCCTAATGGATAATCTAGTCCTTTTTCTTCATAATTAGGATCATAACGACCTGGTCCATATGAGCAAGAAACTTGAAACGAAAGTTCTTTTTCATAAAAATCTGCTCGAGATAATTCTAATCCTGTAACTCCTACCAGAATAATTCTTCCTCTTTTACGACACATATGAGCAGCTTGACTCACTGGTTCACTGCTCTTTGTAGAGGCTGTGATAATAACGCCATCCACCCCTCTACCGTTTGTGTGAAAATTAGCAAATTCCACAGGGTCTATGCCCGAATTCAAGTTAAGAGCTGTTGCTCCAAAACTTCTTGCTAGCTCAACCTTTTTTTCATCAAAATCTGTTGCCAATACTTTACATCCATGTGCTCGAAGCAATTGAACAGTAATTAATCCTATTAACCCTAAGCCCATAACCACAAATGTTTCACCCAACGTAGGTTGTATCAAACGAATGCCTTGCAATCCAATTGATGAAATGACTGTAAAAGCAGCTGATTCAAACTCAACATTTTCTGGAATCTTAGCACATAAATTTTGAGGGACGCACACTACTTCCGCGTGAGGACCGTTGGATACTACTCGATCTCCTACTTCAAAACCTTCTACACCTTCGCCCACAGCTACTATAACTCCTGCGTTAGAATAACCAAGAGGTAGAGGTTGATCTAGTTTAGTCTTTACTGCGTTAATAGTAGGTTGTAATCCATCTGTCTTAACTTTATTTAATACTTGTTTTACTTTATCTGGTTGTTGCTTGGCTTTTTGTAAATAGTTAGACTTTCCAAAATCTACAAGCATACGTTCTGTTCCTATCGACACTACAGAAGCTTGGCTAACAATCAATAGATTTCCTTTTTTAACAAGAGGTGTCGGTATTGAAGTTAGAGAAGTATTTCCACTCTTTAAATTTTGCAGTACTTGTCTCATTATTTTTTACACTAATAGTGTAATTTCACTCCTTTATGTAAAACTAATTTTTAACTTATCATAATTTTAATTAATATGGTTCATCAACTAACTTTATTTTATAAACCACTTTACATTATTCATATCTTCATGCCAAACTAATTCTTTTCGGTACTTGTTACAGTTAATTTTATAAATATCTTTATTTTTATAAACTTTAATTACCTTATTTGTAAAGTCAGTTACGTTTTGGGCTTGAAATACTTCCCCTACTCTATATTTATTAACTGTCTCAACTAAGCTAGGGTTATCACTAACAATTACAGGTATTTGAGAGTGAACGTAATCGTATAATTTGTTGGGCTCCGTATAATCTGTTCCTGACCCTCTATAATGAGGTATAACACCTGCTGTATATTTTTTTAATTCATTATGAAGTAGGTGATTTTTTATAGGTCCACTTATATTTACATATTTTGAATAAGTTTCCCCTAAAATTGATTTTGCAAGTAATTCTACCTTTTCAATATTAAACGTAAATATATCTAATTGAATTACACGCTTCAGTTTTTTTTCTATAATAGGTAGAGACTTAATTACCGTATTTAAATCTCTAATTTTTGCGGAATAAGTACCGATATAAACAATTTTATCTACTACACTAGTATTATTTTTTTCTATTAATTCGACGGTCTCCATAGGAGGTAAATTTCGAACTGTTACAATATTCTCAGAAGCAACTTTATGCTTATCTTTGATAAGGCTTGCACTTGTATTAGTTACTGTAACCACTAAGTTTGCATTTTTCACTGCGATATGTTCCACAAAATTATAGAAAGAACTTATGAACTTATTTAAAGGGAAACGAATTAGTTGTTTGCTCACTTCTGGATAATTATCAGCTATATCTAATATCACTGGAACTTTTAATTGTTTACTAATTTTAATCGCCACATTCGATTGAAAAATATCTCTCACAACTATAAGATCCGGTTTAATATCGTGGTCTGAAATCAGGTTTTTAATTTTTTTATATCTCTTAAAAGAGAAAGGATTCATATCTAACTTGTTACCTTCTCCGAATTCATAGATGTTATAATCATGTATCCATACCGATTGTTTGTTTAAATCCCCTTTACATACAAATAGGTGTACGTTCCATCCTTTGTCACTAAAATAATTTAACCATTTTAGGATTCGAATTTGAGGAAAAGAATTTGCTATAAATACCAAATCTTTCAATTTAACATACCTCACATTTTCTCAATTTTTAAAGCTCTTTGCTGCCTCTCCTAATATAATTGTTCTTTTATTAAAAGATTTAGTAACAATACTACCAGCTCCAACTACACAATCATCTTCTAAAATTACACCTTTTAAAACAGTAGTCTTCGTTCCTAGCCATACACATCTTTTTAAAATAATAGGTGCTACCTTAAATGCAGAATGAATTGTCTCATGATCATGATCTACTAAATAACTATAAGCAGCAATTTCGGTTTTATTACCAACTTCAATTTTCTTTGCTGAACTAACTATTGTTCCATCACCAATTAGACACTTTTCCCCTATATTAATTTCTCCCCACTTATTTTCATACAACATAGTATTAAAACATACATTTTTTTGAATTCTACTTCTAGAACCTATAGATATGTTTTTTGCACTACCTCTTATCTCCAACTTACCAAGAAATATTACATTATGTCCTATTTTACACCCTCGCATTTTTAAATAATTGGTATAAAGTATACTGAAAATTTTTATTTTTAACTTTCTAATATACCTGAATAATTTATCCATTATATTTTCCCCTTAACAGATATATTTTCCCTTTATTTAACAAGATAACAATAACGAAATTAAGCATAAAAGGAAAAAGCAACCTATAAAAAGTAGCTGTTCCTAGCCCGGACTTCATATACAGTAATATTGAAGGGAATATCAAAGAGTAAATTATTGCAGGAACTAAAGTTTTATTTTTTATACCTTCCTCTTTCCACATTTCCAGAAACCCTAAAGATATGCCAAATAAAAACATGCACACAAACAAACCTAAAAACCCAAAATTCATATAAAATTCCCCCATCAAAGTTGGGTTTTGCCCAGTTCCACTAGAGTATTGATCAGAATTAAATAAATAATTATAGACTGCTGAACCAAGTGGATATTTTTCAGGGAAAATTGCTCTTGGTATGAGCATAGTTATAACTCCTAAAAAAGTAGATCCATATAAAAGCTCTACCGGATAGGGCATGTAAGAAGTTACAACTACTAAACCATCTAAGAAACCTGTACCACCGTTCATAACAGTATTAATTAAAAGTTCTTTACTATTCGCATTAAAGTAGTCCCAAGAGCCTGTAGGTAGATATGTTCTAAATATTATAAAATAAGCCATATAGAATACTAGGAATGAAAGAGTTACAGCTATTATTTTACTTAATTTAATTCTTTTTTTTCTTACATATTCACTGATAACGAGAAAATTCATTAAAGAAAGTAACATAAGAATTCTGCTTCCTGTGAAAAATAAAAACAAAAAACCAATAAGAGTATAAACTTTGAATATTTTTTTGCGTGCATATTGTGGGTTTAATCCGTAAACGATTAAAGAAGCCATCACCATACAAGATATTCCAGAAAATATCCAATTTAATCCTTCAAAGTTCTTTGTTCTATTAGATAATAAACCGAAGAAATTATCTATTCCTCCAAAAAAAAGTATAAGAATAATAACATTTGTCACGTTAAATATTCCACTGACGATTAACAATATTTTAGTCTGCTTATCATTTAGTTGAACATTTAAGTTCAAATTAGGCTTTTTTAATTTGCTCACATAAATACCTAAAATACATATTATTACTGCTAAAAAACTAATAACTAAACTTTTAAAAATATCGCTTTCAGGTAGAAACACTTTATTTTCAACTTTAACTAAATAATAGTACCTTACTAAATAACCCACTATATAAATTACTAGAATAAAAGTAGCTGAATTAAACCATGTCTTACTTTTTTTCTTGAAAAATAAAATTAAACACATTGAAATTGTTAGTGAAAATAAACTAAATATATTCTCAATACTTATGGGAACAGCGATTCCTATAAATATAGATAAAAAAATTATAGAGAGTATTTTATAGTTCATATAAACACCTAAATCTTTCTAAAAGTACTTATCATATTCTTTTTCCTAAGAGCCTTTATAAAAATTAATTCTTGGGTTGATGGTAAAAACATCTCCTTATAACTAACATTATTTACTTTTTTGTATGACCTCATTATCATCAAACATGATAAAAGATATGTAACTGTGGATGCTAAAGCAGCTCCTTTTATACCCATAAATGGTATGAATAAAAAATCCAAAATTACAGTACCTACTAAACCAACAGCTGTAGCATTAACTCCTATCTTTGCCAAATCTTTAGCTGCTAAGTCATGATAAAGGATTCTAAAAATAGACAAAAATAAGACTCCAGGAGCTAGATATAAAAATATTTCAAATGAATCGTTGTATTTAGAATCAAAAATAATATTCAATAAGTTATAACCAATAGTTAGAAAGAGCACAATAGAAATAAAATTCAGTATTAGTGTGATTTTTAAAACAATTGATGTTACAACTAAAGCTTTTTTCTCACTTAACATAGGAAGCTTAGAAAATAAAATTAAACTAATCGTTTGAGATATTTTTCCTAACATATCTGCAATAGCTACTGAAATAGCATACATACCTAATGATTCATAGCTCAATATAGCGCTAATAATAAAGTTATCTAACCTATAATTTAAAAAATTCATAACTGATGATAAGTACATTTTGATTCCATACCTAATCATACTTTTTATTTCTTCTAAACTAATAATTTCAAATTGAAAAAGTTTTTTTGTGTGTAATCGTATCAATGTATAAACTACAGTTATTACTGCGCCAACCAGCCAACCGTAAATAGAGAGATTCAACAAATTATTATTAATATATCTAGATAACACTGCAAAGAAAATAAGGCTCATAAATATTTGCATATTATTAATAATAAAATACTCAGTTGTTTCTTGCTTCCCTAAAAAAATAAAAGATATAAAATATATCCATAGTAATAAAGGTATAGTTATTACAGAAATTAAAAGCAGATAACTATCTAATTCTGGATAAATTAATCCAAAAATATAGTAGGAAATTACAGCGATAATCGTACCCAATATGATAGAAAATATATTAGCTGCATATATTAGTTTTTTAATATCAATTAATTTTTTTGACAAAAAATAAGATATTGAGTGGCCTATTCCAAAGTTAACTATAAGCATACATAATGTTGGTATAAGGGTTAAAATGTTGTATACGCCATACATCTCTGCACTTAATAAATCTGCATATACAAACCTATTTACAATTACTATAGCAATAGAAAACATCTGTATAATCACAGAAAAAATCGAATTCTTCAAAAATCCCAACTTATTCACTTCACTTCCGGCAGTTCATAGTAAATATTGTTTAATAAATTAAGTATTAATCTTATTCTTCACATACTTATTATTTGCAATACTTATTATTCTATCCTTTAACTCTACTACGTTCATGGACCTGTATTGATTGATAAATTCCCAAATAATATATTCATCTTGAATTATAGATTTACCTATGTGAATTTTCGGAAAAACCTTCTCTGAATATACCTCATCTTTATTAAGTAATTCTTCATACATTTTTTCCCCAGCTCTTATCCCAGTGAAATGGATTTTTATTTCGTCCTCATTATATCCAGAGAGTTGAATAAGATTCTTAGCAAGATCAAAAATCCTGACAGATTCACCCATGTCTAAAACAAAAATTTCTCCACCCTGAGCAAGTACTCCAGCTTGTACTACTAACCGAGATGCTTCAGGAATAGTCATAAAATATCTTGTCATATCAGGATGTGTAACTGTTACAGGTCCCCCATTTTGAATTTGTTTTTTAAATAGAGGAATTACACTCCCCCTGCTTCCTAATACATTTCCAAAACGAACAGCTACAAATTTAGTATTACTATGGCTAGCTAGGCTTTGAATTAGCATTTCTGCAAATCTTTTCGTAGCTCCCATAACGTTAGTAGGATTAACTGCTTTATCACTAGAAATCAAAACCATGGTACCTACTTTAAATGTATCGGCTGCCTCAGCAACATTTTTTGTTCCAAATATATTATTCTTGACTGCCTCTCTCGGATTATACTCCATCAAAGGCACATGTTTATGAGCAGCAGCATGATATACTATGTGTGGTCGGTGTACATCCATCACTTCAAAAATGCGATCTCTATCTTGAATATCGGCAATAATAGGAACAATTTCAATTTTTTCTTGATAGGTTTGACGAAGTTCCATATCAATTGTATAAATACTATTTTCTCCATGACCTAATAAAACAATTTTACTTGGGCTGAATTTGCATATTTGACGACAGATTTCAGATCCAATAGAACCTCCAGCTCCCGTTACTAAAATTGTTTTGCCTCCAATTGTCTCTAAAATCCCTTTATGGTCAAGCTCAACAGGCTCTCTACCTAATAAATCTTCTACTTTTACATCTTTAAATTGGTTAACAGATACTTTTCCAAGCATAATGTCTTCGATTCTTGGCATGCTTTGTGTTTTTGCTTCTGTCTGCGCACACTCGTGATATATTTCTTTCAATTCATTTGTTTTCAAAGATGGAATAGCTATAATGATATAGTCAATGTTAAAAAGCTTTACCGCTTCTTGTATCACTTCTTTCGCACCTAATACTGGCAGACCCATAATTTCTAGTTTATGCTTTTTCACATCGTCATCTATAAATGCAACAGGATAAAGTTTGCTTTCATGATTTGTTTTTAATTGTCTTGCTATCATGGTGCCTGCTGAACCTGCACCTATTATTAATGTACGCTTATAATCTGTTAAATCTTGTTTTTTAAAATAGGCATTTCGGAGAACTACCCATACATAACGAGAGCCACCAATTAACAAAATATGTAGTATCCATGTAATAAACAGTGTTCTGAAATAAATATCTTGAAAGAAACTTAATTGTATAAGTGCAGTAATGATAATAGATAGCGTCACTGATTTAAAAATAGCCCATAGTTCTCCTATACTGGCGTATTCCCAAGCTTTTTTATATAGATGAAATATATTTGCTAGCACATGATGTGCTACAAATAGGCTGACGGAACTAACTAATAATGTTTTTACCGTAAAAATTTGAAAATAAGGATGTAAAATAAAATAGCTTGCATACACTGACCCCAATACAATCATAGAATCTAGTAGCATTAAAAGAGACAACCTCTTCTTATAATTCAAATTCCATCACCTTTCCTACCTTTAAGATTTAAAATATTCCACTAAAGCATCGGCAATTCTCTTAGATGCCATCCCATCTCCATAAGGATTAGTAGCTTTAGCCATTTCTTGATAAATTTTTTCATCCGTTAGTAATTCTTTAGTAAGAGCATATATTTTCTCTTCTGTAACTCCTGCAAGTTTCAACGTTCCTGCCTCTACACCTTCAGGACGTTCTGTTGTATCACGTAATACTAAAACAGGAACTCCTAAAGATGGAGCTTCCTCTTGAACACCACCAGAATCAGTTAAGATAATATGTGATCTAGACGCAATATTATGAAAATCTAAAACTTCTAAAGGTTCTATCAAATGAATTCGTGGATCATTTCCTAATTCTTCATCAGCCAGTTCTCTTACTACAGGATTTAAATGCACCGGATAGACTACTTGAACATCGTCAAACTCGGTTACAATTCTTTTTACAGCCTTAAACATGTTTCTCATAGGCTCTCCTAAATTTTCACGACGATGCGCCGTTAGTAGTACTAAACGATTATTTCCCACCTTATCTAATATGTCATGTGAATATTTTTCTTTTACTGTCGTTTTTAATGCGTCAATAGCTGTATTTCCTGTAATAAACAAAGTTTCATCTGTTTTATTTTCTAAAATCAGATTAACTGCTGATTTTTTTGTAGGTGCAAAATTTAAATCCGCCAATACCCCTGTTAGCTGTCGATTCATTTCCTCTGGATAAGGAGAATACTTATTCCATGTTCGCAAGCCTGCTTCCACATGTCCTATTTTGATGTGATTATAAAATGCTGCGAGGCTCGCTACAAACGTAGTCGTTGTGTCTCCATGTACAAGTACTATATCTGGCTTTACTTTTTTCAGGACGTCATCTAGGCCTTGTAAACCTCGTATGGTAATATCCATAAGAGTTTGGCGGTCTTTCATCATATTTAAGTCGTAATCTGGCTTAATATTAAATACTTGTAATACCTGATCTAACATTTGACGATGTTGAGCTGTTACCGTGACAATCGATTCAAATTCTTCATGTCTCTCTTGTAGTTCTAATACTAACGGCGACATTTTGATAGCCTCAGGCCTAGTACCAAAGATAGTCATAACTTTAATTTTTCTCTTCAATTTTTTCACCTTTTTCCTTATCTTCCTTATTAATAGATATAGCTAATTTTTCTTTTCTTAAATTTATTGTGCTATTAATCAGAGTCTGAATATATGATAACTGTTCTAAAGTTGAATCCTGCTTTATATATCTAATGGTCTTCTTAACTGTTTTAGGCAAAGTATCAAATTCGTTCATGCTCATTTAATCACTCTTTTCGAGAGAAATTTATACACATTTAATAGACAAGTATCGAAAATACTTGTCTATTAAATGTGTATAATAAATTAGGGCATCAAACCCTCCCTCACACCGCGCTATTGACAACTCTAGTGTCTAAGGTGATATTGCTTTTTCACCCACAGCGTAGCCGAGTACCTCCATTGTTAATGATAAGGAGACATCACCATTTCTTTATATACCTCTAATAAAATTACAACTAATTAACCAGTCTTATTTTCATTTATAATGTTAGGGATGCTAACAATCGTTACTTTAGTCTTGAATCAAAAATAATAGTATCATACCAAATTATTCTTGGATATGAATGTTTTTGTCTTTTTTTGTCGAAAAATCCACTATATGCACAAAATGTCATAATTACTCCTTGAAAAGTGGCTTTCTTGTCATTAATTGTTTATTAATAATTCTTTAGATTTATATAAATAACATAAAAACTCTTTTCTAAACGCATTATTTTCACAAATTTTTCTTCCTGTTATCTATTTTCAAATACAAAAGACTTATACAAAAGTAAAGATCTCTCTAATATGTTTTAATAGAATTGTGTTGGATATAGTTTTTTTATCAAATGTTGTCATATATATTTTTAGAATCATAAAATGACTTAAAAACTCTTCAAAAGGTGTTTTTTGGACTTAAGTTGTTTTAGCCTGTTTAACATTTTAAATAGTAAAATTATTTAAATAAACATCGACTCTATACAAAGGAATCTAAAACTTCATAGAATTTTTTTGTGAAATATGACCTAGAAAAAAGCTTGCATTTTAAGCTTTTTTCTCTTACTATATGTGAATAATCTAATAAAGAAGGAATTTTTTGTATGATAAAAAAAATAATAGTTTTATTGATGATGTTAAGCATTGCACATTTCTCCCATACCCCTCATTTATTAATCACAGATCCTAGCACCTGGCGAAATTCATCTGTATGGAATCATCATGCAACGTTATGGGACATTTTGAAACCTAGCAGTGATTTTTATGACGCTTATTCCTATGGGTTTGATTTAGAATTTATTTTGCGTAAACTGGCTCATATTTCATTTTTCGGTATACTGGCTCTATTATTTTATTGGAATTTAAAAGAAATACGGGGACGTTTTTTGAAAGCGTGGCTTCTGTTAGCCGCTTTTGCTTTTTTAGATGAGATTCATCAAGCATTTATTATTGGCCGTGATGGACGTATTGCTGATGTAATGATTGATTCATTTGGAGGAGCTCTATTTTTATTTTTCTTGTATAACTTTAGAAATAAAAAAACGAGTAAAGTCTCCAATTTAAATTGAAGCTATTCCTCTTAAAACCCCTTGAGTGAAA
>Ga0209463_1000840_pt1 | contig 20758 bp, 22 predicted proteins | sample AgamicMgSfrz_FD_187169 | JGI IMG/M metagenome (GOLD analysis project Ga0209463, IMG submission 187169) | Agave microbial communities from Guanajuato, Mexico - Mg.Sf.rz (SPAdes) (version 2) | ecosystem: Host-associated > Plants > Phyllosphere > Phylloplane/Leaf | place: Guanajuato, Mexico... | reverse complement strand
TTCGTATTCATACACAACTTTAGCCATTGCTTCTTCATGGGACTGACCTCTTAATAAATACGTTTCAAAATCATGTTCAATCCATGCCTTTAATTCCGATACAGTGTACATAACATCTTCTCCTCTATAGTAAATTTTAGATTGGACATAAAAAAAATGGAAAGCTTATACGGTCTAGAATACATGCTGATTAAATAATAAGTTAGATTTTGTATGCAAATGGTTCTTCATCTTTCCTATGTATGATTACAAACGATTCATTTCTTTCGTTTTTCGTAACGTGCTTTTTTCGAGGTAATTTTGTTCAGAAATTTCTATTTCTGAATCTAGAGGATAATGGCCTTCCCCGTGGGTGAATTGACTATAATAGTGAGTAACGCCTCCGCTCTCTTCTTTACGCAAAACATAGTAGTGGGTTACATCTTCCCAACCATCATCTAGATAGGTGTAGGTCGGAAACCAGGCTGTTGCCATATGGCGTGTTCCTCCTCTAGTAAAATATCAAGAAAAATAGCTTTTTTAGTATTTTTTGTTTTCTATTAGAATTTTATCATGAAAAAATGACGGATTCTACTAGTTTTTATCGTATTTTTGAAAAAAATCAGATATTTTCCTGTTTTTCTAGTTTAAAGGTGGTAAAAACGGGTAAATAAAAAGCTCCCCCGTTAAGGGAGCAGCTTTCATTTTGTTGTCATTTGACCTTCGATAGCAATTTTGATATCAGTCCCAACAAGTAGACCGTTTCCTGTATCAATCGTTTGGTTCCATTTAATATCATAATCTAAACGATTGATAACTGTGGAAACTCCAAAACCGATACGATTCAATCCATAAATATCTACTATTGCATCCAATGCTTTTGTCTTTAAGGTAACTGACTTTTTAATACCTTTGATTGTTAAATCCCCTATAATCTCATATTCATTTGCACTTATAACCTTCACGTTCGTGGAAGAAAACGAAATAGTTGGGAATTTTTCAGCATGGAAGAAGTCTTCTGCTAATAAATGATTATCTCTATCTTTATTGCGTGTTGTTAGACTTTCAACTTGAATATTAGCTGTTACGCCAGTAAGCACGCCGCTATCATCCGTGGTAGCTTCCCCAACTATATCTGCAAAATTACCTTTTACATTTAATAGTCCCATATGTTTAACCGCAAATGATACGTCTGTATGCGCTCCATCAATCGTCCACTTTTTCATTATAATCACCCTTTCTAATAAGCACCTAAATTAATACACACTTTCAAAGTTAATTCCTTTGCAACAAGTAAAAAAACCTTTAATTCGAGATATTATTAATAATGATAAATTTAAATGCGTAAAAAATTCTAGTCATCTTTTACTTCTAGTAGGGCAAATTTTTCTCTACTTAACCGTGAGCCTAACTCTACCGCGGATTCCTTATCCATATTCATGGCTACAATTTCACAACAACAATTGTCCCCTTTAGTTCTACCAAATAAAAAATGCCGCGTATAAATAGGGCAGCACAACCGCACTGCATATTTATTTTTTGACGGATACACTAACACTTTGTTCACCATATAAAGTCGATTATCCAAAATAAACCCTCCCTTATAAGAGAATCTATTATTTAGTTAATCTAAAAGTCGGTAAATCCTAGTTAATAAAAAGAAAGAATGGCATCGTTCTTCTTGTACGAAGATGATGCCATTCTTTTATTTATTTGTTGGATGTGGTGATACGTGCAAACATTTTTCACACAACGAGGTATATGACTCTGCTTGCTCTTTTATCACAGTTCCACACGATTCACATGATTTACGACTAATACGACGATAAAAATCTAAAGGTTCCATATAAACACTCCTGTCCCATAACATATTTGTTTTATATTATTTGTTATAATACAGTTTACAAAAAAGAAAAAATAGTCCTTTTCAGGAACTATCTTTTTAAAGTATTATTTTTCTTTGGGCTTTAAAGAGCCATAATAATAAATGAAATCATGCGGTTTATTTGGATTTTCTTTAAACGAGTATGTCTTCATAAGCTCAAAATGACCAGAGGTTTTTTCTTGCAAAGATTTAAGTAAAAGACGCGTGTAAATAATCTTACGATACGCTCCATTGTTTCTTTTTATAGCTAAAAAATCTAGTGTTCTAGGATATTCACAGAGTTCCAAATGAACCTCTTTGTACAATTCATCCACATAAAAATGAATATATGAACACTTTAATTCTTTCGCTCGTTCAATAAATGCTTGAGAAATGGTTGTAGATAATCCACCACTCTTATTTTTCCTTTCATCAACTCGAAAACGCACAGAAAAAGAAGTATTTTTACGAATACGTTTAGGTTCTTCATTAAACTCATTTTGTTCTAATAGAGTATACATTCTGACAAATCGACTCCTAAAGATAATAAGGTGACTTATGACATATAGTTTACTACAAATTTGCGGAAAAGAGTATGTATTAAAAAAAATAATAGCACTATATATCTATTACAATAGGTTAAGATGTATTAGCTAATGGATATTAGGCTGTACTAAAAACATTTGTGAAATACTTTAAAATTATATTAATTACTCTTCTGCATTTAATCTTACTTATTTTAAGCTACTTGCCTTCTTGAATTGATTAATATCTATTAGCCATTGTTCAGGCAAATACTCGCTTTCTTGATATATATGTAGACGGTACGCCCATGCTTTAGGTGCAAAGTAAGGCCCTATTTGAGACATTGGCTCTTTATAAATAGTTAATAACTTTAAACCTTCAACTTCTGTATAAGTTTGAGGAAATAATCGTATTAGTTGTCGAAGTATTTCATTTTCGTATGCATCTAATTCTTCAAGTGGTTTCAATTACTTGTCCTCCTAATCTTAATAAATCATAAATAGTTTTTATTTCTATTATGGATTTCCTATATAAAAAAATAGTACCTTTAAAAAAGGTACTATTTTTTACTTATAGATAGGGCTGTATCTATCGATGACACGCTGCAGACGGCCTTGAACCATATCCCATCTTAATACACTTTTAACTACATAAATATTTCGATTAATTGAATTTCGGTGAATCACACATGGTAAAAATAAGTCCCCGTTTCTTATGTAGCGATGGCGTCCTACCTCAAATAAGAGGTTGCCTTCTTGTGCAAGTGTACGAACCATTTGCGCTGCTCTATGAGGCGGGCAATCCGTACGTTGCGTTACTCGTAATTCCGCATGTGAAGATGAATAATATTGAATAGGGGCTAAGTTAAAGTCCACCATCCTTTATTTGTTTCGATACTTCCTGTAAGAACAATAATCCTAAATCAGGTTGGAAGTTTTGTTGCACGTCCTTAATGCCAGAAATAATATTCACTAATCCTTTTTCATTGAGTAATTCAATTAACAAATGCTTAGCTTGTGGTGTTAAAGCTCCAATTCTAGCCTCGTTATTAATTAAATTTACAATAGCATCAAGTTCAGTTTGAGCACGAATTGATAATGTCGGTAGCGTTGCAACTCCTGTTTCTACACTTTCATCTATCACTGTTGCTACATCTTGAGGGAAAAAAGTGATTTCACGAGACTCGTTTGTTCCTTTCTCCTCTTTAACAGTTACAGATAGACTGTTAGGTGTTGCACGTCGAATTGGACGTTGCGTGCTTGCTTGTTCACGATAAGGACGCTGTGTGCTTGCTTGTTCGCGATTAGGACGTTTGCTCACTGAGATGCTGTCTTTCGTTGACAAATGTAATCGTTGGAACTGAGCATCAAACGTCATGACTGTCGCTAAAATTGTTTTACCTTCATCAAAGTAATCACGTAAGTCTGCAATGTATCCTTCTGCCACGTCTGCGATATAAATCGTGCCAGGAACCTTGTATTGGTCTGTTGTACGACCTTTTACTGTTTTTACATTAATCTGTTCTACCATAAATTCAACTTTATCATTTTGTTTATAGAAACCTTCTGGAACAAATGTATTGTTTCCAACTAAAGACATAGAACTAAAACTACGCATATAAGGTTGCGAAGATGATTGAGTTGAGGAAGTTTGAACTTCTTTTTTCTCTTCAGAGTTTGAAGGTTTTGGTGTTTCTTGTTTAGCAACTTCTTTTTTAATAGCTTTCTGTGTTCTTAATTTGCGTTCTTCTGGTGTTAGTGATAAGAATTCACGTAAATTTGATAAACTTGTTTTGGCTTTGGCGCGAATTTTAACTGATAAATGGTCTTCTGAGATTTTTTCTAAAAACTTAATTGCTAATGTAAGACTGATAACAGTTGTTTTCGATAAAACACCATTATTCTTTACACGTGTTTTTGTTGTATTTTCTTCGGTCATCATGGCATTTAAAATGGTTGAAACTGAATTAATTCCAACTGATTTCAATACATCTTTCGAAACAATATATTCAGCGCCATCTATTTCAATTACACGAGAATTGTATTTATTAAGGACAACAATATCTTTTACAGCTGGGTCATCATAATCAAGAGGGACATTAGACGTAGATGTTTTTTCTTCTTTTTTATCAAGAATTTCACGAAATTTGTTGTAGTAAAGAGCTTGAGCGTTAGTATAAGTCATACCATCGTACTTTTCTTCGATTTTTTTAAACATATTTTGAAGTGACTCTTTTGGATTTTCTTCTTTCCATTGAATTAAATCATTTAAAATTAATTGATTACGCTCTTTAATGCTGAGTTTGTTTGTAACAGACATAAGGAGCACCTCCGCCATATTTATTATTATATGAATATTGTGTTTTTTTGGTTATTATGAATCTATGAATTTATTCTGACATATTCTAGAACTGATGGCAATAAGAATTTTCGAAAAAAACGAAAAAAAAACTCGTTTTTTGATGTTTTTTTGATAAAAATAACGAAATATGGATAGGAAGCTGGTAACTTTCCTAGTGTCAAAGGTGAAATAAGCCTTATGCTTAGGAAATAGGAACCTAAATGTTAGTTATATGGACTTACAAGTTGTGTACCCACATTTATAATAAATAAACTTCTATCCTTAAAAACTCACTTTTTATCCCATTTTTCAGAAAAATCAGTAAAATAATCAAAAAAAGAAATTGGAGGCTATACACAATGATTATTATAATTGCCATACTTATTTTAGCACTACTCGTTATGCTTGGTTTTGGATTGGGTAAACACTCAGAAAGAGCAAATAACTCTTTTTCTTCTGCTCCACCTTCAGGAAAAGCAACTACTTCTTATTCTCCAGCACTAAGCTCTGGAACAGGAAGAACAAATACTTCTACTACTTCTTTACCTAACTTAAAAAGAACAAACGCATCCATTGCAGTACAAGAAGAACCTTCTGAGGAAAAGAAAAAGCCTAAAAAAAGATATCGATGCTATGAATGCGGACATGCGTTTGACAACCTTATTAAAGAAAAGGAAGAATGTGACCCAAATGAGTACGATAGATGCGATATTGATTGCGACCACGTGTCTAAAACTAAAAATGTCACTCCATGTTGTGGAGAAGATGATTATGAAATCCTTTACTAAGTGCCTTCATGTAAAGTGAAAAAAAACCCTCGTTTTCGTGGGTTTTTTTATGTAAGAAGTGAATTTCAAATACATTTTTTTGATGAAAAAGATATCTTTTACACTAAATTTTTTAATAATAACATCATTTTTTGATATAGATATCCTCTCTCTATTACTGAGAAAGATACTTAATAAATAGTATTTCGTACGGTACATCCCTATTTTACATAATAGAAACCTAAACTAAAATTAACTCTTTTATTTTCTGAATTGTGAAAGAGTTAAAAGGTGTGTTAATTTAAATTTTATAAATTTCTATAACCATTGAGAGAAATTTATAGTGGGCATTTTCTCCCTGGGATGAAAGTACAGTTCTTGATAGGTTTTAGAGTCAGATTTGACCATAAAAATAGTTGAAGAATAACGCTGGAGGTGCTGGGGCATCTCTTTAAAACCTAAACGAAGATAATAAGAGGGACTAATATCAGCATATAACAAGAATGATGAAGAATGTTGAGTATGTTGTAAGTTTGATATTACAGTAGTTAATAAAGTTTGAGCATATCCAAAATTACGATAATCACAATGGGTACACACGGATGAAATGCCATACAACTTAGATGATGTTGACATACTGCTATTGGATAAAGGTATCAATAACATTGAACTTACAATTTTATTCTTTGAATTTATTAAAACATAACGTGTCCCTCTCTCTTCTTGTTTTGAGCAATATGAATAAAACTGATTTTTAGAAGACCCTTTTCCCCATTCTTGATAGAGAGTTTTATAAACAATCCTTTGTTCCTCTATTTTCATAGGTCTCACAACTTCTTTATGTTTTTCTTTCACTATTATATCGCTCCTTATGTAACAAAAAAATTTCTAGTTTACATAATTAAATATATTCTAAGTAATTAATTAACCGAAATAACAATTGAATTGACTTTTCTTAAATTTCACTATAATAAGACCAACTTGTTATAAAGGAGTGTGATAGTATGAAATGCCCTAAGTGCCAAGCAAGTATGGTTGAAATCCGAGAAGAAGATGTTTACATTGATATTTGCAAAGAGTGTCGAGGTGTATTCTTAGATGCAGGAGAACTGCATGAATTACTTCATGAACGTTCTCGTGAAAATCAGTCCCATCATCCTAAAGAACCGATATATTATCCTCAACCTCATACCACCGAATATCATTCACAACATAAAAATCATGGTTATAAAAACAAACATTACCATGAAAAAGAGCATGGTCATCATCCGTACAAACATCATAAGAAGAAAAAGAAGAAGATGCACCATGTATTAGGTGATTTATTCGATTTTTAAAAGACTAGTGAAATTAGCTAGTCTTTTTTTTAAAAAAAGGTATTCCATCTTTTCTAAAAATGGATAAAAAAACATGAGGTGTAAAATGGATAAATGGTTTTATCAACATCTTCGCAATTCTAAAAAGAAAATTCTTCAAACCTATACTATTCGTTTCTTGAAAATTCAGCAATTCCCTCATCATCCACTTCCTTTTACAAGCGTATTATTAGTATCCGCTGCGCCTTCGGGTCGATTCCTTGTTTACAAAAACGGAAAGGTCTATGAAGAGGTTGTAGGACAAAAACAAACAGACCTGCTGACAGGTCGTTCTACACTTGTCGATAATACATGTGATGTAGAGGCTTTATTTACATTTTATCTAGACCGCGTATTTCATTCTTCTCCCCCGCTTAACATTCAGAAATACAGGGATAAACAATGATATATTCATATTTTATCATTTAACTGCAAGGGTTTTTCTCTCTATTTAGAAATGTGATGCCACCACTTTATTTTTTTAAAGGAGTAATGAAAATGAAAGCAGCAGGCATTTTGAGTGTTGGAAAATATCTTCCTTCGCGTATTGTCACGAATAAAGAATTAGAAGAAATCGTGGATACTAGTCATGAATGGATTGTATCGAGAACTGGTATTGAGGAACGGCGCATTGGAAATGAACGAGAAAGCACAGCCTACATGGCCTATAAAAGTGCAGAAGAGGCTCTTCAAAAAGCTAATTTATCTCCTTTGGATATTGATTTAATTATCGTTGCTACAACAACTCCTAACCGAAAATTCCCTTCTGTTGCAAGTATGGTCCAAGATAAAATTGGATGTATTGATGCCGCTGCGTATGACATTAATGCGGCTTGCTCTGGTTTTATATTTGCCCTTGTAAATGCACAACAATTTATCGAAAACAGTATGTACAAACACATACTTGTGATTGGTGCAGATAAAATGTCAACTGTTATCGATTGGAAAGACCGTAATACCTGCGTGTTGTTTGGTGACGGTGCAGGAGCAGTCGTGTTAGGTCCTGTATCAGACGGGAAAGGGATATTGTCTGCTGAGCTAGGAACTGAAGGTAGGTCGGGGTATTACCTATTTGAAGATACACACATCCAAATGAACGGTAGAGAAGTCTTTAAATTTGCGGTTCGCACATTAGGAGCCAGTGCCATGCGAACTGTCGAAAAAGCTAAATTGCGAAAAGATGATATTGATATGTTGATTCCTCATCAAGCGAATATTCGAATTATGGAATCTGCAAGAGAGCGTTTAGGAGTCCCCCCTGAAAAGATGTCAGTAACTGTTGATAAATATGGAAACACATCAGCTGCTTCTATCCCTCTTTCTTTATATGATGAATTGGAAAAAGAGAAAATAAAAGATGGAGATGTTCTTGTATTAGTAGGATTTGGCGCTGGTTTAACGTGGGGCGCTGCAACTTTGCGTTGGGGAAAATAAGAAAAGGAGTCGAGTAGATTGAAGAAACGAGTTGTGATTACGGGTATGGGGTGCGTGACACCTCTAGGAAATAACTTAACAACTACATGGGAAAATGTAAAAAAAGGTGTGTCGGGAGTAAAACCTCTCACAAAACGTGACAAAGACCAATTCCCAGTGAAAGTCGCAGCAGAAATTACAGATTTTGATGTTAATGCTTATATTGATAAAAAAGAAGCGCGACGAATGGATTTATTCGTCCAATATGCTGTTGCCGCTTCTAAGATGGCATTAGAAGATTCAGGACTTATCATTACAAATGAAAACGCAGAACGAATTGGAGTTTGGATTGGTTCAGGTATTGGTGGTATGAATACTTATGAGGAACAGTTCCGTCAATTTGAACAGAAAGGCGTCAAACGTGTTAGTCCATTTTTTATCCCAATGCTTATTCCTGATATGGCTTCAGGACAAGTCTCAATCATCACAGGGGCAAAAGGCATTAATTCTTGTTCTGTTACTGCTTGTTCAAGTGGTGCGAACAGTATTGGAGATGCATTTAAAGCTATCCAACGCGGTGATGCAACTGCGATGATAACAGGTGGTTCAGAGGCTCCTATTACCAGTATGGGATTAGCTGGTTTTTGTTCTGCTAAGGCGCTTAGTTTTAACTCTGACCCTTCAACTGCTAGTCGTCCTTTTGATAAAAACCGGGACGGGTTCGTTATTGGAGAAGGTGCAGGTATATTAATCTTAGAAGAACTTGGGCACGCGCTCAGAAGAGGAGCTCGTACTTATGGAGAAATTGTCGGTTACGGAGCAACAGGTGACGCATTCCACATCACGAGTCCCGCTCCAGGTGGAGAAGGTGGCGCTCGCGCAATGAAAATGGCGATTAACGATGCAAATATTCTACCAACGGATGTTGATTACATTAATGTACATGGAACAAGCACAACAATTGGAGATGTATTTGAAACAAGTGCTATTAAAGAAGCATTTGGACAGCATGCTTACAATGTTTCTATCAGTTCAACAAAATCTATGACAGGTCATTTATTAGGTGCATCTGGTGCAGTCGAAGCCATTTTTTCGATAAAAGCTTTAGAAGAAGGAGTTATTCCTCCAACCATTAACTATGAGACCCCTGACAAAGAGTGCGATTTAAATTACACTCCAAATAGAGCGGAAATCAAGAAACTTAGGTATGCCCTTAGCAACTCACTTGGGTTTGGTGGGCATAATGCATCCTTACTTTTTAAATCTTTTTGAAAACTGTGTGAATGAAGTAATAAATTCCTTTAAAAGATTTTGTCTCAAATAAAAAATTCACAACAAAAGCTGAAACAAATCAAATGTTTCAGCTTTTGTTTGCAATACAAATATTTTCATTTAGATAAGCATAAAATGGTATATATGTTTTTATTTACCTTACTCTTTTAATGATATAGAATCTATATATTAGAAAATTCTAACATCTAGGAGGGTACTTGTAATGGAAAAGAACACAGAACTTCAAGACCAATCAATTGAGGAATCCAAAGGCACAAATAAAGAAGAAAAAAAAGACTTCAAATATTATTGGAATGAGATAATTCGTGCCATGATAATAACAAAGTAAAAAAAAGAAGCGGAGACAGCATCTACAGTTTTCGCTTCTTTTTATTTTTTAGAATAAATATCTTAAGGAGCTACTCTCGAAAGTTCATGTTGAAACAACTGTTTATTAAATCGTTTGGCTTCCAAAAGATGCTCGAATACCATGTATCGCTCCCCATCTCTTACATAGTATATCTCACCAAATGTTTCAAATTTCTGTTCATCGTACGTCATTTCAAACTCCTGCTGATTAATTGTGAACAAAAAAGGACTCATTTTTTCTTTGAGCATTTCGAGTTTCATTCGTTTTTCAGCATATTCCATTTCCTCAATAATAGTCTCTTTATATTCTTCCCAAACTTCATTGCCATTGTAGTTTACGCTATGATACGCAATAAATACCTGTACGGTTTCTGTATCAATAATGCTCATCAGTTGTTTAACCTGTAAGTAAGCCATATAGTACAATGCTTCTTGCATAGGTCGTTCATGCTGCATATCATGATTAAGTAATAAAAATAGCCGCTCATAATAAAAAGTAAAACGCTTGGAAGTAAGTGCTGTTATTGCTAACTCTCGATTATGATGAAGCGAACCTGCCAAGCGGTGTTCATTCCGATATACCTTCTCAGGCTTATCAATATAAAGAAAATAAACAAGCCCTGGCTCTTTCATACGATTGGAGCGATTAATTCGACCAGCAAATTGTTCTTCTGACTCAACAAGTGAGATGTTTTTGATACCTACTTCCATGTCAATATCAACACCTGCTTCAATTACTTGTGTAGTTACTACTACAATATTTTGACGGAGAACACCGTCAGTTGTTTCTTTAAGACGATGTAAGAGACGCTCTCGATACTCTTTCGTATCGTCTCCATCTAATTTCCATACTTCGCCTGCCCAGTGAGTTCGAACAAAGTCATAAACACGCTGCGCCGATTTCTTAGTTATCATTTCAATTAAGAGGCGTTGACCCTGGTGACGTCTTAAAAGATGAGCTAACTTCGCCATCCATTCTGATTCCTTTAAAGGCTGAGCAGTGAGAAATTCTGTTTTCATCTCCACGCGCTTTTGAAATACAGGATGCGTAAAGAAACTCGGGGCGTCTTCTACAAGTTCGACAGTTGTTTTTTTAGTCTCTTCATTAAGATTGTGCAAAGGCGGTAATGTTGCTGACATAATGACCAGTTTCCAATTAAAAATGGCCGCATATCGTTCAAAGAACACCATCATCCACTTCCATAGTTTTGGGTGATACGATTGGATTTCATCCAGTACAATAACCGCACCCATAAGGTGGGGTAATTTAATGTTATCTTCTCGAGAAACACCAAAAAGCATCTTAAAGAAATTCACATGACTTGTTATGGTTAATGGATATTGAAGCATCTGTTGACGAAACAACTCTTCCTCATAATGTTCATAATTAATATCTTCCTCATCCCCGCCAAAAGCAGAGGTCACAGAGTTTAAAACTTGAAGTCGAATTCTATCATGCTCAGGCAGAAAGGATTTAATTACCTCAACTGTTTGTTCTACAAGTGTATTAAAAGGAAAAACATATATCAGCTGTCGTGCTTGTGGCTGTTGCAACATATGGAGCGCCAAACTATAGGATACATTCGTTTTCCCGCTTCCTGTCGGCGCTTCTAGTAAAAAAATAGAAGCTTTTTGATTAGCAAAATAACGCTCGTGTACATCCCAATACAATCTAGTCCGTACCTGATTCATACTGCTTTCTGCTGTTAAGTGAACGTCTCTATTGGATTGAATCGCCTGGAACAAGTCACTTTGTTGATACGTCTGCAGGAGCATCTCTTTCTTTTTTGCACTAAGTGAAAACAAGGGAATTCTCTCCCCAACTCTCAAACGGCTATATGTGTGAGTCGCATAAAAGTCACTTGAAACGAGCAAACCATACACTAATTTCATAAACAAAAAGTAGTGTATATTGGCTTTAGGACTCCACTTCATGGCCGTCCGAAACGTCATCTCCTTCAGCCCTGAGAAATACGTGATGACCTGTCTTTTACGCGGATAAGCTCCTAACAACAAGGAAAATGTAACAGGTGTCTCCAAGGGTGTCATTAATCTGTCTAGAAATCCATCTGATTCAATAGATATTTCCGTTGAAGGCATTTGACTCAATGAACCATGGTGCTTACTTATTAAATACGCAAAATCAAATAAAAAGCGATAAAGAATTTGTTTATCTTCACGCGTAATTGCTTCTTTTTCAATACGACTTGCGAAGAATTCAATGTACATCATGCTTGAATAAATAGAGTGTTGACTCCCAAAATCACGTGATAAGCGTTCAGCTAATGAATGGAATCCAAGATTGTTCATCTTTTGAGACTGAAAAAGTGGATTAACTTTCCCAAAATCGTGGAACACCACAGCCCCTTCCATCATATATTTAATTAAGTTATGCATAGAACGAGGAACATGATATTGGATTTCCCTATTTCGTTTTTCTTTGCTAAACGTAATACCGTCTAACAGTTGGTCAAGTGATGTTTGCAACCCCGTTGATAAAAACAAATGAAAGTATTCTTGGACCAACACTGTATGGTCGAATAACGTCTCAGGTAATCGTTGATTTCGTAAACTAGGTAAGTGCGCATACAATTGTCTTTGACTTCTTAGCCATGCTAATAAAATTTTAATAATGCTCACCTCTCTTTTGCCTGATAGAGAAAAAAGCGCTAAAAAGCGCTTTTTCATTTTTAATGGAAAATGAGATGACGTTTTTGCTCGCTTTTATTTTCTATCCAGTGATGTCCTTCCATTGGTATATCTGTATATGCAATGTGTTCAAATGCGTAGTTCCCAATTTCATGATGCAAATGAGTCGGCATCATTTCAATTAAACAATACGTAAACTCACCTTCCTCTACTTCATCCAATAGATACTCGTGCATATCTTCCGTCAAAGGAACAAGTGAGCTTGGTAAAAATTTCCCATTCGCTTCCTCCACTTCGACTAATTCAACATTGGATATATTAGCTGGATGGTCGTTTTTACCAAGATATGGAAGGTAATGTGTCTTATGATTTAAGATATACTCCTTCAACTTCTCTTCGATTCCATCATCTACCGAGCCATCTAGTAAAAGGTATACATCCCAAGCAGGTGAAATGAGCCATTGTTCTTTTACTAATAATGTACCGTCATGATTTGAAAACATTGTCGTGTCCGTAAACGGTTGAATATCTCGTTGAAATGTATCATATTCACAAAGAGGTACAATGCTTACTTTTAAAGCATTTAACGTTTCATAAAAAGCTGGGAAAAAAGCGGTCTCTTGCTTAAGCTGTTTTCTCAAGTGATGGGTATTATACCCTTCTAGACCTATAACGCTTCCTAAAATCCCAAGTAAGGTTATTTTATGAATGTGATTATACGTATATCCTGTTCCAGTTCGCACTTCTGGCTTTTTAAAAAACGCGAAATTTCCACTTAGAGTAAATCGAATGACTTTCGCCATAATCTCACCCCTTATAAGTGTTCAAACATGTTATGTTGAGTAATAACATCGCTGTTTACATCTAATTGAACTCGGTATGGGTTGTAAAACACATCTACTTTTTCGATTTCATCTTTCACATCTTCTAATCTCTCTTCGATTGTTTTCAAATCGTAGCGAACTATGTTATTTTCTAGTTTTTGCATCTTCACCATTTTATCCAGCGGTTCTAAATGTAAAAGTGAACCTTCTTTACACTCAACAAATAGTGAAAGCTCATTGTAGCAATTGTATTTTGACACAGTATTTAACTGTGTTGCTCCGTGCATAGCTCCTTTTTTGAACTGTTCGTAAGCATGCTCTGTATAAGCAGCGCCCTCCCCGACAACTTCTTCAAACGCATCATAATTCCCTGGGTTAACAGTAAAAGGGTACACATAATGTGCTTCTGATAAATGAATTTGTTTACCAATTGAAGTTTGCGTTTCTTCTTCGCCGCTTGGGAAAGGAGATAAGATATCCTGCATTTCCACCATCGCTTCGTCAAAGATATTCATTCCTTGTCCGATTTGAACGGCCCCTGCAACCGATAAGTTAAAATCTTTAACTGCAAAAGCACAACCAAAATTCTTAACATCTAACGCTTCAAACAAGGTGCGTAGTACTTCTTCCTTCTTCTCTTTCGCTGGAAGTGGTTTACCTAATACTTTTTCGTAAGCTTCTTTTAGCATTAAAAACTTCATACCTTTGTCTTTATCGGAATTACTCAACCGCTTAAAATATAGGACTTTTTCACCTTTCCCATTCCAATAATGACGTATAGAATACTTTGCTGCTTTATCACTCCCATAATAACGTCCATCTAATGTTTGTTTCGGTCTGCCCGTAAAATCTGCGTTCCAGTTCGCCATATCAGCACCTATAACGATAATCCCGTATACACGTTTACGCATTTTCATCTGCTTGTTCCTCCTTTTTCTTGGTGTATAAAATGTTATCTGCAAACATCCCCATCATTAACAATTCTTTTTGACGGTTAGTTATTGTCGCTTTGTCTTCGGGGAGTATATTTAACACAGCAGCATATAGTGATTTAAATCTAGCGTTATAAATACTTATGGCATGCTCATAAAGTTTAAAAAGCTCTAGTAACTCTCGTTTTATTTGTGTAAAAGTTTGAGCGCGCACCATATTAGTAAGTAGTGTAAAATCTTTTTTATTCGCTTTTGAATGACTTGCCAAATAGTAAGCAAGCTGTCCTGTATAAAAAAACGCTTCATCTTGTGACGTTAATTCCGTAGGGACTCCTTCTTCGGATTGACGATACTGACTATCTTTTTCCAACATACTTGTCATAAATTCATCTCCTTTGAGCCATTTTTTCAACGCAATCATTAAATTTAAGAACTGGTGAACGTGATGACGATTCCAACTTTTATCACTGTTTACAAAAGCGTGTATTGCTTTTTCTTGTAACAATAAGAATGCACTTCGGTCTATGACAGAAATAAGCGCTCGTGTATCTGCTTTTTGAAAATATACGAACCATGCTTTTTTAGTTTCTTGAAACATTTGTAGTAGTAATTTACGATTTAATTTTGACTTATCATACTCGTACGTTAGCCAATTAAAACGTTCAGTTTTTTTAATAAGAAAAAACACATCTAATACGATTTTTTCTAGCTCTTCACGTGTTGTTATTGTGTAAACATCGAAATAAGGCGCTCCAATAAAATTCTTGACCCCTATTTGCACTTTGTTTTTCACATTTCGTCCGTTATTTTCAGCTAACACAATCGATTTATCTCCATACTTTTCGTAAAACAAATAATGCATAGGTTCGATATCTCCGCCGTTCTTCACAGAGCCAGCGTACGTAAATGAATGTGTTTCGCTTTTAGAAGACTCAAAAAAAGAGCGCAAATCATTAATTAACACCGCTTCGGTCAAACTCATGAAATAACTAACCCCTAGCATACGTGTCCTTTCGCGAAAAAATGGCTTCTTATCGTTTAAGGTATAATCAAATGGCGATAGCCCTTTTACCAATTCACCTTCTTTTACGTTATAATCGTTACGTGAGAAAATTTTCAGTTTAATATACCAATCATTTTCAAGTACATAAAAGTCAGTATCTTGGTAGATGTTATCGTCTTCTGTTAGTAAGGGTCTAAGCTTATCAACATCTAAAAATAACGCTATATACGTTTTAGGTTTCACCTTTTCTTTTGCGAATGCAGCAAGAGCATCAAAATTTTCATTCCAGTAATTTACGACGAGGGTCATGAGGTGCTCCCGTGTTTTACTTTCTAAATAGCGTGTCATATCGGGGAACGTTTTCTCCATTTCTTCGTTACGTTTGGTATTAGCTTCATAATTGAAAAAGCTTTTCCCACCTGCCGTAAATGCTTTACTAATTTGCTGATTCGGACCGTAAAGTTCAAAGATTCGGTCCTGCACTTTACCTAAATATTCAGGGTGCAGCATTTTTTCTTCTTTTGAAATAAGCGCTAAACAGTGGGTCGAATAAAACTGTTTGGGACCACTATCTAACGTTTTATTTGAATTATCTTTTAACACCCTTGAAACGATGTCTTTATGAAAGAACCAAGAAACAAGGTCGGGATTACTATGAACGTACTCCTCTTCTACTTTGTTTTTCGTCACATACATTTCATTTTGACTTATGGTTTCAAGTTGTTCAGTAAAAGGACGTGTAGGGTCAATTTTTAAGTAATAACCATTACGCCAGTGGTAGGTTTGTTGGTGCTTATGAACGATAGTGTCGTTCTTTTTTAAAAGCTCAAGTACGTCAATAATCAACGATATCTCACCTCTCTACAAGGTTCCAAAAAACCAGCACCCAAAGAAGAATTTTTTTCTCCTACTCCCGCAGTTATAGCTAAATCCTTAATTTGCTGGGAAAATAAATCATCTCGAAAGGACACCAAGAGCTTATGACCTAGCATTTTGTTACCCTTGTAATTCAACACGGCTGGCTTAGTACTTAACAGCTTGACATCTTGAATGACTTCTTTTTCAATTTTCTCGGTTAACCCAACCAACACGCGATACTTATGGAGTAAGTTATTCGTTATGTGGCGCGCTAAATTTCCAGCTTCATGTGTCCAGTATTTCCCCTTGTCATGGTGATGAATGATGACAAAAGGTGTGAGTGTACGAAAATATTGATTGTGAGACGTTCGAATGTCTACCCATTCAGTACTTAACACGATGAAGCCTTTCCATCTCACTCGGGTGATATGAAATGCTATTTTATCTAAAAACTCTTGGTGAGCGGAACGTACCCGAAAAAAATAGGCCTTCCCAGGTTCATAAATACCAGACTTCTCGATTGGGAATAAATGGGCATAACTGTATAATTTAATCCCTCTCTCCTCATGTCTGACTTTTAATTCTTCATCCTCAGTCATAATAAAATGGAGGAACTCTCCTAATTCTTCACCTGCATCATGAAAATGCATGGGATGCGTAAGAACCACGTTAATTTTAAGTTCTTTAATCATAAATTCACCTCTTTACTTTAGATATGTTGTATGGATTTGCTGCTACACATACAGTATGGGATAGAATTGCAGTTCCTATTCATCCAATTACTCCTTAAAAAACGTTGGTATATGTGATAAAACACTAATTTGCCAATAAATTAATAACAAAAAGAAACCCATTCGCCAATTAAAGCGAATAGGGTTTCTTTATTCTCCATAAATAAGGATGATAAAATATTATTTTAATGAAGCTACACCTAGTGTATAAATCTGTTTAGCTCACTCCTTATGTCTTTTAAATACATCATTTGCAAAAATCTAATATAAAACTCTGGAATGAGACAAGACTAATGCGAATTAAGTCGAGTCGAGTTGAGTTCAGTTAACTTAAGTTAACTTACTATATAATAAGTGACTCTACACTCAATACATCTTTTATCATTTTGAACGTTATCTCCTAAAATATACGTATAAACGTATAACTAATTAATACTATCGTTGGCATCATTGTGTATTAATTAGTTATTGGTTACAGAAACTTAAATTTGATTTTCTTCTAAAAAGTTTGTTGTAATATTACCACTCACAAACATAGGGTGCTTCAATAGCTGTTGGTGGAAAGGAATTGTAGTGAAAATCCCTTCTATATAATACTCATCTAACGCTCGCTTCATTTTCGCAATGGCTTCTTCTCGATTGCTTCCGTACACAATAAGTTTTGCAATCATAGAATCATAGAAAGGAGAAACGGTATATCCTGCGTAGCATGCGCTATCTATACGAACGCCGTTCCCTCCTGGTGTTAGGTATGTTTCAATTTTACCTGGAGATGGCATAAAGTTTTTTGCATAATTTTCAGCATTAATACGACATTCAATTGCGTGGCCTTTAATCTGAACATCCTCTTGTGTAAAAGATAAGTGCTTTCCTGCAGCAACTAAAATCTGTTCTTTAATTAAATCAATTCCCGTTACAAGTTCAGTCACAGGATGTTCTACTTGAATACGAGTGTTCATTTCCATGAAGTAAAAATTATTGGTGGCATCTAATAAGAATTCAATGGTTCCTACTCCATGATATTGAACAGACTTTGCTGCTTTTACTGCGGCTTCCCCCATTTTGTGGCGTAACTCTTCTGTAAGAGCTGGAGACGGAGCCTCTTCTAATAGTTTTTGATGACGGCGTTGGATGGAGCAATCTCGCTCACCTAAGTGAATGACCTGTCCGTATTTATCCGCTAGCACTTGAATCTCAATATGACGAGGCTCTAAAATGTACTTTTCTAAATACACACCACCGTTCCCGAATGCAGCGAGCGCTTCTTTTTGAGCTTGTTGAATAGATGATATTAAATCCTCTTCGTTATTGGCTACACGCATTCCCTTACCACCACCACCTGCTGTAGCTTTAATGATAACGGGATAACCAATTTCTCTAGCAACAGATACAGCTTCTTCTGCTTCTTTAATAATCGATTTTGTTCCTGGTACTACAGGGACACCCGCATTAATCATCGTATTACGTGCAGTATTTTTATCCCCCATTTGCTCAATTGCTGTTGCAGACGGCCCAATAAACTCAATCCCTGCCTTTTCACAAGCGCGTGCAAAATCAGCATTCTCTGATAAGAATCCATAACCAGGGTGAATAGCTTCTGCTCCAGATAAACGAGCAGCAGTTAAGATATTTTGGCTATTTAAATAGCTCTTGGAAGACAACGTCGGCCCAATGCAGTAGGCTTCATCTGCAATATGTACATGTAACGCATCGGCGTCAGCCTCCGAAAAAACAGCAACCGTTTGGATATTTAATTCTTTACAGGCACGAATGATGCGAACGGCGATTTCTCCTCGATTAGCAATTAGTATTTTTTTAAACATAAACTATCATCCTTTCTGTTTTCATGGACGAATGCGGAATAAAGGCTGACCAAACTCCACAAGTTCTCCACTTTCGGCTAAGATTTCAACGATTTCTCCATTTTGTTCTGCTTCTATTTCATTAAATAACTTCATCGCTTCTACAATACAAACGACATCACCTGTTTTAACTCGTTGCCCTTTTTCTACATAAGGAGCAGCGCCAGGAGAAGAAGATGCATAAAATGTGCCTACCATCGGAGAAAGAACTTCTACCAATGTTTCGTCGATTACAATTTCTTCTTTCACAGGAAGAATAGCTGTTTCAAAGGAAGATTCTAAGATTGGAAGAGAGTTAGAGGCAGTATGGTGAGAATTTACGGGCATAGATTCAACAAGCGGAGCGCTTTCTTTTTTCAAACGTAAAGTCGTATCATTTTTACTAAATTCAAACTCACTTAATTTACTTTCTGAGAATAGTTCCATTAACGTTTTTACATCATTTATGTTCATGTGTATAAGCTCCTTGTTTCGTCGGGGTTGGAGAAAGAATGATTGTTTCTTCAAATTCACCAATTTGACGATATTTCTCATAACGTTGCTCAATAATGCTTTCAGGTTCTTCTTCACCTAGTTCATATAATGCATTTCGGATAGCTTCTCGAATAAAGCTTGCTTGCAGTGGAATATCTGTATGAGCTCCGCCTAACGGTTCTTCGATGACTTCATCCACAATTCCAAAATCAAATAAATCTTGAGCGGTAATTTTTAACGCTTGCGCTGCTCGTTGTGCTTGAGTCGCATCCTTCCATAGAAGTGCAGCAGCTCCTTCAGGAGAAATAACCGAATAAAAAGTGTTTTCCAGCATAAATAAACGGTTACCAATTCCGAGAGCAAGCGCTCCTCCACTTCCTCCTTCGCCAATCACAAAGCACAAAATTGGTACCCCGAATCCTGCCATTTCTCGTAAATTACGAGCTATGGCTTCTGATTGACCACGTTCCTCTGCTTCGCGACCAGGGTAAGCTCCCGCCGTATTAATAAAAGTGATTATCGGACGGCCGAACTTACTTGCTTGTTGCATCATACGTAAAGCTTTTCGATATCCCTCTGGTTGCGGCATTCCAAAGCGACGATATACGTTCTCTTTTGTGTTTTTCCCTTTCTGATGACCGATAACCGTAACGGGTGTACCTTCGAATGTAGCAATCCCTCCTACTATAGCAGGGTCATCACCAAATGAACGGTCTCCATGGAGTTCGATAAAATCATCAAACAATTCATTGATGTAATCTAGAGTAGTAGGTCGATGTTGGATGCGAGATAGTTGAATCTTATCCCATACTTTCAAACTATCATCAATTCCTTCTTTAATCGCAATGGCTTTGTTTTCAAGTTCTCGGAGAATGTCATCTAAGTCCATGTTGTGATTTAGCGAGAACTTCTTCATTTCGCGTATCTGTTCTTCTAGCGCGCGGTATTCTTCTGCATTCACGTTAAGATGACCTCCTTCGATTTTGGTTGATGGATTTTTACAATTTTCCCTAGTTCATCACGCATAGAACGGCGGTCCACCACTAAGTCTAACTGCCCGTGTTCTAACAAAAACTCAGCTGTTTGGAAATTAGGCGGAAGTTTTTCTCGGATGGTTTGTTCAATAATTCGACGACCTGCAAAACCAATCAAGGCTTGTGGTTCAGCAATGTTGATGTCACCAAGCGAAGCAAAACTTGCTGAAACCCCTCCAGTAGTCGGATTCGTTAAAATTGAAACAAATAGTATTCCTGCATGGTGAAGTTTTGATAGTGCTACACTAGTCTTTGCCATTTGCATTAGACTTAAGATTCCTTCTTGCATACGAGCACCTCCACTTGCTGAGAAAAGTAGAAATGGAGTCTCAGTCTCAAGAGAACGTTCAATCGCACGCGTAATTTTCTCTCCTACCACCGACCCCATACTTCCCATACGAAAACGAGCATCCATTACCCCTACCACAACAGGATAACCGTGAATCATTCCTTCCCCCGTCACAATAGCATCATTAAGATTTGTCTTCTTTCGGTCGGATGCCACTT
>Ga0209463_1000837_pt1 | contig 20843 bp, 22 predicted proteins | sample AgamicMgSfrz_FD_187169 | JGI IMG/M metagenome (GOLD analysis project Ga0209463, IMG submission 187169) | Agave microbial communities from Guanajuato, Mexico - Mg.Sf.rz (SPAdes) (version 2) | ecosystem: Host-associated > Plants > Phyllosphere > Phylloplane/Leaf | place: Guanajuato, Mexico... | reverse complement strand
TGAAGCTGGTAGACGGCAATGTTCTAGAGGGAACACAAACACTTACCTGGACCCATCCGGGTAAAAAAACAGTCAGCGAACTTTATTTCCATCTATACCCCAATGCATTTTCTTCTAGTGATACGACATTTATGAAGGAATCCGGAGGAAAGCTTCGCGGTGATGTGATGCCAACGGACGGGTACGGCTCCATGAATATTACGGAAATGAAAACAGAGGACGGACTCTCTCTCCTGCACCGGATGCAGTATGTACAGCCGGATGATGGAAACATGAAAGACAAAACGCTCATCAAAGTAAGATTGCCCAAGCCGGTCAAGGGCGGGGAAACCATAACACTGCATACCCGGTTTGAGGTCAAGCTGCCCAAAATCTTTGCCCGTATGGGAACCGCTGAAAACTTCGTTATGGCGGGACAATGGTTCCCCAAACTCAGTGTATATGAGCCTGCAGGCGTGCGAGGACGTACGGCTGAGGGCTGGAATCTGCATCAGTACCACGGGAATTCCGAGTTTTATGCTGATTTTGGCATCTATAGTGTGCGTATTCGGGTACCGGAAACATACAAAGTCGCCGCGACCGGGTTTCCAACGAAGCAGGCTGTTATAAAAAACGGCGAGAAGATCTATCAATTCTATGCTGACGATGTGCATGATTTCGCCTGGGCAGCCTCACCCGACTTTGTTTATGCGGAGGAACCCTTCTCGGCTCCCAATGTGCCAGGCGTACGAATCAAGCTCTATCTGGATCCGGCCCACCAGGATCTGAAGGAACGTTACTTCTATGCGGCCAAAGCAGCTCTTTCCAATTACAGCAAGTGGTTTGGTCCGTACCCGTATTCCACACTCTCCATTGTTGTTCCCCCGAAAACGGGCAATGGAGCAGGCGGCATGGAGTATCCTACCTTAATTACAGCCTTCGGTGCCGACGACACTACGCCAGGTTACGATCTGGAACGCACGGTTGTACACGAGATCGGACATCAGTACTTCTACGGCATGGTTGCCAGCAATGAATTTGAGGAGGCCTGGCTGGATGAAGGGTTCACCTCTTACGCAGAAGACAAACTGATGGAGCAGGAATACGGACTTATTCCCAACCTTCCGGTTCAATCCGGCTTAATTACTTCTCCCGCCTCACTTACACAGGAGTCCTGGAAGTTTGATTCCCAGAATCATTATGCAGCCAATGTCTATACCAGGGGCAAGCTTGTGCTGCTGGGCATCGAACAACAAGTGGGCGCAAAAACGATGGAACGCATTCTTTCAACCTATGTAAAAAAATATCGGTTCAAACATCCCACTTCGGCTGATTTTCAAAAGGTCGTGGAACAGGTGACCCGTACGTCCTGGTCTGATTATTTTAATCAATATGTATATGGGGACGGCATGGCCGACTTCGCCGTGGAGAATATCCAGGTCAAGCCTGTAGAAAAAGACGGTCAGACATTGTACGAGTCATCGGTAACATTATTGAAGAAAGGCAGCGACTACGAGAAGGTGCCCGTTCGCATTGTTTTTGAAGATGGACACATTGTCGCCAAGGAATGGGATGGCAGCAATGGACGAATTACGTACAAGTTAACTTATAGCTCTCCTGTATCGTGGGCAATGACCGATCCGTTATATACCGTTGTACTGGAGAACCGTCATATGAACAACTTTTTGAAGGCTGGACTGGATGAGCCATCCAAATTCCGCTGGAGCATGAGTGTAACCAAACTTATAGAAGCTATATTCGGAGGTCTGTCATGGTGAGGTGGAGACAGTGAAAGCAAAAATACGTGAGGGCTGGTTTCTCGTTCGTCAGCATATGTTCATTGCGGCACTTTTGTTTCTCTATCAGCTGGTGTGGGGTTACTTCATCTATAGAATGGTGCAATCGGCTGTCGTTCCCTTGCTGCTGCGCTATCCGGAACCTGACGCCGGGGAGCTTAGTACAATTTTATTCAAAATGGAAAGCCAGCTGAGTCTGTCTACACATCCCGAGGTTCATCGCTATCTATGGATACTGGGGGCCATGCTCCTGCTCCGCATGCTGATCACTCCTCTCATCCAGGCAGGGCTGATCTATTCATTACAACACTTCAATCATACGGAAGAGCGTATTCCTTTTATACGCGGGATCAAGGCACTTTGGAAACCGATGCTTCTGCTTCATTTCATTAAAACACTGTTATTGCTGCTGCCTGCGTACTGGCTTGTCCCCAAGTTGTATGGCATCTTTCTCGATGGATTCCATTCGCTGCAGCTGCTGCTGCCAGGCATTCCATATGTCGCTGGATGGATCGTATATGGATGGATTATACACCATGCCTTGCTCTATATGCAGTTTGGGGCGGGAGCCCCTGAGGGTCAGGGCGGGATCCGTGGTACATTTCACGCTCTATTTCTTGCCTTGCGTCATATCGTTTCTGTCATTGGGATCGCGTTGGTTTTGGGAGCAATCCATCTGCTCATCTTCGGGGCCTTCACCTCTGCGTCTTGGCTCTTGACGGGCCTAATGGGTCTGATCCTGCAACAAACCTATCCGCTCGCCAGATGTTTATTAGATATTTGGAAGATATGCGCTCATTTTCGTCTGTGGCAGTCCAAGTCTTCCAAAGGTTAAAAAGTGTAATGATCCACCTAAAAATTGTTACCATCTTCGTGTAGACTCGTGTCTATGTTTACGCTTCACAAAAGCAAACCTCGACCTTCCCCCGTCAAAGGTCGAGGTTTTTTTTGCTAATTTTCTTGTTAAACGTTGCCAAAGCTTTACTCCTCTGTTACAATAATCGCAGTGAGTTTTTAGTAACAACTTTGTAATCTTTAACTTATGAATTGTAACTACTTAAAATTAAATCGTCATTTCTTGATTTCGCAGGTGCACAACTAGCATAGCCAAATTCCTGGCACCTGGGAAGCGGGGGAACCAGTTATGGGTGAATTGATCTTGCTACAGAGGGATCATAGGGGACCTTCAACCGAATCCTTAAGCTAACCTCGCAGGCGTTGGAAGGGGTATATCTCTTGTTCAAAAAGAAATTAACAGCAGCTGTACTTAGCTTAACATTCGCTCTATCGCTTGGAGCAGGCAGCGCATTCGCAGATTCAAAAATGGATAAAGTAATTGATTCAGCAATGGGAACTACATACAAAAGTGGTGGTACAACGCTTAACGGCTTTGACTGCTCTGGATTCACACGGTATGTATTCGAAAAGCTGGGCATCGATTTGGCTCGTCAATCCAGTTCCCAATTCGACATGGGCGACTCCGTATCTCGCATGGAAATGAGACCAGGCGATCTGGTATTCTTCAATACAACGGGTAAAGGGGTTTCACACGTAGGCATCTTCGTGGGGGAAGGGAAGTTTGCACACTCCTCGTCTTCCAAAGGGGTTACCATCAGTTCTTTGAGTGAGAACTACTGGGCCAACCGCTATGTTGGCGCCAAACGGATTATGAGCACGGACGCATATGAGTCACTGGCCCTCGACTAGGGACAAGCTGAGCAACATCATACTGTAACGAAGCATAAATCAACCGCCCGGTACATTCTCCGCAGGAATGTATCCGGCGGTTTTTTTGTGCTTGTTCGTCCATGCCCTTATGATGTTTTTACCCATCCTACTATAATATAAACGGAATTCCCCGAACTTTTGTTTCACTTTTTTTTCAAGGAGCGAAACCTTGCCAAATGCCCTCCTCTTTTGTAGAGTGAAATCAGGATTAAATATGAAATGACATATGTGATAGACCCTTAGCGTATGACTAAAGTAGCTTGTTCACAATGAAAGGAGCGTGCAGTGGTATGGATGAAGCTTCTGTAACGTTTCACGTTGTGCCGATGCAAGAAGAACATGCAGAATTGATCTGCAGCTGGACATATGAACCACCCTACAACATCTATAGCTGGCTGCCCTGGGAACAGATGAAGGCGCTGGAAGTTGAATTCGGCGATAAGCAGCTTCGCCAAGAGCAATATGCGGTCGTACTCGGAGAGCAGGATCAGCTCTGCGGATTCGCTCAATTCTTTCCGCTCGAAGGTGTGACACGGATCGGGCTTGGCATGCATCCCGAACAGTGTGGTCAAGGGCAGGGCACTGCCTTCGTCTCTGCGATCGTGAAGGAAGCCATTCGGCGGAACCCTACCCATGAGATCGATCTCGAAGTGCTCACTTGGAATGCACGAGCCATTCGAGTTTACCTCAAGGCTGGATTTGTTACCCAGGATACCTATGAACGACAGACACCGAGCGGCTTGAAGCCTTTTTATTGCATGGTATATGAGGGACCTCGTTAACCTTCAGACCCGCAATACAGAAAATTTCATACCCGTTTATGTGATTAGTTCAAAAAATTACCACAAAATGCTATGATGTCATAACAGGTTCCGTTATAATGATATGGACAGTTTCAATTTAGATGATCTTTCATTCTGGAGGGGACATAAGGGATGCACAAATGGATCATGAGCGGGGTATTTTTTGCAGCATGCGCTTTAGCTATTGTTTTAATGTTTACGCTTCCAGGGAAAGAGGAAGTGGCTGAAGAAGCCAAACCAACCATGCCGGAAGTGACAATGGATGCTGGACAGGCTGAAGCACTGGTCAAAGCCAATTGTATTTCCTGTCACGGAGATCAGCTCCAAGGTGGCGTAGGACCTGCTCTAGCAAACATCGGCAGCAAGGATGATCTGGAGAAAATCTACTCTACGATTGTCAAAGGTAAAGGTGGCATGCCATCCTTCAAGGACAAACTGAAGGACGAGGAAATTGCCAATATCGCGATGTGGCTGGCTGAGAAGAAATAAGGATAATGGGATAAACAGCAAAGAGGCCCCTACCTTCCCTCTCGGGAATAGTAAGGGTCTCTTTGTCATATGAGTCAGCCTCTGGCTGCGTGTTCTGCCAAAAAGGCTTCCACTTCTCGTGCATACGGCATCCCCGACTGGGCGCCGAGCTTCGTTACGGATAACGCGGCCGCTCCCATGGCGTAGCCTACTGCCGCGTCCAGTGTTTCCCCGCGCGCGAGGGCCACAGCCAGCGCGCCGTTGAAGCAATCGCCAGCGCCGGTCGTATCGACGGCGCTTACGGCGTAGCCGGGCGCACGGCAAGCGCCGGCACGCCCTGCCTGTACGCGGCCGCCTGGCGCTGCCGCGTACACAGCCCCCTCGGGGCCGAGCGTCGTAACGACAGCGGCCCCGAGCGATGCGGCGAGCTCTGCGACCGCCGCATCCACGTCTTCCGGCCGGAGATCATCCCGGCCGGTAAGCACGGCGAGCTCGCTGCGGTTCGGCGTGACGACGTCGACGCACCGCAGGAGCTCCTGGGGCAGACCCGGCACCGCTGGAGCCGGGTTGAGCACCACCAGTGCGCTGCCTTCTGCCGCCAGTTCGGCGGCGCGGGTGACCGCTGGCAGCGGGATCTCAAGCTGCAGCAGCACCGCTGCGGCTGCAGTCAGGCTTTTTACCGTATCCGCCTCTTCCAGCATCTCCGGCACCACTTGCCCATTCGCTCCAGGAATAACGATGATCCGGTTATCTCCCTTGGAGAGCCATATGGAAGCCGTACCTGTAACGGTGTCTTCCAATACACGAACCTGTGAGGCATCTGCCCCACTATCCGTCAGACTGTGCAGCAGGCGCTCGCCAAAACCATCCGAACCCACCGCTCCAATCATCGTCGTCTGCCCACCCAGACGTGCAGCAGCAACAGCCTGATTAGCCCCCTTGCCGCCGGCCAGATAGTGAAGTTCCTCACCGCTTACGGTTTCTCCCTCTTCCGGGATCGTATCGGTTTTCACCACGAGGTCCATATTGAGGCTGCCTACGACAGCAATAAGAGGCTTATTCTGATTCATGTCTGACATGTATGCTTCCTCATTTCTGGCAGCACAACGATAACCAGTCCCGGCTATGTCGTCCTCATTTTCTCAAACGTTTCGTTAAACTGCTCTGCTTCCTTAATATCTACAGATGTAATTCCACCCTCATCCCACGACGTGAGACGCAGCGTAACCGTTGTATAATCAATCGTAATAAAAGGGTGATGATTAAATGCTTCCGAGATCGCGGCGACCTCATCCACGAATGCAATCCCTTTCATGTAGTTGGAAAATACGAACTTGCGGACAATCCACCGTCCCTCTTCCAGTTCCCAGCCTTCCAGCCTCCCCAGATGAGCTTCGACTTCTTCTTGCGTAAAAACCATACGTTATCTTCCTCCCCATAAAGATGGCACAAGGATAGTCTCTATCCCCGTTCCTCATGCCACCCGAAACCTTGGTGCTACCACAGTAACCCCAACCGTTATAGGTTAGCCGCTCTGCGGCTCGCCCGTTTCATGAACCTCATCTTACCACGTACGGAACTCAAAATCCAATACTGCAAATGGCGATAGAGCCAATAGCCGCAAGGCTTCCGGGTATTTCACCTCCCGGTTTCCACGCTGAAATCCCCCATAGTTTGGCACTAGATAAGCGGTACAAATGTCAATTCCTCTTCCCCAATCAAAATATGAATGCGATGCTGCTCCTTGTCATGGATAACCACACCACTCCCTACGGGAATGACCGACTCGGTGCCCAGCGCATAGAACAAATCCTCTGCCAGAGCTTCATCCACTTCGAACTGCTCGTTTTCACCCAAACGGGACCAATCTTCTGCATCCATTTCAAAAAAAACATAACGATCCGGAATGCGCCCGATCGCCTGTGTCAAATCTGTCAATATTCCTTCATAATCCCGTCCATGCTTTACGCCCATTGGCTTTTTCACTCCTGTTTGGCCCCTAAAGAGCTGATTTGTTCTTATTATACCTGAAAATAACCCTTAAAAAAAAAGGCCTACTGGTCGATAAATAGTATACATGACCGTTTTAACTGTTACAGCATTTCTAAAAAATGCCATAGGTTAAACGGATTGCGGCAAAACATTCGTCCGGAAGCCCGAATACAGCCGCTTGAAAGGATTCAATTTTATCTCATGGATGAGGTGTATGATGGAAATTTCAACGATTATCGGACTAGTTTTAGGGCTGGTTTCACTTGTTCTCGGGATGTTCCTGAAGGGTGCTCCCCTGATCAATCTGGTTAACAACCCGGCAGCCTACGTTATTATCTTTGTTGGTACAGCGGCAACAATCTTCATGGCATTTCCAATGTCTGAAGTTAAAAAAATCCCCAAGCTTTTCGGGGTACTCTTCAAAAAGCAGCAACTGATTGACCGTGTTTCACTGATCGGCACATTTATGGATTGGGCTTCCACTACCCGTCGTGAAGGTTTGCTGGCACTGGAATCAAAAGTCGAAGAGATTGACGATCAATTCCTTCGCAGCGGTATGCGCATGATTATTGACGGCAATGACCAGGAATTTGTTAGTGATGTATTGATGGAAGATATCCATGCCACCGAAGAGCGTCACCGCGGGGGAGCATTGATCTTCGCACAAGCAGGGATGTACGCTCCAACACTCGGGGTTCTCGGGGCCGTTGTAGGTCTGATTGCAGCCCTGGCCGACCTTAGTGATATGGAAAAGCTCTCTCACGCTATTGCAGCTGCGTTCATCGCTACACTCCTTGGTATTTTTAGTGGTTACGTGTTGTGGCACCCAATGTCCAACAAGTTGAAGCGGATGTCCAAGAAAGAGATGGAGATCAAGCTGATGATGGTTGAAGGATTGTTATCCATTCAATCCGGTGTATCCACCATTGCCATCAACCAAAAATTATCTGTATTCCTGACACCTTCCGAACGTAGACAGCTGGAAGAGAAGGAGGGATCATCAGGTGAAAAAGGCTAAAAAACATGAGCCGCATGAAGAACATATAGACGAGAGCTGGTTGCTCCCGTATTCTGACTTGATGACACTGTTGCTTGCCCTGTTTATTACGTTGTTCTCCATGAGTTCACTCGATGCAGCCAAGTTCGAACAGATGGCCTCAGCACTAAGCAGTGCGCTGAATGGCGGCGCAGGGGTATTGGATCATACATCCATGAACCCTACGGATGCCACAACAGACCTGGGCAAAAACAAACAGGTACCTGAAGAGATCACCAAGAACAAATCTGCTCAGATTACGGATGCGCAGATGGCTCAAAAAGAGCAGGAAGACCTGGAAAAACTCAAGAAACAACTGGACCAATATATTAGCAAAAACGGGCTATCCGACCAACTCAACACTAAGCTGAATCAATCTGAACTGAAGATTACCATCAGTGATAACGCCCTGTTCTCTTCGGGGCGTGCAGATGTGAAGCCTGAATCGCGCTCACTGGCAAAAGCCATATCCAACATGCTGCAGGAGTTCCCGGAATATGAAGTGGTTGTATCGGGCCACACTGATAATATTCCCATTTCGAACAGCCAATATAAGGATAACTGGGATCTAAGTGCGGACCGTGCACTGAACTTCCTTAAAATCCTGTTGTTGAACGACGCCCTGGACCCTGCAAAGTTCACACCTAGCGGATATGGTGAGTACCATCCGATTGCCAGTAACCAGTCCAATGTCGGACGAGCTCAGAATCGTCGTGTAGAGGTTTCTATTATCCGGAAGTACCAAAGTAACAATCCGACTGTAAAAGCAGTCAATCAAGCAAACTAGAAGCTAATGCAACTGTAAAAGGTCGTTCTTCTCTCTGGTAGAGAAGGACGACCTTTTTTGGTGTAATTAGCGAGATATCAAAAAAAAGCCCTGCCTTCTCTTCTTCTGAAAAGAGATGCAGAGCTTTCGTTAATTGACTTTAAATGCACTGTTATTCCAAGGCGTAGTCCAGCAGGCTACCCAATTCCGATTTCTCCGCTGCTGTCAGTTCTCTCCACTTGCCTGTAGCCTGTTCACCCAGATGAATATTCATGATACGTACACGCTTCAATTTACGTACCTCGTAACCAAAAGCACTGCACATTCTGCGAATTTGCCGATTTTTCCCCTCGGTCAGTATAATTCGGAATACTCGCTCAGAAATCCGTGTGACGGTACAGGGCAGCGTCATTTCGCCGAGAATTTTGACGCCTGTGCTCATCCCCTTGAGAAAACTCGGCGTGACCGGACGATCGACCGTAACGATATACTCTTTCTCATGACGTCCCTCTGCTCTAAGTATCCGGTTAACGATATCTCCATCATTGGTCATCAGAATAAGCCCTTCCGAGTCCTTATCCAGTCGGCCAATCGGAAAAATGCGTTCCTTGTGACCCACAAAGTCAACGATATTCCCCTTAATATGCTGCTCGGTCGTACTCGTAATGCCGACAGGTTTATTCAGTGCAATGTATACATGTTTTCTTTTTTCCTTAATGGGCTGACCATTGATCCGTACGTCATCGCCTTCTTCAGCCTGACTTCCCAGTTCGGCGGTTAAGCCATTAATGGTCACTTTCCCGCTCTCCACTAATTTGTCCGCTTCACGCCGGGAACAATAGCCTGTTTCACTAATAAATTTATTAATACGCAAAAGGTAATCTCACCTCGTCTAGTTCTCTTCGTCTGTATGTGCATCTTCCGCCTGATCTTCTTCTTCCACGCTCTCCGGAAGCTGTTTGGTGGTAGCGGGAAGATCGATGATAACGGTCGTGCCCTTGTTCATGACGCTTTTAATATCCATCATGCCCTTATGTGATTGAATGATGCGCTGACTGACCATTAAACCAAGCCCTGTTCCAGACTCCTTGTTGGTAAAGAACGGCTCGCCAAGCTTCGGCATCATTTCTTCCGGAATTCCAATACCCTCATCCTTAATTTCAATCCGCACCCGGTTTAATTCCTCGTCATGGTCAAGGCGAATCCGAATGCTGCCTCCGTCCGGCATGGCTTCCATACCATTCTTAAGCAGATTGATGAACACTTGCTTCAACTGATTCTCTTCACAGTGTACCATAGCTGAATCCGATGATGCATTTAATACAAATTCAACCCCGTGCAGATGTGCCTGGCTATCCAGGAGTGAGATGACATCGCCAAGAATGAAGCGGATATCCCGCTCCTGGAAGTGAACGGCCTGTGGTTTGGCCAGAATCAGGAATTCCCCTACGATCAGATTAATGCGGTCCAGTTCCGACAGCATCAAGTCAAGATGACGATGATTCAGTTTGTTCGTCTCTTGCTGCAGCTGCAGGAAACCACGCAGTGTCGTAAGCGGGTTACGGATCTCATGCGCAACACCCGCAGCGAGTTGACCCACCGTTGTGAGCTTCTCTGAGCGTCTAAGCAGTTCTTCCATCCGATTGCGGCTAGTGATGTCCCTCGACACGCTAATCAATGCTGTAATCTCGCCCAGTTCATCTCGCACAGGCGCAGTGCTGACACTAACCTCTACCCGTGTGCCATCTTTTTTCATCCATACGGTTTCATTCGAGGTAATGGACAGCCCTTCAATGAGCTGGGCATGCTGCTGCTTCATTTCCTCTTCCGCCTCAGGCGGGATGATCTTCAGCTTGCGGTTTTCAACCTCTCGGCTTCGCCAGCCATAGAGTTGTTCGAACGCCCGGTTTACCCGCAACACCTTACCGTTTAGATCCGTAATATGAATGGCATCGGCGGTTTGATTGATGATGGATTCCAGATGTTCTTTAACGGCTCTGTTCTCCTCATACATCTGTTTCAACCGGTTGGTATAGTGGCCCAGATTGCGAATCATGGCATTAATCCGATTGGCCAGTTGACCCAGTTCATCCTTCCTTCTCACTTTTAGGCGGAAGTCGAAATGTCCATCCGCCACATCATTCACTTTGCCCAGAATGGATTGAATAGGACGTGTAATATATCCTGCTAACAAGTAGCTGCCAAAAATCACGATTTCCAGCAGCACCAGCGATATGGAGGCATGACTGACCAATTGTTCCGATACCATGGAGGATATTTGTTTATAGTCCATGACAATACTGATGACATATGATGCTTCATTTGGAGTGAAGATTGGGATGAAACTCTTTAACACCTTCTGCTCATGCGTCTCACTGACAAACGAAACATTCTGCCCGGTTCGGATGGCCCTTACTACTGCGCGGTGATCTTCATCTGCCGTACCATACTGATACGTACCAAAACGAATTGGTCTATTATTCAACTTGTTGTAGTTGCTATCCCTGCCATCGTCACTCATGTTTGGACTGCCAAAAGTCAATGGATTGATACCCGTGATCTCCAAGATGGAAGGATTCACTTCACGAATTTTGTTCAAAATCTCATCCGGACCAGAGATCTTTACATAGTCATCAACTTCAGCATTATTATAGAAGGGATTGATTATGTAGTTCCTCTGCCCATCATGATAGTAACCCCAGATATCAATATCCGATGGACTGGATGTAGAGTACTCGAAACCATCGGACCAAAAATGATCCAGCTTCTGCCCTTGAGTGATGGTAACCTGATGTTTTTCGAACAATTGCTTAAAGGCTTGATACCAATAGGTCATTTTCTTTGTGGATAAACCAATTTCGCGTGGATCGGAAGAGCGGGTTACCACGATATCATCCTCTGTTTGTTCCATTAGAGAGATATGCGATACCCCCACTTTTTTGCTTAAACGTACAAGTTCTTCATTTGTGATATTATTAATATCCGGGTCGAGTTCTTCTGCAGCCATGACTGAAGCAAGCCATAGATTATTACCAATCTGGCGTTTTACATAATCCGAACTATTTTGATTCTGCTCGACAGAAATTGCAATCTGTTTGGCCGTTAGGACCATCTTGGTTTCACTGTCCTGCCTAAGATTTTCCTCGGTAGTATAATAACTCAGTGCGATATTCAGAATCAAAATAACAAGCACCGAGCACGACATAATCATGGATAATTTCGTTTTAATAGACAACTTTTTTAGTTCACCTCTCGGCTTGTACCCTTTGGCGATATATGGCAAAACATATCTCCATCATAACGGTTGTGTGTGGTTTTGAAAAGGATAAATGCCCCTAGTCCAAAAGTTACCGCTTGGCTGAAAAGCTCGAATTTCATTGTTTTTTGTCTTCGCGATGCCTACAATGAGATTAATCACTAAAACTATACACATATCCACAAGCTTGTGGATATCATGTTCATAACTATGTGAGCAACTCGGTAGTTATCCACAGACTTATGCACATCATGTTAACAAACGAATATTTGTTCGCTGAATAAATGCTTTGGAAGGAGCTTTAACTGTAATGAATGAACACTCAAATCCGGTTGATCTTTCGCATCTTTCGGAGGAACAGCAGCACGAGTTCTGGATGCGTGAAGCGATTGCTGAGGCGCTTAAAGCTGAAGCACTTGGGGAAGTCCCGATCGGAGCTGTAATTGTGCAAAACAACCAGATCATCGGACGAGGATATAATTTGCGTGAGACCACTCTTGATTCCACTGCACATGCGGAGATGGTTGCTATTCGGCAGGCAAGCGAAACGATCGGAGCCTGGCGCCTGCTTGATTGCAGCCTATATGTAACCCTGGAGCCTTGCCCTATGTGCGCAGGCGCCATTGTACAGTCCCGAGTGCCCCGCGTTATATTCGGAACTGCTGATCCCAAGGCCGGATGTGCAGGAACCTTGATGAACTTGTTGCAGGAACCCCGGTTCAACCATCGTACCGAGGTAATTCCAGATGTCCTTCAACCTGAATGCTCCACGATGCTGACCCAATTCTTCCGTCGGTTGCGCAAGAAGTAATGCTTATACGTTGATCTTGAGAGGATGTGCACTGCTATGGCTTTAACACTGTATGATACTCCGAATGGTATCAGCCTTCGGTTACTCACTATCGATGATACACAAGCGTATCTTGATCTGATCCAGGTTACCCGCGTTCCCTACCAAGCTGTAGAGCCTCTTCGAGATGATGAGTTCTATACACTGCATGCTCAAACAAGACGTATTCAGGAGCGATTAAAAGCGGCAGAAGAAGGTACTGGTTATCAGTTCGGAATCTATACCATCCAAGACGACCTTCTCATTGGACAAATCAGCCTGAATAACGTGTCCTATGGCGTTGCCAATTATGCCGATATGGGTTACTTTATCCATCCTGACTATCAGGGTGGTGGACGTATGACAGCTGCTGTTAAACTCGCAGTTGCCTATGCCTTCCGTGCTTTGAAGTTGAATCGTATTCAGGCAGCAATCCTACCCACTAATGCCGGTTCTCAGCGTGTACTGGAGAAGAACGGCTTTCAGGCTGAAGGCATTGCCCGTAAATATCTGAAAATCAACGGAAGTTATCAGGATCACCAAATTTATGCTGTGCTTGCTGAAGATTTATCTGAATCGGTTGGTTAAGGAGATACTCTACTCTGTATCTACCCAAGGAACAACAACAAACCGCACTACTCCTTACATCTGGGGCAGTGCGGTTTGTTTGTTATTGTTAACACAACTTATTGGACTTTTAAACTATTTATTATTGTCTCTACACCATATGACTTGCTGACCGGACCGAAACCAAAAGCTACCTGTCCATTCATCTTGTACACATGTCCATTCTTCACTGCCTTGAGTCCTTTCCAAACAGCGCTCGTCTCCCATTCATCCGTTACAGCAGACAGAGACGGATCTTCCATATTGAAGTACCCCAAAAATAGATAGTCCGGGTCAAGTTTCGCAACCCCCTCTAATGTAAGCTCACCCGCCTCAGCCGACGTTGGTGTTAGCCCAAGTCCTTCGTAATACTCAGTAATATAGTCTGAGCCTTGGAGGTAAGCCTGTTTCTCGCGGACTTGCAGGAATGCAACATTGCCCTCAACAGATTGGAGCTCGTTTTTCCCTTCTGTAAGTTTCTGATCGAAATCATTAATATACTGAACAGCAGTTTCTTCCTGCCCTAGAATATCGCCCAAATCTGTAATAACTTTGCGCCATTCTTTGAAGACATCCTGCTTGGTCTCATCCAGTACTACCGTTGGTGCGATCTGATCGAGTTGCTCTAAGATATCCTTGTTGGTCTCATTGCCAGCAATAATCAGCTCTGGTTCATAAGCCAACAAAGCCTCCAGATTGACCTGTGTATTTTCACCTACGATATTAATCGTATTTTTGTTTTCAACATAAGGTTTGTAAAGATCACTTTTCAGCAAGGATTGTCCTTCTGTAAATGGAAGTGTTATGGCTATGGAATCCAGATCAAACACGAGTAGATCATCACTCAATCCCCAATGGGCTAAAGCTATCTTAGTAGGCTGTTTTTCTATCACCATGTCTCCCCGAGCTGTTTGTACCGTACGTGGATATTTATCAGATGAGCTATTATCTGTGGATTCAACTGACGAGCCAGAATTCTCCCCTTCATTTGCAGTACCCTGCTCTGTCTGATTTGTTGATTGTACCGACTTGATCTCTCCTGATGAGCAGGCGGCCAGCAGTAATATTAGACTCAATAATGCGGTAAGCATGACCCAACCCTTATATCCTTTTTTATGCATCTCTAGTGCTCCCCCAATAATTTCACCGAATTTTTGATAACAATTATCATTATCAATTATACCCGTGAAATCCGCCTATACAATGGATACTGTCCGATTCAGGATGGATTCTTTCCGTATCCGATAACCTTCCTCACTTTTGATGGTGCACAACCTTTATGCAATTTGTATACCCGGCTGAAGTAGTAGGGGTCTGCGTAACCCACCTTGGCAGCTACTTCTTTTACCGTGTAACTTCCGATCTCAAGCAATTCCTGTGCACGATTCAGACGATAATGCATCAAATAACGCATCGGACCCATACCTGTATGCTTCTGAAACATATGTGAAAAGTATTTTGGTTTCCTATCAAATTGGGTAGCTAATTCTTCAAGCGTCAGCGGCTCAGCGTAATGATTTTGTATAAACTCCTGTGCTGAATCCATCCACGTACCATTTGTTTTATTCTGAGCACTCCTTGCTCCTCGAAATACCGTAATGAGCAGCTGATAAAATAGAACCTGTTTCTCTAATCGATCCATGTACCCTGGATTAGAAGCAACGTTGAGGAGAGCGAGCATCAATTCTTTCTGAACTCCGGCTTCGGAGTCATTTAGATTCATCTGCACCTCATAGACAGTATTCGAATGAAGGGATTGAAGCATATTCTCTCTTTTTAATATTGGTAAATAATGAACTAGTACATATTCAAACTCCTCGTCTCTAACATGTATCTCCAGATGCATGTTTCCACCACCGATAAAAGCCTTGCCTGGCTGCATCTGAAGAAGGATTTTTTTTCCTTCAGTATTTGTGAAGTGAAAATCTGCACTCCCTTGCAACACCAACAATAATGCACTTTTCTCGGTTCTTTTCTCACGATGCCCATCATATACCATACCAGCCTTTAATACTGTACGATAGATCCCACACACATGAACAGGATATTCAACGAATTCAAGTGCAAGCTGTTCTTCATTCAGCGCTAACATTGATTTTCCTCCTGTCCCCTGTCATATTGCCTTGAATAAGTTTATCGTCCAACCGATTCGTTGTATAGCCTCTACGTATACAAAAAAACCGCCTATATCCAGACGGAAGGAAATCCTCCGATATGAATAGTAGACGGCTTTTGAATTCAAGCTTAGTATCCGTAAGAAGCGTTCATCAGTTCTTCGAACTCTTCCATTGTGATTACATTTTCACCCGTAGGAATATTGATTTTGAAGGCAGCCTTCTCATTGATTTTCGTGTATGTGTTGGATCCGGTAAAGGCCAACTTCACTTCATCTTTGGTATCCACTGGTGTGATCAGCAGATCAGCTGCAATCTTTTGATAAACCGGGAAATCCTGCTTATCCAATGCGAAATCGATGTTGAATTTATTGATGACCAACGTCTCTTTCAACTGGTCCAGATCCTTAGACATTTCAGTCTGATCGGCTTCTGTGATGTTCAGATCCTCTTTGGCTTGATCAATATCAGCCTGATCCAGTTGCAGCATATCGCGGTATTCTTCTTTGGACAAGATGTCCAACACTTTAGGCATTGCTTTAGTCACCAGTACAGTAATCGCTTCTTTAACGTTGTCGTTAGTAACGGAGAATTGCACCACCTGCTTGGCATCTACACCTTCTGGCAGCTGTGCATCTTTAACATCTACGTTTTTGAAGAATTTGTCCTGATCATATTCACTAAGAACAGCATCCATCACTTCGTTGCTTAGTTTTTGTGTTTTGGCTGCGTCCATAGCATCAGGGTTCCATTCAGTACCCTCTTGCTCAGCCAATTCTTTCAGATCAAGCTCCAGGAATTTGCCAACCACCGTTTCCGGGATTGGGAAGAACGGAATGCTTGGCACTTTAACGTAAAGCTTCTCAGCCGTCATCACCATCGGAATGGTGAACGTCATGCCCATATCACCTTTGAGCTCAAGGCTAACTGTCATTTCTGTTTGCATTGGCTCGCTTTGGTATACGCCAGTTACGTTAAACTGAGCATCCTTCAACATGCTCATAAACTGAGTCATGGTTGGGTCTTGTTGTGACTCGTCGGAAGGTTTATAGCTCAATTCATTAATTGTGAAATTGGAACTCATCTCATACGAAGTCAGTTTAGAAGCATTGGCCGCCGCCGTCTTCAGAGCCTCTTTCGGTTCTTGTTTGCTGCTACATGCTGTCAAAGCCAAAGACACGGTCAACAGCAACGTTAGAAGCAACGCCCCCATACGTTTAGTCATTTGTTTCTCTCCTCTCGTGATAACCCCAAAAAAAGTAATTCAACATCAATGATATACCATTTATTCTGAAACGGAAACACGATTTGGGAAATTTGTGATCTTCCCACACTAAAATGGCTACAAAGACCTATGTTAGCTTTTTAATTCCTCCCATCACTGGTCTTTATTTATGTGTGAATACGCAAAAACCCCCTGTTAGGTAACAGGGGTTATCATTAAGCATTATTAAATATCTCATATCTCAAGCCTACATGTCGGGCTGTGTATATAACTTACCCTTGCGGATTGTTATGATCCACATGATTCTGGTTTTTCACTTTTTTTGACCCGGACAACGGTTCCTGTCCAGATGAATGCTTTTCCGGACGACGATGTTGCTCAGCAGCTTGAACTTCCGGTACAGGTATCGCTTTTGGCTTGCTCATGCTGTTACCCCCTCTTCATGATTTTAGGAATGGGATGGGTCCATATCTTCCGTTTTGTCATGATTCAGTGAATCCTGATGACGACGATCATTTGTATCTTGCTGAATTTGCTGTGCATGATGGCTGTTTACAGCTGGCTGCTCCAGATCAGCAACAACATTCTGCAAATTTTTATCAATCCCTGCTTTGGCCTTGCTCACTCGAATCCCTCCCTCAATTGGAGCTATGTTCTTGTCTTGGACTGTAACGACTGGGCGCATTCATGAATATGCCGTGTATAATCCTGAGCCAGTTCCTGGATGGGTTCAGTACGCTCATCTGTCGTTTGTCCATCCCGTTCTACGTCAATCAGTTGTACACTGACCTCACGGGAGTCCACATACGCGCATTTGAAATCGAATGAGTACATTTGGTGTCCTGCAGTCGCGATATGAATACGAATAGCCTTTTGATCGGCTTCATCTGCCATTACCTGAGCCTGATCACCGACATTCAGCACTTCCGGCAATCGCTCTTGCCATGCGCCTACAAGCTCTGTCTGATCTATATTTAACTCGCGGTTCATCTAACCACCTCCACTCCTATAAGGTGCGGCGAAAAAGATGTTTTTATACATTAAAACGGACTCGAATAACCGAGTGTTGATGCCATGAATAAACCAACCGAAGGCAGATACCTGGACTGTGGAAAAGTAAATGCAAAAAAGGACCCGAGCTTATCGCTCGAATCCTTGTTATAAGTGTAGTTATGGCGGAGAGGGTGGGATTCGAACCCACGTGGGCTTGCACCCTAACGGTTTTCAAGACCGCCCCGTTATGACCGCTTCGGTACCTCTCCAAAATTTGAAGTTTTATAAACTTGCCACGAAATAGATCATACCACATCTACAGTTAAAAAAGCAAGCTTTAGAATAAAAAACCCGTCATAAATGAATGACGGGCCATTTTTGTTTGGTTAATCATTATAAAACCATGTTCTCTATATTAGGAACGACGTGCAATTACACTAATTCCACCCATGTAAGGACGCAATGCTTCGGGAATAACTACAGTCCCGTCTTCTTGTTGATAGTTCTCCAGAATAGCAGCTACCGTACGTCCAACAGCCAGTCCGGATCCGTTCAGTGTATGGACAAACTCAGGCTTAGCCTTCGGCTCTCTGCGGAAACGAATGTTGGCACGACGTGCCTGGAAGTCTTCACAGTTAGAGCAGGAAGAGATTTCACGATATGTATTGCTTTCCGGCAACCATACCTCGAGGTCATAGGTTTTCGCTGAAGTGAAGCCCATATCCGCTGTGCACAGCGCCAAGACACGGTATGGCAATTCCAGCAATTGAAGCACACGCTCAGCATTTTGCGTCATTTTTTCCAATTCCTCATAGGAGGTTTCAGGAGAAGACAACTTCAACAACTCAACCTTATTGAACTGATGCTGACGGATTAATCCACGTGTATCACGTCCAGCAGAGCCTGCTTCGGAACGGAAACATGAGCTGTATGCAACGAAGTGCTTCGGCAGATCCTCCGCGTTCAAAATCTCTTCGCGATGATAGTTCGTTACCGGAACTTCCGCGGTAGGGATCAGATAATACTCCGTATCCTTCAGCTTGAATAGATCTTCTTCAAATTTCGGCAATTGGCCTGTACCGAACAGACTGTCGCGGTTGACGATGTATGGAGGCAAAATCTCCTCATATCCATGTTGATCACTGTGCAGATCCATCATGAAGTTAATCAGAGCTCGCTCTAGACGTGCACCAAGTCCTTTGTAGAACGTAAAACGGGAACCCGTAACTTTGGCAGCAGCCTCAAAATCAAGAATATCCAGATCCTGCGCAATCTCCCAGTGTGCTTTTGGTGTAAAACCAAACGACTTCGGTTCGGACCAGCGGCGAATCTCTACATTATCATCTTCAGATGCGCCAACAGGTACACTCTCATTTGGAATGTTAGGAATGGCCATCGTCAGATCGTTAATCTTCGCTTCCAGCTCTCGGACCTCTTCATCCATCGCTTTAATACGATCAGACACTTCGCGCATCTCAACAATCAAATCATCCGCGTTCTCGCGATTCTTTTTAAGCTTGGCAACTTCACCGGATACTGTATTGCGGCGGTTCTTCAACGTCTCGCTCTCTTGCAGCAGCTCCCGGCGCTTCGCATCCATCTCGGAAAATCCAGCAATGAGATCGAGTGACTTGCCACGGTTCGTTAACGCTTCTTCTACACGTGCGTATTCATTCCGCAATATCTTTACATCAAGCATTATATACTCCTCCTAAATGACCTCACAGAAAACATATCAATAAACCTAAGCCTATCACATAGCCTTTGTGGAGTCGCGCATAACTTCATCTTAATCCATTTCTACAATAAAAAAACAACCTATGAACCCCTGTGACACCCTACGCTGCGATTCCCGCTATGGAAAGCAGATACGGGCAACATCAGGCATTCGACCAGATACAGCTCCTCCAGCAGGCTTACAATGCAATAGGAGTGTTCCAATCCACCGGGGTATCATAAGTTGTGTAACATGCACTATTGGTTCTGTAGCGACTGCTTATATGATCGGGCCATATCTACAAAATAAGAATGCAAGCGATAATCATCAGTCAATTCAGGATGATAGGAACAGGCCAGCAAGTGTCCTTGGCGCGCAGTAACGATCTCACCTTTATAAGTAGAAAGAACTTCAACCTGTTCCCCAACACTCTCGATCAAAGGTGCACGAATAAATACTGCCCTTACCGTTTCTTCAATCCCTTTGACAGGCAGGTCGGTTTCGAAACTTTCCCTCTGTCGCCCGAATGCATTTCTGGATACGGTCATATCCATCAATTCCAAGTGGGCTTCTTCCTGTCCTGTAATACGCTCAGCCATTACGATTAAGCCTGCACAGGTACCGAACACCGGTTTACCTTTCGCAGCAAATTCACGAATGGCCTCCAAGAAACCATACTTGCGCATCAATTTACCAATTGTGGTGCTTTCACCGCCAGGAAGGATCAGACCATCCAGTTCGTCCAACTGCTCAACCTGTTTTACAGCCATTCCCTCTGCACCAGCCCGCTCAACACTGCGAATATGCTCAGTAACCGCACCTTGAAGTGCTAATACACCTATCTTCATTTGCGTTTCCCCTCTCCTACCAGCCGCGATCCTGCATACGTCTAGAAGCCGTAAGTTTGGAGATCGGTGTCCCGAGGATTTTGGACACACCAGCAATCAATTTATAGTCCATGTAATGCGTTGTCGCTTCCACAATGCCAGGTGCAACTAACAAGGTTGTCCTTAGACTTTTCAGCTGATTTACACGTAGAATTCTAACTTGATATTTTACCGGAAAATTTGTAAATACACAATGCATCCAGTCGCAATTCGGTGCATATTGTCATTATTCAGGCGATATAAATCGGAAACCTCTATTTATCTAAACCATTGTCTATAATAGGGAGATTAGAACAGGTTCTTGATACCGTCAAACAGGTCAACAAAGAAGTCCTTTACCGCACGGAAGAACAAACGGAACCAGCCGCCTTTTTCAGCCTCTTCTGCGGTAATCAGGTTCACAGTCTTCTCCTGTGGTTCAACGCCATCAGCCTTGTAGGTATAGGTCACCGTTCCGACTTTCGTACCTGCTTTGATTGGGGCCACCAGCTTGTCTGCTTCCGTTACGTTTGCTTTGAAGGTAACATCCAGGTTTTGAGTTCCTTTGGGAACAACAAAGCTAACTGCGTTGTCGGTCACTACTGGCACATTCGTTTCTTTACCTTTTTTCAGAGGTACAGTTTCCCAGCCAGTCACTTTAGTTTTGCC
>Ga0209463_1000836_pt1 | contig 20852 bp, 23 predicted proteins | sample AgamicMgSfrz_FD_187169 | JGI IMG/M metagenome (GOLD analysis project Ga0209463, IMG submission 187169) | Agave microbial communities from Guanajuato, Mexico - Mg.Sf.rz (SPAdes) (version 2) | ecosystem: Host-associated > Plants > Phyllosphere > Phylloplane/Leaf | place: Guanajuato, Mexico... | reverse complement strand
ACCTGGCGCCGTCAAATAATGAGGAGGGCGTGCTGGAGGTTATTCAACAGCTGCTGGATGGCCGCCCTCCGTTTGATTAAGCTGTGCAGTTATACGCCTGTTCCAGCATCCAGCGCTGCTGTGCAGGGCTGTAATCGATTAGCGAGTTTTTACTGTTGGCGCGCGCCAGCACCCAGTCGATTTCATCGGCGGTTAGTGCTGGTTTATGCTGCCAGAGAGGGAAAACAGCTTGCTCCTGCAACCAGTTTGCCAGATAACGCGCGGGAGCCGAATGTGTTTCATTAAACAGGGAAAGTTGCAGTTCAGCCATTAATGCCTGCTGTTGCGGATGGTCGCTTTCTGCCAAAATCGTTAAGAACGGTAGCAGCAGGCGACCGCAGACTTCCCCATGATGAAACGCCTTAATCGCTCCCAGTTCGCCGGCAATACCGTGAATGACGCCAAGTCCGGCCATACTCAGGCTTAAACCACCCATCCAGGAGGCCAGCAGCATTGCTTCGCGCGCGTCGGCTCCACGCCGATCCTGACGATTAAGATCCGGCCAGCCCTGAACAAAGTGACGCATGCCGTTAAGTGCTGTCTGGCGACTAAAGCGATCTCCTTTTGCCGATAGCCAGGCTTCAAAAAGGTGGGTAAATGCGTCGATTGCGCAGCAGGCCAGCGTATTATCCGGCGTACCATCGAGCAGATCGGCATCGAGAATAGCAACCTGCGGTACAAAGTTAGCATGGCGCAGCGAAGCTTTAACCTTCATTACCGCCTGGTCCGTAACGACTGCGTTTTGGGTAACTTCGCTGCCGGTACCGGCGGTGGTAGGAACCGCAATCACGGGCAGCGTATCTCCACTTACCGGCGTATCGCCGACCTTTTCCAGATAGTGCAGCGTGTTTAACGGGGATTGACTGACGGCAGCAAAAGCTTTCGCTGCATCCAGAACGCTACCGCCGCCAATGGCGACCACACGTTTTACCTGGCCGCGCCAGCGCGCTACCCAGCGATCTATCTCATCCGGGGATGCTTCATGCGTAACCCGTTCATGCCCGATGAGCAAAGCGTTAAGATCAGTGCTAATGGCGGTGTAATGTGGGCTCTGCAAAAAGGAACGGCCACAAAATAACAGGGTAGGGCAAGGGTCTTGTTGCAGCAATGGCAACAGCTTTTGCAGGCTGCCGCGTCCGAAAAATGTCTGGCGATTCGCTATCATCTGGCTGATTAACACATTTATACCTGCGAGGCTATTCTTGAAGTGAAATCGAGTGTACCAGTCAACCGCTTCGCTAAGGAAAGTCGTGCCTGTTAACATTGTGGCAAAAAGTTGATCACCTTCTCAAATCAGGAATTCTGCCTGCTCCCCTCATTCCGGCGACAATTTGTTACCGTTACCATGTTATCGGTAACAATGTTGCGGCATCCCAGATTCGGCTGAGCAATCCGCTTACTCTTCTCTGCCGTAACCCAAAAATTACGCTACCGGTCGTTAACCACAGCGACCCTTCACCGGAGAAAAATTATGCCATTAGTTATCGTCGCGGTCGGAGTTGCGCTTCTGCTCCTGCTGATGATTCGCTTCAAGCTTAATGGATTTATTGCGCTGATCCTGGTCGCGCTGGTGGTTGGCATGATGCAGGGAATGCCGGTCAATAAAGTTATTACCTCGATTAAAACGGGTGTCGGCAGCACCCTGGGCAGCCTGGCGCTAATTATGGGCTTTGGTGCGATGCTGGGGAAACTGCTGGCTGACTGCGGCGGCGCGCAGCGTATCGCGACTACGCTGATCGCAAAATTCGGCCAGCGGCATATTCAGTGGGCCGTTGTGCTAACTGGTTTTACCGTAGGGTTTGCGCTGTTTTATGAAGTGGGATTTGTATTGCTGCTGCCGCTGGTTTTCAGCATTGCCGCCTCGGCGCGGGTACCGCTGTTATATGTTGGTGTACCGATGGCGACGGCGCTCTCTGTCACTCACGGCTTTCTGCCGCCGCATCCTGGCCCGACGGCCATTGCCACGCTGTTTAATGCCGATATGGGAAAAACCCTGCTGTTCGGTACGCTGCTGGCTATTCCGACCGTTATTCTTGCGGGGCCGGTTTATGCGCGCTTCCTGAAAAATATCGATAAGCCCATCCCGGAAGGTCTCTATAACCCCAAAACCTTTAGTGAAGCAGAAATGCCCGGCTTTGGCGTCAGCGTCTGGACGTCGCTGGTGCCGGTAATTTTAATGGCGCTGCGTGCGGTCGCGGAGATGATCTTACCGAAAGGGCATGTCTTACTGCCCTGGGCTGAGTTTTTTGGCGACCCGGTGATGGCTACGCTGATTGCTGTGCTGATTGGGATTTTCACCTTCGGCCTTAATCGTGGCCGCAGCATGGATGAAGTGATGAGTACGCTAACTGATTCTATCAAGATCATTGCCATGATGTTGCTGATTATCGGCGGCGGCGGCGCGTTTAAGCAGGTGCTGGTAGACAGCGGCGTGGATAAATATATCGCCGGATTGATGAATGAAACCAATGTGTCGCCTGTTTTTATGGCCTGGTCAATTGCTGCCGTGCTGCGAATCGCGCTGGGTTCGGCGACCGTTGCTGCTATTACCGCAGGCGGTATTGTGGCACCGCTGATTGCGACTACCGGCGCCAGCCCTGAATTAATGGTGATTGCCGTCGGCGCCGGTAGCGTGATTTTCTCGCATGTTAACGATCCCGGCTTTTGGCTGTTCAAAGAGTATTTCAATCTGACGATTGGCGAGACAATGCGTTCGTGGTCGGCGCTGGAGACCATTATCTCCGTTTGCGGGCTGGTAGGGTGCCTGCTGCTTTCCGCTATGATTTAACCTTTCTTAACAGAAGCAAAGCGGCCTGCTTTGCTTCTGCTTTCTGCTCTACATCGGGCGATATACCACAAAAACCGTTGGCAAATGTGAAAATCAGGTTGCGGTACGGCTAGTGGGGTTGGTTAAAGCCCGCTTTAACCATTTGTTCGCGCAACGCCTGGGTGATTTCGCGATTGCCGCCGGTTATCGGATAAATCACGTTATTCACGACATCGTCCAGGTAATGCTCATCAAACTCCTGTAACGAGAGCTGATCGCCGCCCTCATCGTTTATCGCAATCGAGCCCTTAATGTGATTACCGGCGTGATTCGCTTTCAGACAATATCTGCCCATATTGGTATCAATCGTACTCATAAGGCCTCCTTTGTACAGGCTGAAAAGGACAACTAAGGCTTAAGTTGATACGCGCTATAAGTTTAGTGTTCTTTTCTGCGCAGATCGAAGCGTCAGCCAGCGGTAAAAGAGCAGAGCGCGATCTGGGTCGCAAATATGCAGAATCTGTCGCCTTAACTATACTTAAGCAACGGATAACGTTGTGATTGTTATTGAGCAGGTCGGCAAGGGGGACTTGACCACATCGTGGCTAAATTTACTGGACGGCGCTAACGTCGTTGAAAAGGAGAAAGGAATGAAAATCATACTGTGGATTATTGCGATTATTTTTATTGTTGGGTTACTGACGCTGACCGGTGTATTTAAGATCCTGTTTTAACAGAGCTTGCGGCACCTTTAACAGGTGCCGCAGCCTTTGCCGTTAACCTATGTTGCGCTGACCAATCAGGCCGCGTGTAATAGGATCAATTTCTGTGTGTGGTAGTAAATCCTGTGCGGTAAAAGGTTTAAAGCAATAAGCACATACCGCGCCGTGGTGAAGTTTTCCTTTCTGGTCCCCGGTTGTATAGCGAAACCTTTTACTGCCGCAGGCGGTACACCTTACCTTCATGACCATCCTTAATCTTCCTTATGTCTGATTTTGCGGCGAGAATTATCTTAGCAAAAACATATGAAAGATCTATAAATTTACTTTATCTGTTCAATGTGGTTGTGGTCACTTTGTAAGCAAATGAAAAGTAAGAAGATTTAATGGTTTTCAGAGGCTTGATTAGCGATTATGGACGACAAAAAGTGCAATTCAATGATTTATCTCAATAGTAATGCAAAATATCAAGAGGGATGGTCTTTTTTTTATAAGGTTAAGGAAAGAATATAAATAAGCGCTCTGAACCTTTCTGTAATCAGAAAATATAAATCAGGACGTAAATGTGAAGCAGAACTAAAGCCGCTAAGCAAGTGCTGCCCGTCTGTGAAGACAACCTGTATTCATTTTTTTCCTGACGTTTTTATCATCACTGATGATCGTTTTGTCTGGAAAAGATTCAGAAGTGAGCAAAAAATCTTTTTTCCGAATCTGGCAGACACAAAAAGCCCACATTGACGAGTTTTTTGGATATTTTTATTTTAATACAATCAGTTAAATATTTTCTTGCTTTTTCATTAGTTCAAAAACCGCTGATTTTTGTTCTTTTTACGTTACCCTGAAATCGTCACCTGCGAAAAAATAGCGATATTTATCACTTTTTCTTCATGACGCACTGGACAAAAGCCGCCGCAATTGCTGTACTTAACCCCGACACAGTTTAGTGTCCATTTTTCATGTAAAGGTAATATAGATGTCCAAGATCAAAGGTAACGTTAAGTGGTTTAATGAGTCCAAAGGATTCGGCTTCATTACTCCGGAAGATGGCAGCAAAGACGTATTCGTACACTTCTCTGCTATCCAGAGCAATGGTTTCAAAACCCTGGCCGAAGGTCAGCGCGTTGAGTTTGAAATCACTGACGGCGCAAAAGGCCCATCTGCTGCTAACGTTATCGCTCTGTAAGTTAACAGTCAGAATTTTAAAAACCCGCCTGCAGGCGGGTTTTTTTTGTCTGTCATTCAGCGATAAATATATAACGCAATAAAAGTCATTAATGAAAGGTAGCTGAGCGCTACAGTAAACAGTTCAGACAGGCTTCGCGGTATCAGATTTTTCATTATTACCTCTCCCGATTCATCTGCCTGTAGTTTGCCGATGCAAGATTAAGGAAACATTAATCATTGCGCGACAGCACATAAACGGTGCTGGTCACGTTTTGCAATTGATATTTGCTTGCTTCGCGCGCCTGACTCCGTCTATAAACAGGAAATCCTGACGCGGTCAGCGCATCTGAAGGAGGCGCAATGCATATTCGCCCGGCTCAAACTAAAGATAGTTTTGTCTTAATTTCGCTATTGACCGAATTAGGCTACGGTGACACCGAAAGCTTTATGGGCAAGCGCTTGCAGCAGCTTATTGACCATCCGAATGAAACGTTGTTGGTGGCGGAAGAGGGGCAAACCGTGCTGGGTTTTCTCTCCTTACATTTCATTCCGCAGCTGGCGCTGGAAGGGGATTTTGCCCGTATCAGCTATTTTTGCATCGCTGACGGCGAACGCAGTAAAGGCGTAGGGCAATATCTGATAGAGCATGCCGAGCGGATAGCACGTCAGCGAAGATGCGATCGCATGGAGGTACATTGCCATGAGCGGCGTATCAAAGCGAACCAGTTTTATGCCCGTGAGGGGTATAGCGAGTCGCCACGATATCTGATTAAGACGCTGAACTGATAATACCGTTAACTGAACGGTGAGATTGTTTGATTGCCGCAGAAGGAAAAACGATGAAAGTGGCTATGGGGCAGTTTGCGGTCGGACGTGAATGGCAACAAAATGCATAGACCTGCGAAAAATTGATGCAGCAAGCGCAGGATGCCGGAGCGTCTTTATTGGTGCTGCCTGAATCGGTACTGGCGGCGGATATGACCGATCCGGGCTTTGCCGTCAGCGCTGCGCAGCCGCTGGATGGCCCTTTTGTTACGCAGCTGCTAACAAAAAGCCAGGGCAGCTCGCTTACTACTATTTTTACCCTGCTTATTCCCGATGGCCCGCAGCGAGCCATCAACGCTCAGCTTGCTTTACGTAACGGAGCAATCATCGCGCGTTATGACAAATTGCATCTTTACGATGCGTTTGCTATGCAGGAGTCACAGCGTGTCACCGCCGGAAACCAGCTACCGCCGCTGTTGGACGTCGGCGGTATGAAAATCGGCATGATGACCTGTTACGATATTCGCTTTCCAGAGCTGGCGCGTCGTCTGGCGCTGGACGGTGCAGATGTGCTGGTGCTGCCTTCCGCCTGGGTAAGAGGCCCGTTAAAAGAAATGCACTGGGAAGTACTGGTTACCGCCAGAGCGCTGGAAAATACCTGTTATTTAATGGCGGTGGGCGAGTGCGGCCCGCGTAATATCGGCGGTAGTTTAATTGTCGACCCGCTTGGCGTTGCCGTAGCGCGTGCCGCAGAAGAGCCAGCGCTGGTTTTTGCTGAACTGGATGCCGAACGCATTGCCAGCGCGCGGCAGCGGCTACCGGTATTAGCGAATCGCCGCTTTAACCGGCCAGAGCTGGTCTGACAACGCTTGATATGAGTCAGGCGCATTATGCGCGCCCTGTGGCACTATAAGCACCGGCTGAACTCAGCCTGACTTAAAAAAAATTAGTAATCTGTTACATGTCGCTGTTGTATTAATCAGCGTTCTGCGCGTTAATAGCGGCAGTTGGCTCCTCAGTTAATGTAAGAAGGTGTTATGGAAGGTATCAGTATTGCCAAGTTACTGGTTATCGGTGCGTTGATCGTACTGCTGTTTGGCACGAATAAACTCCGTTCGCTGGGTGGCGATTTGGGTGCCGCCATTAAAGGCTTTAAAAAAGCGATGAAGGATGAGGACGCGGCACCGGCTGCTAAGGCAGAAGAGATGCCGGCAGAGCGCGTAACCCACAAAGAGTAATCATTGCGGCAGCGTGAAGTTACAAGATGTAACTTTTATTGCATGGAAAAAGCCAGCTTAGCTGGCTTTTTTTTTGCATCTTGGCGGCGGCTTTTTTCATAAATCATCTGCTTTGCTCCGCCGATAAAAAACGCAGCTCTCGCTGCGTTTTTTTGGTCCCCGATAACGCTTATTTCACTTCCAGCCCTTTTGCCTGCAAATCGGCATGGTAGGAGGAGCGGACAAAAGGACCGCAGGCCGCATGGGTGAGAAGCATCGCCAGCGCTTCTTCTTTCATCTCATCAAATTCCGCCGGGCTGACATAGCGCTGAACCGGAAGATGGTGGCGGCTTGGCTGCAAATACTGGCCCAGCGTCAGCATCGTTACGCCATGACGACGTAAATCGCGCATCACCTCGATAATTTCCGCATTGGTTTCCCCCAGCCCAACCATTAAGCCTGACTTGGTTGGGATCTCCGGGTGCGCTTCTTTAAAACGTTCCAGCAGCTTCAGAGACCATTCATAGTTGGCGCCGGGACGAACCTGGCGATAGATACGCGGCACGTTTTCCAGGTTGTGGTTAAACACATCCGGCGGCGTGGCGGTAAGAATTTCCAGCGCGCGATCCATACGGCCGCGGAAGTCGGGCACCAGCGTTTCAATTTTGATGGTCGGATTTTTTTCACGAATAGCGCTGATGCAGTCAGCAAAATGCTGAGCGCCGCCGTCGCGCAGATCGTCACGATCCACCGAGGTTACCACCACATAACGCAGGCCCATATCGGCAATCGTCTGCGCCAGCTTCACCGGCTCGTTGCTGTCAGGCGTAAGCGGACGGCCATGCGCCACATCGCAGAACGGGCAGCGACGCGTACAGATAGCGCCAAGGATCATAAAGGTTGCGGTGCCGTGGTTAAAACATTCTGCAAGGTTAGGGCAAGAGGCCTCTTCACAGACAGAGTGCAGACCATTTTTACGCATTGCTGCCTTAATACCCTGAATACGGCTGGAGTCGGCGGGCAGTTTAATCTTCATCCATTCGGGCTTGCGCAATAATTCCTGACGCTCGGTAACCACCGTTTTTACCGGGATTAACGCCATTTTGTCTGCGTCGCGATATTTAACGCCGCGTTCCATCTGAATCGGTTTACTCATAAGCTTGCAGTTTCCAGGTTGGATTGCAGTTTGAAAAGAGGCTGTAACTCAATGAGTCGGCTGCTTTTTCAACTTTATTTGAAAAATGTGCAAAAATTATATCATCTCACTGCCTGACAAACAGCCTGCCAGGGCGCGTTTAAGTTGCAAAATTGTAAAGCAGCACGCACGGTTACAAGACCGCTGATGTTTCCGCAGGCTGCCAGCGGGCAGAAGGAATAGCCAGCTGCTGCAAAAATTTTTCTACCAGTACCGGCTGGACATCAGAAGGCGTCACGTCCGCCCGGAACGCACTCAGCTGCGTCATTTCCAACCCGGCATAGCCGCAGGGATTGATACGCAGAAAGGGCGCCAGATCCATGTTGACATTCAATGCCAGTCCATGAAACGAACAGCCCTGGCGAATTCGCAGGCCCAGCGAGCAGATTTTTTTGCCGTCAACGTAAACGCCCGGCGCATCAGGATGGGCACAGGCTTCCACATCATAATGCGCCAGCGTCGCCACCACCGATTCTTCAATGGCAGTAACCAGCTGACGCACGCCCAGCTTACGGCGTTTCAGATCGATTAACACATACATGACCTGCTGGCCGGGACCATGATAGGTCACCTGGCCGCCGCGATCGCTCTGAACCACCGGAATATCGCCGGGCATCAATAAATGTTCAGCTTTACCGGCCTGTCCCTGCGTAAACACGGGCATATGTTCTACCAGCCACAGCTCGTCTGGCGTATCGGCAGTACGTTGATCGGTAAACTGGTGCATCGCAAGAGAGACGGGTTCCCAGGGGCGCAGGCCCAGCTGGCGAACAATAAGAGAAGGCTGCTGCAAAACGTGCTTTCCGCTTCAGAGAAAGAAGGAAGTATAACGCGGGTCCTGGGCGAGCTCTACCCGCCCGGACAGTTGGCGATGGTTACAGCACCATGCGCACAATTTCAATTTTACCCAGTTCTTCGTACAGGGTTTCAATTTGCTCAATATGCGTGGCGTTGATGGTGATAGAAACGGAGTGGTAGTTGCCTTTGCTGCTGGGCTTTACATCAGGCGTATAATCGCCTGGCGCGTGACGCTGCACCACTTCCACCACATTATCAACCAGCTCCGGTTGCGCCAGACCCATTACTTTATAAGTAAAGGAACAGGGAAATTCGAGCAGTTCATTCAGTTTGGTTTTCATAGGGACTCCGGTGCTAAAAAAGACTCCCGCCGCAGCGGGAGTTTACTGATTATCTGGTTATATGGGCGAATGCTGACAATATCAACGACAACAGGCGCGCCTTAGCCAAACCAGTGGTGAAACATCAACTTGATATAATCGATAATACGGCCGAAGAAACCGCCTTCCGGCACTTCATTCAGCACCACCAGCGGGCGTTGCTCAATGGTTTTACCATCCAGCTGGAAGTTGATCGTGCCAACCACCTGGTTTTTCTGCAGTGGCGCATGCAGTTCGGTATTGTTCAACACGTAGCTGGCTTTCAGGTCTTTCATCCGACCACGAGGAATGGTCAGGTACATATCTTTATCCACGCCAAGCTGAACGCGATCGCTGTTGCCGAACCATACCGGTTCAGAGGCGAATTCTTTACCGGCTTTCAACGGCGCGACGGTTTCAAAGAAGCGGAAGCCCCAGGTCAGCAGCTTTTTACTTTCCACTTCACGACCTTTATAGGTATGACCGCCCAGCACCGCTGAGATCAGACGCATCTGACCTTCAGTCGCGGAGGCGACCAGGTTGTAGCCCGCAGAAGCGGTGTGGCCGGTTTTGATACCGTCAACGTTCAGGCTGGTATCCCACAGCAAACCGTTACGGTTGGTCTGACGAATATTATTGAAGGTAAACTCTTTTTCTTTATAAACCGCATATTCTTCCGGCACATCGCGGATCAGCGCCTGACCAATCAGCGCCATATCGCGCGCGGAGCTATATTGCCCTTCGGCGTCCAGACCATGAACCGTCTGGAAGTGGGTGTTCTGTAAGCCCAGCGCCTTCACATAGTTGTTCATCAGGCCAACAAACGCATCCTGGCTGCCGGCGACATAATCCGCCATGGCAACACAGGCATCGTTGCCGGACTGCAGCACGATACCGCGCGTCAGCTGCGAAACCGGCACGCGATCGCCTGGCTTCAGAAACATCAGCGAAGATCCGCGGAAGACGGGGTTACCGGTCGCCCAGGCATCCTGTCCGACGGTAACAATATCATCCTGATGGATTTTGCCTGCCTTCACTGCCTGACCAATGACGTAGCTGGTCATCATTTTTGTCAGACTGGCAGGGTCGCGGCGCGCGTCGGCGTTTTTTTCAGCGAGGACTTTCCCGGAGTTATAGTCGATTAGGATATACGCTTCTGCGTCAATATCCGGTACGCCGGGGATCATGGTTTTAAGATTAATATCTTCAGCCAGCGCGACCTGACTCAGGCTCAGGGCAATCACGGTGCCCGCCGCCAGGCGCTTAAAATAGTGACAGGTTTTCAGCGTATTCATGTTAGGGACAACAACATCCGTGGAGGTTAGTGAAAAAAGTGCCTTACTATAGCAAAAGGCGTTTTTACAGGCATCCAACTTCGCGTTGACAAAATAAACAGCCAACCAGCTTCTGTCGAGCCAACGCAAAGTTGTCGCCAGTGATTTTTACATACCGCTATGGATCACGGTAATAAAGGATTGCTGACTGGCTTCGCTAATCAGCCGCTGCTGTAGCGCCGCCGCCTGCTGACGCGAGGCGAAAGGCCCCAGCTGTACGCGATAAAGTTTTCCGCTGCTGGCGACGGCAGCTGGCACGCCAAACTGCGATTTCAGCTTATCGGCCCATTGTTGCGCGCGACTGGCATCGCTTAGTGCGCCAACCTGTACCACATAATTTCCGGCAGCGTTGTTCTCTGCGCTGGCAGGCGCGCTGGCCGCGACCGGCGTACTGACTGCTGTCGGCGCTTCAGGTTCGCTGCCTTCCAGCACACCTGGCTGTAACGGCGTCGGCGCGCCAGGGAAGCCGCTGCTGTGGACCGGGGCGCCCATCTGATTCTCGCTGGTTAACGTGCTGTTATCCACCGGGTGTACATTCTGCGGCTGTTCTACAGGCGCCGCTGCGCCGCCCATCATCGTCATACCGCCGCCAATATCGGGGCGTGAGGGCAGGGCATAGCTTTGTTTGGCGACCACGGTGCCAACGGTGCCGGGGCCTGACAGCGAACCGTCCGGCGCGACTTTAATATAATCGAGGCGCACGCGGGTATTGTTAGAGATATTCAGCCGATCGCCCGCCGCGCGCGACAGGTCGATAATCCGGCCAGGCGTGTAAGGCCCACGATCGTTCACGCGCACGACCAGTTGCCTGCCATTCGCCAGGTTGGTTACGCGGACATAGCTGGGCAACGGCAGGGTAGGATGGGCGGCGGTTAAGGCTTCGGGATCAAAGGTTTCGTCAGTAGCGGTCCGGGTGCCGTTCGCTTCATCGCCATACCAGGCCGCCAGACCGGTTTCGCTGTAACTGGAAGGATCTTTAATAATGCGATACGTTTTGCCGTTAACGCTGTAATCCTGGCTGGTCGCAGGATTAATCGGCTCATAACGCGGCTCAACGCCGCCAATTTCAACAACCGGACCATTATAGGCGGGCTGCTGCGGAGCGGATGTCTGCTGTTCTGTATTTGTGGTACAGGCGGCTAACAGCAGCGAGGCTGCACCCACCCAAAGCCAATCCTTACGCATCGAGAGCCTCTTAAACGCTTTTAGACAATAATTTTCGGTGTGTGTGGATTGACATAACGATGCCAAATCCCGCCATCAAAACAATCAGCGCCGATCCGCCGTAACTCACCAGCGGCAGCGGAACGCCTACGACCGGTAAGATACCACTTACCATGCCAATATTAACGAAAACATAGACAAACAAAATCAGCATCAGACCGCCTGCCATTACACGGCCAAAGGTGGTTTGCGCGCGCGTTGCGATGATCAGACCGCGCATAATCAGCAGCAGATAGAGCGCCAGCAGAATCAGCACGCCGACCAGCCCCAGTTCCTCGGCCAGTACCGCAAAAATAAAGTCCGTATGACGTTCCGGCAGAAATTCCAGCTGCGATTGCGTGCCGTGCAGCCAGCCTTTGCCGCGCAGGCCGCCGGAGCCGATAGCGATCTTCGACTGGATAATATGATAGCCAGCGCCCAGCGGATCGCTTTCGGGATCGAGCAGCATCATGACGCGGTCGCGCTGGTAATCGTGCATCAGGAAGAACCACAGCACAGGAATAAAAGCGGCGACCAGCAGCACGGCGATGCCGATCAGTTTCCAGCTCATACCGGAGAGAAACAGCACGAACAGACCGGACGCGGCGATCAGAATCGAGGTGCCGAGATCGGGCTGCGCGGCAACCAGCAGGGTGGGAACAAAGATCAACACCAGCGCGATGCCGGTGTTTTTTAAGGTGGGCGGACAAACGTCACGGTTGATAAAGCGCGCCACCATTAACGGAACGGCGATTTTAGCGATTTCGGAGGGCTGAAAACGTACGATACCGAGATCGAGCCAGCGCTGCGCCCCTTTACTGATATGACCGAAGGCGTCAACCGCGATCAGTAATATCACACAGACGATATATAAATAGGGCGCCCAGCCTTCATAAACACGCGGCGGTATCTGCGCCATGGCTACCATGACCGCCAGGCCCATAAAAATCTGGCCGATTTTACGTTCCATCATGCCCGGATCCTGACCGCTGGCGCTCCACATTACGAAGGCGCTGTAGATCAGCAGGCAGGCAATGATAATCAGAAACAGAGGGTCGATATGAATTTTGGTCCAGATCGATTTTTTTTGTGGGCTATCGTTCATGGACATTGTTATTCACCTTCATAACCGGGTGGTGTCGGCGTCGCATCCGGCAGCACCGTATTATTATCACCTAACATAATATGGTCGAGGATCTGGCGCATTATGGTACCGACTGCCGGTCCGGCGCCGCCGTTTTCCAGAATCATGGTTACCGCAACGCGCGGTTTGTCATAAGGCGCGAACGCCGTCATCAGTTTATGATCGCGCAGGCGTTCAGCAATCTTATGCGCGTTATAGGTTTCATTTTCTTTCAGGCCAAACACCTGTGCCGTACCTGATTTCGCCGCGATTTTATAAGGCGCATTATCAAAACTTTTATGGGCAGTGCCGTTTGGCCGGTTAGCGACGCCATACATGCCATCTTTGGCAATTTCCCAATAGCCAGAGTGAATATCGCCAATCGGTACGGCGGGCGGCTGACGGTAAGGCACCATCAGGTTGTTTTCCCGCGTCGCGCGCAGCAGATGAGGCGTTTTGATGACGCCATCGTTAATCAAAATCATCAGCGCCTTATTCATCTGTAGCGGCGTGGCGGTCCAGTAGCCCTGGCCAATGCCGACCGGAATGGTGTCGCCCTGATACCACGGTTTTTTAAATCGCTTCATTTTCCATTCGCGCGTAGGCATGTTGCCGGGGTTTTCCTGCGGCAAATCAATACCGGTGCGCTGACCGTAGCCAAATTTATTCATCCACTCCGACAGGCGATCGATGCCCATATCATAGGCAACCTGATAGAAGAAGGTATCCGCGGATTCTTCCAGCGATTTCGTCACGTTCAGACGACCATGGCCCCATTTTTTCCAGTCGCGATAGCGCTTTTCAGAGCCAGGAAGCTGCCACCAGCCCGGATCGAACAGGCTGGTATTGCGCGTAATGACGCCTGCGCTCAGCGCGGAAACGGCGACATAAGGCTTGACGGTAGAGGCGGGCGGATAGGCGGCCTGAATGGCACGGTTATAAAGCGGACGATTTTCGTCCTGCAACAGCGCCTTATAATCCTTGCTGGAAATCCCATCGACAAACAGGTTGGGATCGTAGCTGGGCGTGGACACCATCGCCAAAATCTCGCCGGTACGCGGATCGCTGACGACGACTGCCGCGCGGCTGCCGACCAGCAAGGTTTCGATATACTGCTGAAGCTTAAGATCGATCGTCAGCCAGATATCGCGTCCGGCCTGTGGCGATTGCTCATGGAGCTGGCGAATGACGCGGCCACGGTTGTTAACCTCAACCTCTTCATAGCCGGTTTTACCGTGCAGCACATCTTCGTAATAGTTCTCGATGCCGAGTTTGCCAATATCATGCGTTGCCGCATAGTTAGGCCATTTCCCCTCTTTATCGAGGCGCGCCACGTCACGATCGTTAATTTTCGATACGTAGCCCACGACGTGGGTCAGGGTTTGACCATAAGGATAGTAGCGACGCTGATAGCCTTTCACCTCAACGCCGGGAAAACGGTATTGGTTAACGGCAAAACGGGCGACCTGAACATCATTCAGCGCAGTTTTCAGGGCAATAGAAGTGAAGCGACGTGAGCGCTTACGCTCTTTCTCGAAATTCTCAAGATCGTCATCGGTCAGATCGAGTACCGGCCGCAAATCCTGCAGCGTCTGCTTAAGATTATCGACCTTTTCCGGCACCAGCTCCGCCTGATAGATAGTACGATTCAGCGCCAGCGGCGTGCCGTTGCGGTCATAAATAATGCCGCGGCTTGGCGCGACCGGCACCAGCTTGATACGGTTTTGATTCGAACGGGTGCTGTAATCTTCGAAGCGTAAAATCTGCAGGTGATACAGATTAACGACCAGCACGCCGGAAAGCAGCAAAATGCCGACGAATGCCAGCAGCGCCCGCCGTACAAAGAGTGTCTGCTCGGCAGTATAGTCACGAAAAGCGTTGCGTTGAGATTTCATCCGCTGTTTGGGTGTCCGTTTTGCCTTATCGAATTATTCACGGTGATAAGGATGATTCGCAGTAATGCTCCATGCACGATACAGGCTTTCTGCGACCAACACGCGTACCAGCGGATGAGGCAGCGTCAGTGCTGAAAGAGACCAGCTCTGTTCTGCGGCAGCTTTGCAGGCCGGGGACAACCCTTCCGGGCCGCCAATCAGCAGGCTGACATCGCGTCCATCCTGCTTCCAGCGCTCCAACTGTTGGGCAAGCTGTGGCGTTTCCCAGGGCTGCCCTGGAATATCCAGCGTCACAATACGGTTACCCTTACCGACGGCTGCCAGCATCGCTTCCCCTTCCTTTTCAAGAATGCGCTTAATATCCGCATTTTTGCCGCGCTTGCCAGCTGAGACTTCAGTCAGCTCCAGCGGCATATCTTTTGGAAAGCGACGCAGGTATTCCATAAAGCCGGTTTGCACCCAGTCCGGCATTCTGGTGCCTACGGCAACAAGCTGCAACTTCACTGCTTAACTCCAGAGCTTTTCCAGTTCATACAGGTGACGACTCTCTTCCTGCATGACATGAACAATTACCTCACCGAGATCGACCACCACCCAGTCGGCAACATTTTTGCCTTCCACGCCGAGCGGAATCAGGCCGGCGGCGCGCGACTCTTCCATCACGTGATCGGCAATCGACATCACATGACGCGTAGAGGTGCCGGTACAGATGATCATGCAATCGGTGATGCTGGATTTACCCTGCACATTGATAGAAACAATATCCTGACCTTTCAGATCATCAATCTTATCAATAACGAAGTCTTGGAGTTCTTTACCTTGCAAAAGGTTCCCCTTTTAAGCGTTTCTGTGGTCTGTCAAACGTCGCCTGGCGACGCCTGAAAAATTGAGCGGCGCAGTATACCATGCGCTTATCAAGGGCGATATAAGCCCTGTTGATTGATATAGTCGATAACGGCGGCAGGAAGCAAGTCATCGCAGGCTAACCCCTGATGCCGACGCGTACGAATTTCAGTGGCCGAAACCGGCACCAGTGGCGTATCGGCCAGCCAAATCAAACCGCCCGGCTGCTGATGTAGTGCGCTGACATTGCGCGTCTGATGGCGATCCAGCCAGCGTTGCAGTTCCGGGGTCGGCATCGCGCGATCGTAACCGGGACGCTGGCAAACCAGCAGGTGACAGAGCGCCGCCAGCTGCTGCCAGCGATGCCATTTATGCAGGCTGAGCAGGGAGTCCTGGCCAATGACAAAGGCCAGCGGCTGCTCAACACCGCGCTCCGCGCGCAGCTGCTCCAGCGTTTCTACCGTATAAGAGGGCGTCTCGCGCTCCAGTTCCCGCGTGTCGAGCGTAAAAAGCGGCCGATCGGCGATAGCAAGTTTAACCATGGCGACACGCTGCGCCGTGCTGGCTTCGGGCTGAGGCCGATGCGGCGGCACATTATTCGGCAACAGCGTGACCTGCTGTAAGCCCACCTCGTGCGCCAGTGCCTCTACCGTTTTCAGATGACCGTAATGGATGGGATCGAAAGTGCCGCCGTACAGCGCGTGAAGTGAAGCCATTTAAAATTCGCCTAATTCTGCAGGCAGCGCTTTATTGCACAGCAGTAGCGAGAGCGTTTCCAGCTCCGGCCACAGGCGCTGACCATAATCTTGCTTAAGCGTAATTTCTAAACGCGTCAGCAAGCCAATAGCCTGACGGATTTGCAGCAAGGTGAGGCGCTGCAACGCTTCGCTGAACAGGGCCCGGCGGTTTTGCCAGACGCGATGCTGATCGAACAGCGTACGCAGCGGAACATTGTGCTGCTGACGCTGTAACGTCAACAGCAGCAACAGTTCGCGCTGTAGAGTGCGGATCAAAATCACCGGCTCGCTCTCTTCGGCGGCCAGCTGCCGCAGAATATGCAGGGCGCGTTTGCTCTTACCGGCCAGCAGCGCGTCAACCCAGTGAAAAGGGGTAAAGTGCGCCGCATCGCTTACCGCCTGTTCTACGCGCGGCAAGGTCAGCTTTCCATCGGGCCAGAGCAGCGCCAGGCGCTCCAGCGCCTGCGCCAGCGCCAGTAGATTACCTTCGTAGCAGTAACACAACAGCTGGCAGGCCGCTTCATCCAGATCGAGCCGCATATTTTTGGCGCGAGCGGCAACCCAACGCGGCAGCTGCGCATGCTCAGGCGTCGCACAGGGAACCAGCACCGCCTGCGCGCTAAGCGCTTTAAACCAGGCGCTGTTTTCCTGCGCTTTGGTCAGCCTGTTGCCAATAATAATTGGCAAAATATCGCTATGCAGCAGCGTACTCAGCTTTTCCAGCTGGGTCGCCATGGCTGCGTTAGGGCCGTTTTCCGGCAGCGTCAAGGTGAGCGTCTGGCGACTGGCAAACAGGCTCATCGCCTGACAGTTGCTAAAAACGCTATCCCAGTCGGTGTTGTTATCCAACACCACGTTGAAATGCTCAATAAAACCTTGCTGTTGCGCGCAGGCCTTGATGGCGTCATGGCTTTCCTGCAACAGCAAGGGCTCATTGCCGATAAGCAGATAGCAGACGCGCAGCCCCTCCTGGAGCTGCGCGTGGAGTTGTTCAGGGTAAATCCTGATCATTGCAGACTGGTAGCTGAAGAAGAGGAGACTTCCGGCGAATCTTCTCCCGGCGCCAGAACATCAGGTTCCGGCAGGGTCTCTTTGTCGTTCAGCTGGGCGGCATGAACCGTTAGCAGCTTACGCACCAGCTGCTCCGCTACGCGCTGACGCATTTCATCACGAATGATGCTTTGCTCCGCATCTTTCGCCAGCGCGGCCAGCGGGTTATCGAAGAACGAACGGTACGTTGTCGCATTGACAGGATAGATACCCTTATTAGGGATAACGACCTGTGCGCTCAGCGTCATTACCATTGAGTACTCCGCCGTAACGCCGTTCTGAAATACCGATGCGGTATCCTGCGACTGACGTTCGCCCGCCAGTCGCAGCGTTGGCAGATCGGTACGGGTGCCCGCATTCTCCGCTTCCACAATCGTAATATTGTTCAGACGCAGCTGCTGACGCACCGCACGTGTCATCGGACCGTAGGGATCGCTGCTTTGCAATACCAGAGTGCGTAACTCATGCGGCACCTGAGTCGTGCTGCGCAGATGGAAACCGCAGCCGGCGGTAATCAATACCGCCAGGCTGAGTAAAAGAGTAAAAATCGGATGTCGCACAGTTCCTCCTGAACTTAACCTACAACAAGGTTAAGCAGTTTGCCCGGGACGTAAATCACTTTACGAATCGTTACGCCGTTCAGGTATTTCGCCACCAGATGCTCCTGCGCGGCCAGCGCCTGAACCTGTTCCTGAGTCGCGTCCGCCGCCACGGTAATTTTACCGCGCACTTTGCCATTAACCTGTACCACTACCAGTACTGAATCTTCCACCATAGCGGCTTCGTCAGCAATCGGCCACGGCGCCTGATCGATTTCGCCTTCGCCGCCCAGCGCCTGCCACAGGACAAAACTGGCGTGCGGAGTGAAAGGATAGAGCATCCGCACAACAGCCAGCAGCGCTTCCTGCATCAGAGCGCGATCCTGCTCGCTGTCCTGCGGCGCACGCGCCAGTTTATTCATCAGCTCCATAATCGCCGCGATGGCGGTATTGAATGTCTGACGACGGCCAATATCATCAGAAACCTTAGCAATGGTTTTGTGCAGATCGCGACGCAGCGCTTTCTGATCGTCGTTAAGGCTGTTGATGTCCAGCGCGACGGTTGCGCCTTTCTGACTGTGTTCGTAAGCCAGTTTCCAGACGCGTTTCAGAAAGCGGTTCGCTCCTTCCACGCCGGATTCCTGCCATTCCAGCGTCATTTCCGCTGGCGACGCGAACATCATAAACAGACGAACAGTATCGGCGCCGTAACGTTCAACCATCAGCTGTGGATCGATACCGTTGTTTTTCGATTTCGACATTTTGCTCATGCCGGCGTAAATCACTTCACGGCCGGTATTGTCGAATGCCTTCACCACGCGGCCTTTCTCATCGCGCTCAACGGTAACGTCAACCGGGGAAACCCAGTTGCGCTCGCCGTTTTCGCCCAGATAGTAGAACGCATCGGCCAGTACCATGCCCTGGCACAGCAGGCGTTTTGCCGGTTCATCGGAGGTGACCAGCCCCGCATCGCGCAGCAGCTTATGGAAGAAGCGGAAATACATCAGGTGCATGATGGCGTGTTCAATACCGCCAACATACTGATCGACCGGCAGCCAGTAGTTCGCCGCTGCGGGATCCAGCATGCCTTTATCAAAATCGGGACAGGTATAGCGGGCGTAATACCATGACGATTCCATAAAGGTATCGAAGGTGTCGGTTTCACGCAGTGCCGGCTGGCCGTTCACCGTGGTTTTCGCCCATTCAGGATCTGCTTTAATCGGGCTGGTAATGCCGTCCATCACCACATCTTCCGGCAGAATGACCGGCAGCTGATCTTCCGGCGTCGGCATTACGGTGCCATCTTCCAGCGTCACCATTGGAATAGGTGCGCCCCAGTAACGCTGACGGGAGACGCCCCAGTCGCGCAGACGATAGTTCACTTTGCGTACGCCGACGCCTTTTTCCGCCAGCTTATCGGCGATGGCGTTAAAGCCCGCTTCGTGACTGAGGCCGTCAAACTCGCCGGAGTTAAACAGGGTGCCTTTTTCCGTCATCGCCGCCGCGCTGGTATCCGGCTCGCTGCCGTCAAGATTCAGCACCACCGGTTTAATCGGCAGGTTATATTTGGTGGCGAACTCCCAGTCACGCTGGTCATGCCCCGGAACGGCCATCACCGCACCAGTGCCATATTCCATCAGCACAAAGTTAGCGACCCAAACCGGCAGTTTTTCGCCGCTCAGCGGATGGATGACAAACAGGCCGGTGGCGATGCCTTTTTTCTCCATGGTCGCCATATCGGCTTCGGCAACCTTTGTGTTACGGCATTCAGCAATAAAATCGGCCAGCGCCGGGTTATTCACTGCGGCCTGAGTTGCCAGCGGGTGGCCGGCGGCAACGGCAACATAGGTGGCGCCCATAAAGGTGTCGGGACGCGTGGTGTAAACGGTGACTTTCTCTTCGCTGTCGGCCACGTCAAAAGTGATTTCCACCCCTTCAGAACGGCCAATCCAGTTACGCTGCATGGTTTTAACCTGTTCAGGCCAGTCTTCCAGCTTGTCCAGGTCGTTCAGCAACTCATCAGCGTAATCGGTGATTTTAATAAACCACTGCGGGATCTCTTTACGCTCAACTTTGGTATCGCAGCGCCAGCAGCAGCCGTCGATCACCTGCTCGTTAGCCAGCACGGTTTGGTCGTTCGGGCACCAGTTAACCGCCGAGGTTTTTTTATAAACCAGGCCTTTTTCATACAGTTTGGTGAAGAACCACTGCTCCCAGCGGTAATACTCCGGCTGGCAGGTCGCCAGCTCGCGGCTCCAGTCATAGCCGAAGCCCAGCAGTTTCAGCTGGTTCTTCATATATTCGATATTAGAGTAGGTCCAGGGAGCCGGCGCGGTGTTATTTTTCACCGCGGCGCCTTCCGCAGGCAGACCGAAAGCATCCCAGCCGATCGGCTGTAGCACGTTTTTACCCAGCATACGTTGGTAGCGGGCAATCACATCGCCAATGGTGTAGTTGCGCACATGGCCCATATGAAGGCGACCGGAAGGATAGGGCAGCATTGAGAGGCAGTAATATTTCTCTTTGCCTTCTTCTTCGGTCACTTTGAAGGTCTGTTGTTGATCCCAGTGTTGTTGAACGTGGGATTCGATCTCTTCCGGGCGGTATTGCTCTTGCATGGCAGCCTGTGGTCCTTTATGAATAGCGCGAAGCCTGAACTGTGTAGATAAGATCCGCATAGCATAGCCGATAAGGCTTTGCTGCAACAACACCTGACCGCCACCGGCAGGCCATTTCTCTGCAAGCTGGAAGCATGGCTGCAAAATTTTCCGGCAATTGCCGCGCGGACAGAGCAAATCTGCGATAAGCGCTAAAATTAAGGAAAACGTTTACCGCTGATAACAGGAGAAAATATGAACAAGGTGGCGCACCATTATCAGCAGCTGATCGCTTCCCTGAGTGAACGCTTAACCCAGGGCGAGCGCGATATTGACGGCATGGTTGAGCGTGCCCGACAACAGTTGCTAATGCACAGCGATTTGACCCGCAATGAAGTGAATGAGGTAACGCGCGCGGTACGGCGCGATTTGGAAGAGTTTGCCCGCAGCTATCATGAAAATGAAAACGACGATCCGACCGACAGCGTGTTTATGCGCGTAATACGTG
>Ga0209463_1000832_pt1 | contig 20949 bp, 20 predicted proteins | sample AgamicMgSfrz_FD_187169 | JGI IMG/M metagenome (GOLD analysis project Ga0209463, IMG submission 187169) | Agave microbial communities from Guanajuato, Mexico - Mg.Sf.rz (SPAdes) (version 2) | ecosystem: Host-associated > Plants > Phyllosphere > Phylloplane/Leaf | place: Guanajuato, Mexico... | reverse complement strand
AGTGATTTGCCATTCGGCCAGCGCGCAGCGACCGAGCGTACATTGAGTACGTGAGGGAGCGAGCACTGCCCGGAAGGCAAATAACAAGTAAACCAGGCCGCACTCAGCGGGAGAGGATCAGATGGATGCCGAAACCGGCGAACAACACCCCCGCCATGCCGTCGATCCATTTCGCCATGCGCTGATACTTACGGCGCACCCACGGCAGCGCAAACACAGCGGCCACCAGCGTGAACCAGGCAAAAGTTTCGCAGAGGATCAGTACGAACAGGCCCCAGCGCGCGCCGACGGATACGTCATCGCCGACAAACAGTGAAAAGACGCTGCCGAAATAGATGACTGCTTTAGGATTGGAAAGATTGGTTAACAGGCCTTTCAGGAAGCTGTGCCCTTTTTTGGCCAGCTCGACATTCGCTTCGGCATTTTCTCCGGCCGGTTGACGATGCTGCTGACGCGCAGATCGTATGAGCTGCCAGCCCAGCCAGGTGAGATAGAGCCCGCCGCAAACCATAATCACTTCGTGCAGCCAGGCCATCTTTTGCAGTATCAGATGCAATCCCATCAGCGCGACGCCGGCCCACACCATGACGCCCAGCGTAATACCCAGTACGCCCAGCATCGCCTCTTTACGGGAGCGGCTGGCGGCGGTTTGCGAAACAAAAAAGAAGTCTGGACCGGGGCTCATCAGGGCAACCAGATGCACCACAGCAACGGTAAGAAAAAGCGCGAGCATAACAATATCCTTGCCGAAAAAGTAAACGGGACGGCTTTTTCAGCTATCCCGCAGAAGCAATGATTATTGCGCTAAATTCTTTTCGGTTCACCTGTTATCTGTGGTGATTATTTTACGTTGCAAAGACGCCTCTGCACGTTACTCTTCGCCGTCAACATGCTCACGAATCATCACCAGGAAAGGCTTGCCAAAACGCTCCAGCTTACGATGACCGACGCCGTTGACGCTGAGCATGTCCGAGGCGGTGAGCGGCATTTGCTCCGCCATTTCAATCAGCGTGGCGTCGTTAAACACCACGTAAGGCGGAATATTCTCTTCGTCGGCGATGGCTTTGCGCAGCTTACGCAGTTTCGCGAACAGTTTACGATCGTAGTTGCCGCCGTGGCTTTTCTGGTTGTTATATTTCGGTTTGGCGGTAATCAAACGCGGTACGGCTAGCATCAACGGCGCTTCGCCGCGCAGAATCGGCCTTGCCGCTTCGGTCAGCTGGAGCGCCGAGTGCAGCGTAATGTTTTGCGTCACCAGTCCCAGATGAATCAGCTGGCGCAGCACGCTGACCCAATGCTCATGGCTTTGCTCGCGACCAATGCCGTAAACCGGCAGTTTGTCATGACCCTGATCGCGGATGCGCTGGTTGCTGGCGCCGCGCAGCACTTCCACTACGTAGCCCATGCCAAAACGCTGGCCAACGCGATAAACCGTCGATAGCGCTTTTTGCGCTTCAACCAGACCATCGTAGCGTCGGGGCGGATCGAGGCAGATATCGCAATTGCCGCACGGTTGCTGGCGCCCTTCGCCAAAGTAGTTCAGCAGCACCAGACGGCGACAGGTTTGCGCTTCGGCAAAGGCGCTCATCGCATTGAGCTTGTGACGTTCAATATCCTGCAGCGGGCCGGGCGCTTTCTCTTCCAGACAGCGGCGCAGCCAGGCCATATCGGCCGGATCGTAAAGCAGCATCGCTTCGGCAGGCAGGCCGTCACGACCGGCGCGGCCGGTTTCCTGGTAATAGGATTCAATATTGCGTGGAATATCGAAATGCACCACAAAGCGCACGTTAGGCTTGTTGATGCCCATACCGAAGGCGACGGTGGCGACCACAATTTGCAGGTCATCGCGCTGGAAGGCTTCCTGCACCTGCGCACGGTGCGCGTTATCCATTCCGGCATGGTAGGCGCCGACGCTCAGGCCGCGGCTTTGCAGGCGCGCAGCGGTGTCTTCCACCCTGGCGCGGCTGTTGCAGTAGATAATGCCGCTTTTGCCGCGCTGATCCTGAACGTAGCGCAGCAGCTGTTCGGTCGGCTTAAATTTTTCCACCAGCATGTAGCGGATATTAGGCCGGTCAAAGCTGCTGATCTGAATCAGCGGATCGTTAAGCTGGAGCAGGCGGACGATATCGTTACGCGTGGTTTCATCGGCGGTGGCGGTTAACGCCATTACCGGCAGCGCAGGGAAACGCTGGCGCAGCTGGCCCAGCGCGCCATATTCCGGGCGGAAATCGTGGCCCCATTGCGAAATACAGTGCGCCTCATCCACCGCCAGCATTGCCGGATTCCAGTGCGTCAGGCTGTCGAGGAAGTTATCCATCATCAAACGTTCCGGCGCGATATAGAGCAAGCGCACCTCGCCGCTGCGGCATCCCGCCATCACGGCCTGCTGCTCTTCGCGCGTTTGCGAGGAGTTAAGGCACGCCGCCGCCACGCCGTTCGCCAGCAGCTGATCGACCTGATCTTTCATCAGTGAGATCAGCGGCGAAACGACCAGCGTCAGGCCGTCGCGCACCAGCGCCGGAATTTGATAACAGAGCGATTTCCCGCCGCCGGTGGGCATCACCACCAGACAATCCCGGCCGCTCAGCGACGCCTGAATGATGGTTTGCTGACCGGGGCGGAACTGCTGGTAGCCGAAGGTATCGCGTAATACCTGTTCAGCCAGCGCTTCGTGATTGATTACTGCCGCCGTAGACACGTCTTCCCCGTATTGCACTGCGTTAAGCTATTTTGACGGGCGGCAAGCCGCCCGAAGAGAGTGTTGCTGTGTGGCAAGCCCCAGCGGGCCCGAATCAGAACAGATCGTTTAAGGTTACGCCCACGCCAACGCGCGTCTGGCGATGGTCATAGTCGATTAACGATTCGCCGTAACCGCTAAATACCTGGGTATAAAAGCGGACGTGTTCGCTAATCGGATAGCTCCAGCCCAGCTCCGCGCCGCCGTAACCGGTATTCCAGTTATAGTTGCCCTGAATGCTGAAAATGCTGTTGCCCGCCTGGTAACCTAATTTGGCGCGATAGTAACCCATGTATTTCGTAATGTCAGGGTTATCGTCGCTGCTGTCGCTTTCCGACAACCGCAACCACGGCTTGATTTCCACCATAACGTTACCGTTCTGCGCCATTAAACGCGCATAAGCACGGTTCCAGCTACGCGATGTCGGATCGGAGCGGCCATTTGACTGATGATTTAAGCCCAGTTCAATATCGCGCAGCGTCCAGCCAGCGAAAGAGTAATCCGTCGCCCATCCGAGAAAAATTTGTGGTTCGTAGTTAGTTTCACGGAACGGCGACGATTCGCCACGGTTAGAGAGCTGCCACCAGGAACGCTGCGTATAAGACGCGCCCAGCACAGAGTTATCACCGGCAATACCGCGCCATAAAGGAAACGCCAGGCTGAGCTGGAATTTTACCTCATCCTTTTTCGCATTGTCAGACCAGTTATAAGATTCGATCGCTTCTTTATTGAGATCGCTGGTCAGCGTATAAAGCAGATAGTTGCTTTCATAGGGATAAAGGACGAAAGGATTATCGTGTTTTTCCAGTAAGTTAGCGATGATACTGCCGCGTACCGCTGGCGCATCGTGAACATCCCTGACGGTGGCCTGGTTAGCCTGCGCAAAAGCGGGCAATAACAGAGCCGCTGCAACTAATCCTCTTAGCATACGCATAGTATTCTCCGGTGAAGCGCTGAGTGTCATTCAAAGGGCTATTAAATAAAAAAAGCAGGCCATTCTACACACAATTACCGGATGAAATCAGCGCTGTTTTCTGAAAGTGGAAAGCACATTCCTGCCAGCATAAAATACACAATTTGTTAACATGCCTGCCCGTGTTATTCAGGCTCAGGAAAACCCTTTTATGTCAGAGACTCAGTTAAATCCGGCGGCGGCGCGTCAGCTGATCGGCGAGATATTTGTTTATCACATGCCCTTTAATCAGGCGCTGGGCCTGGAGCTAAAAAGGCTGGAAGGCGACTATGCCGAGCTGCGCTTTACCAATAAAACCATGCTGGTTGGCAATGCGGCGCAGCAGATTTTGCACGGCGGCGTAATCGCGTCGGTGCTGGACGTGGCAGCTGGCCTGGTTTGCGTCAGCAGTTCGCTGACGCGGCAGGAACATATTACCGAACAGGAATTGCGGCAGCGCCTGTCACGGATGGGAACTATCGATTTACGCGTGGATTATCTGCGGCCCGGACGCGGTCAGCATTTTATTGCGGCCAGCAGCCTGCTGCGCGCCGGGAATAAAATCTCCGTTGCGCGCGTGGAGTTACACAACGATGCGGGCGTACATATCGCCAGCGCCACCGCAACCTATCTGGTGGGTTAATTTTCACCCTTGCGGCTGATTTTCCTTTACACTGCCGCCTTTTAATCAGGAACACGGTGATGGATACACAACAAACGCGCCAGGGCATTTTCTGCGCGCTGGGCGCTTATTTTATCTGGGGCATCGCGCCCGCCTATTTCAAACTGATTCAGCAGGTCGCGCCGGGCGAAATTATGACGCACCGCGTAATTTGGTCTGCGCTGTTTATGCTGATTCTGATCTCCGTCAGCCGCAGCTGGCAGCGGGTCAAAACGGTAATCCATCAGCCGAAAAAGGTACTGCTGCTGGCGGTCTCCGCCACGCTGGTCGGCGGCAACTGGCTGCTGTTTATCTGGGCGGTGAATAACCATCATATGCTGGAAGCGAGCCTGGGTTATTTTATTAACCCGCTGCTTAACGTTGTTATGGGTATGCTGTTTCTTGGCGAACGCTTTCGGCGTATGCAGTGGCTGGCGGTCGCGCTGGCGACCTGCGGCGTGCTGGTGCAGCTGTGGAAATTTGGTTCGCTGCCGGTTATCGCGCTGGGCCTGGCGCTGAGCTTCTCGCTGTATGGACTGATGCGTAAGAAGATCGCGGTCGATGCACAGAGCGGTATGCTGATTGAGACGCTGTGGCTGTTTCCGCTGGCCTCGATTTATCTGTTCGGCATCGCCGACAGCGCGACCAGTCATCTGGGCAATAATGCCACCTCGCTTAACCTGCTGCTGATCGCTGCCGGGATTGTGACTACAATTCCCCTGATGTTGTTTACGGCGGCGGCGACACGGCGGCGGCGACACGCCTGCGGCTCTCAACGCTGGGCTTTTTCCAGTATCTGGGGCCAACGCTGATGTTCCTGCTGGCGGTACTGTTTTATGGCGAGACGATGACGCCAGATAAAGCGGTTACCTTCAGCTTTATCTGGCTGGCGCTGGCGCTGTTTATTGTGGATGCGCTTTATACGCTGCGCCGTTCAGGAACGCGCAAAGCGTGAAATAAAGCGCGCCATTGCCGGCCCGGTTAGCAGAATAGTGAACAGGCGCAGCGTTTGCAGCGCCATCACAAACGCAATATCGACGCGGCTCCCCGCTGCGATAATCGCCACGGTATCCAGCCCGCCAGGGCTGGTTGCCAGATAAGCCGTCAGCAGATCGACATCCAGCAGTTTGGTCAGTATCCACGCCATGCCGCCGCACAGCAGCATCAGCCCGATAATTGACGCCAGCATCTGCGGCAAGGTGCGCAGCGCCAGCCGGAATATCGGCCGCGTAAAGCGTAATCCGACCGTCCAGCCGATTAAGGCGTAGGCGGCGGCAAGCAGCCACTCCGGCACCTGTAGCTCCACCGTGTCGCTGCTTTGCAGGACCGCGCCAGCCAGCGCCGGGATCAGCAGCGCGCCAGCGGGAATGCGAAAGCGCTGCCCAAGCCAGGCGCCCAGCAACATAATCCCCAGCGTAATGACAAAACGCATATCGGGCGCCGGAAACCACACCTGCGGCGCGGCGCTTTGCGCCTCATCGCCTAAGCCAATGCGCGCCACCATCGCCGCGGCGGTCGCCACAAACAGCACGCGCAGATATTGCATAAAGGCCACCAGCCGCGCATCGGCGCCGTAATCGGCAGCCATCGCCACCATTGCCGACGCGCCGCCGGGCGACGATCCCCACGCGCCGGTCGGTCCCGGCAGATCGCTGTAGCGCACCAGCAGAAAGCCGGACAGGCCGCTGGCCGCCATCGTCATCAGCAGCACCGCCAGCACAATGGGCCAGTCGGCAATTAGCGGATCGATAACCGAGGGCGAAAGGCTTTGCGCAATCATGCAGCCCAGCACCGCCTGGCAAAGGATAAACAGTCGCTTATCAATGCGCAGCGTGGCGCCCATCAGGCCCATCACCACACCGACAATCATCGGCCCCAGCAGCAGCGCAGCCGGTACGTGAAAATATTGCAGGGCAAATCCCAGCAGCAGCGAGATACCGATAAGTATGGCCCACTGCTGCGTACGCGAGAGCTTTTGCATAGGAGGTGAGAATTAGACTTGAAAAATCTTAGGTTACGCACAACCCGCCGCGAATGCCAGCGGCGGGAAGCCGGAATCTCGTTCCGGCCCGCGTGCGTTACAGCCAGTTTTTGCGCTTGAAGTAGAGGTAGGGCGCCAGTCCGGCCAGGATCATCAGGCCAATGGCGGCAGGGTAACCAAAGCTCCATTTCAGCTCCGGCATAAACTCAAAGTTCATCCCGTAGCTGGACGCCACCAGCGTGGGCGGCAGGAATACGACCGATACCACCGAGAAGATTTTAATGATGCGGTTCTGCTCGATATTGATAAAGCCCATCGCCGCCTGCATCAGGAAGTTAACCTTCTGGAACAGCGATTCGTTATGCGGCAGCAGGGATTCAATATCGCGCAGAATTTCCCGCGCCTGCTCCAGCTGGTTGTTCGGCAGGCGCGCCTTACGCACCAGGAAATTGAGCGCGCGCTGAGTATCCATCAGACAGAGACGCACTTTCCAGCCAATATCTTCCAGCTCCGCCAGCGTGGAGAGCGCCTGATCAAACTCATCGCCCTGCTGCCCTTCCATAATCACCCGGCTCAGCTTTTCCAGATCGCTGTAGATGTTTTCGATTTCATCTGCCAGCTGTTCGATTTTGGTTTCGAACAGATCCAGCAGCAGCTCATAAGCGTTGCCGTCAATCAGCGTCTGGCTGCGCGCGCGCATACGGTAAAGGCGAAACGCCGGCAGCTCGCGCTCACGCAACGTGTAAAGGCGGCCTTCGCGAATGGTAAACGCAACGGTGGCGTTACCGGCGTGGTCTTTGGCATCTTCATAGAAAAAGAAGGAGTGGATATGCAGGCCATCTTCGTCCTCAAAGAAACGCGCGGACGCTTCGATGTCTTCCAGCTCTGGACGTGTCGCCAGGCTTTGGCCCAGTTCGTTTTGCACACGATCGCGTTCTGTTTCTTCAGGTTCGATTAAATCGACCCAAACTGAAGAGGTCAGATCTTCTGGCGTATCTTCCAGCTCCAGACGAGTGAGGCGGCAGTGATCCAGTTTAAAAGCGCTCAGCATAGCAGTACTCCCAATAGGTCATTCAAATGGGACAATACGCCGGAACACGGAGACTTGAGTTTCAGTCAGTAGTAAACGCTAACTCATGCGACGGGAGATGCGGTCGCTGACAACCACAAAGGCTATCAGCATAAGAGGATGGCCTTAGGGGTTGTACCTGTTGATAAGGTGGATGAGCCAGCATCGACTGGGAGCGTCCAAGGCGAAAGTCCTCTTAGGGTGATGGTGCGCGCATGTTACGCCGAGACGAAAAAGGCGTCAAGCGAAGCAGGATGCTGTCGCTGTCGCGCTTTTTAGCAAAGAGAAATGTCGATAAAAAGAGTAACCCCCCCCGCCCGGCCTGTCACGGTCCGGGCGAGGTCGCGCCACTTTCATTGGGCGCCTTTCAGACGACTTCGAGCCGCGCATAGGCGGCAACCAGCCACTTGATGCCCTGCCCCTGGAATGCCACCTGTAGACGGCTGTGATCGCCGCTGCCTTCCAGATTGATAATGGTGCCCTCGCCAAATTTGGCGTGACGCACGCGCTGGCCCAGCGTAAAGCCGCTGTCGTTTTGCGCGACCGGCGTGCCCATCCGCTGATGGTTGACCGGACGGCTGATGCTGGCGCGCAGGCGCACTTCATCCACGCACTCTTCCGGCAGTTCGCCGATAAAGCGCGACGGCCGATGGTAAACCTCTTTGCCGTACAGACGACGCGTTTCCGCCCAGGTCAGCGTCAGCTTTTTCATCGCGCGCGTGACGCCGACATAGGCGAGACGGCGCTCCTCTTCCAGCCTGCCACCTTCATCCAGCGCCATCTGGCTGGGGAACATGCCCTCTTCCATGCCGACAATAAAGACCTGACTGAACTCCAGACCTTTGGCAGCGTGCATGGTCATCAGTTGGGTGGCGTCCTGCCATTTGTCGGCCTGGCCTTCACCCGCCTCCAGCGCCGCATGCGAAAGGAACGCCTGCAGCGGCATCAGATCTTCGTCTTCGTCCTGATAGCTGTACTGACGCGTGGCGTTCACCAGCTCTTCTAAGTTTTCGATACGCGCCTGGCCTTTCTCGCCTTTTTCCTGCTCATACATCAGCCAGAGGCCGGAATCTTTGATCACCCGGTCAGTTTGGATATGCAGCGGCAGCTCTGCGGTTTCCTGCGCCAGCGAATCCACCAGTTCGGTAAAGCGTTGCAGCGCCGCAGCGGCACGTCCGGCCAGCGCCCGTTCCTGCAACAGCTCGCGGCTGGCCTGCCACAGCGTCAGCTGACGATCGCGCGCGGCCTGACGCACCACATCCAGCGTGCGATCGCCGATGCCGCGCGTCGGCGTATTTACCACGCGCTCAAAGGCGGCGTCATCATTGCGGTTGGCGATCAGGCGCAGGTAGGCCAGCGCATCTTTGATTTCCTGACGCTCGAAGAAGCGCATGCCGCCGTAGATGCGATACGGCATGCTGGCCTGCAGCAGCGCCTCTTCCAGCACGCGCGACTGGGCGTTGCTGCGATAGAGAATGGCACAGTCGCTGAGCGCGCCGCCGTTCTCCTGCCAGACCTTAATACGGTTGACCACAAAGCGCGCTTCATCCAGCTCGTTAAAGGCGCAGTAGAGAGAAATCGGCTCGCCGTCGCTGCCGTCGGTCCACAGCTCTTTCCCCAGACGCCCGTTGTTATTGGCGATCAGGGCGTTGGCCGCCTTCAGAATGTTATTGGTGGAGCGATAGTTTTGCTCCAGACGAATGGTTTCCGCGCCGCGAAAATCGTGCAGGAAGCGCTGGATGTTTTCTACCTGCGCGCCGCGCCAGCCGTAAATCGACTGGTCATCGTCGCCCACGATCATTACCCGGCTGCTGTCGCCAGCCAGCAGCCGAATCCAGGCATACTGAATATTGTTGGTGTCCTGGAACTCATCCACCATGATGTTGGTGAAGCGTTCGCGGTAATGGTTAAGAATGTGCGGTTTATTCAGCCACAGCTCATGGGCGCGCAGCAGCAGCTCGGCAAAATCGACCAGTCCGGCGCGGTCGCAGGACTCCTGATAGGCTTGATAAATACGCAGCCAGGTTTGCTCAACCGGATTGCCGTAGCTTTCAATATGCTGCGGACGCAAACCTTCATCTTTTTTGCCGTTGATGTACCACATCGCCTGGCGCGGCGGCCACTGTTTCTCATCGAGATTCATCGCCTTGATCAGGCGCTTCAGCAGACGCAGCTGATCTTCGCTGTCGAGGATCTGAAAGTCCTGCGGCAGACGCGCGTCAAGGTGATGGGCGCGCAACAGACGATGCGCCAGCCCGTGGAAGGTGCCAATCCACATGCCGCCCTGACTGGTGCCGATCAGCTGTTCAATACGATGGCGCATCTCCGCCGCCGCTTTGTTGGTAAAGGTGACCGCCATAATCGAATAAGGCGAGCAGTTCTCTACCGCCAGCAACCAGGCGATGCGATGCACCAGCACGCGCGTTTTGCCGCTGCCCGCGCCCGCCAATACCAGCAGGTTATTACGGGGAGCCGCTACGGCCTCGCGCTGTTTATCATTCAGGCTGTCAAGCAGGTCAGAAACGTCCATAAGCACCGTCATTCAAAAGAAACTATCCAGTAAGATTACTGGATATTTGTACAGAAGATTATATCAGCGCAGTCAGCGATGCCAACTGCGTAATTTCCACGTGCGGCAGCAGCCGCGCATCGTCAATCTGCATCAGGTTACCCTCACGCAGGTTAATCCAGCAGGCCTGCATGCCGCAACGTAGCGCGCCAGCCACGTCGGTCGTCAGATCGTCCCCTACGTGCAGAATATTTTCCAGCGGCAGATCTAATCGCTGTGCCGCCAGATGATACATATCCTGGTACGGCTTCGCGCGTCCGTGCGGGCCCGCACGCAGCACAAACTGGAAATAGCTGTCGAGGCCGAACAGATGCGGTTCGGCGTTGCCGTTGGTGATCGCCACCAGCGGCACCCGCTCCGCCAGCGCCGCCAGCGCCACATGCGTTTCCGGCGCTACGTTCACCTGGCTGCGCCAGTGGGCGAATACGGCCATTACCTTATCCGCGCCTTCCTGTGCTTCAGCAGGCGAAAGGCCGACGTCCAGCATCGCCTGCTCTACGGTGCGGCGGCGCCATTCGGTCACGTCGTGGTAAATATCCGGCTCCTGCGCCAGCAGGCGGTCGCGCAACTGCTGGTAAGCTTCTAACGAAAAATCGTGCAGAGCGGGATGATAAGCCTGTAAAAAGCGATGGGATTCCGCCGTGGTTTTGCGGATCACCGGATGGTTGTCATACAGGGTATCATCCAGATCGAAGGTGATCGCTTTGATCGGCTTCAGCCGACGATAAAAATACATCAGGATTTACCTCGTTTGGCGCGCGGATGCGCCTCATCATACACCGATGCCAGGTGCTGGAAGTCGAGATGGGTATAGATTTGCGTGGTCGAAAGGCTGGCATGGCCCAGCAGCTCCTGCACCGCGCGTAGATCGCCGCTCGATTCCAGCATATGGGTGGCAAAAGAGTGACGCAGTTTATGAGGATGAACGTGGCTGCTAACGCCCTGCTTAACGCCCCATTCGGCAAAGCGTTTTTGCACGTTGCGCCCTGAAATGCGCTTGCCCTCTTTCGAGATAAACAGCGCGTCGCTCTCTGGCGCATAAAGTTCGCGCAGCACCAGCCACTTCTCGATCCACTCAACCGCCGTGCGACCGATGGGCAGACGGCGCTCTTTACTGCCTTTACCGGTTACCCAGACTTCACCCGCTTCCAAATCGAGGTGGCGCAAATCGATACCGACCAGCTCGGAAAGACGCAGCCCGGCGCCGTACATCACTTCCATCATCGTGCGGTCGCGCACCGCCAGCGGATCGCGCTCGTCGATTGCCAGCAGCTGATTAACCTCATCGACATCGATATTTTTCGGCAGATGACGCGGCGCGCGCGGCGTGGCGATACCTTTCGCCGGATTCGCCTTCAGCGCGCCCTGGCTGACCAGCCAGTCTAAAAAACTGCGCAGCGCCGAGAGCCGCAGCGCCAGGCTGGCGGCCTGCAAACCGGCGCGGCGGCCTTTGGCCGCCAGCGAACGCACATGCGCCGGCTCCAGCTGCGCCCAGTCGCTGATGTTCATTTCGCTGGCCTGCGCCATCAGCACCGCCAGCTGGCGCCCATAGTTTTCATGCGTTAACGGGCTAAGCTGACGCTCGACTTTCAGATAACGCAGAAAGCCCTCGACGGCGGCCTGTAGCGGCATGATCTCACTCATGCGCGCGCCACCCAACGATTTAGCAGTTCCGGCAGCATCAGCGCCAGATAATGCAGCAGCAGCGTGCCCTGTCCGGGCTGATAGTGATGCGTATCGCGGCTGCTGAACATCAGTATGCCCAGTTCGCCGCGCTCGCCGAACAGCGACATCGCCACCGACCCGACCGACCGCGCCTGCGGCAACAGAAGCAGCAATTCCGGGCCGTTAAGGCTGCCGAGATAGTGCTGCTCCTTGCCCAGCCGCTGAATGCGTACCGGCTCAAAAGCCTGACGCGACAGCGCCAGTTGGGTAAAGCTGGACGGCGCGCCGAGCTGCCAGCGATCGCTGAACAGCCGTACATCGGCACCGGCCAGACCTAAATCGCGCGCCCAGCGCTGCAGACGATTAAGCATCTCCTGGAGCGACGGCGCAGAGGCGAGATGGCCCTGAAGATTCAGCAGGCGATCGAAAAGTTGATGATTAGCGGACGCCTGCTCCATCAGTTGGGTAATTTCATCTTCCAGCTGCTGGATATGGTTGCGCTGGCGCGCCATATGCCATTCCACCAGCGATACCGTACCGCGTACCGGATGCGGCACCGCCATCTGTTCTACCAGGCGGGCGTTACGAATAAAAAAATCTGGGTTGTGGCGCAGATAATCACATACTGCTTCGTCGTCCAGCATCAGCGCGCTGGCTGTCTCTCCGACATTTTTCATAAATGAATAAATCCATCATAAACGTGCGTAGCCGGGCCGGTCATAAAGAGCGGATGTCCCGGCCCTTTCCAGGCGATATGCAGCGCGCCGCCTGGTAAATCAACGCGAACTTTCTCCGCCAGCAAACCCTGCTGGATACCGCTGGCGACCGCCGCGCAGGCGCCGCTACCGCAGGCCTGTGTTTCTCCGGCCCCGCGCTCATAAACGCGCAGGCGAATATGTTCCGGGCTCACCACTTCCATAAAGCCGACGTTAACCCGCTCCGGGAAACGCTCATGGCTCTCCAGCAGCGGGCCCAAAGTTTCGACCGCGGCAGTTTTGACGTTCGCTACCTGAATAACGCAGTGCGGATTCCCCATGGAAACCACGCCAAACATCAGGGTTTGCTCGGCAACGCGCAGCAGATAGAGGTTTTCCGCCTTGTTGGCGCGAAACGGCACCTGCTGCGGTTCAAAATTCGGCTCGCCCATATTTACGCACACCTGCTCATCGCTGGTGACGCTTAACACCATACGTCCGGTCTGGGTGCTGACGCGAATATCGCTTTTGTTGGTCAGCCCTTTCAGGCGCACAAAGCGGGCAAAGCAGCGCGCGCCGTTGCCGCACTGCGCCACTTCGCTGCCGTCGGCGTTAAAGATACGATAATGAAAATCGAGATCGGGATCGTAAGGCGGCTCGACGATCAACAGCTGATCGAAACCTACGCCCAGATGACGATCCGCCAGGCGGCGGATCAGCTCCGGCGAGAAATAGACGTTTTGCGTAACGGCATCAACAACCATAAAGTCATTGCCAAGACCGTGCATTTTAGAGAACTGCATTTTCTGCTCCGCCGGCTGGGCCATCATAATTATTGCGTCACGTGACTGTCCGCATTCGGGCTGGCCAGAATGCTCTCTTGTTGACCTTCCGGCTGGGTTGCCGTGGAAGCGGGCGTAGACTCCTGCGGCGAACTCTGTTTCGGCTTATCCTGCGGCGGAAAATAGAGCGGTCCTTTTAGTCCGCAACCCGCCAGGCTGGTCAACGCCAGCGCCATTGCCAGCCGACAAAGGGTTTTATTCATAGTATTCCTGCTTATGATTGATGCGTTTTCCTGGTTGCTTATCATCGCAGCTGATCCCGGAAAAGCAACAGGAAAAGGTAACCTGGTGTGCGGGATCTCACGCTTATCAGAGGATGTTGTAAAGGCTTCCTCCGCGTTATACTCAGCCAAAACATAAAGGACATCCTATGAAAGACAGTGAATTTCACCAGCTGGCTGACAGCCTGATGTTAAGGCTGGAAGAGCAGCTCGACGCCTGGGATGGCGACAGCGATATCGATTATGAAACCCAGGCCGGGATCATGACGCTAAGTTTTGAAAACGGCAGCAAAATTATTATCAATCGCCAGGAGCCGCTGCATCAGATTTGGCTGGCGACCAAAGGCGGTGGTTACCATTTCGATTACCAAAACGGCCAGTGGATCTGCAATCGCAGCGGCGTCGAGTTTTGGCAGCTACTGGCGGATGCCTGTAGCGCGCAGTCGGGCGAAACCATCACTTTTGATACATCGGATTAATTTTTCGGCAGCGTTAAATGCATCAACAGAGCGGGCTATGTGCCCGCTTTTTTATCGCTTAGTACATCTGAAAGCGCTGCGGATAATCATTGCTGTTGTTGTCCGGCAGACTGGCGCACAGCTGAGTCAGCGTCTGACTACGAAACGGAATGACCTGCGTGCGATCGTCCACTTTTACAATCTGGTAGAACTGCGGCAGGTTGAAGTTAACGAAGCTGGAACCGTAGGTAAAACGATCGTGCGACGAGGAGTAGAAACGGCTGACATCGCGCACCAGCTCCTCTTTACTGCCTTTGCAATGGTGATAAACCTCAATGCGGTTGGTTTCATCCAGAATATAGATGTTAAAGCCGCTGTCGTTATTCGTGTCTTCAAAGAAGAACTGAATAATCCCTTCGCTGGCATAGCCATTGACCACCGGCGGCAGCTGCACCTGTTCAGTCTCCACTTTGATAGAGAGCCCGTGCAGCTTGTTGTTGGAGATGGCGCCGTAAAATTCCACCGCATTTTCCAGCTTCTGTACCGAAACGCCCAGGCGCTCAAAGAACAGGCCCCAGGTTTGTCCGGCAACCCGCAGCGCCTTAAAGCGGCCCGGATCCTGACGCGTGCTGGAAAGCCGCAGCTCAATGCACTCGGAGACCAGCTGCTGAACGCGCGTGCGGATCAGGCCGCGCAGATGCTGGCTGTAACAGAACACTTCAACCGCATCGGGCGGCGCGGCGTCCTGGTGCATTTTGCCGAGAATAGTTTTTAACGCTTCCAGCATCGCCGGTTCGCCGTTGAAGTGCAGCGTACGTACTTCATTCCATGAGTTGCGATAGAGCAGATCAATACTGCCGATCAGACATTGCTGTTGCTGGCCGAAACTGAAGACGTCCAGCTTACGGAAATCGAAATGAACCACCTGATTGCGGAACGCCGCCGTTGGGTCATATTCCAGGTTCACGATCAGCGCCAGATGCCGGATTTCGCACGGACTATAGAGCGCTTTCGCCGTCGGCGCCGGCAGCCGCAGCGGGAAATGGTGCGAAACGTCCGCGACCAGTTCCTGCAGGCGCGCCAGATCGCAGATTTCATTACCTTTAATATACAGACGGGTTTTATCCGTCAGCAGCCCGTTGAACCAGGCCCAGGCCACCAGCTTGTTCAGATAGCGGTTATATTCCAGCGGCTGGTGGCTGATGATGGAGTTCATATCCGGCGCCTGGTTATAAAGATACCAGCCTGACCGGTTCGCGCGTCCGGCGGGCACGTGAATAAAGGTCAGATGCGTTTCGGAGAGATCCGGGGAAATCTGCGGGTTAACCAGCGTCACCTTGCCAGGCAGCGCTTCAAAGGCGGCATACAGTTTGCGCGTCAGCACGCCAATATCCTGCGGACTGGCGCTGACGCTTAAGTTATTGCGGCGCGCGAAACGGATCAGGTTGCGATAGCTCTGCATCATCGCATCCAGCAGTTCATTGTGTGCTTCGCGCACGCGCTCGATTTTCCAGTCGGCGCGGCTATCGAGAATGGCAAGACGCGCTTCATCCCAGCCCCACTCGCTGACCAGCTGCGCCAGAATTTCGCGGCGCCAGCCGGAACGATGCGGACTACTTTCCTGCGACAGTTTTTCACAGACTTTCAGATAGAAGCAGCGGCGCACCAGATCGAGCCGGGCGTGATCGTCGATGCTGGTAAGATAATGTGTTACGCGCTCCAGCATCATGCAGTAGGGATCAAGGCCGAAGGAAACGATTTCGCCATCGTGCAGACGCTGTTTACTATCCATCGCCAGCAGGCGCGTTTGCGGATATTCCCAGGAATAGGCTTCCAGCAGCAGCGTTTTCAGCACCGCCTTATAGGGCGAATCGATACTTTTATAGAGCTGCCACAGGCTGGCGCCAAAATACTCTTCGGCGGAGAGCGTACTCAGCCCGCCCAAATCGAGCCATTCATTCGGCGTCAGCACGCCCTGCGCATAGAGCGACATCACATAGTCATCGTAATGCTCTTCTTCTTCGCCCGGCACCATATTCCACAGAATACGTTTGCCCGCCATGCGCACGGCGGTTCGGTAAAACTCATCCAGCAGCAGGATATGCTGCGTTGAGCCGCAGTCTTCGCCGCCGAGGCTGCCGCTTTCATTATGGCGAAAGCGGTTTTCATCAATCAGGAAGAAGCTCACCTCAACGCCCATCGCCGCGCACCATTTCTGCAGCAGCTGACATTTTTTCTGGAGCGCCAGACGTTCGTCGCTATCCAGCCATGACTGGTGGCAAACCCAAATATCTAAATCGGAGGTGCTGTTCTGCCCAACGGAAGAGGTACTGCCCATAGAATAGAGGCCGGTGATCGGCATCTCCCCTTTGGGCGGTAGGGCGATTGGCTGGCCTGATTTACGTTCGATATCATTCAGGTAGCGCTGTTGATTTTCATCAGACGTGTAGAAGCTGACGCCGAATGGAACGTTACCTTCAAGGTAGCCCGGCATCAAAGGATGATGATGATGTAATAGGGTTGGCAGCAGACCGTATACCTGCTGGAAAGCAGGGCCCATTGCAGCCAGTGCGCGATCGACACGCAACTGGTTAATGGCATCCAGTCTCTGTTTCAGTGTCTCAATGTAGAGGTACAAGACGTTTCGCCTGATTGTCCCAGTGCTTATAAATAACCCTGTTTCCGGGATCTGCCGCTTCATTTAAGAAATTTTCGGGCAGATTACTGCTGGAAACGTGATCAATCTAACACCTGGCAGATTGACCGTAAAGAAAGTTGCGCTACTTAACAGTTTAGCACGCTTTATCCACCGATCGATCTCTCCTGTCCCTTTTGCGCTTTCCTTTCCCGTTCAAAAATCGTGGAAACTGACAGCCTTCCTGTATCAATGATAGGATAATCAGTGAACGATCAAAACGGTATCAAGCATGTTAGATAAAATTTTAAGAATTGCCACCCGGCAGAGCCCGCTGGCGTTATGGCAGGCACAATATGTTCAGCAGCGCCTGATGGCCTGTCACCCAGGGCTGCGGGTAGAACTGGTGCCGATGGTGACGCGCGGCGATATCATCCTCGATACACCGCTGGCGAAAGTGGGCGGTAAAGGGTTATTCGTCAAAGAACTTGAGCTGGCGATGCTTGAAAACCGTGCCGACATCGCAGTGCATTCGATGAAAGATGTGCCGGTTGCTTTCCCGGAGGGTCTGGGGCTGGTGACCATTTGCGAACGTGACGATCCGCTGGATGCCTTCGTCTCTAATCACTACGCTACGCTGGATGCCTTACCGCAGGGCGCTGTCGTTGGCACATCCAGCCTGCGTCGTCAGTGTCAGCTGGCTGAACTGCGCCCCGATCTGCAGATTCGCTCGCTGCGCGGCAACGTCGGTACGCGCCTGTCGAAACTGGATGCGGGTGAGTATGAGGCGATTATTCTCGCCGCGGCCGGGCTTAAGCGCCTGGGCCTGCAGGATCGCATCCGTTACGCCATTCCCGCTGAGGTTTCCTTACCGGCCGTTGGTCAGGGCGCCGTAGGGATTGAATGTCGCCTCGATGATGAACAAACCATTATGCTGCTGGCGGCGTTAAATGATGACGATACCGCCACGCGGGTAAAAGCGGAGCGCGCGATGAATACGCGGCTGGAAGGCGGCTGTCAGGTACCTGTCGGCAGCTATGCGCTGCTTGAAGGCGATGATATTTGGCTGCGCGGCCTGGTCGGTTCTCCTGATGGCAAAACGATGGTTCGCGGCGAGCGTCGCGGCCCGCGTAGCCAGGCGGAGCAGCTGGGTATTTCACTGGCCGATGAATTATTGAATAACGGCGCCCGCGACATTCTGCGCGACGTTTATCAGGGAAATCCTCCGCTATGAGCATCCTCGTCACCCGCCCTTCTCCCGCAGGCGATGAGCTGGTGACGCGCCTGTGTGCGCTGGGCCACACCGCCTGGAGCTTTCCTTTAATAGAATTCACGCCAGGCCGCGAGCTGGCGCAACTGCCTCAGGCGCTGGCGGCACTGGCCCCAGGCGATCTTGTTTTCGCCCTTTCCCGGCACGCTGTTGAATACGCGCAGCCGCTTATGCGCCAGGCGAGTTTACCCTGGCCCGCTACGCTGGACTATTATGCTATAGGGCGTACCACCGCTCTCGCTTTGCATCGCGCGAGCGGGCTGAATGTCGCCTGGCCGCAAGAGGGCGAAACCAGTGAAATGCTGCTGCAATTGCCCGCGCTACGTCGGTTGAAGGGAAAAAAAGCGCTTATCCTGCGCGGCAACGGCGGCCGCGAGCTGCTGGGCGTCACGCTGACGCAGCGCGGAGCCGAAGTGCGTTTCCTTGAATGCTATCAGCGTTGTGAAAAATTTTATCATGGCCCCAGCGAAGGAAAACGCTGGCGCGACCGCGGCATTGATACGCTGGTGATCACCAGCGGCGAGATGCTGCAACAACTTCATCAGCTTTTTCCTGCGATCGATCGTGAGGATTGGCTGCTGGGCTGTCGACTTATTGTCGTCAGCGAACGTTTGGCTACCCAGGCCAGGGACCTTGGCTGGAAACGTATTACGGTAGCTGATGGTGCTGATAACGACGCGCTGGTGCGCGCGTTTCAATAAACTTGAAAATGGGATGTGCCACAATGACGGAACAAAAAGATTCCTCCGCCATGGTTGAAGAGACTACGCCAGCGGTAGAAACCAGGACGCCGCCGACAAAAAAGCCTGCGCGTAAATCAGGCCAGGCCGGCACTGCGCTGAGCGCGCTGGCGATTGTGATTGCGCTGGCGATTGGCGCCGGGCTGTGGGTAAATGCGCATCATCAGGCGCAGCAACAGGCTCAGGTCAGCCAGACGCTAAGTGAACAGCTCAGCGCGCTACAGCAGCAAAGCGAGCGCGAAAAAGAGCAGCTAAAACAGCAGATCGCTACGCAGAACAGCGAGCTGCAAACCGCGCGCGAACAGCAGGTGGCGCTGAGCAATCAGCTGAATCAGTTAAATGAAAAAGTGGCCACCATTTCGGGCAACGATGCGCGCACCTGGCTGCTGGCGCAGGCGGATTATCTGGTAAAACTGGCGGGACGCAAGCTGTGGAGCGATCAGGATGTCACCACGGCGGCAGCGCTGCTGAAAAGCGCCGATGCCAGCCTGGCGGACATGAACGATCCCAGCCTGGTGCCGGTGCGCCGGGCGATTACGCAGGATATCAGCAATCTGGCGGCAATTAGCCAGGTTGACTATGACGGTATTATCCTGAAGCTGAATCAGCTCTCTAACGGCGTCGATAATCTGCGTCTGGCAGACAACGACAGCGATAATGCGCCGATGGACGCCGACAGTAATGAACTAACCTCTTCGCTGCGCGAATGGCGTCAAAACCTGGTAAAAAGCTGGCATAACTTTATGGATGACTTTATTACCATCCGCCGCCGCGATAATACCGCCGAGCCGCTGCTGGCGCCGAATCAGGATGTCTACCTGCGCGAGAATATTCGCTCGCGCCTGCTGATTGCCGCGCAGGCGGTACCGCGCCATCAGGACGAGATTTATCGTCAGTCGGTAGATACCGTCTCGACCTGGGTTCGCGCCTGGTTTGATACCAACGATGCCAGCACCAAATCCTTCCTGGCACAGCTTGACGATCTGAGCCAGCAAGATATCTCAATGGACATCCCGGAGGCGCTGGAAAGTCAGCCGCTGCTCGATAAGCTGATGCAAACGCGGGTGCGTAACCTGCTGGCGCAGCCCGCTGAACCGGCACAGCCGCAGCAGGGAGAGTAACAATGCTAAAAGTCTTTGTCCTGTTCCTGTTACTTATCGCCGGTATTGTGATTGGCCCGATGATTGCGGGCCATCAGGGTTATGTGCTGATCCAGACCGATAACTGGAATATCGAGACCAGCGTCACCGGTCTGGCCATTATCCTGATCATATCGTTGCTGGTTATTCTTGCCGTTGAGTGGCTGCTGCGCCGTCTGTTCCGTACCGGCGCCAAAACGCGCGGCTGGTTTACTGGCCGCAAACGTAATCGCGCCCGCCGTCAAACGCATCAGGCACTGGTGAAGCTGGCGGAGGGCGATTATCGTCAGGTGGAAAAGCTGCTGTCGCGCAATGCCGACCATGCTGAACAGCCGGTGGTCAATTATCTGCTGGCGGCGGAAGCGGCGCAGCAACGCGGCGATGAAATGCGCGCTAATCAGCATCTGGAACGCGCCTCAGAGCTGGCCCATAACGATCCCATTCCGGTAGAAATTACCCGCGTGCGCATTCAGCTGGCGCGTAATGAAGATCACGCCGCCCGGCACGGTATTGACCATCTGCTGGAAGTTGCGCCGCGCCATCCAGAAGTGCTGCGCCTGGCGGAGCAGGCTTATGTTCGCACCGGAGGCTGGAGCGCCCTGCTCGATATTCTGCCCGCGATGGAAAAAGCGCAGGTTGCTAATGAAGAGCAGATTAAAGCGTTGCGTCAGCAGGCGTGGTTGGGCCTGATGAACCAGGCGATGGCGGAGCAAGGCAGCGAAGGTCTGAAACGCTGGTGGCAAAGCCTTAACCGTAAAACCCGTCATGAGACGGCGCTGCAGGTGGCGATGGCGGATCATTTGATTGCCTGTGACGATCATGATACCGCGCAGGAGATCGTGCTGGATGGTCTGAAACGTCAATATGATGAACGCCTGATTCTGTTAATGCCGCGCCTGAAAACCGGTAATCCAGAGCAGCTGGAAAAAGCGCTGCGTCAGCAGATTAAGCAGCATGGCGCGACGCCTCTGCTTTACAGCACGCTGGGGCAGCTGTTGATGAAGCATGGTGAATGGCAGCAGGCGTGCGATGCCTTCCGGGAAGCGCTGAAACAGCGACCAGACGGCTTTGATTATGCCTGGCTGGCGGATGCGCTGGATCGTCTGCATCATCCTGAAGAGGCTGCGCAGATGCGTCGGGAAGGTTTATTGCTGACGCTCAAAAATAATCGCTAATACAAGCAATGCGAGAAGCCGGGGCGACCCGGCTTTTTTGTGCCTGTCATTTAACAAGATTCAGTAGTTAAGTTTGAGATTATAAAACTATGGGCTGTGGGCTGTGGGCTGTGGGCTGTGGGCTGTGGGCTGTGGGCTGT
>Ga0209463_1000830_pt1 | contig 21038 bp, 14 predicted proteins | sample AgamicMgSfrz_FD_187169 | JGI IMG/M metagenome (GOLD analysis project Ga0209463, IMG submission 187169) | Agave microbial communities from Guanajuato, Mexico - Mg.Sf.rz (SPAdes) (version 2) | ecosystem: Host-associated > Plants > Phyllosphere > Phylloplane/Leaf | place: Guanajuato, Mexico... | reverse complement strand
CTGCACTTTTCTGTAAATTCTAATAATATGTTGACTATGTTGTTGGAAAGTAGTATAAATAAGTAAAACGTCATAAAACGTATTATAAGATACATATGTGCTGGATGGAGGGGTTTTTTTGAAGAAGAGGGTTTTGGGGATTGTTTTGCTGTTAGTTTGTATGCTGTTAGCTGCTTGTGGTAAAAGTGCGTCTGGCGGGGATGGGGATAAGAAGCAATTGGTGATGGGGACGTCGGCTGATTACTCTCCCTTTGAGTATATCGATACAGCGACTAGCGAGGATATTATTGGTTTTGATGTGGATCTTGCTAAGGCGCTTGGTGAGAAGCTTGGCTATGAAATTGTTGTGAAGGATATGGATTTTAGTGGATTGATTACATCACTTCAATCAGGGAAGGTTGATTTCGTTATGGCAGGGATGGAGCCGACTCCTGAACGCAGTAAAAATGTTGATTTCACAGATTCTTATTTCCGAAGTGATATTTTAATGGTTGTTGCTAAAGATGGGGATGTTCAGTCTTTTGAAGCTATTAAAGGGAAAACGGTTGGAGTGCAAATCGGTTCGATTCAAGCAGATAAAGCAAAAGAGCTGCAGAAGGAAGTTGACTTTCAAGTGGAAACTAGAGACAGAGTCCCTGACTTGGTAGAGGAATTGAAGAGTGGTCGCTTTGATGGAGTATTGATGGAAGAGGCTGTTTCTAAAGGATACTTAAAGAATAATGACAGTTTAAAGGTCATCTCTGTACCTAATAATGAAACAATCGGGGCTTCCATTGCGTTTCAAAAGGACAGTAAGTTTACTGAGGAATTTAACAAAGAACTAGCTGTAATGAAGGAAAATGGAGAATTGGATGAGCTTGTATCAAAATGGTTTGGTGGAGTGGAATAAGTAGATCCATGACAGGGGATATATAATATAGAAGAAACTAGGATAAAAGGGGTGCAGAATTGTCTGCGTCCCTTTTTTATGTCACAAATTACAAGAGTTTAGGTAAATGATATATTCATTGTAAAAAATAAAAAAATATGTAAGAAATTCTTACTGTTTTATACAATTTTGAATAATTTTATTATATAATTTAATTAAGTAAACAACATTGTACAAACATAAAACACATTGAACACATTTGTTCAAATAAGGAGTAATTTTTTTCGTCAGCATGAATAAAATGTAGCAAGAGGCTTGAAAACAAGGAGGATTGAAGGGAAATGGAAGTGCTTATGAGGAATATGTTTCAATCATTAGCAAAAAATCAGCCTGCCAATAAACTTGCAAAAAAATATGGACTTCGATTGGGTGCAGCAAGATTTGTTGCAGGAGAGTCAATCAATATGGCCATTGATGCTGTAAAAAAATTAAATAAAGAAGGCAAGGTCGTGACATTGGACCATCTTGGTGAATTTATTTCGACAGAGGCAGAGGCTGTTGAATCAGCTGCGATGTGTATCCAAACACTGGATGCTATTGCAGAGGCAAAGGCAGAATCAAATTTATCCTTGAAAATGACATCGCTTGGTTTGGATATTAACAGAGAATTATGCATGAAGAATATGCGTAATATCCTCGATCGTGCAAAGTCATATGGGAATTTTGTAAGAATTGACATGGAGGATTATGGTCATTGTCAGGAATCAATCAATATTTATAAAGAGCTCCGCCAGGAATATGATAATGTCGGTATTGTTTTGCAAGCATATTTGTATAGAACGGAAGCAGATATCGCTGATTTAAATGATCTCCATGCTAATCTTCGTCTTGTGAAAGGAGCTTATAAAGAATCGCCAAGTGTCGCTTTTCCTGAAAAAAAGGATGTCGATGAAAATTTCAAAAAAATAATTAAGCAGCATTTGCTGAACGGTAACTATGCAGCTATAGCAACACATGATGAGGCAATGGTTGAATATGCAAAATCGGTTGTGGAGGAATACGGCATTCATAAAGACCAATTTGAATTTCAAATGCTTTATGGAATCTGTGAGGACCTTCAGGACAGACTTGTGAAGGAAGGCTATAAAGTCAGGATTTATGTTCCTTACGGTATTGACTGGTTTGGTTACTTTATGAGAAGGCTCGCAGAAAGACCAGCTAACGTTTGGTTTATCGTCAAGAATTTTTTTAAGTAAGTGTCTTTCAACGTTTTTAATTAAAAACAATAACAAAGGGGACTGAACTATTATGACGACAACTGTACCATACACAACTTTCAAAAATGAGGCACTGACTGATTTTACTGCAGAGGAAAATAAAACGGCAATGCATGCTGCGTTAGCAAGGGTAAGAGAGGGATTTGGGAGGAAATATCCAATTATTATCGGCAGTGAAAAACTTTTTGTGGAGGAAGAAATAATCTCTGTGAACCCTGGTAATGTAGACGAAGTAGTGGGCACTGTCAGCAAAGGATCTACTAACCTAGCAGAAAAAGCGATGCAAACAGCATTAGCAACATTTGAAACGTGGAAAAAGGTTGCTCCTGCAGAGCGTGCCGCTTATTTGTTTAAGGCTGCCGAGTTGATGAGAGAACGCAAGCATGAGTTTTCCTCCTACCTTGTTTATGAGTCAGGGAAAAACTGGGTGGAAGCAGACGCAGATACTGCTGAGGCAATTGACTTTCTTGAATTTTATGGCCGAGAAATGCTTCGTTTAAGTCAGACTAGTGTGCACCAGCCACTTACAAAGATTGAGGGGGATGACAACCAAATTACGTATATCCCGTTAGGTGTTGGTATTATTATTTCTCCATTCAATTTTCCGCTGGCGATAATGGCTGGTACGACTGTTGCTGCTATTGTCTCTGGTAATACGGTTATTCTAAAGCCTGCTGATGCTACTCCAGTCATTGCTGCGAAGTTCGTCGAATTAATGGAGGAGGTAGGCTTGCCTGCAGGTGTGTTGAACTATTTGCCTGGTGATGGCATCGAGGTTGGCGAGTATTTAGTTGAGCATCCGAAAACACGTTTTATCTCGTTTACAGGATCAAGAGCGGTTGGCTGTAGAATCTATGAAAGAGCGGCAAAGGTACAGAAGGGGCAGATTTGGCTTAAGCGAGTAATTGCTGAAATGGGTGGAAAAGATGGGGTAGTTGTTGATGAGACAGCTGACCTAGACGCTGCAGCAGCTGCGATTGTTGCCTCTGCTTACGGATACCAAGGACAAAAGTGCTCTGCGGGCTCACGAGCAATTATTGTAGAGTCCGTTTACGACGAAGTAGTCAAAAAGGTAGTGGGATTAACAAAAAAACTGACAATTGGTCTACCAGAAGAGAATTACGCAATTGGACCTGTCATCGATAAAAAGTCATTTGAAAAAATCATGGGCTATATAGCTATAGGTAAAACAGAAGGGAATTTGCTTACAGGTGGCGAGCGGTCAAAAGGCAATGGATTTTATATTGAGCCAACTATATTTGCTGATGTTAACCCACAGGCACGCATTATGCAGGAAGAAATATTCGGTCCTGTTCTGGCTATTGCTAAAGCAGCTGATTGGCAGGAAGCAATCGACATTTACAACAATACAGAATACGGATTAACAGGGGCGTATCATTCCAAAGACGTAAGCAGAATTGACTATGCTCACGAAAACATGCACTGTGGAAATTTATATATTAATAAAAAATGTACCGGGGCGCTTGTAGGTGCTAATCCGTTCGGTGGTTTCAACATGTCTGGGACTGATTCGAAAGCTGGCGGCTTTGATTATTTGCTATTATTTACTCAAGCGAAGTTGACATCTCGAAAAAAATAATATAAAAATAATAGACTAGGAGATGTGCTTTTTGATGGTGCATCTCCTATTAAGCGAAAAAATAGAAAAATACATAATCGCTTAAGGGTTTTTCTGGTTTTTTACCTGCAAAAGAATGAATATTCGAAAATAAAAAAAGAATCAGACGGAGATAAAAGGACTTCTTAGATAAGAGAACGGGGGATGGGATTGAATACACAAATTTTGGTTTCGATTGCAATTTACATGGCTGGAATGCTTGTAATTGGCTATTTTGCTTATAAACGCACATCAAATCTATCAGACTATATGATTGGCGGAAGGTCACTTGGACCTGCTGTTACCGCATTGAGTGCAGGTGCCGCTGACATGAGCGGCTGGCTGCTTATGGGGCTTCCTGGAGCAATGTACACCCAAGGGATAAGTGCCTCTTGGATTGCGATAGGTTTAACGATAGGAGCATATTTAAATTGGCTTTATGTAGCACCACGCTTACGGGCATATACAGAAGTGGCCAATAACTCGATGACCATTCCGGCTTTTTTGGAAAATAGGTTTGAAGATAAATCAAACATATTGCGACTGACATCAGGACTAGTTATTATCATCTTTTTTACGTTTTATGTTTCATCCGGAATGGTGTCAGGTGGGGTATTATTTGAAACAACATTCGGTATGCATTATCAGGCAGGGCTTTGGATTGTTGCCGCAGTCGTTATTGCCTATACGTTATTTGGCGGATTTTTGGCAGTAAGCTGGACAGATTTTGTGCAAGGCTTGATTATGGTTGTGGCCCTTATACTTGTTCCAATTGTGACGATTATGGAGGTTGGCGGTTTAGGATCAGGCTTTGACACAATTAAAGAAATTAATCCGAAGCTGTTTGATATTTTCAAAGGAACAACTGTTGTTGGTATTATTTCTTTGCTTGCATGGGGGCTTGGATATTTTGGTCAGCCGCATATTATCGTCCGATTTATGGCAATTTCATCTGTGAAAGAGATAAAAAAGGCAAGAAGAATCGGTATGGGCTGGATGATCTTTTCTGTTGGTGGTGCGATGTTTACTGGATTTATCGGGCTTGCCTACTATACGCAGCAAGGCTTGGAAATAAAGGATGCAGAAACAATCTTTATCATGTTAAGTGAGATATTGTTTCATCCGCTTATTACCGGCTTCCTGCTTGCTGCCATTCTTGCTGCCGTTATGAGTACCATTTCATCTCAATTATTAGTAACAGCTAGCTCTTTAACAGAGGATGTTTACAAGACATTTTTCAGACGAACGGCAAGTGAAAAGGAGCTTTTGACAATTAGTAGACTAGCGGTGCTAGTTGTCTCTGTAATTGCTGTACTTCTTGCCTTTAACAAAAATGGCTCTATTCTTTCTCTTGTAGGTTATGCATGGGCAGGCTTTGGAGCTTCCTTTGGACCTGTTATTCTCTTGAGTTTGTGCTGGAAGAGAATGAACAGATGGGGAGCAATTGCTGGCATAGTTGGCGGAGCAGTTACGGTAATCATTTGGGCTAGTATTGATATACTGAAAAATAATCTTTATGAAATTATCCCTGGATTTATTGTAGGTCTAGCTGCCATCTGGATTGTAAGCTTGGTAACGGAAGCTCCGAACGCAAAGCAATTAGAGAGCTTCGACGAATACAAGCAATCTTTATAGTAATTAATATAGAAAGAGCTGATGCCTTGATTTTTGGTCAGCTTTTTTTTCTATACAATCAGCTTTCTTTAAATCTACCAGTAGCAATGTGGTTTGAGAGTATGGTAAAGTTAGAAAAAAAGCGTGAAAGGGTAATAGTATGTTCGAACGTGCACAAATACAGCTTGACCGCTCCTTTGCGGTTGTCGACAAACAGACGCCAATAGCTGAGATAAAATCAAAACTTCGTGAGTATAATTTTGTCGTTGTGACAGGCGGAACATACTTTATAATCGGCAATTATGAATATGAAATAATTGCGTTAGGAGCAGAATCTACCAGCATTTCCGATTGGCTGCATAAGCTTTCCTGGCTACCTTCTGCGCCTGCATCGGCAGGCGATATGCCGTATGCCGCTGATTGGCGCCGTCCTGTCCTTTGGCTTGAGGGCGATGCTCCAGTTGGGATTATGACAGAAGCCGCATGGATAAATATGCTCAAAGCAGAAAATAGACAAACCACAGCTTATTTTCAAACATTAGCTGAAACGATAAACGATTCTGTGACAGCTGTTAATGAGGAAGGAATTGTCGTCTGCTGGAACACAACAGCAGAGGAAACATATAAAATAAAAAAAACAGATATTATCGGTGAAAAAATCAGCACTCATTTCCGTGATGAATCGATTGTCCTGCAACATATCCTTAACGAGGGGTATCCGGTTAGAGGCCAATATCACAGACCGAATGCTGACACGCATGTGTTAATTAACGCAACGCCTGTTATTCTTGATAATAGGATAATTGGTGGTATTGCTTCAGAGCATGATGTTACCAAAATGATCCGGCTTAACGAAGAACTTGATTCTGCATCGACACTGCTTGTTCAAAAGATAAATCCATTTTTATCCTTTGACAGCAGCAGCCCTAAGTTTCAAGAATCACTTACTATAGCTCAAAAAATGGCACATGCAGATATACCTGTCCTCATTACAGGCGAACCTGGTTCAGGAAAGGAAATGCTTGCACAAGCTATCCATTATGGCGGTTCGAAAGCAACAGGTCCTTTTGTTAATATAAATTGTTCGATTATACCGCCGGCGTTGTTGGAGATAGAGCTTTTTGGAATTGAAAAAGCATCGTTTACAGAAGATAAGCAAAACATCATTACAGGTAAAATTGAACAAGCTTTAAACGGTACTATTTTTATCGAAAATATCGACAAAATGCCTTTGTTCATACAGGAAAAGCTGCTCACCTATTTAGTGGAAAACTCCTTTTATCGTGTAGGAGGAATGGAGCCAATCAATTCTCCAACAAGGATTATTGTATCTGCCTCCAGTTCAGTTGAAAATCTTCTGAAGGATGGAGAGCTAAATGAAAAGCTTTTCTATAAACTGTCTGTCATTCATATTTATATACCGCCGTTAAGGACGAGAAAAGAAGATATTTCTGCACTTGTAGAAAGGTCTATCGACGAATTCAGTGCAAAGTATAAAAAAGCTCCTCCCTCCATTGGGGAAGAAGTAATGACTTTTTTTACTAATTATGAATGGCCAGGTAATGTAAGAGAGCTGCGCAGTATAGTGGAGAGAGTTATTGTCTTGCATGATACGAATCGTATAGGCTTAGAGCATTTGCCAGAAAATCTTATCCGCAACAATACGGATGAAGCTGTTATGTCGTCTGCAAACGGCATTTCCAAAATGGATGAAGCGCAAGAAATAGAAGAAGCTTTACGGAAAACATATGGAAACAAAAGTGCTGCAGCAAATCTGTTAGGAATTTCACGAGGAACACTATATAATAAACTAAAAGAATATGGACTAAGCTGAAAAAACAAGTGGCAGGTTAAACTTAAAGTCTAACCTGCCGCTTGTTTTCTTTTTAGGATTCTAGCTGAAAGTATTGACGCAAAAGATATGCGAGCCATTTACCATTAGGGATGTGACGAATGTTTTCAATGAGCCCGTTTATGATTGCAGCACTCATCGTTTGATTACTTGCTTGTTCGTTTAACAGATTTAAAGACTCCTTGATATAATCTCCATCAGCTGCCTCTGCATGTGAGCTTAAGAGTGTTGTAATGGTGTCTAAGTCTACAGGGCTCTCTGCAGGAGAATCAATCAGATAGGAGAGCTCCTCCGTTATAAAAGGGATTGTTTCATGCATGGCAAGCAGGTTTGTTTTTTCTGCTAGTGATTTTGAAAGAAGGCTGACATCCAGTGGGATTTTTGTAAAGACAAATAACTCAGAATAAGTCTTCAGAAAGCCTTTTATGCAATACAGCAAATCATATTTTAAATGGTCAATAGAATTGCCGTACACCTTTTCAATCAAAAGCAGAATCGTGCTGTTAATCAGCTTATCGTAATATTGAATCTTATTAATAAGCTCAGGGCTGACAGACAGATGATGGTCATTCATGAAAATTTTTCCCTGGTCAGAGTGTTTTTTAAAAGAAGAAAATACGGATTCATAGAACATATACAAGGAATCCTCATTAACTTGCGTGTGTTTGACTTGGTAGTCAAGGTCAGATACAAGCTGTTTCATTGCATTGTCAATAAGCTCGAGAACCAACTCCTCCTTTGATTTAAATGAAAGATAAAATGCCCCTTTTGATATTCCGCAGCTTTCCGTAATTTGCTGAACAGAGGTTGAGGCAATACCTTGTTTGGCAAACAATTCTAAAGCAGTGTCCATAATTAGTTGTTTTTTTAACATTGTCTTTTTTAGCTCCTAGCTATAAATGATTTGACAAATGACTGGCTAGTCAGTATTATAAGTAATTAGTTCGACAAAGTCAATAAAGGGTAGGTGCAAAAGTGAAAGGGATAGTTAATTTCGTACTGAAGAATAAGCTAGCGGTATGGTTATTGACCATTATTATCACAGCTTCGGGGATTTATTCCGGTACACAAATGAAAACGGAGACGATTCCGGATATTTCCATTCCATACTTAATGGTAACTGGTGTTTATCCAGGAGCAACTCCTGAGCAAGTAATGAATGATGTGTCCATGCCGATTGAGCAGGCAGTGGAAGGGCTCGAGGATGTGAAAAACGTCTATTCTAATTCAAGCTCCAGTGTTTCAAGCATACAAGTTGAATACGAGTATGGCATTGACATGGATGAAAAGAAAAGACAACTCGAATCTGCATTAGATAATGTAACACTTCCAGAGGATGTGGATGCTCCGACTGTATCTGCGATCAGTATGAACATGATGCCAGTTGTTGCATTGTCCATAAGCAGCACAGAACAAGATATTGTTGATTTAACTTCAACAGTAGAGGACGTTATCGTTCCTGATATTGAAAAACTTGATGGGGTTGCATCTGCAACTATTTCAGGTCAGCATGTAGAAGAAGTGGACTTCTCCTATAATAAAGAGAAAATGGCTGAGCTGAATCTTACAGAGGATTCTGTTAAGCAAGTTATTCAAGCAAGTGATATGGCAACATCTTTAGGTCTTTATGAATTTAATGAAGGCGAAGAGGCTGTTTCGGTTGACGGAAAGCTTACTTCAATAAATCAATTGAAGGATATGCTGATTCCGGTAACACCGACAGCTGACAATCCTTCACCATTTGTAAAACTTAGCGACATTGCATCAATTAAGGCTGTCGGTAAGGAAGAATCGATTTCTCGTACAAATGGGAAAAATGCAATTGCAATTCAAATCGTTAAAGGCCAGCAAGCGAATACAGTTGATGTAGTAAATGCTGTTAAGGATCTTGCTGACGATGAAAAGGATAAAATTGACGGTTTAGTTATTGACGTAACACTTGACCAAGGACAGCCTATTGAAGATTCTGTCCACACAATGATTGAAAAAGCAGTGTTCGGCGGTGCGATTGCAGTACTTATTATCCTGCTGTTCCTGCGTGATATTAAATCTACAATCATTTCAATAGTATCCATTCCTGTTTCCATTTTCATGGCATTCCTGCTTCTGAAGTGGATGGATATCACATTGAATATTATGACGCTTGGAGCAATAACTGTAGCCATCGGCCGTGTAATCGATGACTCCATCGTTGTAGTAGAAAATATATACAGACGACTGCACTCTAAAGAAGAGAAGCTAACAGGGCGTGCGTTAGTTCGCGAGGCAACAATTGAAATGTTCAAGCCGATTTTATCGTCTACATTAGTAACTGTTGCTGTGTTTGCTCCATTAATTTTCGTCGGCGGCATGGTTGGAGAATTATTTATGCCATTCGCATTGACGATGACATTTGCTCTTGGTGCATCTCTGATTGTCGCTATTACAATCGTACCAGCACTTTCACACTTCTTATTTAAGAAAAAATTATACAGTGAGAAGTCAGAAAGCGGCCATAAAGAAGTTGGAAAGCTGGCTTTATGGTATAGAGGAATACTAGAAAAAGCATTAAACCATAAAATTATTACTTCTGCTATCGCAATTGTGCTTCTAGCAGGAAGCTTGGCATTGACTCCATTAATCGGCTTCAGCTTTATGGGAAGCGAAGAAGATAAAGTTATGTATTTAACTTATACACCAGAAGCTGGTGAAACAGAAAAGCAAACTTCAGATAACATTCAAGTTGTCGAGGATGAAATGCTGAAGCGCGATGACATTGATACTGTCCAAACATCTATTACAGACAGCAGCAATGCAGACATGACGGCTGCGATGATGGGCGGCGGCGCTGGCGGCGGACTCATGTACTTGATCTTTGATCCAGACATGAAGAATTTCTCTGAAGTTAAAGAAGATATCGAAACTTATATTGCAGATATTGGTCAATCAGGCGAATGGAAGAGCCAAAACTTCACTTCCATGTCAGGATCTACAAATGAAATCAGCTATACTTTCTATAGCGAAGACTTAGATAAATTAAATGAAACAGTTAAAAAAGCTGAAGATATAATGAAAGATGCAGATGGGCTTAAAGATGTATCTTCAAGTGCAGAAGAAGCATATGTAGAGCATATCTTAAAGGTTGACCAGGAAAATCTATTACAGTACGGATTGACTACAGGTCAAATTGTAATGGCATTAAGCAACCAAGGCTCTGATGAGGTTCTGACTACTGTTGAAAAAGACGGTAAAGAGCTTGATGTAATTGTTAAACAGGAAGAGAAATCTGTTCCGAAAACAATGAATGAATTGCTTGATACTGAAGTAGCAACAGCTACTGGGTCAAATATGAAGCTTAAAGATCTTGTGGATGTAGAGGAAGGTACTACTCTTAATACACTTGATCGAAGCAAAGGTGAATTCTACGCGACAGTTTCAGGAACTATCACAACAGATGATATTTCAAAAGTAACATCTAAAGTAGATGACAAGATTAACGATATTGATTTGCCTAGCGGCGTAACACAGGACGTAGCAGGTGTATCAGCTGATATGTCTGAAACGTTCACACAGCTTGGAGTTGCTATGATTGCTGCAATTGCGATTGTATACTTCATTCTTGTTGTAACATTCAGTGAAGGTGCAGCACCATTTGCTATTCTATTCTCGTTGCCATTTGCAGTAATTGGTTCGTTTGTAGGACTGCTAATTGCTGGTGAAACAATTTCTGTTTCCGTAATGATGGGTATGCTGATGTTAATTGGTATTGTCGTCACGAATGCGATTGTATTAGTAGACCGTATCATTCATATGGAAAGAAACGGTATGAACTTGCGTGATGCCATTCTTGAAGCCGGAGCAACACGTCTTCGTCCAATCCTGATGACGGCAATTGCTACAATCGGTGCATTGATTCCACTTGCAGTGGGTAATGGCGGAAGCGGAATTATCTCGAAAGGACTTGGAATTACCGTAATCGGCGGTTTAACAAGCTCAACATTGTTAACATTACTTATCGTTCCAATCGCTTACGAGATTCTTTCTAAAATGTTTAAGAAAAACCGTAAAGAGATTAAAGATAACTAATAAGTAAGAAGATGGCAGTGTAACAAGCCGCCATCTTTAGTAAAGCCGACAAACTTATCACTATTAAGTTTGCCGGCTTTTTTTATCTTTTTGTTGCAGGGGGACTCTGTTTTTTCTTTTCATATTTATATCTAAAGTGGAAAAATGAATCACCTTTTTAAAAAATTTCTATTAAAACGGCAGCATTTTACCATCTGAAACAACCGTAATCAGCTGCCTTCTATTTTTCCCGAAAATTCAACGTAAAAAGACAAAAAAACCACAGTAAAAACCAAAGCCTTATTCCTTTTCCTTTTCATTATTAAAAAATAGTGCAAACAGCTAAATAAGTCCTTGACTTTAATAGTTTAATTAATTAAGTGGGTTTGATTATGTCTAAGTTAACTAAAATATAAATAATTGTTATTTATAAAAAGAACTAATGATTAATGGTTAATGTTTTTGTTAACTAAGTTATAAAAAATTAATGTTAAATTTATATTATAGTTATTGACAGCGTTTTCAGCTTATTGTATAAATAATATGTAAGGTATTTTCTTATTAAAGGGGGCTCTGATAAAAGTTTAATAGAGCAAATATTTTATCGATGACGTTTTTATATAGTTGATATCAGATACATAAGCAGAATGAGAAGGGCAATATAGTGATTAATAAAATGTTCCGCCCCTCTTTAACGCAAAGCATTTCTTGTGCCTTGTCGGTACTGTTTGTCGGATGCAAGCTTACTGCTATATGAACAACAAATCGATAATAAACGGCATGAAAATTGTTTTTGTGTTAAGGAAGAAATCCAACACAGTCTTCCGCTACTTTCTTTTCATTTATAAAAACCTTTTAAAAGGTATAAAAGCAATTATTTTTAAAGCTTTGGGATTATGCAGGGGAATTCACGTTTATACATGGCAGTACAAAAAAATAATTAGGGGAGAGTACTGATTATGAAGAAACTAAATTTATTGCTGTCTATTTTGTTAGTTGCAAGTATGGTTTTATTGGGTGCATGTTCAAGCAAAAGCAGCGGGAATAGCGATGAGAAAGAAATCACTTTTATGTTTAGAGGCGGCGAAGATGAAAAAACGGCTTATACTGCAGCTATCAAAAAATTTGAAGAGCAGCATGAAGGCGTGAAAGTAAAAATCATCAATACAGATGCTGACCAATACTCTACTAAACTATCTGCAGCTGTATCTGGCGGCAATGTGCCTGATGTGTTCTATCTTGATTCAGGAAGCATTGCAAACTATGTAGATAATGGAATTATCAGAGACATTACCGAGGATGTAGAAAAAGCGGATTTTGATTTGAACAGCTTATGGCAGTTTGGTGTCGACATCTACCGCTATGATGGTGATACATCAGGTAAAGGGGCACTTTACGGATTACCGAAGGATGTTGGCCCTTTCGCTTTAGGATATAACAAAGATATGTTCGAAAAAGCAGGCATTCCAATTCCAGACAAAGATAAAGCGTATACATGGGATGAATTCCTGAAAGTGAGTCAAGACTTAACTCAAGATACAGACGGTGACGGAGAAGTTGATCAGTGGGCGAGTGGGTTTAACGCAACATGGTCATTGCAGTCATTTGCATACAGTAATGGAGCTTCCTTCTTAAACGAAGCAGGCGATAAAGTTACTGTAGATACACCTGAATTTGCAAAGTCTCTACAATTCTTCTCAGACCTGTCGAACAAATATAATACAACACCAAACTCATCTCAAGCAGAAACGCTTGATACTTACCAAAGATGGATGAATGGCGAGCTTGCTTTCTTCCCAGTAGGTCCTTGGGATATGAGCACATACGCTAAGCTTGACTTTGAATATGACTTAATGCCATGGCCATCAGGCGATGCTGGGAAATCAGTCGCTTATGTAGGTTCATTAGGACTTGTTGTTTCTGAAATGACACAATATCCTGAATTGGCAACAGAGCTTGCCATCTACTTATCAGCTGATGAAGAAGCACAGCAAACATTGCTTGATGCACAGGTTCAAATTCCTAACCTTGTAGATATGGCCGAGGAATGGGCTTCTGATACAGAGTCAGTGCCTAGCAATAAACAAGAGTTCCTTGATATCGTCCAAGATTACGGTGTGCCTTATCCAACATTTGCAACTTATAACTCTCAATGGTTAGATGAGTTCTGGACAAATATTACACCAGTTGTCCAAGGCAAAAAGACAGCAGAGGAATATTTGAAAGAGATCCAGCCTAAAATGCAAAAGCTGTTAGATGAAGCAAACGAACAAGCTAAAATGTCAAAATAATAGATTAATAGGCATCTGTGGCAAGTCACAGATGCCTATTGCTAAAAGGGGTGAAAAGCATGTCTGGCATTAATCCGGTTGTCGGCACTAAAGATGTTAAGCCGAAAAAACCAAAAAAGCAAAAATCCAGCGCGTTATATAAGCAGGAACATCGAGTCGCCTTTTTATTCGTACTCGCTCCTGTCATAGGGTTCCTACTGTTTTCTGTCTATCCGTTTGCCTACTCCATATACGCTTCTTTCACAGATTGGAATGGGCTAAACCGCATGAATTTCATCGGATTAGATAACTTTGTCAAACTGTTCCAAGATCCGTACTTCTACCAGACACTTTACAATACGGTCTTCTATATGATTGGGATTCCCATTGGTCTTGGTTTGGCACTGCTGTTGGCAATTGCTTTAAACAGGGGATTGCGCGGCACTACTTTCTTCAGAACGGTTTATTACATACCTGTAATTTCGTCGCTTGCGGCTATATCCATCATGTGGGCTTGGGCATACAATGGGGATTTCGGGTTAGTGAACCAAGTGTTGGAGGTTTTCGGTATTAAAGGACCGAACTGGCTTGAAAATAAGGCAACTGTTAAGCCGGCGATTATTTTGATGGCTGTATGGAAGGGCCTAGGATATTCCATGCTGTTGTATTTAGCTGCCATTCAAAGTGTTTCGAAGTCATTTTACGAAGCAGCAGATTTAGATGGAGCTAACTCATACCAGAAATTCCTGAATATCACTTGGCCGATGGTAAAGCCGGTTACCTTTTTCTTAGTTATCACAAACATTATCGGCGGTTTCCAAATTTTCACAGAAATCAATATCATGACACCAACTGGAGGCCCTGAATACAGTGCAGCATCCATCGTATGGTATGTATGGCAAAAAGCCTTTAAATATTACCAAATGGGTTACGGCTCGGCGATGTCATTGATTTTGTTCGTCTTTATTTTCATCGTGACAGTCATTCAGTTCTACTTAAACAGAAAATCAGATTATAGCTTGGATTAGGAGGTGTGCAGTAATGAAAAAGCAAAAAAGAATTACGGATATCATCGTTTATGTAATCCTGTCGCTTGGTTCAATCTTAATGATTGGTCCGTTGCTTTGGATGATTTCTACTTCGTTAAAGGATAAAACAGGCGTATTTGCTTTACCGCCGCAGTGGATACCAGATCCATTCCAGTTTGATGCCTATACAAAGCTGTTTCAGCTGGACACTTTAGGATATGGGATAAAAAATACGATTATTGTTTCGTTGTCTGTAACAATCGTTGGAACAATTACATCAAGTATGGCTGCATTTGCATTTGCAAAGCTGAGAATGCCATTTAAGGATTGGATCTTCTTAATCCTTTTGGCATCTATCATGATTCCATACCCGATTATCATGATTCCGCAGTTCGTTATGTTTTCAAAAATTGGCTGGGTCGATACGCTCCTTCCGCTTATCGTGCCAGGATTATTCGGAAATATCACCATGATCTTCTTCCTGCGCCAATATTTGGCGAATGTACCTTACTCACTCATTGAAGCAGCGAAGGTGGATGGAGCGGGATATTTGCAAATTTTCTTTAAGCTGATTTTCCCGGTCATTCGCCCTGCTGTTGCAGCACAGTTTATCCTTTGGTTTATGGGTGTATGGAATGACTACTTGGCGCCATTAATTTATTTGAACAGCCCAGAGAAGCAAACATTACAGGTTGTTATCGCCAATCTTAAAGCAACCTACGCAATCCAGACAGATTATCCGTTAATCATGGCTGGATCAGTTGTTTCCTTGCTGCCTGTGCTGATTGTATTCCTTATATTCCAAAAGCAAATTATCGAATCAGTCGCTTTATCTGGTGTAAAAGGATAAGGGTTAAGGAGGCTTTTTAGTTGAAGGAGAATACAAAAAGGTGGTTTGACAAGCTTCAAGCCTATCAATGGGGCACGCTTGGGGCTCATGATCCAACTATTGTGAAGGAAAACGGCGTCTACTATATGTTTGCAACAGATACCTTTTTTGAAGGCAAACCTACGCAAGGTGTGCCAATCAGGAAATCTACAGATCTTGTCCACTGGGAGTTTGTAGGGACTGCGTTGGCGGGGATTCCAACAGAGGCGGGTACATGGGCGAATGCAGGCGGTTTGTGGGCGCCGGAGGTTATTCGTTATAACAACAAATATTATATGTATTACTCTGCTTCAACCTTTGGAAGCACAGTGTCATGCATTGGTCTAGCAACTGCCGAGCATCTAAAAGGTCCATGGAGTGACCAAGGAATCGTTATAAAAACAAATCCAAACTTAGCCAAACATAATGCGATTGATGCCAATATTATTACAGATAAGGATGGAAGGTACTGGATGTGCTATGGCTCTTTCTTTGGCGGCATTTATATTGCCGAGCTGAATATGGAGACAGGTCGACTAAAAAATGAACAAGATTATGGCACGCTTCTTGCAAAGCGTCCTAAGTCTGTTGATACAGCAATTGAAGGTGCCTTTATCTATTATCATGAAGAATTGGATTATTACTATTTGTTCACTTCTTATGATAGTTTGAATGACAGCTATAATGTGAGGGTCGCAAGGTCAAAGGAAATAACAGGACCTTATGTCGACATAAATGGAAACAGCATGCTAGAAACAAACATACAGCCAGACTCTATTGGAGTAAAGCTTGTTGGCAGCTATCAATTCAACGAGGATATTAGCTGGATCGGTCCTGGCCATAACTCCATATTTACGGAGGGCAAGAAGAATTACATGGTTCACCATGTGCGGATTGAAGAACGTTCTCCATATCACTTTGCGTTCATTCGAGAGATGTTTTGGCTGAATAACGGCTGGCCTGTTGTTTCTCCTGAGCATTATGAAAAACTGGATGCGTATTCGTTGTCAGACAGAGATTTGCTGGGGAAATGGGAGATCATCGCTTTTGATGATACCACCTCTATTAAAGAAAGCGAATTTTTCACCATAAACGATAGTAACCTGGCAGAGTTTGAGCCGTTGGGAGAACATCAATATCTTCATAAAAAAAGCGGTACGATATTTATTATTTTTGCATGCAAAAACTGGAAAGAAGATAAAGAAGGAATTGCGTTCTCCGGATTAACTCCAAACGGAAACACAATTTTTGGAAAGAGGGTTTAGTATATGGCGTGGTCAAATAAAATCATGATTTATCTGGATAAAGCGGTAAATATTATTTACTTGAATCTGCTCTGGCTTGCTGGTGTGGTGCTTGGACTTGGCTTTTTTGGAGTGTTTCCTGCCACTTATGCATTATTCCATTTGCAAAAAGAGGAGGCATATAAAGCGGATTACCCGTCCTATCTTCAAATTGCCAAAAGCTTCTTCACTGCATATAAGAAAGGCTTTATAAAAATGAATGGCTTGGCACTCATTTATGGAGCGATTCTGTATGTGCTGTGGATTGATATGCAGCTCGTCAAACAAATGGCGATTGGTCTGGCAGTGCTCTATTATCCGCTCCTCTTTATCATGATTTATGTTTTGGCTGCAATCGTTTATACATTCCCTGTTGCCATACATACGGAAGGTACGTTTAAGCAAAAAGCGAAATTAGTGCTGGCATTGCCGCTGCTTATGCCAGTTCAGAGTATTTTCAGTCTGCTGTTTTTCTTAGTACTGCTTGCAGCAGCTTATAAATTCAGCATTATTCTTCCTCTCTGCTTCGTTAGCATCTATATCATCTGCATTGAAAGATTTATATCAGGTGAATTAATGAAAAAAGGAGCAATTAAAGAGGAAATAATCAAAGAAAACATGTAAAGGGAGATAATGACATGATTGAAACAACATCTAAATATAATAATCCAATAGTTTTACAACGTGCAGATCCATGGGTTTATAAGCATACAGACGGCTATTATTATTTCACAGGCTCCGTACCTGGTTATCAAGAAATAGAAGTAAGAAGAGCAAAAAGTTTAAATGACCTTGAAAACAGTGAAAAGGCGACCGTTTGGAGAGCGCATGCTGAAGGTCCGCAAAGTCAGTTAATCTGGGCACCAGAGATTCATTTCGTGCAAGGCAAATGGTATATTTACTTTGCTGCCGCACCAAGCAGTCATCCAAAAAACCATATTTTTCAGCATCGCATGTTTGCAATTGAATGTGGAGATGAAAATCCGCTCACAGGTAAATGGGAGGAAAAAGGGCAAGTGAAAACTCAACAGGAAAGCTTCTGCCTTGATGCTACCGTGTTTGAGCATAACGATAAGCTGTACTATGTTTGGGCACAAAAGGAGCCTGCTATTCCTGGAAACTCGAACCTGTATATTTCTGAAATGGAAAACCCGTGGACATTAAAGGGCAAACAGCTTTTGCTGACGATCCCTGAATATGGCTGGGAAAAGATCGGCTTCCTCGTAAATGAAGGGCCAGCAGTTATAATCCGCAATAATAAAATTTTCATCACTTATTCTGCAAGTGCAACAGATGGAAACTATTGCATGGGTCTGCTTTGGGCAGATGTGGATGCAGACCTTTTGGACGGTTACTCGTGGACTAAATCGAAAGAGCCAGTTTTCAAAAGTGCCCCGGAAAACGGCCAATTTGGTCCAGGCCACAACAGCTTTACGGTAAGTGAAGACGGTAACGAGGATGTACTTATCTATCATGCCCGCCCGTATACAGAAATGGATGGAGATCCTCTGGATAATCCGGATCGTCATGCACGTGCACAAGTATTTACATGGGATGAGAGCGGTTTTCCTGTATTCGGAAAACCGATAGCTAATAATCGCTAATGGTTTGCGAAAAGACAACTAGATTTTTCTAGTTGTCTTTTGCCTAGTATCTTGTGAATCGATTACAAGAAATTGCATAAAAATAGTACCAGCTCCACCTGCGCTAGGTACCGATGATGACCACGGATGTCATCCAACCTAAAAACAGTATAATTGAAAACGGTTACAAAGTCAAACGAGTAGATATAAGTCAATGGAAAATAATTCAATGGATGAAAAAGTAAAATGTTTGTCCGAATAAAGGAATAGGACTATACTTATTCTTAAATCCTGGAAAGAAGGTGTACATATTTTGGAATACGTTAAATTAGGCAATACAGGCATGGATGTTTCAAGACTTTGTCTCGGCTGTATGAGCTTTGGAGTTCCAGAGCGAGGCAATCACAGCTGGGTGTTAAATGAGGAAGAGAGCCGACCGATTATTAAGAGAGCTCTTGAGCTTGGTATTAACTTTTTGGATACAGCTAATGTATATTCTGATGGAACGAGTGAAGAAATTGTTGGAAGAGCATTAAAGGATTTTGCTGACCGCGATGAAATTGTTCTAGCCACAAAAGTGCATGGGCGCATGCATCAAGGCCCAAATGGAGCCGGATTATCTCGCAAAGCAATCATGAGTGAAATCGACAAAAGTCTTAAAAGACTAGGTACTGATTATGTCGACCTTTACCAAATACACCGCTGGGATTATGACACACCAATTGAAGAAACGATGGAGGCGCTGCATGATGTCGTCAAAGCAGGGAAGGCCAGATATATCGGGGCTTCATCGATGTATGCATGGCAATTTCTGAAGGCGCAGCATATTGCCGAAAAAAACGGCTGGACAAAATTTATTACTATGCAAAACCATCTTAATTTATTATATAGAGAAGAAGAGCGCGAGATGCTTCCACTATGCAAAGAAGAAAAAATCGGCGTCATACCATGGAGTCCATTAGCAAGAGGTAAATTAACTCGCAACTGGGAAGAGACAACTGCTCGGTCTGAAACAGATGAGTTTGGAAAGTCACTTTATGCCCAAACAGCTGCTGCTGACAAAATGATTGTAGAACGAGTAGCGCAGATTGCAGAAATGCGAGGTGTATCACGGGCACAAATCGCACTTGCTTGGGTCTTGCAAAAGGAGACAGTCGCATCCCCGATTATTGGATCAACTAAAATGTCTCATTTAGAGGATGCAGTTGCAGCACTCGCAGTAACATTATCACAGGAAGAAATTGCGCAGCTTGAAGAACCGTATATTCCTCATCCTGTACTAGGCTTTAAATAAAATAACGAAGAAACCATTCATGAGGATGGTTTCTTTTTTTAGCATAAGGGATATGAAATGCTGATAATAAGAACATACTAACACTACCTTTAAGAGACAGTCACGCTTCATTTGTTTACTTTTAGCAGGAAAAGGGTAGAGAAGAAGGCTGGTTTTCTTTTGAAAAAGGCATAAAGGGAAAAGTTAGGAGTAATTTATTTTTATGAAAAAAGTTTCAATAGTATTTTATATTTCGACAGCAATATTGCTGCTTTTAGTTCTAGTGGGAATTCTAGCACCAGCTTTTCTGGAGAATTTAACAAATACGGTTCAGAGCTTTATTACGAACATTTTTGGCTGGTATTATTTAATTATTGTATCGTTTTTCCTTGTTGTATGTATCTACTTATTGTTCAGTCCAGCAGGGCGTATCAAGCTTGGCAAACAGGATGATAAACCTGAATTTTCGCGGATATCCTGGCTTGCGATGCTTTTTAGTGCAGGTATGGGCATTGGACTGGTGTTTTATGGTACAGCAGAGCCTATAAGCCATTATGCGATAAGCTCGCCAACAGGAGAGGTTGGAACAGAGCAAGGCATGAAGGATGCGATGAGATATACTTTTTTCCATTGGGGCATACATGCATGGGCTATTTATGGCCTTGTTGCTCTTTGTTTAGCATACTTTACCTTTCGAAAAGGAAAGGTTTCATTAATTAGTGCCACTTTAAAGCCAGTGATTGGCAAAAGAGCAGAAGGATTTACAGGTAAAGTGGTCGATACGATAGCTGTTATCGCCACTGTACTTGGAGTTGCAACAACACTTGGATTTGGTGCAGTGCAAATTAATGGAGGACTGTCTTTTGTTTATGGTGTACCAACAAATATCACAACACAGTTCATTATTATTTGTATTGTTACTGCATTATTTATTTATTCAGCATTGAGTGGGCTTGGAAAAGGAATCAAAATCTTGAGCAATGCTAATATGATTTTAGCAGGAATCTTGTTCTTAATGCTGTTTCTCATTGGCCCAACATTGTTTAACTTAAATCTATTTACAGATACACTTGGAGCATATTTGCAAAATATCGTAAATATGAGCTTCCGAATTGCTCCGCTCAACGAGGAAAAACGAGCATGGATTAATAATTGGACGATTTTTTATTGGGCTTGGTGGATTGCATGGTCACCTTTTGTTGGCGTTTTTATCGCAAGGATATCAAGAGGTAGAACGATAAAAGAGTTTGTTGCTTATGTATTATTCATCCCTGCAGTGATTGGGTTTTTATGGTTTTCGGTGTTTGGCGGAACTGCGATGCAGTTAGAGCAAAATAATATGGGCATGATTTCCGGATTAGCGACAGAAGAATCATTATTTGGAGTATTGGAGAATTATCCACTCAGCACTACTTTATCCATACTGGCAATAATACTTATTGGCGTGTTTTTTATTACAT
>Ga0209463_1000829_pt1 | contig 21050 bp, 15 predicted proteins | sample AgamicMgSfrz_FD_187169 | JGI IMG/M metagenome (GOLD analysis project Ga0209463, IMG submission 187169) | Agave microbial communities from Guanajuato, Mexico - Mg.Sf.rz (SPAdes) (version 2) | ecosystem: Host-associated > Plants > Phyllosphere > Phylloplane/Leaf | place: Guanajuato, Mexico... | reverse complement strand
AATTGGTGCTGGATTTATTGGAGGTATATTAGGAGGATTTTTATCAGGTTATCTTGCAGTAGCAATTATTAAACATTTTAAAGTTCCTAGCTGGGCTAAAGGATTAATGCCAACTCTAATTGTTCCATTCTTCACATCCATTATTGGTGGATTAGTCATGGTTTACATTATCGGTATCCCTGTTGCTGCTCTTACATCACTTTTAACAGAGGCATTAAACAGCTTAGGAACTTCTTCCTTATTAGTATTTGGTGGGATTGTAGGTCTACTGAGTGGAGTTGACTTTGGTGGACCGATTAACAAAACGGTATTTGCCTTCGTATTGACTATGCAGGCAGAAGGAATCAATGGACCTATCACAGCTTTACAATTAGTAAATACAGCAACTCCAATTGGATTTGGATTAGCTTACTTTATTGCAAAAATCTTTAAGAAAAATATTTATACACAATCAGAAGTAGAGACATTAAAGTCAGCAGTTCCAATGGGTGTTGTTAATATTGTTGAAGGTGTTATCCCAATTGTTATGAATGATATTGTTCGTACTGTAACTGCTGTAGCGATTGGTGGAGCGGCTGGTGGAGCAGTAACCATGGTGTTAGGAGCAGATGCAACTGTACCATTCGGTGGCGTATTTATGTTACCAACTATGTCAAACCCTTGGGCTGGTGTTGCAGCTATCTTAGTAAATGTTATTGTAACAGGATTAGCATTGGCTTTAATTAAAAGAAATGTAAAAGAAGATGAGCAAGTAGAAGTGGAAGAAGAAGATATTGATTTAGATGATATTCAAATTCTTTAATAAAATGTAAGCGTAACTTAATGATAGAAATAGTTACTCTAAGCGTATTAGTACTTTAATGCTAGTGGATGTGGTTTAGAAAAGCCTACCATTATTTTAAAGAAAATAGCGGCTTTGTGGAGGTTAAGAAAATGATGAAAAAAGTAGAGTTTTCACCATCATTGATGACAATGGACTTAGATAAATTTAAAGAACAAATTACATTTTTAAACCATCATGTAGATTCTTATCATATTGATATTATGGATGGGCATTATGTTCCGAATATTACATTATCTCCTTGGTTTATCGAAGAAGTACGAAAGATAAGTGACTTACCTATGTCTGCTCATCTCATGGTAACAAATCCAAGTTTCTGGGTTCAACAATTAGTTGATTTAAAGTGTGAATGGATTTGTATGCATGCAGAAGTGCTGGATGGTTTGGCTTTTCGTTTAATTGATCAAATACATGATGCTGGATTAAAAGCAGGGGTAGTATTAAATCCAGAAACACCTATTGAAACAATTTTCCCTTATATTGAATTAGTAGATAAAATAACCATTATGACAGTGGATCCAGGGTTTGCTGGGCAACGTTTTATCGAAAGCACACTAGATAAAATTGTAGTATTAAGAGAATTAAGAGACGAAAAAGGATATCAATATGTTATTGAAATGGATGGATCGTCTAGTCGAAAAACATTTAAAAGAATTGATGAAGCCGGTCCTGATATTTATATCGTAGGTCGTAGTGGTTTATTTGGAGTAGATGAAGATATTGAGAAGTCATGGGAAATTATGTGTAAAGATTATGAGGACATGACTGGGAAAGTAATATCATAATTTTTTAAAGGGGCTGGGGTAGGTAACCCCCACCTCTTTGTTTATTTTAAAAGTCTTTTCGAAAGAAAACTAATGCATTTCAGAAATGAGCACATTATGTTTAACAAATAAAGCCAGATCCTTTGTGTAAAGGAAGACTAACTCATACAAAGAAGAAGCGAACACCAATAAATTTAATTTGAAGATAATAAAGGAGCGTAATAAATTGACTTCACTACAAACTATCGATCAATTAGCTATTAACACTATTAGATTATTATCCATTGACGCAATTGAACAAGCAAACTCTGGTCACCCCGGAATTGTGATGGGGGCTGCTCCAATGGCTTATACGTTGTGGGCAAAGGAAATGAATATAAACCCTACCAATCCGGAATGGATCAACCGAGATCGATTTATCTTGTCGGCTGGTCACGGATCAGCCCTACTATACAGCATGCTTCATCTATTCGGATATGGCTTAACGATAGAAGATCTAAAGAATTTCCGCCAATGGGGAAGTAAAACACCTGGACATCCCGAATATGGACATACAGTAGGAGTAGAAGCAACAACAGGTCCACTTGGTCAAGGCATCGCGATGGCAGTTGGGATGGCTATGGCAGAACGTCACCTTGCTGAAACGTACAATAAAGAAAAATTCCATGTAATAAATCATTTTACATACAGCCTTTGTGGTGATGGTGATTTAATGGAAGGGGTATCTGCTGAAGCAGCTTCTTTAGCAGGTCACTTAAAGTTAGGCCGTTTAGTTGTATTATATGATTCTAATGATATTTCATTAGATGGTGATCTAAATCTATCTTTTTCTGAAAGTGTAGCAGATCGATTCAAAGCATACGGCTGGCAAGTCCTACGCGTAGAAGATGGAAATGATATGGAGGCCATACAAAAAGCAATTAAAGAAGCAAAGGTAGATTTAGAACGTCCTACTTTAATTGAAGTGAAAACAACCATTGGTTTTGGTTCTCCTAATAAGTCTGGCTCTTCAGCGAGTCATGGTGCACCTCTTGGTAAAGAGGAAATTGAATTAACGAAAGTAGCTTATCAATGGGAAGCAGAAGAAGCATTTTTTGTACCAGGAGAAGTGGAAAAGCATTTTGCAAGTATTGTAGAAAAGGGAAAAGCAACAGAACAAGCTTGGAATGAACTATTTGAAGAATACAAAGCAGCCTATCCTGAACTTGCAGCACAATTTGAGTGTGCTGTAAAAGGTGAAATCCCTATAAATTGGCAAGAAGAACTGCCTGTATTTGAAGTAGGTTTAAAAATAGCAACGAGAGCATCTTCAGGAAAAGTATTAAATGCAGCAGCAAATGTGATTCCTCAAATGATCGGCGGTTCTGCTGACCTTGCAGGTTCTAATAAAACGTTGATTTCGTCAGAAAAGAACTTTGCGTTAGATGGTTATGCAGCGCGCAATATTTGGTTTGGTGTTCGTGAATTTGCAATGGGTGCAGCATTAAACGGGATGGCTCTTCATGGCGGAGTAAAAGTATTTGGGGCAACTTTCTTTGTTTTCTCTGATTATTTACGCCCAGCTATTCGTTTAGCCGCACTAATGAAGTTGCCAGTTACTTATGTATTTACACATGACAGTATTGCTGTTGGGGAAGATGGACCAACTCACCAGCCAATCGAGCACTTAGCGGCATTACGCGCAATGCCTGGTATTTCAGTCATTAGGCCAGCAGATGCAAAGGAAACAGCGGCAGCATGGCGTTTAGCACTTAAAAGTCAAGATCATCCTACTGCTTTAGTATTAACTCGTCAAGATCTTCCAACTCTTAAGGTTGATCAAGAACAAGTGTATGAAGGTGTAAAGAAGGGAGCTTATGTCGTGTCACCAGCAAAAGGAGAAGTAGCTGGTCTGTTACTTGCTACTGGTTCAGAAGTAACGCTTGCTCTTGAAGCGCAACAAGTGCTAGAAAAGGAAGGCAAATATGTTTCTGTTGTCAGTATGCCAAGCTGGGATCTTTTCGAACAACAATCGGTAGAATATAAGGAAAGTGTGATTCCTAGTCATGTAACAGCACGTGTTGCAATCGAATTAGGCTCTCCATTTGGCTGGAGAGAATATGCTGGACATACTGGAAAAATGATTACCATTGATCATTTTGGCGCATCTGCCCCAGCAAACAAATTAATGCAAGAATATGGATTTACAGTAGAAAATATCGTCGAGACATTTAAAAAAAGCTTTAAGTAATTTAAGGTTTTTCTAGCGGAATTACTTTAGTAAGACATTTTGTTTGGTTGACATAGAATTTTCGTTATGGAAACAAGTATGAAATGGAACAGTTTTTTAAGCAGCTTCTAACTGATCTAAATCTGGGGAAATTTGCAGTACAGTGGGGAAAAGTGAACAGTAAATAAGATAGCCATTTGATTTACTAACTTGAGGATAATAATCGAGGTCTCTTAAAAGTTTGATCGAACTTTTAGGAGACCTCTTTTTACTCTTAGGGAAAAATGAAGATTTATATCTCACCTCACCTTTTCATTAAGCATTACCTAGACTATCCATGATTTCTGCTAGTATATATCAGACCAATTATAGCTCTCTCATAATTTCGAAGATAATGTGAACTTCCCCAGAGTATTTGCTTAAAGCAAAAAAACACGTATAATTATTAGTATTAAAAGATAGAAATGGAGTAAAAAAATGGTCCAATCAATTAACACAAAAGTCGATTTAGTTATTAATGCAACCTCGCATACGGGAATTTCAGAATATGGGAAGATTATGATTGGGGACAAAGGATTTGAATTCTTTAATAGCCGTGATGCTCGTAAGTTTATACAGATTCCTTGGGAAGAAGTTGATTATGTAATCGCTTCGATCATGTTCAAAGGAAAATGGATACCCCGTTATTCCGTCCAAACTAAGCGAAATGGGACGTATACATTTTCTTCTAAAGATCCGAAGAAAGTTTTGCGAGTAATCCGTGAATACGTTGATCCGAAACGCATGGTCCAATCATTGAGTTTCTTTGATGTTATTAAGCGTGGATTGAGAATTAAATCAAAAAAGTAAGAGTTTTTGAAAGTAGAAGAAGTACTGAATATTATGGATTTAAACGATTAACCTGCATCTCCGTAATGATCTTGAAAGAGTCATCACTGGTAAGATGATAGCGGAACCAAAAAAATATTTTCCCTATTGAAAGTGAATATTCGGTATGCTATAATTTTTTTGGAAGCTTACTAAAGTGAAGCGAGAATAATTAAACACTCCATTTAAAGCGTTTGCAGAAATTAAATAACCATCGGCATTATTTTTACGTGTTACTGATTCGATCAGGCATGAGTAAAAAAGTATGTTTGAATGAAGCATTAAGGGGCATTCTATACCCATAGCTTCATTTAAATCGACTTTTTACTCATGCCTTTTTTATTGTATGAAATCTGTAATCGCTTTATGTAATCGCTTTAGATGAGCTATGAAAATGCAGCTGAAAAGATACTTTAGTGGATTCTCCATATTTAGCTGTAAAAAATATAATAGGAGGTAAAAAGATGGTAGGAATTATCATTGCTAGTCACGGTGAATTTGCCAGTGGTATGTTGCAATCTGGATCGATGATCTTCGGGGAGCAAGAAAATGTAAAAGCTGTTACATTGATGCCGAGCGAAGGACCTGCAGATGTAAAGGCAAAAATGAAAGAAGCAATCGCCTCTTTCGACAACCAAGACGAAGTACTATTCTTAGTCGATCTTTGGGGTGGAACTCCTTTCAACCAAGCCAATAGCTTGTTTGAAGAAAACAATGAAAAATGGGCAATCGTTGCTGGTATGAACTTACCAATGTTGATTGAAGCCTATGCATCACGCTTCACAATGAATACGGCACATGAAATTGCCGCACATATTTTAGGGACAGCAAAAGAAGGAGTTAAAGTAAGACCTGAAACATTAGAACCAGCAGAAACAGCTGCTACTACAACTGCTCAACCAATAAATGCTGGTGCTCCTGGTAAATTTGAATACGTATTAGCGCGTATTGACTCTCGTTTACTTCATGGACAAGTAGCAACTGCTTGGACAAAAACTACGCAGCCTACACGTATTATTGTTGTCTCTGATGAAGTAGCGAAGGATGACCTTCGTAAGAAATTAATCCAACAGGCTGCTCCTCCAGGTGTAAAGGCACATGTGGTTCCTGTGAAAAAAATGATCGAGCTTGCAAAAGATGATCAACACTTTGGTGGTCAACGTGCATTGCTTCTATTTGAAAATCCACAAGATGCGCTTAGAGCGGTTGAGGGTGGCGTTCCATTGAAGACAATAAACGTAGGTTCGATGGCACACTCACCAGGTAAAGTTCAACCGAATAAGGTATTGGCTTTTAACCAAGACGATATTAATGCATTTGCTAAGTTAAAAGAAGCTGGTTTAAGCTTCGACGTACGTAAAGTTCCGAATGATTCAAAAGGTAACATGAATGAAATAATCAAAAAGGCGCAAGAAGAATTAAACAAACGAAAATAATCCTATTATCGAAGAAAAAGGAGGATTAATAAACATGGATTTGAATATGATTCAAATAATATTAGTCATTATTGTAGCGTTTTTAGCTGGTGTGGAAGGAATCTTGGATGAATTCCATTTCCATCAACCAATCATTGCCTGTACGTTAGTCGGTTTAGTTACAGGACAATTAGTACCATGTCTTATCTTGGGTGGAACCCTTCAAATGATCGCTTTAGGTTGGGCGAACATTGGAGCTGCCGTTGCACCGGATGCTGCGTTAGCATCAGTTGCATCTGCAATTATTTTAGTATTGAGTGGGCAAGGGGATGCGGGAGTATCTTCTGCAATCGCGATTGCTGTTCCACTTGCAGTAGCTGGTTTATTATTAACAATCATCGTTCGTACAATTGCAACAGGATTGGTACATTTGATGGATGCGGCAGCAAAAGAAGGAAACATTAGAAAAGTTGAACTATGGCATATTGTTGCTATCTGCTTACAGGGCTTACGTATTGCTATTCCAGCTGCATTAATTATCGCAATTGGTGCAGGTCCGGTGAGTGACTTACTTACAGCTATGCCAGATTGGTTGACAAACGGTTTAGCAATCGGTGGGGGAATGGTCGTAGCAGTTGGTTATGCAATGGTAATTAACATGATGGCTACAAAAGAAGTATGGCCATTCTTCGCAATTGGTTTCGTATTAGCGACTGTTTCACAAATTACACTTATTGGTCTTGGGGCTATCGGTGTTGCTCTTGCTCTTATCTATATTGCGCTTTCTAACAAAGGCGGTTCAGGTAATGGCGGAAACGGAAACACTGGTGATCCACTAGGCGATATTATCGATAATTACTAAGAAGGAGGGGACATACAATGGAAAAAGCATTAAAATTATCAAAAAGAGATCGTATTTCGGTTTGGTGGCGTTCTACTTTTATTCAAGGTTCTTGGAACTATGAACGTATGCAAAACGGTGGTTGGGCATTTTCGATGATTCCGGCCATTAAAAGATTATATAAATCAAAAGAAGATCGTGCCGAAGCACTAAAACGTCACTTAGAGTTCTTTAATACACATCCTTATGTAGCTTCACCTATTATTGGTGTAACATTAGCGCTTGAAGAAGAACGGGCAAATGGTGCGCCTGTGGATGATAAGGCAATTCAAGGGGTTAAAGTAGGTATGATGGGACCATTAGCTGGTATTGGAGATCCAGTTTTCTGGTTTACAGTTAAACCTATCCTTGGTGCATTAGCAGCTTCTCTTGCATTGACTGGTAACATTCTTGGACCAATTATTTACTTCTTTGCATGGAACCTTATCCGTATGGGCTTCACTTGGTATACACAAGAAGTTGGTTACAAAGCTGGGTCTAAAATTACGGACGATTTATCTGGTGGATTACTTCAAAACATCACTAAAGGGGCATCCATTCTCGGGATGTTTATCCTCGGTGCGTTAGTTAACCGGTGGGTATCGGTTCAGTTTACACCTGTTGTATCCTCGGTAGAGCTTGACGAAGGTGCTTATATTGATTGGGATCAGTTACCAGCTGGAGCGGAAGGGATTAAAACTGCTTTAGAGCAGCAAGCCGCAGGGCTTTCGTTAGATCCTATTAAAGTCACTACATTACAAAGTAACTTAGATAGTCTAATCCCTGGTTTAGCTGGATTATTGTTAACACTTCTTTGCATGTGGTTGCTTAGAAAGAAAGTTTCTCCAATTGTTATGATTCTTGGATTGTTCGTAGTGGGGATCGTATTCCACTTAATCCACTTAATGTAATAACAAATAAGGCGATATAAAATAGACAAGCACCTCCTGATATGATTCTAAGGAGGTGCTTTTTAAATGACAAATGGCATGAAAAATGGGATAAATAGTAGTAGAAGAAATGAAACAAATATATTCTAGGAGGCTGCTTATGCTTACTATTGGTTATATTGGAAATGGAAAAAGTACAAACAGATATCATCTGCCGTTTGTACTGCAAAGAGAGAATATAAAGGTAAAAACAATTTATCAAAGAAATCCTAAGCGTGAAAGCTGGGATCGAATGGCAGGAGTAAATTATACATCGGATTTAAATGAGCTATTAAATGACAAGGACATTCAACTTGTCGTTATTTGTACAAGACATGACAGTCATTTTGAATACACAAAACTAGCATTAGAACATAATAAACACTGTTTGGTTGAAAAACCTTTTATGGAAACCTCTGAACAGGCAAAAGAAATATTTGCAATGGCAAAAGAGAAGGGATTAATTGTTCAGGCTTATCAAAACAGACGTTTTGATAGTGATTTTTTAACTGTTCAAAAGGTTATCGAAGAAGGAAAGCTCGGGGACTTGCTGGAAGTGGAAATGCATTATGATTATTATCGTCCCGAAGTACCAGAATCTGCACAGTCCTTTAATCCTGCGGAGTCATTTTTATATGGACATGGCTGCCATACACTAGATCAGGTTATTAGCTATTTTGGCAAGCCGGATCACATCCATTATGATGTAAGGCAATTATTAGGACAAGGAAGAATGAATGACTATTTTGATTTAGACTTATATTATGATAAGTTGAAAATATCGGTAAAATCCAGTTATTTTAGGCTGAAGGAAAGACCTAGCTTCGTTGTACATGGTAAAAAGGGATGCTTTGTGAAAGAAACGAAAGATCGCCAAGAAGAGCATTTAAAGTTATTTTACATGCCTGATAACAAAGATTTTGGTATAGATACAATAAAACATTATGGAGTCCTAACATATATGGATGAAGAAGGTACAATCCACGAAGAAACAGTGAAATCTGTAAATGGTGATTATGGAAGAGTATATGACGATTTATATAAAGCGATTATAAATGGTGAAGATAAGACCATAACAGACGAACAGATTTTGCTGCAAATGGAAATACTAGAAACTGGCATTAAAAACTTGAAATAGTTCGAATGACAAGTATTATATTTTTGCTTGAAGCCCCTTATTAGGGGTTTTTCTTTTTGAATGGCTGTTTTCGCATATTGCTTTTGCTATTAATCCGCAACAGTGGTCAGCCTTCTTTAATAAATGTGATTTGTTTTCTTTCCTTTGCATGGAAGTTTTACAAAAAAGGAATAATAATCATATTTAGTTTGATAGGAGGAGAATAATGAAGGTCACTGAAAATCCTTTGTCTTTTTTTGCCCTTGGTGGAATCAATGAAATCGGAAAAAACATGTATGTCGTTCAATATGAGGACGAGATTTTTGTTATTGATTGTGGCGGAAAGTTTCCTGATGAAAGCTTATTAGGTATTGATTTAATTATTCCTGATCTAACCTATTTGGAAGAGAATCGTGATAAAATCAAGGCTTTGATTGTTACCCATGGTCACGAAGACCATATTGGTGGAATACCTTATTTTTTAAGAAAATTAAGCATTCCTATTTATGCAACTAAGTTTACATTAGGTTTAATAGAATTAAAAATCGACGAACATAGGTTAAGAGGAGATACTGAATTATTGACCATAGACTCCAATACAAAGTTGGAATTTGGAAAAGTTCAAGTTTCCTTTTTTAAAGTAAGTCATAGTATACCTGACTGTCTTGGAGTTGTTTTCCATACTCCGGAAGGAAATATTGTCCATACTGGGGATTTCAAATTTGACTTAACCCCTGCCAATAACCAATATGCCGATATACATAAGATGGCAGAAATCGGTCAGCAGGGAGTCTTAGCTTTAATATCAGAAAGTACCAATGCGGAGCGTAAAGGGCTGACTCCCTCTGAACAAATGGTAGGTTCTCACATGGATGAAGCCTTTATAAAAGCAAACGGGAAAATTTTTGTTTCTACATTTGCATCGAATGTTAATCGTGTTCAGCAAGTAGTGGAGTCTGCTAGGAAAACGAATCGAAAAATTGCATTGCTTGGGCGCAGTATGGCCAATATTGTAGATGTTGCTATGGAACGTGGGTATCTTACTATGCCTGAAGGGATGTTAATCGAAGCTAGCGAAGTGGATAAACTACCAGCAGAAAAGGTAGCCATACTTTGTACAGGCAGTCAAGGCGAACCAATGGCAGCTTTATCACGGTTAGCAAGTGGAAACTTCCGCGATGTCACAATTTATCCTGGAGATACCGTTATACTTGCAGCGTCTCCAATCCCTGGAAACGAAAAAGATGTTTCGAAAATTATAGACAACTTATTTCAGCTTGGAGCTAAAGTAATTTATGGTTCTGGCAGTACAACGGGAATGCATGTTTCCGGTCATGGTTATCAGGAAGATCTAAAGCTGATGTTAACCTTGATGAAACCAACCTACTTCATTCCCATTCATGGTGAAACTCGTATGCTCCACCATCACCGGATGTTAGCTGAAGCAGTTGGAGTGGAAAAAGGAAATACCTTTATTATAAAAAATGGAGAAGTGGTCGATATCGAAAATGGAGTTGCTCGTCAAACCCGCTCTGTCCCAGCAGGGGATATATATGTGGATGGGATGGGTGTTGGAGATATTGGCGATATCGTATTACGAGATCGAAAACAGCTATCTGAAGACGGAATGCTTGTTGTTGTTGTTACCATTAGCAAGGAAGACAGGAAGATTATTTCTGGACCAGATACGATTACCCGGGGCTTTGTTTACGCCCGTAATTCAGATGAACTACTAAAAGAAGTAAACCGTTTGGTTAAAACGACTGTGAACGACTTGCAATCGGAGAATATTTACAAATGGAATGTAATGAAGCAAAGCATAAAAAAATCAGTTGGACAGTACTTATTTAATCAAACAAAGCGCAAGCCAATGATTCTTCCTATTATAATTGAGATTTAGAAACGATGACAAGGGTGCCTACTGACTGCACCCTTGTTTAGAAGACTTTATTGCACTTCTTGTATTAGTTATAGAAAGCTGTATTTCTACCTATTAGTTGCAATCTAGCAAAAGTGGTTATTTTTGTAAACGAATTCATTTTTCCTCGTTAAATACATATTTATTCAAAAAGTTATTTCGAAACTTCCCTTTAGGGTCATGTGTCAGAAGCAATTGCTGAAAAGCAGGCATCTTTTCGTATAATGATTGTATTTTGGATGGCGAAGTAGTAAATAGTTTTCCCCAATGCGGTTTTGCTTGAAAAGGTTCAAGCTGGGCTTCGATTAGTGGCAGCACCTGTTGAACTTGCTCCCATTTATCCTGCCACGTAAAGTGAAAGGCGACGGAATCCTGCTTATAGGATGGACTTAGCCAAAGTTCATCTTGTGCAATGGTTCGTATTTCTGAAATAAATAAGTGTGGTGCAATTTGTTCACGGATTTTGCTAAGTGCACAAAGAGCGTCATAGGCATGCTCTCGGGCCAGAATGTACTCACTTTGTAACTCTTGGCCTTTACTCGGAGTGAAGTCCATTCGGAAGTGTGGCATGCGATCGAGCCAATCCCCAGGTACACCAAGCTGCGCTGTGCAATTCTTTGCTCCAACCCCTGGTACGGGATGAAGGTTTTCTTTAGCCGTTTTTGCTCCAAAAAAGTCTTCTCCCAACGAAAAAGTTTGATCATTTGTTAGTTTGCTTTTAAGCCACACTTGATTAAATATTTCGTCCTGCCAATTTGTAAACAGACTGACACTATAGGCACTGGAATAAATAGCATCAAAATCGTGAGCTAATTGAGCGAGCGGAAGATTTTCATAAACATCTTGCCTCATTTGATAAGTTGGCATGATGTCTAGTGTTAGGGTTGTGACGACTCCAAGACCACCTAGTCCAACGACAACACCATGTAAATCTGCCTCTGATTTTTCTCTGGAAAAGGTTACAATACTTCCATCTGCTGTCACAACTTCCATAGCGGATACTGTTGCAGCTAGATTTTGATTGTTATTGCCTGAACCATGTGTTGCTGTTGCACATGCTCCAGCAACCGAAATGTGAGGAAGGGAAGCAAGGTTATGTAAGGCATAGCCTTGTTGTTGCAGTGCATGACAAAGATCTCCATACTTTATTCCGGCCTCCACGGTTACAGTTCCCTTTTCACGATTAATGGTTAAGACCTTATTGAGCTTTTGTAAAGATATTATATTCTCAGTCGAATCTGCAATGCTATTAAACGAGTGACGTGTTCCGATTACGCGTAGTTTTGCTAAGCTTGATACTAAATGTTGAACCTCTTCAACAGATTCAGGTTCATGCCAGTTAGTTGTGCTATATTGAAAATTACCTGCCCAATTTCTTTGTAAACCCATGAGTCCCCACTCCTTTTTGGCTGCTTTATCAGTTTAACTATACACATAAGAAGAAAGAATTTTCAATTATTATAATCGGTAATAGTAGTTTGAGAAAAAAAGAGCATTAAAACATGACAATCTATTAGTTTCAAGGGCATTAACCTTTTCTGTTCCTATAAGTACTTTTTTTAATTACAAAAAAACTTCATGCTGTATTTTAGTATTATAATAATTTTAAAAAAACTTTTTGAAAAAGATTTGGGTTATTCTCTTATGTTAGTTAAATCTTCTTAATAGCATATGTCGTTTTGCTAAATTTCATAATATAAATAAGGCTGCTTGTATCTCTTTTTTTGAGCTTAGTAGCCTTTTGCTTTTTTTGCCCACTTTTTATTCCACTCTAAACGGACAGTAAGACTCCCCCCTCAAGCTTATGAGAATACGAGGAAGATAGGTGGGAGATCAACTATCGATTGGTTCAACTAACCATCAGTGGGCGAGGAAGGAAAACCCCCACTGATGGAAGTTTCACTTTATACATACTATAACTATTAGAAAAACACGGAGGGAATATGAAAAAAGGAAAATTTAGTTTACAAGCTATCATTATTACTTTTGTATGTAGTGTTGTTGCTTTGTCCCTTGCAATAACCGATTTAATTATTAGCAATAGCATTACCTCAAGTGTAGAAGGAACACAGAAAGAAAAAGCACTGGATGTTGCGAGGATGATGGCAATAACTCCACATGTTATGGAGATTCTGGAAGGCAAAGCGGACGAGAAAGAAGTACAAGTTTTTGCTAATCAAATTAAAGAGCAAACTAATGTTAACTTTGTTGTAGTGATGGATATGAACGGAAATCGTCTATCCCATCCGGAATCTAGTGAAGTGGGAAAGCACTTCAGTGGAGGAGATGAGGGTCCTGTTCTTAATGGAGAGGAGTATGTTTCCATTTCAAAAGGAACGCTCGGAAAATCCATGCGGGCGTTTACGCCGATAAAAAATGCGCAAGGAGAACAAATCGGTGCGGTTGCCGTAGGGATTTCTTTAAAGAGTGTGACAGAGGCTGTTCGTAAAGGACAGATGGGAATAGCCATTGGGACTTTAATCGGAATACTAATAGGGGTAATCGGTGCAGTAGTTCTGGCAAGATATTTTAAGAAAATACTGTTAGGACTCGAGCCGTTTGCTATTGCTAAGCTTTTGGAAGAGCGTAGTTCCATGCTTCAGTCTGTGCGTGAGGGAATTATAGCCATTGATCAGGAGGGGAAAATAACGCTTGTTAACAAGGCAGCCAGTAAGCTTTTTCAAAAAGCCGGTTTGGATGAGAATGCTATCGGTAAGAACATTGAAGGATATTTGCCAGATACTCGCTTAACACGGATTATCCAATCAGGTGAGATGGATTTGGATCAAGAGCAGAACTTACATGGAGTTACCATTTTAACGAACCGCTTACCAGTAGTTGTGGAAAATCAAGTGGTGGGAGCTGTTGCTACATTTCGTGATAAAACAGAGGTCCAGCAATTGGCTGAACAGCTGACGGGGGTTAGGAATTATGCGGATGCTCTCCGTGCACAAACACATGAATTTATGAATAAACTACATGTTATTCTTGGTCTAGTTCGTATGGAACAATATGATACACTCGCCAATTATATAAGTGAGACAGTTAACGACCGAGAAACGGAAATAGGCTTTGTTACGAAGAAAGTCCAAGATTCTGTTCTTGCAGGGTTTCTGATTGGCAAGCTGAGTTTTGCCAGAGAATCAGGTGTTTCCCTTTCCTTTGATTGTGAAAATAAACTTCCTAAACCTGCAAATCCAGAGATTACCCATGAACTAATCACCATTGTTGGGAATCTCCTAGATAATGCAATAGAAGCAATGGTGGATAGCATAAACAAAAAAGTCCATCTTAAACTGGATTACGCTGAGGATATTTTGACAATTGAAGTCAAAGATACGGGGATGGGGATGAGTGATTCCCTTCAAAATAAAATGCTAGATAAAGGATTCTCTACCAAAGGAAATAAACGAGGGTTTGGATTGTATCTTTTGACACAGGCGATAGAAAGACTGGAAGGTGACCTTATTATTTCGTCCAAGCCTGGAAAGGGCACAACATTTGCCGTGTATATACCTTATAAAGCAGAGGATGAGTAAAAATGATTAATGTGATGATTGTGGAAGATGATCCGATGGTAGCAGAAATTAATAAACGATACCTTGCTCAAATCAATGGTTTCCATTTGGCTGCAATAACCAATTCAGTAGAGGAAGCTATCACTTTACTAAAAAAAGAAAAAATCCAGCTAATCCTTCTTGATATTTTTATGCCGGGCAAGCTGGGTTTGGAGTTGTTAGCCTTTATTAGGAAAAATGAACTTGAACTGGATGTTATTGTCATCTCAGCTGCCACAGATATGGAACGAATTCAAAAGGCTTTAAGGTATGGCGTTGTCGACTATTTAATTAAGCCTTTTGAATTTGAAAGGTTTAATGCTGCTTTAACTACTTATCTTGAGCAGAATAGGATTACAAATAAGCAAGATGCCATTAGTCAACAGGAACTAGATATTTTCCTTTTACATAGAGAAGAACCTGTTTTAGTAGAGGAACTGCCAAAAGGTTTAACAAAGGATACATTGAAGCAGATATGGGAGGCAATTCAGAAATTAAAGGAAGTACCAGTACCTTTTTCAACCGATGATGTAGCAAAAATGGTTGGAATTTCACGAGTATCTGCTAGAAAGTATCTTAATTTCCTAAAAGATTTAGGAATACTTAAAGTCAAGGTTATCTATGGAACGATCGGAAGGCCTGTATATCAACACGAATATAATCCATTAAAAGAACACTTAATAAAAAACTTTTTGTAAGCGGTTATAAATACCGCTTCCTTTTTTTATTTACAAAAAGAATTATTAAACTTTCATAAACTATGAAAGCGTTTAACTTGCGAATATGATGAACATGTAAACAACAAAGGGGGATTAAAGCATGGCGCAATACAAAATGTTTTGTTCCCCTAAATGTCAAAGGGAAAGTCAAGGAAAAGTAAAAAAACTTTGTTAGGAGGATTAAGAATGCATATTCCAATTAAGAGGACGCTTGATAAAATACCAGGCGGCATGATGGTTGTCCCACTATTTTTAGGAGTATTAACGAACACCTTTTTCCCAGAATTTTTAGAAATTGGTCATTTTACAACGGCATTATTTAGTAAAGAAGCATCATCCACTATTTTGGCATGTTTTATGTTTTTAATTGGTTCGCAAATTAACTTTAAACTAGCACCAAAGGCAATAAAAAAAGGAGCAATATTGCTATCAGCAAAGTTTATAGTAGGGGCTGCGATAGGGATTACAGTAGCGATGCTTTTTGGACCAGCTGGAGTATTAGGCTTATCACCATTAGCCCTTCTCGCAGCGTTATTAAATGCTAATGGGGGATTATATGCATCTCTTGCTTCATCGTACGGTGACGAAACAGATGTAGGGGCATACGCGTTATTTTCTTTAAAAGACGGTCCATTTTTTACATTAGTTGCATTAGGTGCATCTGGTCTTGCCTCCATTCCTTTTCAAGCACTTATAGGAGTATTAATCCCAATATTAATAGGGATGATTTTAGGAAATATTGATCCTGATATGAGAAAGTTTCTTGGCAGCAGCAAATTATTATTAATCCCATTCTTCTCATTCCCATTAGGCGCAGGAATGGATCTTAGAACGATAATAGAAGCAGGAGGACCTGGGGTATTACTAGGGTTAATAGCTGCAATCACAGGAATTGGAGCTTACGTACTATTAAAGTTATTCAAAGAAAATCCTATCGTTGGATTAGCAACAGGGTCAACTGCAGGAAATGCAGTAGCTACACCAGCCGTTGTTGCAGCAGCAGATCCAACCTTAGCCTCTATAGCACCAGCAGCTACGGCGCAAGTTGCAGCAGCATGTGTAGTATCTGCAATAGTCTGTCCAATTATTGTTAGCTATGTATATAAAAGGACAGAGAGGAAAAAGGAAAAAAAATCTATTGCTAGTGCAGCATAACAAAAAAAGTGAACTTTTATCCCACTCTTAACGGACAGTAAGACTTCCCCCTCAAGCTTATGAGTATACAAGGAAGATAGGTGGGAGATCAACTGTCCGTAAAGGTCCGATTGGTTCAACTAACCATCAGTGGGGATAAAGGAAAACCCCCATTGATGGAAGTTTCCCTTTATCCTTTACGTTATTTAGTTACAAAATAATGAATTTAAGATAAATAGTCTAGTGGAAAAGAGCAAAAGACTTTAACATTAAAGGAAGTAGCTAGTTTTTGATAATAGAAGATTAATAGCTTTTAATTAATATAGAAAGAAGGAGCGACACAATGAGCGTATCTGAGAATGTAATTATCACAACATTAAAAGGAAAAGAAATTCTCTCTAATCCTTTTTTAAATAAAGGAGTAGCTTTTACGAATGGGGAAAGGGAAGATCTAGGCCTCGTAGGTCTGTTGCCCCCACAAGTGCTCACTCTTGATGAACAAGTGAATAGAGTTTATGAGCAATTTTCACTGTTAACCACAAATCTTCAAAAAAATCGTTTTCTTTATGATTTATATAACCGTAATGTCGTTCTGTTTTACCAACTTATAAAGGAACGCATAGCGGAAATGCTCCCAATCATTTATACACCTACTGTCGGTGAGGTTATCCAGTCATATTCTCATAGCTATCGCCGTCCGGGTGGATTATATCTTTCTATTGATAATCCTGAAGGCGTGGAAAAAGCATTTCATAATCTTGGAAAGTCTAAAAATGAGATTGATTTAATCGTCATCACGGATTCTGAAAGTATCCTTGGTATTGGGGATCAAGGGGTTGGTGGTATAGATATTGCGATAGGTAAACTAGCAGTATATACAGCAGCAGCAGGTATTGATCCAAGCCGAGTTCTGCCAGTCGTGTTGGATGTTGGTACGAACAATCAGTCTTTAATTGAAGACCCTATCTATATTGGTAATAAATTCCCCCGCGTCCGTGGTGAACGTTATGACAATTTCGTTGATTTGTTCATTCATACTGCAAGAAAGTTTTTCCCAGAAGTACTTCTTCATTGGGAGGATCTTGGTAATGTGAATGCACGAAATATTTTAAATAAATATGGTGATAATATTCTTACCTTTAATGATGACATCCAAGGAACAGGTGCGGTGACTCTTGCTGCTGTTATGTCTGCGTTGAAAGTCACAGGAGCTTCTCTGAAGGATCAACGTATTATTGTCTTTGGACCAGGTGCTGGTGGTCTCGGTAACGCGGATCAATTGGTAGATGCCATGCTGAGTGAAGGATTAACAATGGAAGAAGCTTATAATCGTTTTTGGGCTATTGACTATCGAGGGTTATTGACAGATGAAACACCTGATGTCTTTAAATTCCAATTGCCTTATGTAAGAAAAGCGGAGGAAGTAAAGGATTGGGATAAGAATAAGAACGGAATCATCGCATTAATGGAAGTAGTTAAGAGAGTGAAACCAACTATCCTAATTGGTACTTCTGGCCAAGCAGGCGCTTTTACGGAGGAGATTGTGAAAGAAATGGCAAAGTATGTGGAACGCCCAATCATTATGCCTATGTCCAATCCTACTAAATTGGCTGAAGCAGTGCCAGAAAACTTGATTAAATGGACAGATGGCAAGGCTTTAATTGCAACAGGCAGTCCTTTTGCCAATGTAGAATATAATGGTGTTTCCTATGAAATTGGGCAGTCAAATAATGCATTTATATTCCCAGGCTTGGGACTAGGAGCTATTGTTGCAAAAGCACAAATTTTTTCAAAAGGAATGTTCGCAGCAGCAGCCAATGCCGTCGCGAAGATGTGCGAGACTAACCAACCAGGTGCATCATTACTTCCTTCGATTGAAAAATTATATGAAGTATCTATCTATGTTGCGATTGAAGTGGCAAAGACTGCTATAGAGGAAGGGATTGCAAGAGCAGAGATAACGGTTACGGATGTTCCCAAAGCTGTAGAAGATGCAGTTTGGCAGCCTGAGTATAAAGAGATTAAGAGCGTCGGTATTTGGGCACATGTTTAATAATGATGAGGATTGATTAGTAACCTAAGTTTGTTACTTCTAGTAATAGTCGACCTTTCGACAACCTAGGAGTAACAGGCTTTTAATTTTTGTAGAGATTTATCTTATGTCTACTAGTTGGATCAGAGTAATTAGAACTATTTTTGTAAAAATGACGATGAAGAAAAAATACTAGTATCGACAAAAAATGACAAGTTCTTTATAATTATATAGTAATATATATATATGATATTAGAACTATTGTTTTTATAATTAATAAAGGCAAACTTATCGAAAGGTAAGGACGCAAAGCTACGAGTCTAAAATCCTTCTGGATAATGATAGTCGGGTTGCCAAGCATAACACCAAGCAATTATTTGGCTATCCCTATTTATCTATGTCTGGGATAGCTATTTTGTTTTGGACTTCTGTGGAAAATGATGAAAATATAAAGTAGCAGACTAAAAGAAAAGGAGATTAGTGATGATTGTAGTAGACAAAAAGAAGTATAAGATGGCAATAGATGAAAACGCAAAAGAAGTACATGTTCAGGTACATGGATTGATGAGAGCGGAAGACGCTGAAGGGTATATGGTTGATTTACAGGATACGATAAATAAAGTATCAAGAAAAGATTATACCTTTGTTGTTGATGGTACCCACCAAACGCCTGTTCCGTCAAAGGTTGTACCACAGCTGGAACAAACGATGCAATTTTATTGTAGCTTAGGTTTTAAGGATGTTATTGTAGTGAAACCCTCATCTAAAATTGCTCAAGTGCAAATTAGAAATGCCCTTGAAAGAATTGATTTTACTGGTACATTTATTGATCGTGTATCTCATTCTATGTAAGGCTAGGTATCAAGTAATACGAAGGGGTTTTTTATCTAATGAGTAGAAGGGACGTTGGGAAAATTGCAAAAAACACAAGCTTTATACACATATGAGATTATTACAAAAGAACAAACAGCTTTAATTGAAAAGGCTGCAAATTGTCTTGCCAGCTCTTTTATCGGAGTGGATATAGTGGGGAAATGGGTTCAAGAGCCGATGGTTGGTCAATTAAATATAGGTTATGAAGATTTCTATCAATTTACGAAGGATTATCTAGATTCTACCATTGAGCAAGGATATTGTGCAGTCGCTCTAGATAGTGATCATAATGTGGTTGGTGTACTTGCTGGAGATACAAATGCACCGGAGATTATTGGAGAAGATGTATTTGAAGGTTCTTTTTCTGATATGAATGTTATCCTTCACGTTTTGGAAGATGTGGATAAACGTTTCATGGCAGATTATAAAGAACGTACTGGAAATGATATGAAGAATGGGGAAATGCTGCATTTATTCATGTTAGGAGTAACTGCTGAACAGGAACGTCACGAAGTTATTAAGGAATTAGGAAATATATTAATAACGAAAGCAGCTGCACAAGGGTTGAAGGCTGTTTTAGGAGAAGCGACAAACCCTAAGTCTATGCGTGTGATGGAGAAATATCATAATATGGTGAAATATAGAGATGTAGATGGAAATTATATTGTTCATAAGTATCAAGAGAATAGCAGGCTTACTAGAATCCCTTCAACAATAGCTGACGGAACATATATCATTATTAAAGAACTGAAATAAATAATATAAAAATAGGAGAGTTAATTAATCATGGAAGCTATATTGCTAGGTATTATTGTTATCTTATTAGCTACAACAGTGTATTTTGCTTACCGATATTTTTCACTGAAACATCATCCGCATATCAATAATGAAATAATAAATGGGATGAAAGAAATAGCAGCAGGTAATATGAGTAGCAAAGTAGAGGGGACAAGCTCTTATCATGCTACATTTAATCAACTAATTGAGTTTTTAGATCGTATTAGAGAGAAGTTTTTTTCCTTTTCAGCAAATGTGCATAAAAAGGGAGAAAATTTAGCTGAAATTGGTGAATACGCTACAGAAAAAGCTGATATTGTTAGAGCTGCTATTGATGAGGTAGGCAGAGGTTTACAAAAACAATTAATAGCTACAGAGGAAAGCGCGCTATCGATGGAAGAGATGGCACAGGCAATCGAAGATTTATCGATAAGATCCAATCAAATTTCTGAACAATCCAATACTACTTTAGAATTGACGGAAGAAGGAAATGAGAAGTTAAAAGACTCTTTAGAAAAAATGGAGCAATTTAACCAAACGATCAATACAACCTTCCATGCTATTAATAAACTTGGAGAAAAGTCTCAAGAAATAGGTACAATTGTAAAAGTAATTACGGGGATTTCCGAACAAATTAACTTATTGGCATTGAACGCAGCAATCGAAGCAGCTCGTGCAGGGGAACACGGTAAAGGCTTTGCCGTTGTAGCAGATGAGGTACGAAAGCTGGCTGAACAGTCTCGCCAATCTTCTTCTGAAGTATCAAATATTGTAAAAAATATCCAAGAGGAAACGGGTATAGTTGTAAAATCAATGCAACAGGGAACAGAAGAGTTTAAAGATACAAACACGAACATTTTAGAGGTTGGAACGATGTTCGAAAAAATTCTCGCTACTACAAAGACTATTGCTGAAAATAATACAAATTCTTCTGCAAGTACGGAAGAATTGTCTTCTTCTTCCCAGCAAATTATGACAACCATTGTACAGATAGCTTCTATCTCACGAGAATCGGTTG
>Ga0209463_1000828_pt1 | contig 21077 bp, 30 predicted proteins | sample AgamicMgSfrz_FD_187169 | JGI IMG/M metagenome (GOLD analysis project Ga0209463, IMG submission 187169) | Agave microbial communities from Guanajuato, Mexico - Mg.Sf.rz (SPAdes) (version 2) | ecosystem: Host-associated > Plants > Phyllosphere > Phylloplane/Leaf | place: Guanajuato, Mexico... | reverse complement strand
CAGAATCCAAGAGTTTTATTTCTTTTCTGGTTTCTACTTGCTGATACACAAAAACATCTCCTTTTTCTATCGAATTCATAAAAAATATTCTATACAAAAACACAAAAGTCCTTTAGGGATTTTTTCCTCTTTTGTAAAAATGAATAGATTTTTATCAGTTGGGGATAATGTTCAAAGATGATATGAATCATCATCTTCCGTATAACACAACGCAAAAGCAAAAAACTACTGTTCAGGAGCAGTAGTTTTTTGCTTTTGCGTTGTATACCATATACAAAATTATTTGAGATTGGTTTCGTTAGAATTTGGATTATACATTCCATATTGAACCATATAATATTCTATAACTTGACCTAACCATTTTTCTTCTTCTGTATAAGGAGAAGCGATCATACACTGGAAATCTTCTATTTCCTCATCCTCTAATTTCCCAAAAGCATACATAGCTTCCTCTCCAACATATTTAAGAGATGCCTGCAAATGTTGTTTGGCTAATTCTTGTACTTCTGGATCCTGAATTGGTTTTCCCGCTAATCTTTTTACTTCTTTCGACAAGCCGATAAATTCTTTATCCAAAGACAAATTTTCCTCGTCAGATTTATTATATAACTTATCCGCAATTTCTTTGGAAGCGAAATGTTCAATCCATATACGCTGATCTTGCTCATTTTCAATGTTATTAATCAGATTAACTAATATTTCACTAGGGACCTGCTCTTGACTACCTAACAAGGAGAGTGTTCGACTTATAGCCTTAAGAACGTTATCTAAATGTTGTTTTTTTCCTCAAATGCTTTTTTTTGTTGGAGTAAGGTGTTTTGTAAACTTAAGTTAAGGTAAGCATCCTTTAGCATTAAGCCTATTTCTTCCAGGTTATAACCTAGGAATTTTAAAGCAACGATTTTTTGAAGTCTAACTATATGAACTTCTCCATATTGTCGATGACCGGAACTGGGGTTCTTTTGGGCTTCAAGTAGCCCTATCTCATCGTAATAATGTAATGTCCTTATTGAAACACCCGTTTTCTTAGAAAATTTACCAATAGAGAAATTTAGCTCTTTATCCAACTTACATATCCTCCTACAACGTAGTATTAATCTGTCTAAGTCCATCATAATACCTCACGTAACTGGAGGTTCAAGTAGTAACTTAAAAATTCAAATATGTATATGATGCACAACGCGAGTTAACATCATTCTGCTTATTAACAGCGCTTAATTGCTTATTTATTACGGCCAGCTCTTAAATTAAAAATTAGCCATACAAATTGAATGATTATAGGGATAATAAATGCAATTAGCAAAACTAAAAATGCAATTAATTTTAGTTCAGGTGTTTGAGTGACGCCTGCACCATCAACCTCTCTTATCCAAATTACAACTGTACCTACCGCGAAAAGCATAAACCAAACAACATTAGTGGTCCACCAAGAAATCCAACGTAATTTCACACTATCACCCCTTTTACCTTTTAAACTATGATAAATTTTCAAAGCGTTAATTTTATCCATTAATTAACATTGGAAATTTTAACATTTACCTTCCCGTATTACTATACGTCTAGGGATGTAGTTTCCCATTGAAAACCAGTTAACATAATAAGAGACATAGGTAGATATCTATTTCTTTATCATATCAACGCTTGTCCAAGCTCTTTTCATTCTAATTCATATACTATTATGTAAGACATTTGATTAAAAAAAGGAGGTGATTAGGATTAATACTCGTAAAGAAACGACAAAAATTAATAATCAGGTTGTCTCTACTAATTTTCCCAACATAAATATCAATGTTCTGCTAGGTCTCTTATTTCTCCCATTTATATTACCTCCGCCACCTTCTTTTACTCCGCCCTTCCCTTCTTTCGTTGATCCGGGTGCCATTTCAATGTGTTTATTCCGTAACACATATGTATGGCTTAGAAATGGTACAAGTTTTTGGTATTTCCCTATTTTCGTGGGGCCGAGATCAGTTGCTGGTTTCAGATGGAATGGGCGATTCTGGACAATTTTTGGTATAGATACAAGACAAATTGTTTCATTTACTTGTTTTTAAGATGTATGTGTCCAAGCTTTATTATTCGTTTGCACATTCTATTAAGGTTCGTTCTGCATACAGAGTGAACCCTAATAGAATGTGGTTTATTGAAAAATAAAAAAAGCCGTTTGTTTCAACGGCTTTTTTTATATATCTTGGGTCTTCATTTTGTTTAATTCTTTTTCTTGCTTCTTTTTATATGCGTCCCGTCCAATTCCCCATTCCATAATAAGCATTACTAAACCTAACAACATCCATAAAATAGCTTGTATTGGATGGTGCACTTGGTGAGTTGTAAATATCCATCCACAATATACTACATAAATTCCAGGAAAAATAGCTCCCCAATATACATTAGTTTTACTTGATAATTGGTAGTGAAATGACACTATAGCTCCTAAAATTATGATTTTAATAAATTCATCCATTAAATCATCCCCTTTTCATCTTTATATTTATCTATAATTAATTTTGCATCTTCTAAACTAATACGTTCTTCAATAGCAAGCTTTTTAACAAGGCTAATTAATTCTTCTTTGTTATGTTCCTCGTTTATTTCAATTTTTTGTATTAAGCGATCTAAACGTATACGCACAGTTGGATAGGATACTTCATAGTCTTTTGCAAGCTGTTTTAAAGAACCTGAATTTAATACAAATTTTCTTATAAACTCTAAATCATCACTTTCTAATGAGAGTATCCAAGCAGGAACATCCTTATTATCCATATATAACCACCTCTTCCTTTGTTTAGAATATACCATAAACTTAAATAAAGTGAAAGTATTTTTTAATAAAATTAAATTACATATTAATAAATGGTTAATATTATTAAAAATCAGTGGCATAAATTTACAAAATTAGTAAACATACTTACCATTTTGGGAACAAGGAATAAAAAAGAGCCTTTACCTATTAAGGACTCTTTTTTATTAAGTTAGGACAATTTTAATGATATAAACGTTTGCTTATGTTGTTTAAGATGTTTTAAAGGTTTTTGTATAAATCGATTACTATTTTACTTGTTTTTCTAAATATGTTTTAATTATACAATAGTATTTTTTACATTGAGCCTTAATTATAGAGGTTATTAAAGCTTCTATAAACGTGGTTTTAGAATTAAGAGAAAGGAGACTAACAATGACCTTTGTTAAGAAAATAAATATATCGTCTGAAGCTAAATCAATGGGCGTGGACTTCTATGTTCCTTTTTTAGTTATTCTAATAGGGATACTTTATACGTGCTTTTCCCCTGATTTAATAAACTTACAGTATATAGCAAGAATAATAGAATTTGTTGTATGCCCTATAGCAGCCTGGTGGTCCATATACTTGTTTTTAGAACACTCTGGAGAGAAAGATAAAGAAACTGATTTAAGCGCTAAATCCCCTGCATCTGCTTTGTCTTATGGACTTATTAGGGTAACAGCTTTCTTTCTTATCTTTCTAGCGGCATTATACGTTTTGTTTTTCACCATTACATTAAGATATCCTTACCCTTACATATCATTACTCAATTTAAGTGTTATCTATGTTCCGCAGGCTATATTGTACTGTTATTTAGGGTTTTTTCTTACGGTTCTATCACGAAACATTACTATCCCGCTAGTTATATTGTTAGCATATATCGCTTTTAAGTACTGGACCAAGGGAGATAGTATAATCCCTTTATATAACATAATGTCATTCAATATAGATATGCAGCTATATCCTAGGATTATTTATTTAGCTATTAAGAACATTGTATTAGCTCTTGTTCTAGCGGCTGCAGGACACTTTATTTTGTCCAGACGAAAGAACTAACTTTAACATACGTGCAAAAAAGCTGAACCCGCTTATTACTTTGGGTTCAGCTTTTTATTTTTTGTAGATGTATTTTAGAAGCAAGGATTTAACAACTTAAACGCAATCAACGTTTTTAATGATTAGTCTTAGCAATTCCTAGATCTGATTCAAAATCTGTAAGGTAAGTGAGAGCATCGTTGTGTCTTTCTTCCTCTTCCATAGTATAGGTGCTAGTATTGTATGGATTTTTGATTAAATTTTTGTAAGAGTTTACTGTCACTATTTGAGCATTTAAGGCGGATTTAAAAGATTGAGTTGCACTTTCTAATTGTTCAAATTGTTTTTTATTAAAATCATCACGATGTTTTTGTAATTCGTCTTGCACTAAAGTTAACTTATATACTGGCCCATTCTTTATATCATTAAGTGCAGGTTTAATATCTTTATTAATATCTTTTTGTGACGAGTGAATATGGCTATAGAAAAAAGCGGCACCCCGATCCTTTCCATCATCCCATCCACTAGTGGCCTCTACAATGGAGTGCAAATTATCCTTCATTGTCACCTCGTATATTGTCTTGGCTGAAGTGTATTTCTTGTAAGCTTTTAAAGATTCTTTTCCATTTAGTTTCTCTACATCTTTTTCAAGCTGATCAATGCTTACTTGTAACTCGTTATTATCTATTTCAGTAACCTTTGAAGCACTGTTAACTGATGTAGACAGCAAGTTAAAATCATTTTTATAGCTTGGAAATGTTACTTCTGTGTCCTCTTCTTTATTAATAAGGCGATCACATTCATTTTGGAGAAAAGAAAGCTCTATTTTAATTTTCTTTTGAGCTTCTTCTTGTTCTGTGGTTTTGTTAATTGATTCTTTTGAGGTACATCCTACTAAACTAAGAGCTAATGTTAGAGCAGCCGCTCCGACCGCTATTTTACTTACATTCTTCATTGTGAAACTCCATTTCCTTTTTTGTTTAAATGTTCGTAACTATTTTAGCACAATTTTCCTCACAGTATTGTATTGCTACCAAGTCTGCACACAGTAAAAAGTGTTCCTTTAATAAAGACTTAACAGTTCAATTCTATCTGCAATTTTAATTATTTTCTTACACCCCCTAAAATTAGAAGTATAATACTTCCAGTAAAAGGAATTAAATTAAGACTAATCATATTGGAGTGGAAAAAATGAAATTAATTAAATTAAGCCCAGACTACAAACTAGAATTCAAAAGTGAAATGCCAGAAGATGTAAAAAGTAAGATTTATGGATTGTTTAATCAACTAAATATCGTTAAATATGATTTTTCTAATCACGAAATTATAAATACAAAATTAAAATTAAAAACAAGAACTTGGGAAGTAATTTATCCAAAATATATGTTTGCGAAATTCAGTGAGGCTAATAACCGCATACTAAAAATAGCTAGTGTTAGGTTATCAACTGAGGGTGAGACTATTTTAGGAGCGTTTGATCATAATGTATATTTCAATTTTAAAGTAATTCTGTAACAAACGCATTTTAATTCAAAAGCGTGTTTGTACTATGGTAAATAAAAAAGCCACAACTCATATTTACGAGTCGTGGCTTTTATCTTTTTAAAAATTATTTTCTTAAGCAGTCAAATTCTTATAAGAAGATATCAACCTTATTAATTTTCCAAAGTTCACTCAAAAATAACTTCTTTATTTTCCAATATTTCTGCTACTTTTCTTTTGACTCGAGGCACATTATCGCTTTGTAAATAAGTAGTTAATACCCGCTCAAGGTTATCTGTACCTAAGCCTGTTACTTTAGGAGAGATTTTTTCGATGATTGGATCACCAAAGTCGTTAATACAGTTTTCCATCGTATCGAGAGCAACCAAGCTTAAAGGTCTGCCTTTGTTTAACCAATCCTTCATTCTATCCCAGGTAGGATGACTAACTGCCGCTAACCTTCCCCAATTATCATTAAACTCTTTACAAGTTTCTTCAATCCAGTCTAGAACATCACTTGAACGAAAGCGGTATAAACAGCTAAAAGCAGTTATAGGTAACTCTTTTTTATCTATAGTATTCAATCTTGTTAAAACATTATGTAATCCTTCTTTTACAGGTAGGCTAGTTGCTGTAGCTAAAGATAGCGGATATAACAATTCTTCACTATAGTTACTCCACAGTTCTGTTATCCAATCGGTAGCGACCGGTCCCAAGACTTCTGCCACAATCTCTAACATACGCGATTTAATTTCAAGGTTGTTGGCATTGTGAAATTTTGTTTTAACATAATCTAAAATATTTAAAGGGCTATAAGTATTTAAGGCAACTATAAGTTCCTCTTCAAGTGACCATTTCGTTATAGAAAAGTTTATTAAGTCAGCTAGATCGCCTTTCACGTTATTTAAAGTTGGAGACTCATAACCTAAAAACGAGGTGCTATTGTCTTCAAATTCGTAAGATACCCCGTTATCATCGTAAAAATCATCACTTAACAAATACTTATTATGTGAGTGGATTACCGCTAAATTGTAACACTCTATAGGGCGTAAAGAATGCGTTACTAGCCTTTGATGACAGTCACCACATACCTTATAGGGTTGCTGATAATCGTCAACTGCTTCTACTATACTTATAGCGTTCAATTTACAAGCTTCGCAATTGCTAATAGAGTTTGTCATTTAATTACCTCTTCTTATTTTTCGTTTTTCTTTTTCAACAAATCAATTACATAAAACATCTGCGCAATTAAAAATGATAGCATTACTACAATGATTAAACCAAAAGTCTTAATTGCATCTTCTGCTATGTCTCCACCATTAACAAATAGCAATCCAAAGACGCTATAAAGAGCTACGCAAATAAAAATAGTTATGATAAATATTGCACTGTATTTATTCATTTAAATATCCCCTTACTATCTCTACTAACTATATAAAAGAACCAAGGTAATCTTAACATATTTTCTTTCGGTATTTTTAAATTCTATTAGCTGCACTAAAATAGATTATTTAAAGTTAACCCATCCAATAAAGAAGCTCACCAACGCCACAATCAAATAAAAAAAGCTACAACTCTAATATTGAGCTGCAGCCTTTAATTTTTACATAAAGTTTATTTTATATATTCATTAGAATAATCTTCCACACTAAACATAACGTCAGAAATTAACTCCAATCAGCAACATTAAAATTTTTTAAACCTTGTAGATCATCGCGAACTGATTTCTCCAACATTATGTTCGCACCAATACCACCAAGAATTTGTTCACAAAAGCTTTTAATGTCTTTAATTTCTTCTTTTTCGGTTTGCTTCATAATCTTATTGATATTATCAGAAATTAGCTCCAATAAGTCTTGAATGTTTTTTACTTTTAGAGCTTGTATTAGCTCCTCACCTTCAGAGTAATTATAACTCTCCATTAAAAACATCGCTTCTTTTAGTTTTCCTTCTGTTTCTACATAAAACTTAGCTAAACTTAATAATTTTTGATCAGTACTTGAATAGTTAATTGACATTTCCTTTTCTCTCCTTGTATCCTCGTATGGATATATTTATTTATTGCCTTAACATTATATATAAAGATAACTTTTATGGAGAAAATAGTCCTGAATTTTTATGTGTTTGCTACATAGTATATTTTAGCTGCGAATTCCCTTACATTCATAAGAGCCTTGAATAAATTAAAGCTAATTGTACAAACTATTATAGAGATCCCAATAGGGTTCACTCTCAACTATATTTATCAGTAGAAAGCGGCTATCTTCTTATGGAGGTAGTTGTTTTCTTTTAGAGAATGAGGGATTAAGGAATATGAAGAACTTATTTAAATACGCTATATTTTAATTGGTGGAGTAATTTGGCTTAGCGTCTTACTATTCTCTATCTACACAGACGTAAGTAGTAAATCTAGCTACAACCCCTCAAATGCAGAGAACATTGGAAAGCAATAGCACCTTCTTTACATTCCACACTTTCACAAGCCTATTTTCTCTTTTGGAACTCAACAAAAAACAATTGTAAAAGCAGCTCTTTCTAATAGAAAGAGCTGCTTTTATTGAAACGATTATAACGTTTTATGTAAAATGACAATTTTTATGTTTTTTTCATTCAAACTAATTAAACCTTTTGCTTAAAGATAACTTTATGCCTTTTTCTTACCCATTATTCTACCTATGATAATAAAAGCCAAACCAATTATGTACAATAATATAAAAGCGGTAAATGACTTTATGTATCCAGCCGGATAAAGTAAAGCACTTAGTGTTAACAGTATACCTAGTGCGTTTATAAAGTTTACTTTGTTCATTTTAATCTCTTCCTTTCTACTGCCTAAAAGATATTTAATTAAAGCATTCTCGAAGTTATTAAAATTAGAAAGGTCTCCATAGAGGATCTTTCTTATCAAATTTATTTGGCTTTCTTACAGAGGTCACGCTCTCCTTATCGCACGTTCCGTATTTAATAAAGTTCTTTTGCGCTTCTTTCAGCGAAATAACATTAGCTCCACCCTCATAATCAGGATCTTTAAACTGCACGCCATCATCTTCCCAAAAACATATTTCACATATATCAAAGGTGTCGGGGGGTTCTTCTTCAAGCGTCTTGTAGCCACAACAAGGGCAAGTATACTTATGACCCATAAAATATTCCTCTCTGTATTCTATTTATGTCTCTGCATATTTTTAAACTAGCCATTAGAAGCGCTAGCATATTAATATACATTAACTTTACAGCGATTTGGAATAAAAAAACAGTACAATTTAAATTGTACTGTTTCTAGATTTATTTTTATTTTAGATAACCACGTTTCATTTCCGACTACATTAATTCTGTTAAAACTAATTTTTTTAGGAAGTCTTCAAATCCTGGTGGTACCTCAACAAGTTCTGGTAGAGCATTGTTAATTGCATTAACAATCAATGAGTTATTAAAGCTTTGTTGACTCTTATGATCCACCGGCTTATCTAAGTGATACACATCCTTACCGAATAACCAATTGTATACGAGATTTTCCGCATCAGTCTGTGTAACTATTTCTTCTTTACAGACAACAATAGTTAAAGTGTGGTAAGCGATGTGATGATTCTTAAGGTCTTGGCTTTTAAAGAAGCAATAAAAACTTTTATTTGTGGCTCTTTGTCTTTCTTTAATCAGTTCAATAAGGTCCATTTCGTTATAGCGTAAGTGAACATCTACGAAAAATGTCTGATTTTTGTTTACCGTCTTTTCATAGTTAATCTCACCATCTTTAGCGAAAACTAATTCACCATCATACTGATGGTTAACTGGTTTAATTTCCTCTAATGGAATTGAATAACCTTCTGCTTCCCAGTTATCTAGGATAGCGTATAATTCTTCTTTATCAATTAAGTCATATCCAACCATCCCTTGAGTATAGAGTAACTGTTGAAGAAGAATTAATCGTAGTTCAATTGTAAAACCACCTGGTTCGTATTGATCCTTTTCGCCCATTTTGTACTCGTTGTAACGATTTATAATTGGATCATCTTCTAAAAGGTTAAACATATCAAGCGTTTCAAACTTTGATTGAAACAGCTTTTTTCCATTTTGTTTTACTTCTAAGCGTTTAAAAGGTTCTCTATACCGAATGTCGTATGTAACATCGTATAGGAGTCTTTTAAAATCAGCTAAGTGTCGAACCTCACTATGACCAGATGCAATAAGTGTTTCCAACATCTTATCCGTGCTACCGCTGAAAAGGCAGACCCAACAACCATTTCTACTGTTTGTAGAACCACAACCGTTTTCACTCGTGAGTTCTGTTTTCGTCATTGGACATTCTGTGCCATCTGAATACATTGCAAACAATTCTCCAGTAGGAAGTCCCCAGGGCAGCTTCTCTTCTAAAGTGATGTAAGCCCATAAATCAGGCGTTAAAATCTTTTTAATTGGGTAACACATTTTGACGTTATGAAAATCAGGATTCCACCCAAAGTACACTTCGTCTTCTGATGCATATTTTTCTATAGACTTAGCTCGCTTACTTGATTCATCCAGACGACTTCCTAGCATCATTATGACATCATAATGATTTGAATGGTTCTCGCTTTGATCATCTTCGTCTTTAATCAAGTTTTCCGATAAATCTACAGGCGCTTGTGCAATAATTTCTTTCAGCTTTTCATTCATTGGATTAATTTTCATCTTTTTTGTACACCATTGAAACGGTGAAGGCGGCTTAGGAGCAACTACACCTCTACCTATAACATTCCAAAAGAACGAATTTTTTAGATTCGGCTCAACTAAATGTACAACTAGATTTAATTCCGTTTCAAAACGTTTGATTAATTGTAAATTCTTTTTTAAATATGTGCTCATTTGATATGTTTCTACCTTAGTATCTGCACTTACAATATGAATACGCTTAAAGCGTTTTTCTATTGGTAAGCGGCTCAACATTTTAAAAACAAGAACCAATACCAAAGAGCTATCTTTTCCTCCAGAGTAGGTTACTATCCACTCTTTGTCTTCTTTAAAATAAAGATCTTCTAAGAAGTCAATAATATTTTCAAACCTTTGTTGGAGTACTCCTGAATTTAACTCTTCCATTAGACGAAATGTAGTATCAATCTCATCCTCACCACTCATAATTTTCATAGGATTTAGTTCGATATTTGTTGTGTCTAATGTGTTAATATAGCTTAAATTAAAATCTAAAGCTAATTGTTCCGTTGTCAATTTAACCACACCTTTTGAATAGTTTTTAAGATTGTAAAAACTATTAGCCATATATGTGAAAAAAAAGAAAAAAACACAGAACAGTAATTGGTGTAACAACATTATCTTTACTTAACATACATAGCCGAGGTATAATACTCTTTGGTAAAAAAAGTTTCCGCATTGATTGTTTCTCCACTTACAATCAATGCGCAAGAGAATCCTCGAATATTCTCTTGAAGAGAGGGATTGGTAACCCCTCTCTTTTTTTGTGTTTAATTTTATTCGCAACCCTTGCTTACCTCTTATACAATCAATATCTACTTTAAAGTGAATAACATATCATCTTTTGAGCAAACTACACAAGACACCGTGAGGTATCAGTCCTTTGGTTGAATAAATGTAGCAGAAAAACCTACCGATTCTGTATTCAGTAGGTTCTCTGTTTTTAGGTTGTATATGACATACAAATTTAGTTGGCATAATAATTTTATCGGTACGCATTAAAATCTACAAAGTTTTTTTCTTTTATATTCATCCATTCATCAGAAATAACGCTAAAGTAAACATCATCACGTTTATTTCCATTTTGATCTATGTAGTTATTTCTAAAAATCCCTTCCTGTTTTGCACCTAGTTTTAAAATGGCCTTTTGCGAACGAAGATTATCTATATCTGCACTTAATTGCACTCTATTAAACTTCATTCCTTCGAAAATATATTTTAAGAGTTCATATTTACAGGCTTGATTTAAACCAGTTCCTTGAAACTCTTTACCATACCAAGTCCATCCAATTTCTAATCTTTTATTGTGAAAATTTATGTTTCCTAACCTTGTGCTGCCTGCAACACGATTAGTTGCTTTATCTATAACAATAAAAGGATAGGATATGCCTTCATTTCGCTCTAATAATGTTGAATTTATATAATTATTTAAGTCTTGATCTGTCTTAACGAACATACCCATATACCTCCAAATCGATTCATCAAAAATAATATCTTTTAGACCCTCCTTATACTGTTCACCAAAAGGAACTATTGAGACTCTACAATTTTCTAGTGTAATATTTTGTTCAAATAAGGAATTCATCATTTATAACATCTCCTACATTAATTTAATAAGTTAAATTGTATATGAAGCAACTTTTAATAAAAGTGACAGATTTTAAATGATTTAGGGGTCACATTTAATAAATTGGAAATAAAATATATAACTTTAGTTATCGTAGTTATAATTATCGGCACCAATAAGATTTAACAAACTACGTTCAAAACTAACATTATTTGTAGTATACTTTAATTACCATAATTTTCTTTCTGAGCGGTGTAAAAACCAAAATTAAAGGCGAGGTGAATATTATGTTAACCTTTATAGCAGGATTGACCATTCTATGGGGAGTTTTCATTTTCTACTCATCCTTATTTAAAATGAAGAAAAATGATTATAAAAGTCAGAGCCCTATCGGAGTAAGTGGTTATATTGAGTTTGAATTTTTAATCAAATTATTGAACAGATTCTCCTGGCGTATAACTAAAGCATTGACGGTTTTAATTGGATGTTCTTTCATAACTTTTGGGATAATTACCTTATATACTCTATATAAAGTTAGTTAACAGAGTATAAATTCTATAACTGCCAAAGGGGAATTTATTAAAAGAGACCTGATTATCTCGAATATTAGGTCTCTTTCCTATTTTGGTTAACAGCGCTATTTTGTTTTTTATCTAAGGTTATTTTTAAGTGAGCTATAAATGTTAATAAACCACAGATGATCATAACCCAACGCATAAACCCTTGGTGTCCAGGATTAAAGAAGCTTCCTAACGCGATTATAAGTCCTGATAACATACCCAGATAATTCAAAACCAAATACATCACTCCTCTTCATTTGTTTTTCTTACAATTTGTGATTTAACATCTACCAAGAAATAGAGGTCTTTATTTGGCTAATTCTTTGACCAGATTAATAAACTCCATCGAATCCTTTTGATTTCCCTTTATCATCTTTACTTTTTGAGAATCTAAAAGAATTTTTTTTATTTTTTTATTCTTCCAAATAACAGTGTTGTAAGACGAAACCTTATATAAATTTCTAAACCATTCTTCAGACGTTAAATCTTTTATGGCTAATTTTAATTTTGAATAAGAAGTAGGCCTCATTAAAATACTGTAAGATAGTAAATCTTTAAATTCATCCATTTGAACACTTCCCTGTATTCCTATTTTATTGAATATCGGTACACAAATGACTATATATACATTATTAGAAAGCTATTTATATAAAACGAAATACTGAATATGAAGAATAAATTATCAAGAATAACACACTTTAAAAATAAAAAGGTGTGCTTTAATGAAAAAATTGCTATGTCTAATGTTATTTTTTACATTCTTAATGCTTAACAATCAAATTATCGCTAATGCTAAACAAGAATATGAAGAGTCCCCTTTAAATACTAAGGAAGCTTATGATAATTTTATGATTTCCTTACTTAATGAAGATGTAACTAAAGCTATCAATGAACAGTATGGAGAAAGTTTTGTAGGATTTAAAAGAACTTCAGAAAATTTTATAAAAATTCAAGAACTCACTAAAGAAGATGAAAAGTATGAAAACAGAAGGCATATAAAATACATTGTTACTTTTAGTTTATCTCCTATTATTGAAGAGAGAGGGAAACAAGTAACCAAAGGCACTGATGTTATTCAATTTGAAGTTCTAACAGATCATCTAAGCCAAGGCGATGCAAATAAGGGAATAAAATTAATAAAGTACCAACAGCATAAATAATCTCTAATTAAGAATATAACAAAAAACCTACTGATCCTGTATTCAGTAGTTTTTTTGTTATATGAATTTTCTCGGAAGTAAAACTGAATATTAATAGTCACACTCAGAATCAGCGGAGCTATTATATGTACTTAAAAACGATTGATTATAAATTTATTTTCTTTAATATCGTTGCTCTATTTGTAGTGAAAAGTATATAATTTTGCTTCTTAGTTTCAATAAAAATCCGATCAGTTGTTCCATATGGCGAACCTATACGAATTGCATCAGCCTTTGCGCCTCCATATGTACATCCTCACTAACTTCAATAATATCTTCTAATGCAATACTAAATTTAGCAAGTTGCCATTTAATAATTAATTCTTTTTCTGTTCTTTTACATCAATTCCTACTGTGAACAAACACATCATCCCCTTTAAAAAATCCCTCAATTCCATTTTATCACATTTATTGAATAATATTTACTTCGTTATTGTATATTTTTGGATATTGAGATATGTTATTTATAAGACTAAAATAAATTATTAAATAAAAGAGAAAGTGAGGAATGGAGATTTTGTATTCGATAAGCCAATTAGCTATGCGTTTAACTTTAAATTTAATTTTTTATCTTCCTGAAATATTCTCTTACGTAGATTGGCGAAAAAGGAAAGGAGAAGCTTAAGATGAGCTTATTACTAGTAGCTATTATTATTACTGTATCAGTTATTTTAGATTACTTTATTTTTGATTATGACGATAAACATTGGGGATGGTTAAAAGGATGCTCTAAACCAGTAAGAAGGCGTATTATTGGGTGCTACTTATTTATGTCATTTGTTATTTACTTTGGTTTAAGCCTTAAATATATCAAGCCTCTTTTATAAAGACTTTATACAATTTTAGCCAACATAATCCCCATAGCCTCTGAAGAACAAGCAGCCTAAGTTAAGCTGCTTGTTCTAGTGTCCGCGATTATCTTTAAAAATTTATCCAATATAAGTTAGCCATAGCAATCAAACCAAAAGATATAAATCCCGCAATTTTTACTGGGTGAGTAATTTTATACTTAACAAAGGGATTAATCCGCCTTATTACCTCTCCAAAGAGCAAAGTACCTATGAATGCAAGGACTCCCCCTAACAATAAGGCATTATCCCTTAACTTAACAAAATCAAGAATTAAATAAATGAGAAAGACCCATAGATAAGCTAAAAATATATTTAAAACAATCGACAATAAAAAATCCTTATTTTTCATAATTTACTCCCATTGCAATTTTTCTATTTACTGTGATTTTATGATAGAAACCCATCTTTTTATTTCTGCGTTTCAGGTAACATAATGGATTTTTCATACATACATTTCTGATATCTGAGCAAAATACCCAAGATACCCTAAAGTATCAAATACAACTAATTTAAGCATTCACACACAAGAAGAACTACTGTTAATGCCAGTGGTTCTTCTTGTGTGTATTCTGTATGCGATATAAACCTTTAGTTAACATAATGAATTTATTAAAGGTATATAATTAATTCTTAAGGCGCAAAGTCTCGAAGCGAAGCACAACAGAAAGATATACGCCAAATGAAATAACACATATAGAAACAAAATGTAGCAACAAGTATATAAATTTTTGTTTACCTTTGATAAAGAAAGAATAAATAAAACCAATGATTGTAAATAAAATTAAAAGAATTATAGGAATCTTAAACATTATAGTATAAGTAGCGGGTGTAACTTCAAATGATGGGATAAAATATGCCGCTATAGCCATATACATAATTATAGTAGCGATTAAAAAAGCTTTTGACACTTTCAAAGCATCTTTAAAAAAGATTGCCATATAATCCTCTTTCTTTATAATGATTTTTTCTTACTCAGCTTTATCCAATCTAAATCGAGCGACATCTTTTCCATCTTGCGAAATAATAAGTGACCCCTTTAATGCGTTAGCCTGTAACTTTTTTAATTTTTCTTTAGTTGGCAATAGAGGTAATTCATCATTTTTTTGCTGGGCTCCTAATGTATAATTAAGAGTAAATTTACTTATTTTTTTAGAAGGAATCTCTGTATCCATACTTATACCAAATCCTAATCTACTTTTATCTACGTCATAGATATTTGTACCAATTGTTTCTTTCACAGCTGATAATAAATCCTTATCTGGTTCTATGCGAAGTTTTACCTCTTCAACACCAGGTAGGGATATATCATTATTAGAAGTATTTTTTATCGTAAATGTATAATATAAATCGGTTGGAACGATCTGTTTATTCTCATTCTTCCCATCAGAAACCGTCATTTCTCCAACAAGTTTTTTATCATCTGTTATCATTACATCTGTTTTTTGTAGTTTTAATTGCTTTATATCGTCTATATGTCCCTTTGACTCTGTATGTTCTGTAACCGAACAAGCTGTAACTACTACCAACAGAAAGATACTAATTAAACCTAAATATACCTTTTTCATTCTTTTCCCCCACAAATTTTATATTTAAAAACAATACCCACATAATATCATTTTTTCTATTTTTTGTCTCCGTTTATCATATATATAGTTAGTTAACATAAAACGGATTATAAGAAACAAGGCGGAAGATATAAAAGTAAGAACCAACTTAATTAGGGTTGGTTCTTATCTTACTAAAATTCTTTATTTTTAGAGTAGATCACAAAGTAAGCCAGCACGTTGTGTATGCATAAAAAAGAGCATCGATGGATGCTCTTTTTTTATTAAATGTATTATTGGATTTTAATCCATAAGTTATCACTAGTTTTGTACCAGTCTTGCCATTTTCCAACTAGTGTCACTTCACTATTTAAAGTTCTAGTGCTAGTTTCTGTAAATGGCGTATCAAAAGCTTTAATATCTTTAGCGTTAAAGCTTTGAGAAACTGTTTGAATCGAACCAAATCCTGCTTGCTCCCCTAGAGTATATACATCACCTAACCAAGATTGAACCTTGTACCAATAATCCGTATTAGTAGTAATTTGGATATCTTTTACGTTAAGTGTCTGTGGTTGAGCGATACCTCCAGTAGAAGTAGAAAGATCTGGCTCTTTATATAATTTATTTGGAGCAAATGTAGTTAGTTTAATTTCATCTTGATTAAACCAGACATTCTTTCCATCAACTTTAGTTACGTACCAATCTCCAATTTTTCCGTAAGTTTTAACTTCTGTATCTTTCTTTAAGATATCATCAGTCTTCTTAGAGTAGAAGAAAGGTTTTGAGTATCCAAAACTATCTCTAGTTATAGAAACAGTTTGTTCACTACCATCTATTTCGCCTTCAATAACATTTGTCGAGTTGATCCACTTTGTATGATTAGGCGCTGTTATAATCTTATACCAGTCATCCTTTTTCTCTGTGTACTCATAAACAGTGTTATTTGATTTATCATTAAATGATGAAGTGTCGTATTTGTTTGTTTCGTTAAATACAGTAATTAATTTTGTTTCGGGTTTTTCTTCCGGTTCAGGTGTAGGTTCCGGCTCAGGATCTACCGTACCAGGGTCATTGGAGTCATTTGAATCATTGATGTCCCCTGTAACCTTATATAATGAACGAAAAGCCATAACGATAATTGAACCATCTTTTGTTATTACTGGAATTGGATCAACCTTACCTTCGGTTGTCTCACCTAATTCCACCGTCCAATTAGCGTCTTTATCTTTAGAAATAGATGTCAAATAGTGTGAAGTACCTTTCTCAACAACTATTACATTTCCTTGAGAATCAATAATTGGAGATGAAACTGCTCTATGCTCAAGAGGTTGAGACCAGAGCAAGCTACCGTTCTCATTGTACTTATTTAACATAGCAAAACCGCTTTTAGAGAGACTATAGTTAAAAGGTACATAAATACTTTTATCTTTGCTATAAACTGTACTGTTTTTAGATACACCTGAATAAGACTTTCCAGGTTCTAGCGGAATTGTAGATTGGTCTTTTAAATTAATAATTTTTGCATAACTATTTGGTACATCATATACAAGTTTGTCATTGTCTATTAACGTTATAGTATCATTGGTTATGCTTTCGCCAGTATAGTATCTTTCATACTTCTCTAATAACTGGTTGTTCTCTAACTTATAGGAATTGATTCTATTATATGGGTAATAAATTGTTCCATCACTAGCAATAGTTACTCCAAAAGCGTGACTGCTACTGTTTGAACTGTTTGAGCTGTTTGTAATGGAACTTAATAGAGAACCGTTTCCATTAAAAGCATATACGCCATTAACGTGAGGAACAATTATATGTCCGTCCTTATCTATTACTGGAGATCCTTTAAACAAAACTCCCCCAGTATCATTACCGGTTGCACCTATGTTTACAGGTTTATCCCAAACGTCTTTACCTGTTTCTGCATCAACCATATTAAGTCTAGAATCATTATAAATTAAGTCGCCGTTAGTATAAATGGCCATTCCTATTACAGGCTTGTTGCTTTCCATTTCTCTTTTCCACTTAACGCTACCATCAGAATTCAAAGCAAATAATTCATTCGGGCTTCCAGCAGTTGCTATATAAATAGTTCCATCCTCATCAACCAATGGATTAACTGAAAAACTACTATCGGTATGAAAAATCTCTGTCGCTTTTTTAGCGTTTACGCTTGCATACTTTGAGTTTTTAGACCAACTAGTCTCTAATGGATGTTGCGCGGTTTCTTTGTATTTCCCTTCTTGATAAGCACTACCTTCGTTAAATGCAGCAGCTACCTTAATCACTTTAGCAGGTAATAAGCTAATTAAAACGATAAAAGCTAGCATAAGTAAATTAATTTTCTTAAACATTCTTTTTCCTCCAGTTTTCTTGTTGTTTTTCCGTTTGTTCTTTCTATTTACTAATTAACTTTTGCACCTCTTCTCCGTAAGCTCAAATAGTTTACTGTTATAATCGTCATCTGTGGGGAAATACTTATTTTTTTGTAAGTATGGTTCAAATCAATTTTTCCGCTTAAAAACGAAGATAAAAAGCTGCTATAAAATTAATAGCAGCTCCTGTTTTTTATTTGTATTCGTATAGACAAGTCTTTCCTGGTAAAACAACTATTCCGTTGACCTTAAACAAATCATATTCTTTTCCATTCACCGCTTGAGCAGCTTGAAAGAATGTTTCGCTGTCCCAATTAACTGGTGTAAGCCCTGAATGAACTTTTCTTTGATTTATATTGAAAAGTGTAGCCTCTTCTCCTCGCAACAACTTATAAGGCTCAAACACTAACCCCTCATACACAAACGTATTTTCTTTCTTCATCGTAATTCCTCCAGTAAATTCTAATTTCTATGTTTATCACTTTGCGGGAAAAAAATTTCTTATGAATTCTTGATCGTAAATATAGCCCTTTTCGTGATACGCAATACTTGAGTTTCTACTTAGATCATCATCGAGAATAATTAACTCTTTATTATCATCACTTGCTTCGGCCAAATAAACCTTTCCTTGGGTTACCCTTAGAGTTTCATCAGTTACTAACGCTTTTACTTTAATCATTTTGATTTCTCCTTTTGTTAATTTACTAAGTACCGTAACAATTCTAATGCGGATTTTTTGCTTTAGGAGAAAAAGTAAAAATACACACCTGAAAAACAATTAAGAGTCAAAGAAAGTTACAAGAATAGCAAGAGCCAAACTAAGATAGGCAAAACAAAAACCACTTCCTTTTTATTCAGGAGTGGTTTTTGTCTTATTTTGAAATTAGATATACCCGCTATACAATACGCATTTAATAATGTTATAAAGGAGTTTTTAAAATGAAACTATTTATTGTTATTATGATCGCTTTTGCTTTAGGTTCATTTCTAGTAGCAATTTCAAACGAAAAGAAAAATAATAATGGCAACGTTCGTATGAAGTCAATTATGTCAAATCTGTTTTTGCTCCTATTTTCTTTAAACTGCTTTGTGTCTCTCCTAGTAAACAATTTCGGTGTTATTAGTTGGGGGAATTGGTGTCCTTCTCTTACTGTTAGCGGCTCTTTTCACAAAATACAAAAATACTACTAGTAAAACTGCATAATTATATATGTTATTCTATTTGTAATAACTTACGCATTAGTTCTATAATGCGTGCAAATGCAAAGGAGTTAAAACTTGAAAACTATTAAAAGTAGTTATTATGTAATTGCGCTCACTTTAATTCTTTTCTCTATGGTTGTGAACCTGGTATGGAAAGGTATTGAATGGCCTGGTTATTTTACATTTTGTTGCTTCATTATTTTGTTATCCTTAAGAATTTTAATTTGGATAGATGACCGCAAACAAAATAAAAAACAATAGCGGAATTATTTATAAACCGTATATGTTAATAAGTTAACCATAATCTGCAGCTTTCCAACTGATATTCATTGATTTTTTATCTTACTAAGGCTTTGGCACAGCAAATAATTTTAATAAGACAATTAATAAAAAGACGATCCAAGTTCTGATCGTCTTTTTTCTTTATTAGCTTAAATAATATATTGAATGCTACCATCAACAATTGATTGTTTTAGATATAAAATGTATTCCGATAATGATTCTCCATCAGATACAGATCCTGTATAATAATCCTCTTGAGCTTCAGTGAGTGCTTTAGTAGGATCTAAAGCATCGAAGTATTTGTGACCAGAGTATTGATTAAAATAGTCGTATTTCACATCTTTAATAATGTTTTCCCCACCATCTAACTTCCAACGCTCATATCCATCTACATACGTATCTTTAGATACTTGTCCTCTCTCAAATCTATCTAGCATTTCTTTTTTATCGAAGTAAGCAGAACCCAAAATATCTCCAACCCTTTTTATGGCTGCCTTACTCTTGAAATACATTCGAATTCTATACCTTGAGTTACATTTATGCTCGCTAGCTTCTTCCTCAATTCCAAGCAAAACAATAGCTAATCCCTTTTTGTATTTTAGTTTGTCTAACCCTTTTGCTTTCTTTGCTACCTTTTGTTCTAATGTCATTGCCATATTGTTTTCCTCCAATATTGTTTATATTCTAATAAGATCTTACTTGCTTTTTTGAGCAATAAAGAAAAATTTTATAATTTATACGTCTTATAGAAGATAGACCTAACAACTTAAGTAAGTTTTATCACAGTATGGATTTATTTCGTCTTAAGCAAAAAATCAGCTTTAAGCTAGATGAATAACTTTTTATCTTTAGAGCAAACTACTCTAGATGGTTGAATCAACACTTAGCTAACTCCTAATAAACAGAAAAATTCCCTCAACGCATTCGGGAAGTTTTTCTGTTTTCAAGCTGTATAAAGTACGCATATTCAGTTAGCAAAATTGGGTTTAGCGACAACCACAAAAAAACAGCAACTTTATACAAGCTGATATTTGTTATACATACCTTCCCTTTATCTGAGCATTCTATTTAAGAAAACCTAAAATATTCACTCTAATTTACAAAGGTGGATTCAATATAAATGAATTACAAAATTCTTAAAGTCTTTCGTGTAATTTTTGGTGTTTCTGCTATTCCTTTTGCTATCCTCTTCCTTACTGACCTTTTAATTCGAACATCCCGCAAAAATTGATTTACACCTTTTTCTAATTACAAACGTATAATAAATAGTTGCTTGAGCAAACTAACGAAGAAGAAACGGGGCATCATCTCATAAAAGTTAATTAATTAAAAACAGAACAAACTACTGGTTCCCTTCGTTCCAGTAGTTTGTTCTGTTTTATAAGTCGTATATCATATGCATCTTTAGTTTCTAGGTACATACAAACCTTACTTTGATATGATATGGTAAGTATAAAGATTCATTAATGTAAAGGGGATAGATTATGGATACTAGTATAACTAATTGGATT
>Ga0209463_1000826_pt1 | contig 21082 bp, 17 predicted proteins | sample AgamicMgSfrz_FD_187169 | JGI IMG/M metagenome (GOLD analysis project Ga0209463, IMG submission 187169) | Agave microbial communities from Guanajuato, Mexico - Mg.Sf.rz (SPAdes) (version 2) | ecosystem: Host-associated > Plants > Phyllosphere > Phylloplane/Leaf | place: Guanajuato, Mexico... | reverse complement strand
AGAAATTTGTACAGTTTCTTGTTCTGGCTTTGTTTGAGTCATAGTTTCTGGCATCTCCAATTCTCCTTTACGATAGCAATACTCTTATTTTTTATAAGTAAGATAGTAAACGTTTACGAAACTTTATGCAAAGTTTCACAAAACACAATAAAATGCCTTTAAATATATGGCAGCAAACAAGCTGACATAGATCTAAAACCACATTTTCTTACCTATTGTTTATGAACTGTCCGATACATGGCTTGTCCGCATAATGGAAAAGCTCCGCTACCGGAAAGTGTATATAATATATATCCTATATTATATACTATATGCACCTATGTTAACATAAAAATGATTCCTAATTATTTGATATTGAGTGTATAACCTAGTGCTGACAAGGTATGAAAGCGTATAAAATATTTTGTTTTAGTTAGAAATGTACATATATATATAGAAAAAAAGGAAAAAACGAACAAATTCATGTTCGTTTTTTCCTTTTTTCCTATTATTCACCTTCTGCAATTAGCATCGATGTATTACCTTCTTTTTCAAGATGACATTCGCCCCAAGTACAAAGAGAGTCAAGAATTGATTCTAAAGACCAACCGTAATCAGTAAGGGAGTATTCTACTTTTGGCGGGACTTGGTTGTAGACTTTTCTTTGAATGACCCCGTCGTCCTCTAATTCGCGTAATTGCTGAGTTAACATTTTTTGTGTAATACCAGGCATTAAACGTTTTAGTTCACTCGTTCTTTTTGTGCCTTTCGTTAGATGACAAAGGATAACAACCTTCCATTTTCCACCGATAACCTCTAAAGTCGCCTCTACAGGAATATTGTATTTTTTCATATGAAACCCTCCTTTTATGAGTAAAGTAAGCTTAATAATACAAATGTTACTTTTTAGTACCTATAGCACTTTAAAGTACGTACTTTTTATCATGTTAAATATGTTTCATAATAGCACATGTGAGAAGCAAGTGAGTAGTACGGTACCAAAAAGTGACTATGTTACTTTTTAGTGCCTATCGTACTTTAAAGTGCGTTCTTCAAAAAAGGAATGAAACCATTCATAATAGCATTTGTAAGTATAAAATATATTTTTTAGAAGATAAAAGGGCCTTTTTATCACACTATTATGATTGGATTTCTTGTAATAAGGAGGAATTCAATTGAGTTCATATACAGTACCATCTTCAGAAGTTCAGACGAATCGAAGAAGTATGTTTGCTTTATTAGCACTAGCAATTAGTGCATTTGGGATTGGTACGACCGAGTTTATTAGTGTCGGTTTACTACCATCTATTTCGAAAGATTTAAATGTTTCGGTTACAACAGCTGGTTTAACCGTTTCTTTATATGCATTAGGAGTAGCGTTTGGTGCTCCAGTATTGACGTCATTAACAGCTAGTATGTCGCGAAAGACGTTGTTAATGTGGATTATGATTATTTTCATTATTGGCAATGGTATTGCGGCAGTAGCAACAAGTTTTACTGTGCTACTTATCGCGAGGGTTGTATCTGCGTTTGCGCATGGGGTTTTTATGTCAATTGGATCTACAATTGCGGCTGCGCTTGTACCTGAGAATAAACGTGCAAGTGCAATAGCATTTATGTTTACTGGTTTAACTGTTGCGACTATTACAGGTGTACCAATTGGAACATTTATCGGTCAACAATTTGGCTGGAGAGCATCGTTTATGGTTATTGTGGCAATTGGAGTCGTTGCTTTAATCGCCAACAGTATGCTAATTCCTTCTAACTTAAAAAAGGGTACGTCTGTATCATTTCACGATCAATTTAAGTTGATTACGAACGGAAGACTATTACTTGTATTTATCATTACTGCATTAGGATACGGGGGAACATTCGTAACATTTACGTATTTATCTCCGTTATTACAAGAAGTAACAGGATTTAAAGCAAGTACCGTTACAATTATTTTGTTAGTATACGGAATTGCAATTGCGATTGGGAATATGGTCGGCGGAAAATTATCAAATTATAATCCGATTCGAGCGTTATTTTACATGTTCTTTATTCAAGCGATTGTATTATTTGTTTTAACATTTACAGCGCCATTTAAAGTTGCTGGATTCATTACAATTATTTTTATGGGACTATTTGCGTTTATGAATGTCCCAGGGCTACAAGTGTATGTCGTTATCTTGGCTGAGAGGTTTGTACCTAGCGCTGTTGATGTAGCATCAGCGATTAACATTGCAGCATTTAACGCAGGAATTGCTCTTGGTGCTTACTTGGGCGGTATTGTAACGAACTCGTTAGGATTAATTCATACGGCTTGGGTAGGTGGAATTATGGTAGTAGGTGCTGTTGTTTTAACTGCGTGGAGTATGACATTAGAAAAAAGAGATCAAGTAAAATAAAAGGAGAGAAAATAAAATGAAAAACTTACAAAGTAAAACAGTATTAAATAATGGTGTAGAAATGCCTTGGTTCGGTTTAGGTGTATTTAAAGTAGAAGAAGGACCAGAACTTGTAGAAGCTGTAAAATCAGCGATTAAAGCAGGATACCGTAGCATCGATACAGCTGCAATTTACGGAAATGAAAAAGCTGTAGGTGAAGGAATCCGTGCCGGTATTGAAGCGACTGGTATTTCAAGAGAAGAATTATTTATCACTTCAAAAGTATGGAACGCAGATCAAGGATACGAAGAAACAATTGCTGCATACGAAGAGAGCTTAAAGAAATTAGAACTAGATTATTTAGACCTATATCTTGTTCACTGGCCTGTAGAAGGAAAATATAAAGATACGTGGAGAGCGCTAGAAACACTTTATAAAGAAGATCGCGTACGTGCAATTGGCGTAAGTAACTTCCAAATTCACCACTTACAAGATGTAATGAAAGATGCAGAAATTAAGCCAATGATTAACCAAGTAGAATACCACCCTCGTTTAACACAAAAAGAATTACAAGCTTTCTGTAAAGAACAAGGTATTCAAATGGAAGCATGGTCACCACTTATGCAAGGTCAATTATTAGATAACGAAACATTACAAGCAATTGCTGAGAAACACGGTAAAACAACAGCACAAGTGATTTTACGTTGGGATCTTCAAAACGGAATAATCACAATTCCAAAATCAACGAAAGAACACCGCATTATTGCAAACGCGGATGTATTTAACTTTGAATTAACAAAAGAAGACATGGAAACAATCGATGCGTTAAACGAAAATCACCGCGTTGGTCCAGATCCTGATAACTTCGATTTCTAAGATTAAAGTAAGAAAGAAAAAAGAGTGCTTTTATGCACTCTTTTTTTGTGCATAAAAATATTTTCTAATTAAATACTACTTAGTATTAAGTTTGTTATTAAGGGGCTGTAAATATGAATATAAAGCAATCGTTCAAACTTTTAGCTATGTTTTTAAGTGTCTTATTTGTATTATTCCCACTTCAAAAAGCATTCGCAGAGGTTATGGACCATACAAAGTATGAAATGGATTGGAGTTATAGTAGGTCAAAGAAGAAACCAATCCGAACAGAACTTATTAAAACGGCAGATGGAAAAATTGCATTTTGCTTAAATGTAGACTTAAAATCTCCGAGCGGTCAAGACTTACCAGAAATGGGTAAAGTAGATATTAACGTGTACCGTGTACTGTTGAATGGATATCCACAAAAGAGCCCACAAGAATTAGGGGTATCTGATTGGAGAGAGGCGCATTACGCAACGCAACTGGCAGTGTGGAATGCGTTAAAACAAATTGATGTTAATGATTTAGATTTCCGCAATAAAAATGTAGAGAAAGTAACGAAAGACATCGTTGCAAAAGCAAACGCTAGTGAAGAGTTACAAGAAATTACGATGAGTGTAACTCCTACAGAAGAACAAGAAGCAGTATTAAAAAATGATTTCTTTGAAACAGGTTTATATACAGTAGAAACAAATGCAAAAAGCGGAACGTATAAAGTGCAAGCAACAGGTGCACCAGCGGGCGTGAAATTTGCAAATGAAAAAGGCGAAACAAAAACAGAATTTAATGTAGGAGAAAAGTTCCGCATTTTAATTCCGAAACAAACACCAGCTGGTGGATTTAGCTTTAAAGTATCAGGAAATTTAACGAAATTACAAGGGATTGCGCATAAAGGTACACCGACTATTCAAAATGCAGTAGTATTACTTGAGCGTAGTGAAGAGAAAACGAGCCCTGAGTTAGCGGTAAGTTGGAAAAAGGCTGAGGCTCCAAATAAACCAAATAAGCCATATACTCCAAATGAACCGCATAAACCGAATCAATATAAAAGGTAAATAAAAGCATTGGCCTATGCCAATGCTTTTTGTATGCGAGGATTAAAGTTATATTAAGAAAATAATAAAATAGATAAAATAGTGTTTTTACAGAGTAAATTATATTTTAAAATAATATAAATATAACAAAATCCTAACGTTACGATTAATAGATTAAATTCACAAAATTGTAATATTATTCTTGGGGGGAGGCTATTAAATACAGGTAAAAGCGTGTAAAATTCAGTTGGAAAAACTACCTATAGATGGTCATATATGAAGAAAATGTAAGGTTTTATTTTTAGATGTATAGATGACGAGACTAAAATATATCTTTTACTATTTTCCTTTTATGTAAGAAGAGAACTCATCACAAGTAGAGCGAAGTGAGGAGGGCGTAATACATAAAAAAATTTACAATATAAGAAAGCGAATACATTTAGAGAAATGCGGTAGTAATTGATATAGGTGCGAGAGGTGTTAGTCTATTCAATAAATGTTTTTATAAAAATAATAGGATTTCTTATTAAATGAATATATAGGATGGTTTGTCTAAAAAAAGGACAGGGGACACAGATTATGTCAAAGCAGAAAAAGAGTAGGGTATTAGTAGCTGGTATTTGTATATCTACATTATTATCACCAGTAGCTTTCGAAGCATCGAAAGGATATGCGGCGCCTTTGGAAGAGAATAAGGGCGGGCAGTTGGAAGAGAGTAAAGAGAATCGTTTGGAGCAGAGAACGTTTCATTTGCCTGGAAAAGGTAGTGTTGAAGAAGAGCAAAAACGCTTAAAAGTACGTTATGTACTTTCAACAAATGAACCAACTGGAATTTATGCTGGTCCAAATGAAGAAATTAAAATTGAAATAAAAGGAACGCAATCTATTAAAGCGTTCATAGGAACGAAGTCATATGATGAAAAAGGGTTTGAAGAATTTGAGTTAAAACCTGGTGAAAATAATATTTCATCTTCAAGAGGTGGAATACTATATTTTTATAACATGAATAATGATGGCGAAGTAACAGCTTCAGTTATTCATGGAGGAAGTCATTTTCCATTATTTGTATTAGGGAAACACACAAAAAAAGATTGGGATGCAATGTTAAAAAAGTATAAAAATCCTTATGCAGTTGAATTGAAGGGTGAGAGAAGTTTAATTACTGCAAGTCCTGAAGCAGTGGCAAACTATATGGGAGAGACGGATCCAGTAGAATTAATGAGGCTACATGATAAGATTATTCGCTTTGAAAATTCTGTAGCAGGATTATCTGAAGATGGTATAGGGGTGTCAAAAGCTCCAAACCACTATATCCAATTTGTTGAAAAGAGAAAACCAGATAAAGATGATTGGATGTTTGCTACTCATTATCATACAGGGTATGTTCCAGAGACTATGGATAGGGTTTTAAATATAAAGAGATTACAAGGAGATGGCTGGGGACCGTGGCATGAAGTAGGGCATTTACATCAGCAAGCTCCTTGGTTTTGGTCAGGTGTAGGAGAAGTAACAGTAAATATATATTCATTATCGGTTCAAAGAATGTTAGGCAATAAATCAAGTCTAGAAGAAGATGGTCATTATAAAAAAGCTTTTGCTTACTTAGATAATCCTGATGCTCAAAAAAAGATGGAAGAATTCGAGAAACTAGTAATGTTTTGGCAACTTGATTTAGCTTATGGAGAGCATTTTTACCCTAATTTACATCAAATGTATCGCTTATTACCAGAATCTGAAATGCCTGCTTCAGATGAAGATAAAAAGCAAATGTTTATTTATATGGCATCGAAAGCGGCTAAACAAAACTTAGTGCCGTTTTTTGAGAAATGGGGATTAGGTCCAAATGATGAGGTTAGAGGGAAAATCGAAAATTTAAATTTACCTAAATTAGAAAAAGAAATATGGAAAGCAACAGATAGTAATATTATTCGTGAAAAACAAGTGAAACCATACGGCGGGCTTCCTTATGGTGAAGCGTCTACTGTGGTACAAGATCTCATCGTTGGTGCGAATTTTAATGAAAATCTAGCAAATAGTCTTGTTCAAAATTTAGGTGAAAATGTAAAAGTAACAGGTAGAATTATGTGGCCGTATTTAGAGGTTGGAAAAAGAGCGGTATTAGTAGAAATTGAGGATGAGAAAGGACAGAGAAATTTCATTTCTGTTCCAGTTAACAGTCTTTATGGAGATACTATGGTATTTAAAGGTTACGGTGATGAGGTAAATTCTGTTATAACGCTCCTTCATGATGAAAAGAAAATCAACGTTTCTTTCGTTGGTAATGAGTTTCATGAGCGCTTTAAAAATGAAAAGTATGTAGGGATTACCTTATATGATAAGGATGGAAATGAAAAGAAAAATATTTCTATAGAAGGGCAAGAAAATTCTAAAAAGGTTGCTTTGCAACTTGAAGGTGTTGAACTTCAATATGGCGATATTATGAAAGTATATCATGCAGAACCAAGTCGTTTCGATTGGTATCAAAGTAATAAACTTGTAGATCAAGGTGGAGCTAAGAATAAAAAAGAAAAGTTCTTTAAGATTACTCCACAAGGATATGAACTAATAGACGGTATACAGGAAGTAGAAGCAGTACCGCAAAAAGTATTAATCGGGGCAGACGCTGAAAAATTAGAAGCGAAAAACTTTGTTCAAGTAAAAGGTGGAGAAGTAATTGGTTTTGTAGAAAAACCGAATACAATGAAAATCGGTGAACAAAAAGTAAAAGTAGAAACGAAAGATCGTTTCGGAAATAAGAAAGTGACGGAAGTGCCAGTAGAAGTAACTTATGGAGATAGCCTATTTGTATATGGATTAAGTTATGGTAGTGACGATATGAAATCGATTATAACGTTACATCATGATACGAAAAAAATGAGTGCGACAGATACGGATAATTTGATTCATGATTACTTTGGAGATGAGAAGTATTTTGAATTCACCTTGTACAATAAAGAGGGAAAAGAGAAGAAAAATATAGAGGTAAAAGGCTTGGAGAATACAGAAGCTTTTGCCAAGGAAGCAAATGGGTTAGCATTTGAATATGGAGATGTGGTGAAAGTATACCATGCAGAGTCTTCACGTTTACATTGGTATCAAAAAGGTTTATATGTGGGAGAAGGAAAAAATAAAGAAATAAAAGAATTATTCTTCGAAATTACTGAAAATGGATTTGAAAGATTAGAAGCTCTGCAAGAAGTAACAGCAGTACCACAAAAAGTAGTTATTGGAACTGACGTTGAAAAATTAGAAGCAAAAGATTTTGTGCAAGTCAAAGACGGAGAAGTAGTTGGATTTGTAGAAAAACCGAATACGACAAAGATTGGTGAACAAAAAGTAAAAGTAGAAACGAAAGACCGTTTTGGAAATAAGAAAGTAACGGAAGTTTCATTAGAAGTGGTTTATGGAGATAGCATTGCATATGCAGGAAATGGCGATGATATTGCTTCAATTGTAACTTTAAAGCACGAAGAGAAGAGATTCCATGCAACTGATATGGATAGCGAAATTCATGAGTATTTTAATAAAGAGCTATACATGGGGATCGCGTTATACGATGGAGAAGGAAAAGAGAAAAAACATGTAACAGCAGAGGGACAAGAAACATCAGAGAACTTTGCGAAGCAAGTGAATGGTATACAGTTCGAGTATGGAGATGTAGTGAAAGTATTCCACGCAGAACCGGATCGTTTGAAATGGTATCAAAATAATACACTTACTGGTCAAGGTGAGAAAAAAGGAACAAAAGAACTATTCTTCAAAGTGACAGAAAAAGGTTTTGAGAGAATGGACATGTTGCAAGAAGTCACAGCGAAACCTCAACAAGTAGTAATCGGAACAGATGTTGAAAAATTAGAAGCGAAAAATTTTGTTCAGGTGAAAGACGGAGAAGTAGTAGGATTTGTAGAAAAACCAACTACAGCAAAAGTTGGAAAACAAACAGTAAAAGTAGAAACGAAAGATCGCTTTGGTAATAAGCAAATAACAGAAGTGCCAGTAGAAGTGATTTACGGAGATAGCATTATGTTCTTCGGTACATGGCACGACGAAACGAATATTAAATCGATTGTTACATTAAATCATGAAGAAAAGAAATTCAGTACAACAGATTCAGAAGGTCCAATGCATACTTCATTTGCAGATGAGAAGTATATGGGAATGACTGTGTATGATAAGGATGGAAAAGAGAAGAAAGATTTATCAGTAAAAGCATCGGAGAATACGAAAGTATTTGCAGAACAATTTAATGGAATGACTTTTGAATACGGTGATGTAATAAAGGTATATCAAAGAGAGTTTGATAGATTTAAAGTGTATAAAAAGAATGAACTAATGAATGCGCAGTATGGTGTTCATGAAGTGCTCTTTAAAGTGACAGAGCAAGGTTTTGAGAGAATGGAAGCACAACAAGAAGTAACAGCTATACCGCAAAAAGTAGTAATCGCAACAAACGCTGATAAATTAGATGCAAAAAACTTTGTTCAAGTGAAAGATAGAGAAGTAATTGGATTTGTAGAAAAACCAAATACAACAAAAATCGGTAAACAAACAGTAAAAGTAGAAACGAAAGACCGTTTTGGAAATAAGAAAGTAACGGAAGTACCAGTAGAAGTAACATATGGAGATAGTCTTGTATACCAAGGGCTGGGTGATGATATTCGTTCTATTGTAACGTTAAATCATGATGATAAGAAACTACATGTAACGTCTACAAATGAACAAATTCATAGTTACTTTAACAATGAATTATATATGGGAATTACCCTATATGATCAAAATGGAACGGAGAAAAAACATGTAACAGCAGAAGGACAAGAAACTTCAAAGAATTTTGCTGAGCAAGTAAATGGTATGATGTTCGAGTATGGTGATGTAGTAAAAGTGTATCATGCAGAATCTGATCGTTTAAGTTGGTATAAAACTGGTGAGTTAATTGGAAAAGGGGATGCGAAAAAATTTAAAGAGATTTCCTTCAAGATTACTCAAAATGGCTTAGAGCAAGTACGATAATAAGAAAAAGCTCGTAAAACATTATGTTTTACGAGCTTTTTTATTATTCAGCTTCAGAAACAACTGTGAAGCGTTCGTTTACATGTTTTGGATTTTCGATTTCATCAAGTGCTGCAACTGCGAAGTCCTCGTAACTTACGTAGCTATCACCTTTTGAGTTAACAAGAAGATTGTCTTTGCCAGCTTTGTAAGAACCAGTGCGTTTTCCTAATGCGAATAGTGCAGAAGGGCTGATGAATGTCCAAGTGATATCATTTGTTTGTTGCAAGATTTCTAAGTTTTTACCTTGGTTTTGAGCTGTTGCAAGGTATTCGCCTGGGAAACCTGGTGTATCAAATACACGTGTTGTTTTTTCTTCGTCTACAAATAAGCTTCCTGCTCCGCCAACTACAAGTAATTTTGTATTTGGTGCACCTTTCACAGCTTCAATAAGTACGTTTCCTGCATCTACGTGAAGGTGTTCTTGCCCTGCTGGAGCACCAAATGCATTTACAACTACGTCGAATGCTTGTAGGTCGTTAGATGTAAGAGAAAATACGTCTTTTTCTAAAACTTTTACGTTTTCTTCTGTAATTTTTGCAGCGTTTCTTACGATTGCAGTTACTTCATGTCCACGATCTAATGCTTCTTTTAAAATACGACTTCCTGCTTTACCAGTTGCTCCGATAATTCCGATTTTCATAATAAATCCCTCCAAAGTGTTTTGTTAAATTGTATATCTGAAAGTGAATGAATGTATTGTAATTAGGTTTGTTACAACCTGTTGTAATCATTATAGTTACAGGTAGGTGTTTTTGTCAATGGGGTAGTTTGTAGATTTATTTTTTGTTTTAGTATGCACAGTTAGAGGGAGGAGAGTCATAAAGATATTGTTACTTCGCGCTTGGCTAATATTTGGAAATTGCAAATTGTCGAAAAATGTTGATTTTTGAATGTTTTTTAAATATAATTCGTTTTATGGAGAAAAGGAGGGGTTAATTGTATGAATATTTTGGAACAATTCGTTTCATCAACGAATACGATTCTTTGGTCATATATTCTTATTGCAATGTTAATTGGTTTAGGGCTTTATTTTTCTATTAAATTGAAATTCGTACAGCTTACTCATTTAGGAGAAATGATTCGTTTAATGAGTGATGGACTAACTGGCAAGACACGTAAAAAGGGCAGTGTATCATCGTTCCAAGCATTTTGTATGAGTTCTGCAGCTCGTATTGGTATCGGGAACTTAGCTGGTGTAGCGTTAGCTATTTCTATGGGAGGACCTGGAGCTGTATTTTGGATGTGGGTTATTGCGATTATTGGTGCTTCTTCAAGTTTCGTAGAAAGTACGCTTGCGCAAATTTATAAAATAAAAGATGGCAGTGGCTTCCGTGGTGGTCCTGCTTATTATATGGAAAAAGGTTTAAATAAACGTTGGATGGGGATTTGGTTCTCTATTCTGATTACAATTAGTTACGGTTTAATTTTCAACTCAGTACAAGCAAATACAGTAACATTAGCATTTGAAAATGCATTTGGCTTAGAGCGTTATATTGTTGGTATTGTATTAGCTGCATTAGTTGCGGTTATTATTTTTGGTGGTGTAAAAAGTATTGCACGTATGTCGGAAATGATTGTTCCGCCAATGGCGCTTATTTATATTGCCGTAGCTATTTTTGTTGTCATTAAAAACTTCTATTTAATACCAGATGTGTTTACGGAAATCTTTAAAGGTGCATTTGGTTTAGATTCAGCTGTAGGTGGCGGTATCGGTGCTGCGATGAAATATGGTATTCAGCGCGGATTATTTGCGAACGAAGCAGGTATGGGTAGTGCGCCGAATGCGGCAGCAACAGCTGATGTAACGCATCCAGCGAAACAAGGTTTTATTCAAACGATTGGAGTATTAGTAGATACATTCTTAGTATGTACATCAACAGCATTTATCGTACTATGTTCTGGTGCATATAAAGCAACGAATTTAGAAGGTATTGAATTAACACAAAATGCATTAAGTTCACAAATTGGCCCATGGGCGAGCAGTTTCTTAGCGATTATTATTTTCTTATTTGCATTTAGTTCACTTCTAGGAAACTACTATTATGGTGAAACAAATATTGAATTCATTAAGCAAAGCAAAACGTGGTTAACAATTTATCGTATTGCGGTAGTTGGAATGGTATTATTCGGTTCTGTTGCGACGCTTCAAGTTGTATGGAATATGGCGGACTTATTTATGGGGCTAATGGTAATCACGAACTTAATTGCGATTACACTTCTCGGCCGATTTGCGTATGCTGCATTGGCAGACTATGTAAGGCAAAAGAAACAAGGAAAAGATCCAGTCTTCAGTGCAGATTCTATTCCTGGTTTAACGAATACAGAGTGTTGGGATAAGTCAGCGGTAACAGATAAAGAAAAAGCAGTGTAAATGAAAAGGCGAGCATCGAGGTGAATTCGATGCTCGCCTTTTTTGTTGTAGGAAATGATGAAAAGGGTGAGAGGTAATTATTAATATAATTTTTTTTGTTTATTTCTCTCTCGTTATTTGTGGGGAACGTGCTGTATTAAAAGTATGACTGGTCGAAGAGGATAAGTGATTGAGTATTGGATAAATGTATGTAATGGCTATATTTTTATGTAAAAAAAACACGTATGTTAATTTTATTAACATATTCATGTTATAAAACCTTACATAAAGTTCTTGATTACTTAAAGTTTTTAGAATATAATTTTCTTATTGTTAGGAAGAGGGGGCAATGCAAATATGGATTTTTTAGCTAGGGTAATTGGGGATGTAAATAATATCCTTTGGTCATATGTCATTATTGCGATGTTAATTGGGTTAGGGCTCTATTTTTCATTTCGTGTGAAATTTGTCCAAGTTCGTTACTTCGGTGAAATGATTCGATTGCTTGGGGATGGGGCAAGTTCGAAAACGAGGAAAGCGCAAAAGGAGAAGAGCGGTGTATCATCGTTCCAGGCTTTTTGTATGAGTACAGCTTCTCGTGTAGGTACTGGTAACTTAGCTGGTGTAGCTATCGCAATCTCAGCAGGTGGACCAGGAGCAGTATTTTGGATGTGGTTAATCGCAGTAATTGGGGGTGCTTCTGCATTTGTAGAGAGCACATTAGCGCAAATTTATAAAGTGAAAGATGGGAATGCATTCCGTGGGGGCCCAGCGTATTATATGGAAAAGGGTTTAAATAAACGCTGGTTAGGTGTTGTGTTCTCTGTTCTAATAACAGTAAGTTTCGGATTGATTTTTAATGCTGTACAGTCTAATACTGTAGCAGCAGCTTTTGATGGGGCATTCAAAACAGATAGTAGGTTAGTAGGTCTTGTTATGGCTGGTTTACTTGCAGTTATTATTTTCGGCGGAGTAAAACGAATTGCTCGCGCGGTTGAAATGATTGTTCCAGTAATGGCAATTATTTATGTAGCAGTGGCATTATTCGTTGTTGTAACAAACATTACGGCAATTCCATATGTATTTAAAGAAATTTTCTTACATGCTTTCGGAATTAAAGAAGTAGTAGGTGGAGGATTAGGAGCTGCGATTTTATTAGGGGTAAAACGTGGATTATTCTCAAATGAAGCAGGTATGGGTAGTGCGCCGAACGCAGCAGCGACTGCAAACGTAACGCACCCAGTTAAACAAGGTTTCATTCAAACTTTAGGGGTATTTACAGATACATTATTAATTTGTAGTTGTACAGCATTTATTATTCTTTTATCAGATGTGCATAATGCAGCTGATTTAAATGGAATTCAATTAACGCAGCAGGCGTTAAGTCAACATATCGGTCCATGGGCTTCTATATTTGTAGCAGTTGCAATCTTCTTGTTTGCATTCAGTTCATTAGTAGGTAACTACTACTATGGTGAAACGAATATTGAGTTCTTAAATGGAAGTAAAGTGCTATTAAATGCATACCGCATTGCTGTACTTGGTATGGTTATGCTAGGGTCCGTGGCGACAATTCAAATCGTTTGGGATTTAGCAGATTTATTTATGGGAATTATGGCTGTTATTAACTTAGTAGCAATTGTATTCCTTTCTAAGTACGCTTTCGCAGCGTTATCAGATTATATTAAGCAAAAGAAACAAGGGAAAGATCCAGTCTTTTATGCGGAGTCTATTCCAGGTTTGAACAATACAGAGTGTTGGGATAAGCCAGAGGTAGCTGATAAAGAAAAAGCAGTATAATGAGGTGAGCATCAAGTGAAACTTGATGCTCATTTTTTGTTGGTTCAGCTATTTGTGTGAAGTGAAACTCCCGTTCATTAAAGTTTCGCTTTATAATGAAAAAGACGAACATTCATGAATGTTTCATAATAAAACGTATTTTTTTAAGAAAAATGCGGATATGAATTATGATTTATGTTAGAATGGAAAATGCCTTTGAAATAAGAGGTTTTATGATCTTTCCTATCCGATTGAAGGTTTTGGAGGAGAAATGGAAAGTTCGGATTATTTCTTGTTTCGAATGGTCAGACGTTCAACGTTAATGAAGAGTTAAATGGAGGATTTTATTAATGAAGTTTGTTATGTTCCTTGTAGGATTACTCGTTGTATTTGTACTCGGTTTTCTTATAAGTGCCGATCGAAAGAAGATTAAGTATAAACCAATCGCAATTATGCTTATTATTCAGCTAGCATTATCTTATTTCTTATTAAATACGCAAGTTGGTTATATTTTAGTAAAAGGAATTTCAGATGGATTTGGCGCACTTCTTGGATATGCGGAAGCTGGAATCGTTTTCGTATTTGGTGGTCTTGTTAATAAAGGAGAGGTTTCATTCTTCTTAACAGCGCTATTACCAATCGTATTCTTTGCGGTTTTAATCGGAATTCTGCAACACTTTAAAATTTTACCAATATTTATTCGTGCTATTGGTACGTTGTTAAGTAAAGTAAATGGTCTAGGAAAACTAGAATCATATAACGCAGTAGCAGCTGCCATTGTTGGACAAGCAGAAGTATTTATTACAGTAAAAGATCAATTAAGTAAAATCCCAAAACATCGTTTATATACATTATGTGCATCTTCTATGTCGACAGTATCGATGTCAATTGTTGGTTCTTATATGAAAATGATTGAACCAAAATATGTAGTAACAGCACTTGTATTAAATTTATTTAGTGGTTTCATTATCATTCATATTATTAACCCGTACGATATTACAGAAGAAGAAGATACACTGAAATTAGAAAATAAGAAGAAACAATCATTCTTTGAAATGCTAAGCGAATATATTATGCTTGGTTTCACAATCGCGATCACAGTAGCGGCAATGTTACTTGGTTTCGTAGCATTAATTACAGCAATCAATAGCTTGTTTGATTCAATGTTCGGTATTACATTCCAAGCTATTTTAGGATATATTTTCTCACCATTAGCATTCGTAATGGGCATCCCGCAAGCAGAAATGGTAACAGCGGGACAAATTATGGCAACAAAATTAGTATCAAACGAGTTTGTTGCGATGCTTGATCTTGGAAAAGTAGCTGGTGATTTATCGGCTCGTACAGTTGGTATTCTTTCTGTATTCCTTGTATCATTTGCGAACTTCTCATCTATCGGAATTATCGCAGGTGCAACGAAAGGTATCGATGAAAATCAATCAAATGTTGTATCATCATTCGGCCTACGCCTTGTGTACGGTGCGACATTAGTAAGTATTTTATCAGCGATTATCGTTGGTGTTATGTTATAAAGTGAAACTTTAATTAGTGGGGGGAGCTTTATCCCCCGCTGATTATCAGCCCTCACCAATCGGGCTTTTATGGGCAGTTAATCACCCATCTAACTTCTTTGTTTTCGCTGAATGTTGAGATGGGGGTCTTACTGCCCGTTAAAGCGGGGTAAAAAAAGGATGGCTCTAGCTCATAGCTAGGGCTATTTTTTTATGGTAAATTTGCATGAAAAAACCAATTAATTAGGAATATATTAACATATAAAAATCTTTTAAAATTTATATTGCATTTCACCTAGATAACGCTTACAATTTGATTTGTAGGTGGTATCAATTTCAGACTTTCAAGTATGGTAGGAGAGAAGAAGCTACCTTTTATAAATTGCAATTTATGTAAACGCTTACTGATTTTAGATGACAGTTGAATAGTTTTTAGGGGTTTTAAATTTTTTTAACAACAATGGTCAGACGTCATTCGTTATACGTTATACGACCAATAACTCGTGGGAGAAGTGGGGGATTCACATATGAAAATAGTAATGTTTCTAGTCGGTTTACTTGTAGTGTTTGTACTAGGTTTCCTTATCAGTTCAGATCGTAAGAAAATTAAATATAAACCAATTGCACTTATGCTTGTCATTCAATTGGTACTTGCGTATTTCTTACTAAATACAAAGGTCGGATTCGTATTAGTAAAAGGGATCGCAGATGGATTTGGCGCTATTTTAAAATTTGCGGAAGCTGGGGTTAATTTCGTATTTGGTGGTCTAGCAAACGATGGACAAGCACCATTCTTCTTAACAGTATTATTACCGATTATTTTCTTAGCAGTATTAATCGGGATTCTGCAACATATTAAAGTTTTACCGATTATCATTCGTGCAGTCGGTTTCCTATTAAGTAAAGTTAACGGTTTAGGAAAACTAGAATCATATAATGCGGTAGCAGCTGCAATCGTTGGTCAAGGGGAAGTATTCATTACAGTAAAAGATCAACTAAGCAAATTACCGAAAAATCGTTTATACACACTTTGTGCATCTTCAATGTCTACAGTATCGATGTCAATCGTCGGTTCTTATATGAAAATGATTGATCCAAAATATGTAGTAACAGCACTTGTATTAAACTTATTCAGTGGATTCATTATCGTTCATATCATTAATCCATATGAAGTAAAAGAAGAAGACGATATTTTAGAATTACAAGAAGACAAGAAACAAACATTCTTTGAAATGTTAGGCGAATATATTATGCTTGGTTTCTCAATCGCTGTAACAGTAGCGGCGATGTTAATCGGTTTCGTAGCATTAATTACAGCAATTAACGGTGTATTCGATTCAATTTTCGGAATCACATTCCAAAGCATTTTAGGATATATCTTCTCACCATTAGCATTCGTAATGGGTATTCCAACATCAGAGATGCTACAAGCAGGACAAATTATGGCAACAAAATTAGTAACGAACGAATTCGTTGCAATGCTTGACCTTGGTAAAGTAGCTGGTGATTTATCAGCTCGTACAGTAGGTATTTTATCTATCTTCCTTGTATCATTTGCGAACTTCTCATCTATCGGAATTATCGCAGGTGCAACGAAGAGTATCGATGGCAAACAAGCAAACGTTGTATCATCATTCGGTTTAAAACTTGTATACGGTGCAACGTTAGTAAGTATATTATCAGCGATTATCGTTGGGGTTATGCTTTAATAAATTAAGAAAAGCAATGAGCGTAAGCTCATTGCTTTTTTGTTTAACTTGCTTTATCCAAATCTCTTTTAAAACGTGGTTTCTCTAAATAAGTTCCCAGTCTCCACACATATTCCACTGGACCCATCCGGTATTTCTGGAGCCAATAGGTGCTAACGAATAATTGAATCGTATAAATTCCGATGGTTAAAAGAATACCGAAGAAATAACCGATTTTACCGTATAGGCCAAATCCATATGCGTAAAAAATAGTTGTTGCAATAATAGATTGTGCTAAGTAATTACTAACGGACATTTTTCCCATGTTCGCCATGTATGTTAGTAGACGAGATGCTTTTTTGTAATGGAATAATAAAATAATCGTACTTCCGTAAAAGAAGGTCATAGTTACTGGTGTAAGGCCATCTTGTAACATAATTAAAATCGGATGCTTTACGAACATAGCTAAGATTTTAATTGTAAAAGAGAAGAGACCGGTGGCAAACCATATTTTTTTGACAGCAGGTATATGTTTATTGACCTCAAATAGCCAGCCTTTTTTCCCTACATACATTCCGAGTAGGAACAGTGGAGACATAAAAATTATTGCGAAAACTGATATGAAAAATAATCCGAATGCACCGTCAATTCCCATGTAATCAAAAGGATTTTCAGTCAATCTAAAGTTGACGTGATCCATATAGCCTCCGGTTTGATGGACTTTATGTTCTTTTTCAGTATAAGGTGCGAAATCATTTATATTTGTAGATGGATCAGTTTGATAGGACATAAGTGTAATAAGTGCGAGTAGAATAATCGCCCAAATGAGCAAAGTTTTCGGTTTTCGATTGATGAACATCATTAAGAAAATCCCGATAACTCCGTATGCAAATAAAATATCTCCCTCCCAAACAAAAGTGCCGTGAATGTAGCCAAGTAGTAAAAGAATGATAATACGTCTTATGTATGTAGGGAAGAATTTTTTTCCTTTTGCGATAATACTTTTTTGTAACAAAATAATGCTAAGCCCAAATAGAAAAGAAAATAGGGATATAAAATTGTGTGTGCCGAAAAATTGAATAAACCAATTAGCGCCTTTATCAAGATTGCCGAATAGATAAGTGGGTTTTTCACTGGTGAAGAACCCAAATTGAATTAATGTCATATTGACTAGTAAAATGCCAAACAAAGCGAAACCACGAATTGCATCGACAGCTTCTACACGTTGATTCATTTTTTCTCTCCTCGTATATTGTTTTTATATTGAAAATAATACCATTTTATAGCTGGCGCTATGTCAAATATGAGGAAATTTAAGGTGATTTTAAGATAGAGAGCAAATAAAAAATCACCTTAATACATGTATTAAGGTGATTGAAATATTATTGAGCTGGAGGTGTAAATGTACGTTTCTCTAATTCAGCATCTAGCATAAATAGTGCGTTTGAATCACTTGTAATACGTTTTAGTTTTTGGATGATGCTATCAAATGAAGCTTCTTCTTCTACTTGCTCATCGACGAACCATTTTAAAAATGTAATTGTTGCGTGTTCACGCTCATCCCAAGCGATATCAGATAAGTTATAAATACGCTTCGTTACTTCACGCTCGTGCTCAAGTGCCACTTCAAAAGCGTTCAATACAGATTCATATTCGTTATTTGGATTATCAAATCCAGTAATAATAGCACGCTCACCACGGTCATTAATGTAGTTGTAAAGCTTCATTGCGTGGAAACGTTCTTCTTCAGCTTGTACAAGGAAAAAGTTAGCGAATCCATCATAGCTCTCAGCTGTACAGTAAGCAGCCATTGCCATATAGGCGTGGGCAGAGTAAAATTCAAAGTTCATTTGATCGTTTAATGCGTCGTGCAATTTTTTAGATAACATAAAATCCCCCTTAGTATTGTGACAAGAACATTATACCATAATTGATAATATTCTCATTTGGATACTTCGAACCTTTTCGAAAGCTTTGTGACGTGTGCCTCCATAATGTCTTGTAAATCTAAATCATATTTTTGTGAAAGAATAATAAGATTAGATAGTACATCACCAAGTTCTTCTTTTAACTCTTGTTTTAGTTCTTCTTCTGTTTTCACTTTTTCGTCAGGACGATCACGGCCAATTTCGATTGCACGAACAACGCGTGAAACTTCTCCAACTTCCTCTGTTAAGAAATTTAAGCGAATAAAGGAATTATACTGTGACCAGCTTCGTTTTTCGTAAAATTCCTCCACCCATCTTTGAAATGCGACGATATCCATTTCTTCCTCATCCCTTCAATATGTTGTACAATATTCATTGTATCATAACAATATATAGTTTCGGGGTGTAGGAATGAGAAAGATTTGTGTGTTTGCAGGTTCTAATTTAGGGGAGAGACCAGAATTTAAAGAGCAGGCAATAGCGTTAGGAAAAATGTTTGTTGAGAACGATTATGAGCTTGTATACGGTGGTTCTTGCGTTGGATTAATGGGAGAAGTGGCAAACGAAGTTCTTCGCTTAGGCGGACGTGTAACAGGTGTTATGCCACGCGGTCTATTCCGAGGAGAAATTGTGCATACAGGATTAACAGAATTAATTGAAGTAGAGACGATGCATGAACGTAAAGCGAAAATGGCAGAGCTTGCGGATGCTTTTATTGCATTACCAGGCGGATACGGAACGTTTGAAGAGCTATTTGAAGTAGTATGTTGGTCACAAATTGGTATACATAATAAGCCGGTTGGTTTATTGAACATAAAAGGCTTTTACGGACCAATTTTACAAATGGTTGAACGTTCAGCTGAAGAAGGATTTATGAATCCATCAAATAAAGAATTGATCGTTTCAGCTGAGACGGCAGATAAACTAATTCATGCAATCCAAAATTATGAGCGTCCTGTTTTGGGAACGAAGTGGAAGCAACTATCATAGCAAATACGGAAACACATGTCGTTTTAATTTAAGATGGCATGTGTTTTTAATTTGGTTAAATATGTTAATTTTTAGATGTAATGTTTTTGGGAAAGGAGAAATAGATGGAGGAGTTCGTATATTTACGTCCGGTTTTTAAAAGTATTTTAGCAGCGTCTATTCTTGTTATGCTAATTGTTTTGAGACAGAAGAAAGAGTTGATTAATGAATTTTCGCTTTGGTTTATCTCGGTATTGTGTATCGGTGTTTCCGCGATAACGTTGTTTATGTCCGGATTTATCGTTGATGAGTATAATCTAGGTGGAGATCCACAATCGTTTTGTATGTTTATTGCGATTGGTTGTATTAGTGGTCTGAATTTCATTATTTATTACAGAAGGCAATAAAAAGAGGCATTCCGTATTACTTTGGAATGCCTTTATTATTTTGATTGCTTTGTTTTTTATACAGGTACCAGCCACCCCAGCCGCCACCAATTGCTACGACAACGAGGAAAGCATAGTCCTTAACCTCGACACGTATATTGAAAATATTAGCTATAAGTAAGAGAATCCCAACTGTTATTAACGCAAAAAACGCTCTAATTAAGTAGTCTTTCAACTGAACCACTCCCGTCATTTAAGTAGTAAATGATGAATTTGGAAAAGCCTTTTGGATCTATGATACTAAAGGGTGTTTCCTATATTTTAACATAAAAAGGATTGTAATATAGTGATAAAAGTGGGGGCGAGTTGTGTGTTAATATTGTCGTGATTTGTCGGTAAATTGATATCCCTTGTCGAATCGTTGATATATTGAGGGTAATGATCGATATAATGAAAAAATCGTTGATATATTAAGGGTAATGATCGATATATTTGAAAAATCGTTGATATAATTTCGTGTACCGTTAAGTGCAACCACTACATAAAAAAAGCGACTCTGAACGAGCCGCTTCTGCTTTAATTTTATTATCCAGCGCCGGTAGCTAGAATGTTTGGTGTCTTCGCTTTTTCCTGCGAGGCAAAGAGCGCCTCGCAGGAAAAAGTTCCATCCCCCTCACATTCTGAGAGAGCTACTTCCGCTTTTAACGATATCCAGCTCCAGCGGCTAGAATCTCCGGTCATTTCGCTCTCTCGCTCGAAGCAAAAAGCGCTTCAAGGTCGAGAGCTCCAATGTCCTGCGATTCTGAGCGAGCCGCTTCTGCTTTTAATGATATCCAGCTCCAGCGGCTAGAACAGTCGGTTGTTTCACTCCTTCATTTGAGGAAAAAAGCGCCTCGTAATCAGGAGTTCCAACACCCTCCTGTTCTGAACGAGCCGCTTCTGCTTTTAATGATATCCAGCTCCAGCGGCTAGAACAGTCGGTTGTTTCACTCCTTCATTTGAGGAAAAAAGCGCCTCGTAATCAGGAGTTCCAACACCCTCCTGTTCTGAACGAGCCGCTTCTGCTTTTAATGATATCCAGCTCCGGTGACTAGAACAGTCGGTCATTTCGCGCCTTCCTGTGAGGCAAAAAGCGCCTCTTCGTCAGGAGCTCCAATGCCCTCTTGTTCTGAGCAAGT
>Ga0209463_1000825_pt1 | contig 21109 bp, 24 predicted proteins | sample AgamicMgSfrz_FD_187169 | JGI IMG/M metagenome (GOLD analysis project Ga0209463, IMG submission 187169) | Agave microbial communities from Guanajuato, Mexico - Mg.Sf.rz (SPAdes) (version 2) | ecosystem: Host-associated > Plants > Phyllosphere > Phylloplane/Leaf | place: Guanajuato, Mexico... | reverse complement strand
AGCGTAACAAGAGATACTGTAGATACAACAAGGACTCCCGTAATGAGAGTTAAGAATTTTTGTTTTAACGTAAATTTCTTGAACAAACTTTATCCCTCCTCATTTAAACTTAGAATTTATACAACTTTAGAAAATGATTGTCAAAAAAACAGGTTATTTTAATTAAACTAACAAATAAATTCCAAATAATTAGAAAATACTTCTTGATACTAACGCGGTAAATCACTATAATTACTAGTGAGGAACTTGATACACTCTTCATATAACCCCCTTCATATAGTGCTTATTTGAAGGAATCAAAGTAAATCGCCTGCAAAGATTTGCTTTGGAAAGAACGGACCGAACGCCACGGTCTGTTTTTTTGTTCTATTCTTATTAGCGAAGCTTCTTCACGACATAATCTGGTATATCAGTAAGCGGTAGTGCCCTGTTTTTTGCTCCTACTTCTATTACTTTCTTCGGCATACCAAATACCACACACGTTTCTTCTGATTCCACTGTTGTTTCAATTCCTTTATTAGAGAGTAATAAAGAACTCTTTGAACCGTCCGCTCCCATACCAGTAAGAACTACTGGATAAAGATTTAAAAATCCCTTTTTATTAAGAACTTCCCTAAACATATAATCTACTGAAGGCGCGTGGCCGCTTTCAGGCGGATCCTCAGTAAGCACAATTGTTTCATTAATAATCTTCATTTGAAATCCACCAGGAGCAATATACACATTTCCATTTTCGATCTTTTGTCCATTCTTCGCTTCGTGAACGGTAAGTTCTGATACCCTATTTAACGTTTCAGATAACGATCGTGTGTAATCCCCTTTTGGCATATGCTGAACAATTAAGATAGCAGCATTTAAGTTACCGGGGAACATTGGGATAATTTCTTTTAATGCTTTAGGTCCCCCTGTGGAGCATCCTATAAGAATTAAATTTTTTAAGGTAGCGGGTGCTTTGTTTGTTCCGTTTGAAGAAGTATTTTTTTTGGGAGATAACGAATCAAAGGGTTTTCTAAAAGTAGCGGTAGGAGCATTCTCTCTATTGATTGAAGTAGAAGAAGTCTCTAACGTATTTGTTGTGCGTTGTGTCCATAGCTTCTGCTTTCTTTGATTGTGTTTATAAGCAGATTTAATCTTTTCTATAATTTCTTCTTTCTTTTGGTTTAATGCTACTGGATTATTAGGCTTTTCAATGAAATCAAATGCACCTAAATCAAGTGCTCGAATGGTCTCTGAAGCACCGTTTTTTGTGAGAGAGCTAAACATTATAGTTGTAACGCTCTTATTTGCTTTATGCCACGTTTCTAGTACCTCTAGGCCTGTCATTTTAGGCATTTCAATATCTAATAAAACAACATCAATATCTTCTTTATATACTTGTAAGGCTTCTTCTCCGTTTTTTGCTTCAAGCACAATTTCTATTTCAGGATCTTCAGAAATCATATTTTTCGTTAGCTTTCTCATAAAAGAAGAATCATCTACTAACATTACACGAATCATTAATAAACCTCCTCGGAAAAAAAGAACTCGTTTTTTTTACTTTTTAGATTTTTTGTTTACTATAGATTTCGATCAAAACACAAGGGGGTGATGAAATGTCTAAAGAAAAATTTCAAAATGAATTTTTAGACTTAATTGGAGAGCTCGGAAATATGACGTTTGGTTCAGCAAGTACCGCGTTAAGCGTAATGGTGAATCAAGAAATTGATATTTCTACGCCAAAAGTTGAGATCGTTAATAAGGAAGAGCTATTCAGTTCTTTTACAAACCCGTATGTCCTTGCTGAAGTTGAATATGTTGAAGGATTAGAGGGACACAACGTTCTTTTATTGGAACCAAGAGATGCCGCTATTATCGCCAACCTAATGATGGGTGGAGACGGTACAATAGAGGAAAACTTTGAACTTGGTGAATTAGAACTTAGTGCGGTCCAGGAAGTAATGAATCAAATGATGGGTTCTTCTTCTACAGCAATGTCAGACTTCTTGAATGTAACAATTGATATTAACCCACCAAATTTAAGCTATATTGAAGTACATAAACAGGAAATTATAGATGAACTGTTTCCAGATACTTATATTATAAAAGTTGCTTTTGACTTAAAAATTGGTGATCTTGTTCATTCAAATATAATGCAAGTAATTAACATACCATTTGCGAAGCAATTAGCTAGCGAATTGTTAGGAATTTAACATTACAAGGGGTGACAGTTGAATGTCTAAAACAGTTTTAATCGTTGATGATACAGCTTTTATGAGAAAAATGCTTGGTGATATGTTAAAGAAAAATGGTTACGATGTTATAGGTGAAGCTGGAAATGGTGTTGAAGCTATTGAAAAATACCAAGAGCTAAATCCTGATGTGGTAACAATGGATATCACAATGCCTGAAAAGAACGGACTAGAAGCATTAGCAGATATTATTGCTATTAATCCTAATGCAGTAGTTATTATGTGCTCTGCTATGGGTCAACAAACAATGGTACAACAAGCATTAGAAGCTGGAGCAAAAGATTTTATTATCAAGCCTTTTAAACCAGACCGTGTAGTTGAAGCATTTTCAAAAAGCGTTTAAAAGACTTAAATAAAGAGGGAATTATTTTCCCTCTTTTTATTTCTGATAAAAAAATGATTTTAAGATCTTAAACCCAAATTGCTCTGGCTTAAATATCTGTTCAGTAGCTCCTATAAATAGAATGCCATTATCTGTGAGAGAATTAGAGAATTCTTTATAAATTTCATTCTTTGCGTCATCTTTAAAGTAAATAAGAACGTTACGACATACAATTAAGTCGACTGATTTAGGAAATGAGTCTTCCAATAAATTATGTCTTTCAAAGCGAACTTTTTTCTTTATTTCGTCCTTAACCTTTAAGAAATCACCGTCAACCTCATCAAAATAGCGGGATAGAATACGGCTATCAAACGCACGAATATCAGATTTTTTATAAATTCCTTTTTGGGCTTTTTCTAAAATAACAGCATCTAGATCCGTAGCAATAATTTCTACATCAAGACTAGGAAAATGCTCTTTTAGCAGAATAGCAATAGTGTATGGCTCTTCACCTGATGAACAAGCTGCGCTCCATATTCTAATCTTTCTCTTCCCCTTCGCTATTTCTGGTATAGCAACTTTGTAAAAATCTTCCCACATTTTTTCATTACGTAAAAATTCCGTCACGTTAATTGTAATATACCCTTTTAACTCATCAACCAGAGCTTTGTCTGTTCGAATCAATTGACCTAATTCCATAAAGTCTTTATAGCCTTTGTTACGAATGAAATTCTCTAACCTTCTTACCATTTGATCATCTTTGTACAAAGATAAATCTATTTTCGCCGTTTTCTTGAATTCTTGAATAAAATAAGAATAATTCTGAGTATCCAAATTAGATACCTCCTTTGCTAATAAGAGTGTTCAGCTAGGATATTCCTTTCCCTTTTCTCGGAGGTGAAATAAGATGAAATGGTTTACCAAGTCAGAGGATGAGCAATATAGCAAAGTAAAACTTATTCAAAACAAGTTTTACTTTGAAGATGATTTAAAGCCTTCAAAGATTCACATACCCACTAGTGAATACGTGGAAGTGAAAATGAATGGTTCATCGGTAAGTGGCGAAGTCACTTTCCGCTCTACAGATTTACTTACCATTACTTATTTAAACAATGTTATTTCTGAGCCTAGCTGCACGTATAAAATAATAATTAAGGACGATAACAAAGAAGCCCGATTAGCAAAGACCGTTACGAAAGGTAAAGGGTATCAATTTGAACCTATAAAGGAATTTACGTTAAATCCTAAACTTAAAGTCTCCCTTTTAGAATTGGCACCGGATCCTACTAATTACGATGAAATTGCAGCAATGCTTAGAGCTGAGAGCTTAAATGGTGTCCATTTAGATGAAAACATTCTTAAGGTAGCAAATAGTGAAGAGAACATTAATCTTCCTGTAGTGACAGGCAAAGAAGCGGTCCCTGGTATGCCGGCACGTTTCGAATTAATTGGTGGATTAAAAGATGGACAACGCTTGTTAAAAGAACAGTTTTTTGCTGAATATGTAGATGAAACTCCAGGAACGCCTGGTTGTGATATCTATGGGGATCCTGTATCTCCAGAGGATTTATTCTTCTTCCCTGAATTTGGTGAAAATGTACTTGTAGAGGACAGAGGGTTAATGAGTCTAAAAGAAGGAAGACTTGTCTTCACTAGGTACGCTGTTGATATTATTGAAGAACAAAGTGTTCAAAAGTCATTTACCTGGGAAGATGGTTTAGTTGAATATGATGGTGACGTTGTAATTGATGGTGATATAAAAGAAGGCGGCCAACTTAAGTGTACAGGAAATCTAACCGTGCTTGGCGGTGTGTTTGAGGCGTATGTATTTGCTGATGGAGATATTACTGTAAAAGGCAACACTGATCAATCTGTTGTATACTCTGGTTTCTCTAAAATTGCCGCTAGGTCTATTGAAAACTATAGCATTCAATTTTTAGAGGTATTTGAGCGGGTAATGTTTGAAACAAGCTTTGCCGCTGAGGACGGATATAATTTTGAGGAAAAAAGAAAGTCTTTAGAGTTAGCTAAGGGTGAATTTGCAGCTATACAGCAATCTATAGATCCCTTCCTATCCCTAGTACAACAATTTGGTAATGCTGAGATTCAAGAAATGTATGAAAAGCTTGCCACTATTTGCTCCGAAGGAATTAAAACAACACTTAACGAAGAAGTGAATGCCGAAGAGATTAAAACAGAGATGGAAAAGTTTTATGTTCTAATTGACGAAGCAAAAGACAAGCTTAGAGATGAGTTAGGTTTGCTGTCCACGAATAGCGCTAACAGTTCCCACTTATTCGCTTATACAGGAATTGAAGTCACTGGTCCAGGTACATTCCAAACGATATTATCTGCAAAAGATAGTGTGAAAATTGCAGGAAATGCATTATCAACGAATATTACAGTAGAGCAAACTGTTGAAGTAGGTGAATTTAAGCCTGGAAATCAAACAGAAAGTGTTATAGAAGTTAAGAAGAATAGCGGTTCAATTAAAGTTGCTCTTTTACACTGTGACAGCATTCTAAAGCTAGGTTCAAAGAATTACACTGCTTTAGATGATGAAGAAGACATCTTTTACGATCAAGCAACATTTCCAAAGAACAAAGCTTAACAAAATACAAAAGACGTAAGGTTTAAAACCCTGCGTCTTTTTATTAACTTAAGATACTACTTCAGGCAAGATTCTATTTCAAAGCTAAACTATTTTGGGCATACCTTTTTTTAATGGATAGACCTATCCCATTCTTGAAGCCATTCAATAGGCATCTCAACTTCTTTCTGATCAAGTTCTTTTAATTCTTCAACTGTATATGTATTGGATAAATATAGCTCCCACTGGTTTTCTATATCTAAGGCAACCATTATAGCCTTTTTATTTAAGTGGCGTTTTACACTAATACTTATATCCTGAGAAGCTTCTTGCAAGAAATTTGAGCACCAATCCACTAAGCCCTTATGTGAAATAACACCAATAACCGCGAGTTTTATTACTTTCTTGAGTGAGTCCGGTGTGTAACCGTACCTATCTAACATATGAACACCTACTTATAAACTTTTCCATAACAATATAACGTTCTAAGCAAAACTTCTACAATAAATAACTAATAAAAGCAAAAAACACTCATAAAATTGAGTGTTTAAATGTTAATTGTATGTGTAGTATCTCTATACCTATGTATATCGCAGAACTTACATCGATGTAATAAACATTAGTAAAAGCATAAATACTGCTAATAAACCGCTTAAGAAGATATTGACTAAAGATATGATTACATTGTATTTAATCTTTAATATCCCCACTACAAAACCACCTATAACTACAACCCACCAAAGTATGTCTAAGAATAATTCATTAAAATATCTTGTAGTATTGCTGAAAAATAAGACAAACAGCAATAGTTGGAACAAAAGTGTAAGAACACTTAATAAAGATGGTTTAAGCTGCTCGTTTCGACGGTAAAGAAAGCTCCCACCTACTATAAGGACTGCTGCAATAATAAGAAGAAAAATCATTACTAAACCAATAAGACCCATTTATTAATATTCTCCCCTTTTAAATTTAACTTTTAGTAAACTATCTCATTTAAAGGATCTGTCAAATCTTCTCTATTCTTATTCGTCGCTTCTATATTCTATAATATCGCCAGGCTGACACTCTAACGCCTTACATATTGCATCTAGTGTTGTAAGCCTAATTGCTTTTGCCTTTCCGTTTTTCAAAATAGAAAGATTAGCCATCGTTATTCCTACTTTCTCGGAGAGTTCAGTAACACTCATTTTTCTTTTCGCAAGCATTACATCAATGTTGATAATTATAGCCATTCCATTCACCTCAGACTGTGTATTCGTTCTCAGACTTAATATCAAGAGCTTCTTCTAAAAGTCTTTTGAGAACAGCGGCAAAAACCGAAATTACCAATGGAGCAAAGACAGGGATCATTCCAATTATTACAAGGCCCGGAGCATCATCTTTTTGTGCCACAAGAAAGACGAATGGTAAGATCACAGCATATAGTCCACTAATTGTAAGTGCACAGTACTTTATTTTATTAAGTGCTTCTACAGATATAGTAGAGAAGCCCTCGTTGTTATCAATTAACACAAGAATTCTAAAAGCTTGATAAAGTGTTATGCAATATGGAATTACTGAAAGATACATAATAACTACAGGCGGATATAGAATGCTAGCATATTCTGAATTTGCGGGATTACCTACTAAGTAGAATATACCATACACGGCTAAAGCAAGAATGGGAGCTCCCATAATAAAAAGAGCCATTTTTAAAAAGGTTGTTGAACTTCGTTTCACAAAAAGCACCTCACTTATTTAATTACAGATTGAATTTAACACATTATTTATCGTTTTACAATAAATAATTATCTTTTTTTATTATATTTTTATCTCAACGTGATATTCCTTTTATTTTCCGGAAAATAAAAAAGCACTTCTCTATGATGAGAAATGCTTTATCAAACTTAAAACTATTCAATATATTAGAACTGCTCCTGTTCATTATGGCAACAGTAAGCGATTAGTTCCTTGTTAGTTAATGTTCTAAAAAGTCATCGAAATCATTAATATCAATTAATACAAATACATCATTATCCTGATTAACTACTTTTGTTTTTACCTTTTCAGATTCGAACTCCTCAATATTTTTAGAGTCTACATCCATAATGTTATCCGTATTATCCACTAAAAGAGCACCATTTCTTTCGTTAATTTCAAAGAGGATTAATTTTTTCTCTTCGTTTAGTTCATTATCCGTATTTTCTAGGTACATCTTTAAATCAATAACAGGACAAATACGACTTCTAACATTTACTACCCCTCTAATAATAGGGTTAGTCTTTGGAATATCGGTAATTTTACGGTCATTTTTCTCAATCGTAATAATGTGATCAATTGATACTCCGTACTTCTTATCATTAATATAAAAAGTTAATATTTTCAATTTACATACTCCATTCTATTGTTGAAAAAAGTTAATATCTAAAACGAATGCTACGCTACCATCACCAAGAACTGTTGCTCCGGTAACACCTCTTAAATCTTTCGCATATCCTTGTAGCGGTTTTAATACAATTTCTTGTTGCCCTACGATCTCATTAACTAGTAGAGCATACTTTTGAAATGCATTCTGGATAATTAGAGCGTAATGCTTGTCATCGCCTGAATGTTCTTTAGCAAAGAGCTCACTATATTTATGAGTCGTTAGGATTTCATTTCTATAATAAAGAACTTCTTGGTCCATAATCTTTCTAATTTGCTCTGACTCAACAAAAATTGTTTCTAATACGTTAGATAAAGGAACAGCAAAAGTTTGTTCACCTTGACGTACCAATAAAGATTGAATAATAGATAGGGTTAAAGGCAGCACAATAATAAATGTCGTTCCTACACCTACTTCAGTTTCAACCTTAACTGAACCACCTAGTGATTCAATTTTTGTTTTTACTACGTCAAGACCTACTCCCCTGCCGCTAAGATTTGTAATTTGTTCAGCGGTACTCATACCAGAAGAGAAGATGTACTGAATAATTTGATCATCGGATAATAAATCAGCTTCCTTCTCAGTAATTACATTCTGCTTAATGATTTTATCCTTAATCTTTTGTACGTTAATTCCATTACCGTCATCCTTAATCTCTATAATAGCTTCGTTTCCTTTGTGATAAGCTCTTAATAGAATAGTGCCCTGCTCACTCTTGCCCCTTTCCTTACGTGTCTCTGGCATTTCTACGCCGTGATCTAGAGAGTTTCTTAGCAAGTGAACAAGTGGATCGCCTAATTCTTCAACTACAGTACGATCTAACTCCGTTTCTGCACCTTCAATGACAAAGTTAATGTTCTTTCCTAAATCTTTTGACGTGTTTCTAACCATACGAGGAAATCTGTTGAAGATTGTATCTAAAGGAATCATTCGCATTGATAAGAGACTTGTCTGCATTTCAGTAGAAGTTCTCACTAATCTTTCTAATGACTCAAACAATTCTTTGTCTCTTAGCTGCTCAGCAATATTTTGTAAACGTCCTTTTTCAACAATGAACTCCTCAAATAATCCCATTAATGAATCAATTTTTTCTAAATTAACACGAATAGATGCTGTTTGCTTTCTATGGCTATCGGCACTTTTAGTTTCTTCTGCTTTATTAGTTTCAGGAGTCGGAGTTGAAAATTTCTCATCAGTAACTTTTGTTACTTCTGGTTTTGCTTCTTCTTTTTCCTGTTCAGGTTCATCTGGCACATTTTCTGTTTTAATTTCAACCTGCGTTTCTTCCCATAGAGAAGCTTTTATAAACTCAACTTCTGATAGTTTAGAAATAAGGCCTTCAATATCTTCTTTGTTGGATGAGGTAGCAAATATAAGATCAATATGACCATCAAAATCTTCTTTCTCCCAATCCTCTTCATTTTGTTTAAGGCTTAAAACTTCGCCTAAATTATTTAGTTCTTTAAAGAACATATTAATGCGGATACCCTTTAATAAACAGTCATCACGTAATTGAAAAGAAACCGTAAAAACATTGCTCCCTTGCTCTTTTGCATCTAAGATAATGTCTTTTTCCATATCATTAACAACCAGTTCTGCTTCTTCATTAACAGACGTTTCTTTTGCCGCTGGTTTTTCGGCGTTAATTAAATCATTAATACCTGATCTTTCGCTTCCATACTCACGTATTTCGTTAAGTAAAAGTTCTAATCTTTCGATGCCTTTAAACATAAAATCAATTGTTTCTTGAGTAGGCTCAATTACCTCATTGCGAATATCATCCATCATATTTTCAATAGTATGAGTCAGTTTTTGAGTACTCTCAAAACCCATTGTGCCAGCCATACCTTTTAAAGTATGAGCCGAACGGAACATAACTGCTACTATATCTATGTTTTTTGGATTTTGTTCAAATTTAAGCATTTCATCGCTCATAACTTGTATATGTTCATCACTTTCTTCAAGGAACATATCAAGATATTCGTTTGTATCCATTACATCACCCCTTATAAGCAATAATTCTTATATACATTTTTCTTTTTCAAAGTAAATTCTTTTTAAAAAGTCAAAAAATCCGACAAAATTTTACCTCAAGTAAAGTAGCCTGATAAAACTTCTTATTAGCTTATCGTGATCTGTCTTTAAGATAGGTAAGATTTGAGGCGAGTACAATAAATAATTTATATTGATTATTTAGAACATATATTAATTAGAACATTAATGGTTTGTAAAGTATTAGTGCAATAAAAAAACCTCACTATAAATAATGAGGTTTCGTTTAATTTATTTAACTTATTGCTTATTAGTAAATTCCCCGCTTTTAATTATAGTTCTTACTTGTTGCATAATTTTTTCAGCGGTATTTTCATCATATTTAGTATACAAATCGCTTGTTCTTTCAACAAAGTTTCTAACTTCTGGTTTATAGAAATATTCCACTAAGTCTTTCACTATATATTCTTTTTCTTCCTTGGACAGATACATATTTACACTTCCTCGGCTACACTATTATCCTTTTCTTCTGCTTCTTCTAATTCTTCTTTTATTTTTTGTTCAATTATGAAGTCCATAGCTCGACGAACAATATCGTTAGCTGTTGACTCTTCAAATTGCATATATAAATTATCTGACCGCATAGTAAAAGATTTAATATTACCGTTTAAATAATCGTTTGCTATCTCTTCTGCTAATGTTCGTTTACCTTCTCTAGTGATTTGCATTGAAAATCCTCCTTAAATTGCAGTTAAACCTTAATTAAAATTCTGTATAAATTATACTTCGCATTTTATCATATTAAAAAATAAAGTAATTTTTGTATAATAAAAATAATGCTCACCAATAAATGTGAGTCTAACACTAGAATAACAAATTATCCATTGCTTCAGCAGCTACTTCTTGTATGCCTTTGATTATATGGGAGTAAATGTCTAGAGTAACTGAGATCTTAGAATGGCCTAGCCTCTCACTAACTATCTTGGGATGAATCCCTTCTTTTAATAGCAATGTTGCGTGGGTATGTCTAAGATCGTGAAATCTTATTTTGGGTAACCCGCTCTTTTCAAGCAACCTAAACCATACTCTATTTACGTTACTATCGCTATAGGGTGTTCCTTTAATAGAAGTAATAACTAAGTTTTGTTCTCTGTGTTCTTCATCGTAATTGTCTCTTTCTCCATCTTGCCTTTGTTTCCAAACTAAAAGTTCATCTATAACTTTATCCGAAATATTTATGCTTCTATAGGAAGAATTACTCTTTGCTTCTTCTATCTCACCTGTTCGGTTAAGAGTTTGTCTAACGCTAATCGTCTTACCCTTTATATCTATATCTCTCCACCGAAGACCTAGAATCTCTGCTTTTCTCATACCTGTTGTTAGCGCAATTAAAAACACTGGATATAATCGTTCAGTTTTAGCAAGTTCTAAAAAAACTTTACTTTCTAATTCATCCCAATAATTTACCCTAGGCTTACTAGCTCGCGGCGGAGAAACTATATCCAGTGGATTAGAGTGTATAATTTTCAGCTTCATTGCTTCTTTAAAAATTACTTTTAACATTTTATGTTGATCTCTAACTGTATTGGGGGAAAGAGTTTTTTTACTTTGAAAGATTTTATAGTAATAATAATCTTCAATATCAACGGGTTTAATTTCGCTTATATTCTTATCACCGAACCAAGGAATAATATGCACTTTTAAATTTGTGTTATATTTATACCTCGTACTTTTTCGAATCCTTAATTCGTTATTTCTTTGCCATCTTTCTACGACTTCAGAGAACTTAATTTGCTGAGTGAAAAATGTTCCGTCTGCAATTGCAACTTCTGTTTTCGCCATATGTAACATAGCTTTCCTTTGGCTTGAAAAACCTGAGAATGTTTTGCTTGTTCTCTTTCCTTGAGGTGATTTTCCTGTAGACACTCTGTAAGACCATTTGCCGTTTCTCTTGTAAATGTGACCCATATTAACTATTCCCTTCTGCGTAAATAAATATCTGGATGACTGATTTTAAATAGTCAATATAGATATAATTCTAAAGGATGTATTCTTTAGGGGCCACACTTGGTTACAATTGGTCTTGCGAACATTGTTATCCAGTTATTAAGCTGTTTGTTAGACTACGAAAAAATAAAAAAGGGTATTTGCAACCTTTAATTTAGTTACAAATACCTTATCCTTATTTAATCTTATAAATTCATAACGGCATTGCGTAAAATTTCACCTTTGTATTAACAGAATCATCTATACTAGCAACTTGGTTATTCAACCAAACTTGTGCTTTTTGAATATCTTGCGGGGTCGATGCAGCTTTAATACGCTTAAGAAATAATTCTTTGTCTCTTTGGAATTTTTCAGTCTCCAATTGGTCTCCACCGCTAAATGCAGTATGAACTTCGAACAGTGAACGCACTATTTTGTGTTTCTTTGTTTTTTTATTGTTTACTAGAGATAACTGGTATTTATTCTGTGCATTTTTACCTGCAATAATGAAAGATAAGCCAATTTCGCTATACCGCTGACTATTTGCTTTCTTATAAATAAAATCACCTATAACAGTGAGATTATTTGTTTTACTAATGAAATCCCTACTTTCGTTTATAATCTCTTCACAAGCTTCTTTTACACCAGTATAAGCAATATATAGAAACGGATTTATCATTTGAATTTTAACCGCATTTTCATCAACAATTCGTTCGTCTATTCTAGCCCTACCATCTGTTGCTATAACAATAAAGTTAGATCTAGCAACTGCTGAAACAAAACTCATACAATCACTCCTTAAAAATAACTAACATAACCAAGAGATTCATCATCCAATAATATGTATTCGTACCATAATATTCTGAACTAAATTTGAAAGATAGTAAAGCAAGAACACTTCTAATTTATTAAAAATAGCTCCGTTTTATCGGTTTATATATTAAAATATCTATACTAAGTAAATCAACAGATTTAGCCAATTATAGTGGCACCTAAGAAATGAGGACATAATGAAAAATAAGAAGTTTGTAAAAGTATTAGTTATTATTTTTATTTGCTTGCTGGTTCTTTTTTTAAGCAAAGGTTTTATCTCAAAACAACTATTCAACGCAATGTGTGGAGATGAAGTAGTAAAAAAAATCCCTCTAAGTGATGGTTATAAACTAAAGTTGCATCAAATTAATTGTGGTGCCACTACTGGGTTTTCTTATAATTTAACTATTAGCAAAGATAATCAAAAACCGAAGGAAATTATGCACTTTGAAATGTTAAATGATGATCCAGACATAGAAGCGGATTTAAGGAATAACAAATTAACCATTACATACAGTCAACTTACTGTCATCTTTAATAAAGAAAACAACTACTCTGATCTAAACATCCGCTTTAATAGGGAAGGAAGAGATGTTAAAACACCTGCTTCTTTTAAAGAGCAAAGAAAAAATTCAGATGTTGACTACGTATCTCTGTATTCTAATGAATTAGAAATTTATCAGAACGAAGAAATTCCTGCTGCTCAAGTAGAGTTCGCTGTAAACAAAAAAGGTGAATTAAAACCTAATTGGAATGAGCACTGGATAGTTATTGGTCATATTAATGACGAAGTTCCTATTTTTATTGATAGTAGCAAACAAGCCTCCCCTATTTATGTAGGCAGAAAAAATGATTCGAAATGGATAAAAGTACAGATCGCAAACAACTTTAGGCAATTACAATCTATAAATAAAAAAATTGATAAAATTTCTGATGATCGTTTTACACCAGAAGACTTGGAAGAGAATCCGGTAAAAGAAAGTGATATTAATGAGATTTTAAAAGTTGTTGAAGGAGATCAGAATAATATTAAGTTTTGGGATAATCTATTGCGTGGAGTAGAATTAAATAAGAAATCTATAACAAAAAATTAAAAAAGACTCTTAGAAGAGTCTTTTTTTGTTTATGATGTACATAAAACTAGTGATACATTTTCGAGATGCTCATTATAACAAAGCAATAAATGAGGTATAACGTCTAAACGGTACATTGTCATTTTAATATATCTTTTTTACATTTTTTTCAAAATAAACTTTTTTCAATCTATAATATATACAGAAACCCAATACTGAAAGGATGTTTAAAATGATTATTATTGATAACACTGAAAAACTAACTAAAATTTACACTTCTGAAGTTGGCCACGTTGCAGCAAACTATATGGAGGACGAGTTAAATAGACCTCTTACGGATGCGGAAATTAAAGATATCGTTGAACTTATATTAAATGATGATCCAAAAATCTCATTAGAGTTTTATATAGATATTGAGGAAGTATTATATTTAAGCGATAATGATGATTGGTCACGAGTCAATGATTGTATCTCAAATACAATACGCTGGTATCTAGAACATATGACTAATGATGATTTTATTAAAGTTTCATCCTATGATGATATCGAAAGATTAGGATATAAAGTACCTAAAGAATGGAGAGAACAAATGGATATTATCTTTGATATTAAACCTAATAACACGTTAAAGTATCAAACAAGGATTAATATCAAAACAAATAGTATTCATTTAGGGGACTTTAACAAACTAATTGCTCACATTGTTCGCATTAAATAAATATAAAAAAGAGAATTGTGTCATTAACACAATTCTCTTTTTGTAAAACTGAAAAAATAATGTTACAAAAAGTAAACGGCTCAAAATTTAGAGCTTTTTATTTTTCCAAAAATCTCTCTAACTCAATATTTTTTCTTTTTTCCGCATTATCCATCATTAATTGAATAACAGATTCTGGCTTATCTCTTGTTCTTATCCACTGAATGCTTTCTCTTTGATATTGTTCCTTCAGCTCTTCCGGTAAACGTATCTCAAAAATTTCTTCAAAACTTGTTAACCTTAACGCTGCCATTAAGGCAAGCATTTGAATCAAATTTATATTTGTGCCCTTGGCGTGAACCAGTTAGGATATGGTAGCTATTCTCATACCAGTCATAGCTGCTAATTGTTTTTGAGTTAACTTTCTTTCCTTTAATGCATCATCTAGTTTATATGCAATTTTTGCATTTTTTTAAATGCTCCGCAGTTCCAACCACTACAGCATTCATACCTTTATAAGTACCGTTAATAACTTCCTCTACTTTTTCAAATTTCACGTCCATTACTCCTTTATTACGGTTTTCTGTAAAGGAGCTTAAGCCCTGGATATTATACTACAATTCAAAATTGATGCAAGACCAAGTTAACATATGCAAAAACGGAAAAAAGCTCAGAGCTTGTATATACTCTAAGCCTTCTATATATCACATAATTTTAAAGCTCCAACCGCTTTTTACTTTTAGTGTTTTTAGGACTCAGATCTAGAAAAACTTCTAACAAAAAGAGCAAAAGGACTGCTATAAACTCTATAATTAATGGAATACTTACGCTATTTATTAATTCATCAGCGGTATATATAGCAAGCCAAGTAAATGTCCAATTAATGATTAACCTAATAATAAATTTTTTCTTTGAGCTTCGAATTTGTTCGGAAAATAATTTAATTGAAAATATCGATATGAAATCAACTATAAAGGCAATAATAAAGAACACTATAAAGAATAGCATAAGCGTGCTAAGAGAATTGTATTGAGTTCCAGTTATTTTCAATAAACTAATAAACCCAATGACAAAGGCTCCTAGTATTAACAAAACACCTGTTATGAAAAGTAATAACAAGCAAGCAACAACAGTTATCTTCGCAGGGATACTTAGTGCTTGATGAGAATCTCTTTGCTTCTTGGTTACCAACATAAACACGCACGTCCTTTTCCTTTATTTTAGGTACAGGATTATTAAATAATCTGCCTAATGAACAATCCGTATTTTATGTAAAACTACTCTTTTTCATCCTCATATATTTCTTGAAACTCATTACTATCTACAATCTTTATTATATTTCCTATATATTGTTCTGCTATGACCTTAGAAAAACTATCCCAATGTTCAGACATTGAACGTTCATCGCTATAACCTCTAATGGTATCGTGGAAGCTGTGGTATTTTAGTTCCCCCTTCTCCTTAACAAACGAAACCGTAAAGAAACAGAAGTGTCTAATTCCATCCTCTATAGTATCTATATAGCAATGCACCTCCATATCCAAAAGCTCGTCACCCTCTAAATCCATATCTACAATGTAGCAAGAATTTTGAGACAAAGGTACAACCTTTGAATTCCCACTTGGAACTTTGAAGTAAGAGGCTTTTTCTACGTTTTCTCTAATTAATTCCCTTAGATCCATTTGTTTTTCATAATGAACTTCAAGAATTTTATTTCCATTTAAAAAAGCTTCTTTACCTTTCTCTGATAATGTTTTAATTGCTGTGTCTTCGTCAGTGTGTATAATGGATAACTCCATTAAACGAGTTCGCGCATTTAATTTATCTACTTCACCAAAAATCTTAGTTTTCATAATAACCTCCCTGTAAATTCTTCCAATTACACCTTTCCTTTATAGAATACAGGCTAGGGAGATTCAACACAATGCTATTGAAGATGTTTTGATTATTAAAAAGAATTGCTGCCTAAAGATAGGTAGCAATTCTAGCCTCTCTACTTAATTTATTACTGTTCTTTCTTGTAATATATAGGGAAGTTCTTTTTGAAATCTTCTTCTCTATACCCTTCGCGTACATAACTGCACTTAATGCATTCGCCGTTAGTATTTCTTATTTTGTGATTATTGTTCTTACATACAATAGCTTTTTTAGTACGAAAATTTCTCATTTTATAAAAGATATATTCCACTTCTCTTTTTAAATTTTTTACTCTTTTCTTTGTTTTGGATTTAAGTTTTGTCATTGGGAATTCCTCCTAAGATGTTGTTGCAGTTTCTGCACTAATATATTAGTCTGTTTTTTCTCTTTTGGAGGAAATAGACAAAACCAGCATTTAGGTATGACCTAAATGCTGGTTTAAAGTTGTAATTAATCTTTATCAATTAAGTTAATTACGTGTTCATTATTTTGTTGAGCTTCCTTAATTTTTCGGATTATTTCTTCGTAATGCATTTTAGCCGCTGGGGGCATTTTCCCTTTCTCTAAATCTTTTGTTCCCTTTGTAACCACCTTTCTAATATTAGGTAGTGGATAATGCTTAAGGTTGTTAATTTTCGCATAAGTTGGAATGCTAAAAAAAATAATCTCATAGGTTGGATCGAATGTATCATCCTTTTTACCGATATAAAATTCGTTTGACTCTAAGTGAAAATTGTTTTTTTGAGCTCCGTGGGCATTTTCACTACCCGTTCGCGCTAACACCCAAATTACAGACTTTTTTCTGTCCAAGCCACAATCTCTAAATCTTACTACTGATTCTTTTTTAACTTTAATTAAATTCATTACTTTTTCTAATTCTGGATTTTGCCCGTTAAGAGATACATACACATCCATCTTTTATTCTCCTTATTGGTAGAAACAATTATTAACTACCCTTTTTCTAAATACTAATTTACTGTAATTTTCCTTACAACCGTTATTTTATTTCCAGATTTGTCAATTACGCTGTAAGTTAGTGAGTATGTTCCCTTTTTCTTTGTATTTACTGTCCCGCTAATTTGAATTATTTTAGTTAAATCGCCATCCACATTGTCTTTAGCGGTAACTCCCGTTTTAGGGTTAAAAGAGGAGTTAAGCTTAATAGTTTTATTAGCCGCTCCTAAGATGACAGGCTTAACATTATCAACAACCATTATTTTTCTTGTAATAGTGCTAGTGTTACCAGCTTTATCTTTCACAGTATAGGTAACTGAATAAGTCCCTTTCGCCTTCGTGTTAACTGTTCCGCTAATTTTTAACAACTTAGTGATATCACCATCTATGTTATCTTTTGCTATTACTCCTGCTTTAGCATCAAATTTTGAATTAAGCGGTATTGATTTATTGGTAGCTCCTGTGATAACGGGTTTAGTAATATCAGCTATAGTTATTTTTCTTACCACAGCAGCTGTATTTCCTGCTTTATCGGTTACTGTATACGTCAGGGTATATGTTCCTTTTACTTTTGTATTAACGCTTCCTGTTACTTTAATAACTTTCGTAAGATCACCGTCAATGTTGTCCTTGGCGGTTACTCCTAGTTTTGCATCAAACTTAGAATTAATAGCCACTGTTTTGTTAGTAGCGCCTGTAATAACAGGTAGTACATTATCTATTACAGTTATTTTTCTCGTTACAGAAGCGGTGTTTCCGGCTTTATCAGTTACTGTGTACGTCAAGGTATATGTCCCTTTTACTTTTGTGTTGACGCTTCCTGTTACCTTTATAACTTTAGTAAGGTCTCCATCAGTATTATCTCTTGCGGTAACACCTACTTTTGGATCAAAACTCGTATTCATAGTAACAACTTTATTAGATGCACCCGAAATAGTAGGTTTTACAGTATCAGGAGGATTTACAGTAATTCTTCTTGTGATTTTTGATTCATTGCCAGATTTATCGGACACGGAATATGTTAAAGAATATACACCTTTTACCTTTGTGTTTACACTTCCAGTGATTTTTATAAACTTAGTTAAGTCTCCATCTGCATTGTCTTTAGCTGTCACTCCAGACTTAGGATCAAAACTTGAGTTAAGAGGTATAACTTTATCATTTACACCTGAAATTGCAGGACCAACATTATCAAAAACATTTACCTTTAGTGAAACAGTTTCTGTGTTTCCTGCTTTATCTGATACTGAGTATATTAAAGTATACCAGCCAACCTTATGAATGTTTAAATCTCCGGATATCTTAATATTCTTTGTTACATCACCATCTAGATTATCCTTTGCAGTAACTCCTGCTTTTGGATCAAACGTAGAATTGACAGGTATAAAATCAGCTTGTATTCCGCTAATTATCGGTTTTTCTACATCTTTCACAATGATTTCTTTTGCTACACTAGTATTGCCAGCTCTGTCAGTAGATGTAATTAATAGTTTTGTCCCAGCCTTTTGACCTGGAATATTAATTCTATAATTCCCATCGGAAAAAGTGGTCGTTTTTGCTAAAATTTTTGTTCCTGATATTACTTTAATTTCTGATTCAGGCTCACTTGTTCCAGTAATTTTAGTCGTTTCACTAGATATATCGCTAACTGCTGGAGGGCTTGGTGCTGTTCTATCTATAACGAAGTATGGATTAACTGAATTTCCGTTGCTATCTTCTAATTTGAATTGGTATTCTCCCTCTTTAGAAATTATTGTCCCACTGCTATAAGGTTCCCCGTTTAATGTGGCCGTTCCCTCATTAAATGTAATGGTAATATCCTTATTGTAGTAATAATTTGAAGCATTCATATCAATTCCATTTATTTCTGGCGGAGTTTTATCAATAGAAAACTTGACGGTGGATGAATTGCCTAGCTCATCTGCGGCAACTAATGTATAATTACCGTCTTTTGTAATCTTGGTGCCTGGTTTATAAGATTCCCCGTTTAATATAACACTTTTTAATTGAAGGTCATCGTAAATATCGGGCAGCACATCAGTTACATAAACTTTACCGTTTTCAACTAAAGAAATGAGCGGGGGTTCTTTATCAATAATAAATTTTACCTTAGTTGTATTCTCAGCTTTATCGGTTACAAGTAATGTATACTCCCCATTCTTAGTAAAAGTTTCTCCACTTTCAAATAAACGATTTTCATAGTTACCTTGAAAGAAAAAATTTAGTTTACCACTACCTTCGTTATATTTTGCCGTGACATTCGTATTGTATTTGGCTTTATCAGAGACTCCAGAGATAATAGGTGCTGTACTATCAATTGTAAAATGGACAGTAGATTTATTGTTTGCTTTGTCAGTAACCACTACAGTATAGTCGCCCTCTTTAGTAATATCCGTATTGTTAGCAAGGGGTTCCCCATTTAATGTAGCTGTATCACCTTCGTCAAACCAAATAGTTACATTATTGTAAACGCCACCATTAGGATTTAAACCATAAATATCTGGAGCAATTACGTCAATAGTAAAGTTGACTGTTGTTATATTTCCGAATTTATCAGTAACCACTAATTTGTGCTGCCCTTGTGTAGCAACTGTTGTACCACTTTTAAATGGTTTACCATTAAGTGTAGCTGCGCCCTCATTAAATGTAGGAATTACATTGCTGTTATAGTACTTCCCATCTTCCACTCCCTTTACCTCTGGAGGCGATTTATCAATAATCTTGAAATCGGCATTGCTAAAGCTAATTGCATCAGGATCCTCAATTTGAGTCTCTTTGTTGTGTAAGTAGAGAGGGTTTTTGTTTTTATCAAAAATGGATAATTGATCTACAATCCATCTTCCACCAGCCAAGTCTTTATCAACAACTAAATATCCTTCAAACTTATTGCTTTCACTGTTATACACAAGCTTTATATCTTCTGATGTAACGTAACTATCCATATTTAAAAATCTAACAGTAGCATAGTCTACTCCGCTTTCTTTATCGCTTGCTTCTAGACTGATTTTTATTTTATCATCAGCAGATGCTTCTTTGTTATTTACACCAAGACTTTGAAATTCAGGAGCTTGAATATCGTTTCCACTTACAGTTATATTTCCGGCATTTAGATCTGTAACAACCGTTTCATATGGTGAGGGATAAATACGAGCTCCAGTATTCCACACTTTCACTGTATTTCCCCTTTTATCAGTTATTAAGATGTAGTAAACGGAAAAGTGACCGTTTAGGTTCATACTTCGACCATTTATAGGCAATAGGCCTTCAAAATCTTGAGATTCGGCATTGTAGTGGAGCTCTAAGTAACCGCCATCATCTGTATTCTCATATTGATAAGAAACAAAAATTGTATCTATTCCACTTTCATCACTTGCCTTAACACTAACTTTAACACTATCCCCACCAGTTACTTCCTTCTTATCTACTTTGATGTTTTCAAATTTTGGAGCTGTCGTATCAGCAGCTGCTAATACATTTACGTACGGTACACTAGTAAACAAAAGGCCTGATAAGGCTAAAGTAGTTGCCCATTTATTCTTCAAGCAAATTCCCCCTGCTTATTCCTTTAATATCTTTCTGAGAATATATTACCTTGTTTCCGTAAATTAGCATATAACTTTTTTTTGCTATTTCTTAAATAAATGGACCTATTATAAAACTCCCTAAAACAAATTTTTTTGTTCTAAAGTGGACATTTATGCATATAGATATAGGTTGGATATTTAATTGCTAATTCGTAAAAGAAATTTATTGTGAAAAATATAATAGAGAGTGGATTTATCTATTTTTAAAGTGTGAATTTGGAACACGGTAAAATTAGAACAATTTAAGCTGATTCAATAATTCCAAAACAAAAAACCTTACCAGCATATCACTGATAAGGTTTTTATTAAAGAAATAAAATAAGGGAAGATACTGTTTATTTAGAACAAAGTTTAAATAGTAAACATCTCTTCTTCCCTTCTCATAAAAAATTTTTTTATCGTATTTCTTTCCACATTTTAAATAGCCATTTTTCTGGATTTCTTTTAATTTTAGTTTTCCAAGTTTCCTTACCAGGTATTGGCGTTACAATAGCCGCTTGCACTCCTAGCCTTTTCGCACATAATACATCCGTGAAAACCTGATCTCCT
>Ga0209463_1000824_pt1 | contig 21110 bp, 19 predicted proteins | sample AgamicMgSfrz_FD_187169 | JGI IMG/M metagenome (GOLD analysis project Ga0209463, IMG submission 187169) | Agave microbial communities from Guanajuato, Mexico - Mg.Sf.rz (SPAdes) (version 2) | ecosystem: Host-associated > Plants > Phyllosphere > Phylloplane/Leaf | place: Guanajuato, Mexico... | reverse complement strand
GCGCGCGTGTCGATTTGAATTGTACCTTTAGACATTGTCTCAAGAAACGATCGGTTTTTAAACTGCTTCCCTATGAAGTATAAAATCACTCCTACTCCAAATAAAATTAAAATCAACCATGTATTGCTATTTCCTGATTTATCATAGACGGAAGCAAATACGGCTAGTAAAATCATCGTGACTAAGTCCGCAATAACCGCAATCAATAAAATGGTTTGTCCAATCGGCTTTTTCATAATCTGTGCATCTTTTAATGTCGGCACTACTACTCCTAGTGAAATGGTAGAAATAATAAGCGTCATCAAAAAGGCATTATCAATAAAACCTGTCCATACAAAAACATAGGACAAAAATAGTGAAACGGCAAAGATAGCTGCAAACACTAGTATAGAAATGGAAAAAGCATTTGGCACCTTCGCTCCTGAAGCCTTTTTGTCTTTTGAATTTCCTCCAGCAAAAGCAGAAAAATCAATTTCTAAACCACTTAAAAACATCAAAAAGATAAAGCCTAGAGTGGAAAGTGTTTCAAGCCACATATCCTGCTCCACAAGGTCAAAACCACTTTTCCCTATAATTAATCCCATAATAATTTCAGCTACGACTACAGGTATAATGTTGAGTTTAAACCGATGCAACAGTATAGGCGTTAAAAAGGCCAAACTAATGACGATAACAAGTGATGTAAAGGACGCGTGCTGTTCCATTAGATCCCCCTCCTTTTACCTTCGCTATTTATAAAACGAAGACGTTAGTATTCAAAATTAAAGGTTAATCATAAAAGCTTGAAGGTTCTCTGTCAACTATATGAACTGATAATGAAAATCCGACATGATTACTCATGTCGAATTCTAAAGTCCTTTCATTATTTTAAATAACTCATAAATGTTGTCGCTAGACCGAAGTAAATTAAAATACTGATAAGGTCATTGATCGTTGTAATAAATGGTCCTGATGCGACTGCAGGGTCAATTTTGAACCTGTGCATGAGAAGCGGGATAAACGCTCCTGCTAATGTAGCCACAATCAATGTTGAAAATACAGAGACGCCTACCAAAGCGCCTAAAATAAGATCTCCTTGCCAAATATAAACAATTAATACAACTAAAAGTCCGCATGATGCGCCCGTAATCATTCCGGTAGCTGCTTCTCGGATTAACAGCTTAAATTTGCTTTCTTCTTCGATTTCTCCCGTCGCTAGTCCGCGAACCGCAACGGCTAGTGCCTGTGTTCCTGTATTACCAGCCATACCGCCAATCAAAGGTATAAATACAGCTAAAATAGCTACTTGATTCAACGTATCTTCAAAACGTCCAATTAAACTCGCTGTCATCATTCCTAAAAACAGCAAAATGATAAGCCAAGGCAGCCTCTTTTTGGCCGCTACTAAAGGATTGTGGTCAATCGTATCATCTACATCACTAATACCGGCTAATTTAGAATAGTCATCCGATGCCTCTTCATCAAGAACATCCATCACATCATCAACCGTAATAATCCCGAGAAGATGCTGCTGAAAATCAACAACTGGAAGCGCAAGAAAGTTGTAATCGCGCATAATACGCGCAACTTCTTCTTGGTCTTCTGCTACTGATACGGATACGACTCGTTCATTCATAACTTCGCTTATCATCGTATCTTCATCTGCTATAATTAAATCACGAAGAGAAATAACACCTGCTAGATGCTTTTGTTCATCAATAACAAATACATAATAAATTGTTTCCGCTTCTGGAGCTTCCCTGCGTAGAATGTGCATGGCTGAATGTACGGTTTGATTTTCACGAATGGCCACAAATTCAGTCGTCATAATACTTCCAGCGGTATATTCCTCGTAATGAAGCAGCTCTTTAATTTCATCGGCTGCTTCTTCATCCATAATCGTTAAATAGCTCGCCACTTGTTCTTTATCCAATTCATTTAATACGTCAACGGCATCATCCGCCGACATTTCCGACAGCATGTCTGCTGCAAAATTGGGATGCATCTCTGAGAGAATTTCTTGATAATCTTCTTCTCGTATCTCTACATTTTCAAAGATATCCGCCATTTCTTCCGGAGATAACATCTCGTACAGCGCAAATCTAGAAGGCTCATCTAATTCTTCAAAAAATTGAGCTTGGTCATACGTATGCATATGTAAAAATTCTTCACGAAATGCATCGATTTCATTTTTTTCTAAAAGTGATAATAAATGTTCGGCGAACCATGCCTTTTCTTCTTTTTCAATTGAATCTGTCATGTCTTCAACCTCCCTGTCGCACAAAACTCATTTAACTTTATGATGAATTTTGTTTTTTTTCAACTCACAGCTCTTTACTCTTTTCCCAATAATATATAAGTTCTACACATAGTTTGCTCCATATAAGGGTAATTTTATATCGTCAAAGGAAAAACCTTTTAAGGATGTGGATAAAAGATGAAAGTAGATATAATAGGCGATATCCATGGGTGCTATGATGAATTAAAAGCGTTAACAGAAAAACTTGGGTATGAGTGGCAAGACGGGATTCCTGTCCACTGTGACGGACGGCGCCTTGGATTTGTAGGTGATTTAACAGACCGAGGACCTCATTCACTAAAAGTGATTGAGCTCGTATGGTCACTTGTAATAAAGCATCAGCAAGCTTACTACTGTCCAGGCAATCACTGCAATAAGCTATATCGCTTCTTTTGCGGTAACAAAGTGCAAATTACTCATGGGTTAGAAACGACCGTTGCTGAGTACGAAGCTTTACCTTCAAGAGAACAGAAATTCATTAAGAAAAAGTTCATTGAGCTTTATGAACAATCACCTCTATATGTACAGCTTGATCAAAACCAATTAATTATTGCTCACGCCGGTCTTAAAGCTGAATACATCGGCAGAACGGATAAAAAAGTAAAAACCTTTGTGCTATACGGAGACATTACGGGTGAAAAACATCTAAACGGCATGCCTGTCCGACGGGATTGGGCCAAACATTATAACGGAAAACCTTTTATCGTGTATGGGCATACACCCGTAGTAAAAGCCAGAGAAATTCATAATACCATTAATATTGATACAGGCGCAGTTTTTGGAGGGGCTTTAACGGCGTTTCAGTATCCTGAAAGGAATATTATATCGGTGCCTTCATCTATGCCTTATGTAGAGGAAAAATTTAATCACTTCGTGTAAAAAGAAAGTCGCTTTTCATTAAAAAAAGCGACTTTCTTTTACGATTTGAAGTTTCTGCATATCTGGCGGCAAAGGTGCTGTAAAAGACAAAGTTTTTTGTAAAAAAGGATGAAAAAAAGTGAGCTCATAGCTGTGAAGAGCTTGACGAGAAATAAGATGATTCGTTCCTCCATATAAGGTATCTCCAAGCAGTGGATATCCTTTATAAGCCATATGAACACGAATTTGGTGAGTTCTCCCCGTCTCAAGCGAAAGAGCAACTTCTGTAAAAGAAGAATACTGACGAAGCGCCGTATAGTGTGTAATAGCAAACTGCCCATCTTCTCTTACTTCCCGTTCGATGATACTTGACTCTTTTCGGCCAATCGGTGCCTCTATCGTTTCTTTGCCAACAAGCTTCCCATGAACAAAAGCTCGGTACACGCGTTTAATTTCATGTTCTTTTTGTGCTTTAGAGAATAAGTAATGAACGTGCCTATGCTTAGCGACAATAAGCAGCCCAGATGTGTCTCGGTCCAACCTATTTACAAGATGAACAGTCGAGTTAATGTTATTTTTCTCATAATAATAGAGCACAGCATTACTTAGTGACCACGTTAGATGTTCTCGAGAAGGTATACTTGGCATGTTTGGCTGCTTATTCAAAACTAATATATACTCATCTTCGTATACAATATCCAAAGGTATAGCTTTAGGAAGAAGACTTTCACTTGCTTTTTCTGGTGGAAACGCCACCTTGATTTCGTCACCTTTTTGCAGAATATATCGAACCGTTGCATGCTTTCCATTTACTTCAATTGCTCCTCCTCTGAACTTAATGTCCGTCAGAGAAGCTTTGGAAATATCATGTTCTTTTAAAAATTCACGAACCGCTACACCCTCGAAAGAATGATCTACGGTCCAACTCAACGTAAAAACTTGTTTCATTCTCTTCCCTGCCTTTAATCATCACATACAAAAGAGTCTCTGACACGCTGCCAGAAAGGAAACGCACGAAAGCGAGCAAATCGAATTTTTTCGCTTGCTACCCGAAATTGAATCGACTTTACATCTTTATGTAAAAGAGTTAAATGATCAATGGTAATTTGAAAGTCTGCGTCGTTGACAGGCTTTAACAGCGCTGTATGATGTCCAGGAAGAACCAATGGAGAACCTATCGTACGGAACACTCGATTGTTAATAGAAGCCATTTCAGCAATTTGAATAGCTTGAAGCGAAGGATGTAAAATCGCGCCTCCAAGGGATTTATTGTAAGCTGTACTTCCCGAGGGAGTGGATACGCAAAGGCCGTCTCCTCGGAATGTCTCAAATCGCTGCCCTTTAATTTCCACATCCATTACTAAAGAACCTTCTACACTTTTTACCGTACATTCATTCAGAGCTAAGTATCGAGCTTCGCGTCCACCGTTGGTGTAGCGAATAATCACTTCGAGCAGTGGATACTCTACAGTCTGATAGGGTGTCTTTGCAATAGCAATCACCAGCTTCTCAATCTCATCAGGTGTCCAATCTGCGTAAAAGCCTAAATGGCCGGTATGAACCCCAATAAAAGCCGTCTTGTCAAGTCGGTTTCGATAGCGGTGAAACGCGTAGAGAAGCGTTCCATCCCCTCCTACTGACACTACAATATCAGGCTGGTTTTCATCATATTCTAAATGAAAATCTAATAAATACGTTTTCATTTTTTGCATAAGCGTATTTGATATTTGGTTGCCTTTTGATGTAATAGCAAATTTTATTTTCTCCACCTAATTCTCTCCCCCTATCCATCCAATGTACAAAGCTGTTGCTGAGTCATACCTAAGATTCTTCCGCCGATTCTTTTTTTCGTGAGAAAATAGCCTGAGCTTCTTGAATCTCACCTCGTATTTGAGACATTTCTTCATCGAGCTGAGTAGCTGCTTCAGAAGCACGCTGAAGTCGCTTTTTGATATTCTCAGGAAATTTCCCGCTGTACTTATAATTTAAAGAATGCTCAATTGTAGCCCAAAAATTCATAGCCAGTGTACGAATTTGAATTTCCACTAAAATTTTCTTTTCACCTTTAATTGTTTGAACAGGATAACATACGACCACATGATATGAACGATAGCCGCTTTCTTTTTTATGAAGAATATAATCTCTTTCTTCAATCAATTCAAAGTCTGTTCGCTGACGAAGGAGCTCTACGACCGCTTTAATATCGTCCGTAAATTGACACATCATACGGAGTCCCGCAATGTCCTGCATCTCTTCCTCTAAGCGATCGAGAGAAATTCCTTTTCGAGTCGCTTTATCCAAAATACTGGCGATAGGCTTTACTCGTCCCGTAACGAATTCAATAGGTGAATGCGTAGATTTCATATCATATTGTGAACGAATTCCTTTTAATTTCACCTTAAGTTCTTCAACGGCTTGTTTATACGGTGCTAAAAATAAATCCCAATGCCTGATCATTAATAACACCCCCCTTTTTTCTCTCTATTACTTATTTTCTTTATCTAAAAAAACTTCCTCTACCCTTGCTACCATCTCGTCTCCATAATTCACATTTCCTTCGATGTTACTGATGAGATAAGATAGCTCTTCTTTAACGGCTGATAGCTCAATTACTTTCTTATTAATTTCTAAAAATACTTTCATATCTTTATGTAAGACGTGCTTTAAATTTGCCCAAATATTATCACTAAGGCCAACATACATAAATTGATCATTAATATCTACAACATATACAAATGACATGTTATCTGAGTCAACAAGCATTTGTTTTGTATCTTCCAATTGTTCAATTTCCGTCTCAATAGGGTCTGCTTTTAAATGTAATTCATTTGATTTCATCACACAGGTAGTGATGTCAATTCGATTGTGCATAAATAAACTCCTTCCAACTATACAATTCGTTACTATTTTAACACATTCCAGGAACGTTTAATAAAGGTAAAACCTAAACAATCCGTATTTCTTCATTTTCCAAGTTCCCCATATGGATATTCCTGTTAGGAAATGTAGTTTTACTGTCTCAAAAAGTGTGATAAATTAAGATGGAAAGTGCCTTACCAAAAGACCTAAATTAAAAGGATGATTTCATTGAAACAAGAAATTGAAATTGAATTTAAAAATATAGTAACGAAAGAAGAGTTTGATCGTCTCCGCTCACACTTTCAACTAACTGAAGATCAGTTTGTCTCTCAAGAAAACCACTATTTTGATACACCTGCTTTCTCATTAAAAGACTGCGGGGCTGCCCTGCGAATTCGAAGCAAAAAAGATAAGTCCGTTCTCACGCTCAAACAGCCTCATCAAGAGGGTCTTTTAGAAACACATGAAGCATTAACAAATGAACAAGCTAAAGAATTGCGAGATGGCAGCGCCAAGATTCCGTCAACAATTCAACAGCTTATTACTGATTTACAAGTCGATAGCCATGCGCTAACTTATTTTGGCACTTTGTGTACAAGTCGAGCAGAAATTCCATATAAAAACGGGTTACTTGTACTCGATCATAGCTTTTATCTAGGTGCTGAAGATTATGAACTTGAATACGAAGTAACCGATGCCAATGAAGGAGCAAAATATTTTGAACAATTGCTTACGGAGCTTGATATTAAAAAGAAACCAACGGAAAACAAAATTCGACGGTTTTACAAGCGAAAGTATACGTTAATGGATGGAGAATAAATTCATGAGCATGAATATTAACAATTACATGTCTTCCGTTCAATTTCCTGGAACTCAGCCATTTTCAGTTAACAACCAGATGCCAACAGCTAACGTGATGCTTGGTACAACTTTACTCTCTGTATTTGCTCAGCTTTTTCAAGACTACGTCAATCAAGAGCCTCAAATGAGTACCAATCTTTACTTGAAGGCAGCGCAGATGTTTCCATCTACGGCGGTTCAAATGCAGTCCAAGCCATCTGTTTCTTCCTCAGGTAAGGCAGCGGCTTCAAATTCTGCCTTACCTGCACAAAAAAATGAAACGGCAAAGGCCAGTTCTCAGGATGTACAAACGATAATTACAGAAGCAGCTGCACGCTACCAGCTGGATCCTAAACTTATTCGTTCTGTTATTAAACAAGAATCAAACTTTAATCCATCTGCCAAAAGTTCTGTAGGAGCGGCTGGGCTTATGCAGCTAATGCCAGCAACCGCTAAAGCTCTTGGTGTAGAAGATCCGTACGACTCCAAGCAAAATGTATTTGGAGGAGCCAAATATCTTCGACAAATGTTAGATAAATACAACGGAAACGTGAAATTAGCATTGGCGGCCTATAATGCTGGACCAGGTAATGTTGATAAATACGGCGGAGTCCCCCCTTTTCAAGAAACGCAAAAATATGTAAATAAAATTATGTCTTCTTATCTTGTGTAAATGAGCCAAATCATTCACCACTCGAACATAGAATGGCTGTAGTTTGTCGAGGTTACACTATATAAATAGAAGGAAACGTTTGTGAAAGTATTCCTTTGTTTCTCATAATTAGTGATTCGCCACAGCATCATAGACTTTTCTTATGTAAAATTCCACTTTATCTCTTTTCCAGTAGAAGAAGTAAGCGGATAGTTTGAGTTAACGAAATGACACTGCTAAAATTAAGGAAAGTAAAAAACACCAAAGAGTTAAGACGTATATTTCTTATAACAAAGGAGTTATCAACATGAGAGAAAAAATCCACTCCCCTTACGAATTATTAGGCGGTGAACATACGATTTCAAAACTTGTTGATGCTTTTTATACACGCGTTGGAAAACATCCTGAGCTCGCGCCAATTTTTCCTGATGATTTAACAGAAACAGCACGAAAGCAAAAGCAATTTCTGACACAATATTTAGGAGGGCCTTCGTTATACACTGAAGAGCATGGTCACCCTATGCTGAGAGCTAGGCATCTTCCTTTTGAAATTACACCGTCAAGAGCCAAAGCCTGGCTGACGTGTATGCATGAAGCAATGGACGAAATTAATTTAGAAGGCCCTGAGAGAGATGAACTTTATCATCGTCTTATTTTAACTGCCCAACACATGATTAATTCACCGGAACAGACAGATGAGAAAGGATTTTCACATTGAGTAATCTAAATAGCCAATACCCATCCTTGCATCAGCTTTGTCAAGGTTCAAATAAAAAACCGCTTGAAATCTATGTATTTGTTGACCCTCTTTGCCCGGAATGCTGGGCACTCGAGCCTATTCTAAAGAAGTTACAAATAGAATATGGTCAGCTGTTATCCCTCAAGCATGTGCTTGGCGGAAACTTACAGCAATTAAATATTGGAGCACAGCAGAAATTTGAACATATTGCAAAATCGTGGGAGAAAACTGGAAGCCGCTCCGGTATGTCATGTGACGGCAATCTGTGGCTTGAAAACCCAATCGATACTCCTTACGCTGCATCAATTGCGATTAAAGCGGCCGGTCTGCAAGGAAAGAAACAGGGCATTCGCTTTTTGAGAAGACTTCAAGAAGTAGTATTTTTAGAAAAACAAAATGTTACAGAAGAATCTGTCTTAATACAATGTGCAAAACATGTGGGGCTAGATGTTAATGAATTTGTAAAAGATTTGCATTCAGATTACGCTGCGAAGGCCTTTCAATGTGATTTAAAAATCACGTCGGAAATGGATGTCGATGAGATTCCAACTCTTGTGTTCTTCAACGAAAAAGTTGAAGAAGAAGGCATTAAGATATCAGGATACTATTCGTACGAAACATATGTACACATCATTAAAGAGATGTTAGAAATTGACCCAGATCCAGCTTGTCTTCCGCCTCTTCGTTCATTTTTAAGCTATTTTCAATTTGTTGCTTCAAAAGAAGTTGCAGTTGTGTATGGTTTATCATTAGAAGAGGCTGAAAAGGAATTGAAAAAACTTCAGCTTCAGCAAGTGGTTGAGAGAGTTCCTGTCAAATACGGCACCTTTTGGAGAAGTACTGAAAAGAGCTGCTAATCATTAAATGTTGATGCTTATCCTAAGCATCAACTAAACAAAAAAGACTTGGCTTTCGCCAAGTCTTTTCGTTTGTCTTAAGACAACAAGGGGATGGGAGAAATTTTTCACGGTCAAACAAAGGGGTATATGTTTGTTTTGTGATAAACTTCACGATTAATACTATAGCAAATTATGTCGACTTTTGGCAACCCCTTTTTTCAATTTTATTCACTTTTTTATAAAAAAACTTCATAAACAGCCAGATTCACTCATATAGTACAACCAATTATGCTTTTAATAGAGGTGTTAACTATGAAAATTGCTGGAATTACTCTAGGGGTTGTTATTCTTTTGGTTTCTTTTTTATTCTATATTTTATCTCTTATGCAACTTGTCCCTCTCATTATCGCAGGCCCTCTCTTATTTTTAGCTATCCTTATTATTTTTACATTACTTAACAATCACAACAAGTTTCGAGGATTTAAAAAATGAAGCAGGATACAGCTCCTGCTTCATTTTAATTTTATTGATTTAATAAACGTTCCATTTCCGTTAATTTCTCTTCAAATACAGCTAGCGCTTCTTCAATAGGCTGAGATGTTGTCATGTCTACTCCTGCTTTTTTCAACACTTCAATTGGATAATCAGAGCTTCCTGACTTTAAGAAACCTACATAGCGCTCAACAGCTGCATTTCCTTCTTCAAGGATTTGCTTGCTTAATGCCGCTGCTGCACTGAACCCTGTAGCATATTGATAAACGTAGTAATTGTAGTAGAAATGCGGAATACGAGCCCATTCTAATCCAATCTCTTCATCAATCACTAAGTTGTCTCCAAAATACTTTTTATTTAAGTCATAATATAATTTTGTTAATAATTCAGGTGTAAGCGGCTCTCCGTTTTGAGCACGCACGTGCACATCGTGCTCAAATTCAGCAAACATCGTTTGACGGAATACCGTACCGCGGAATCCTTCTAGATAATGGTTAAGCAAGTACAAGCGCTGCTTTTCATCATCAATCGTTTTTAGTAAATAATCGTTTAGAAGCGCTTCATTACACGTTGAAGCTACTTCTGCCACAAAGATTGAATAATCTCCGTAAGGATATGGCTGCGTTTTTCTTGTGTAATAACTGTGTACAGAATGGCCAAATTCATGGGCTAGTGTAAACAAGTTATTTACATTATCCTGCCAGTTCATTAAGATATAAGGATTGGTGCCATACGTTCCTGAAGAATAAGCACCGCTTCGCTTGCCTTTGTTCTCATGAACGTCTACCCAACGGTTTTCAAATCCTTCTTTTAACACGTTAAGGTAGTCTTCACCTAGTGGTTTCAGGCCTTTTAAAATATAATCTTTTGCTTCTTCATAGGTTACTTCCATTTTTACGTCTTTTACTAAAGGCGTATAGAGATCATACATATGAAGCTCTTCAATTCCCAATACTTTCTTACGTAAATCAATATATCGATGCAATAAATGCAAATTATCGTTCACTGTTTTAACTAAGTTATCGTATACTTCTTCTGGAATGTTATTTGTGCTAAGAGCTGAGTGACGAGCTGAATTATAGTGACGAACGCGGGCGCTAAAATTATCTTTCTTCACCGTGCCGCTTAACGTACTTGCAAACGTATTTTTAAATTTACCGTACGTTTCGTACACCGCTTTAAACGCTTCTTCTCGTACGCGGCGATCGCTGCTTTCTAGGAAACGAATATAGCGCCCGTGCGTAATTTCTACTTCTTCTCCATTTTCATCTTTAATGGAAGGGAATTCTAAATCTGCGTTGTTTAACATTCCAAACGTGTTGCTTGAAGATCCTAGCACTTCAGAAGCCTGAGCAAGAAGCGCTTCTTCGCTTTCTGATAAAATGTGCGGACGCTCGCGAGTAATTTCATCTAATGCATGAGCATATAACTTTAGCTCTTTATGTTCCGCCATGTATTGTTTAATTTTTGATTCTTCAATAGACAAAATTTCTGGTGTTACATACGATAGTGCACTTGCAATTTGGGTATAAAGTGTTTTGATTCGATCATTTAACCCTTGATAAAAAGAGTTAGTGGTATCTTGATCGTAGCGCATATGAGCATATGTATAAAGTTTACTAACGCGCATTGTGAGCTCGTCTTGCTCTTGAAGAGCGTCGTATAAAGTTTGAGCGGACTCTCCAAGTTTCCCTTTGAATTTTTCCATTTGCGGAATAAGAGCTTTTACTTCTTCAAATTCTTTTTCCCATGCGTCATCTGAAGCAAAAATATCCTCTAGTTTCCACGTATCTTCTACTTTTATCTCGCTTCTACTTGGTAACTTTTTTACTTTTGATTGTTCACTCATGGTCATCCCTCCATCTTTTTCTACCTGTCTATAACTGTTCGCTTTTTCTAAGGCGAATCCTTTTTATTTCTTTCGTTATTGTATGTTGTTTTAAAAGAATTAATCAAAAGTCAGTACGCTTTTGAAAAAGGATTCTTTCTTAAGCGTACTGATTTTCAGTGATTATGTCACTTCTTTTGCTTGATTTAACCACCTTTTCATCATTTGTCCATCTTCTAAAAAAGCATCAGATGTTTGCTTTGGAATCGTGTAGGGCCTTCTGATTTTGTATACCCCAGAAGTTATATACGTTAGCATCCCTAGCCGGCATAATACCTCTATATACTCAAACAGGGGCTGTTCCACAGCGACAGGGGCCATTGGCAAAGACCGAAATACAATATGCCGCTTATGAATTCTGTAGAGCCATAGCCGGCCTAACTCTTTTTCTGTAACTAAATCCCCTACTTGCTTCTGCTGCATTAAATCGAGAAGCAGCCACGTCTGCCATATAATAGCAGACGTTTCAACCATGTATAAAGAAGGCAGCGGCATGCCTGCTTCTGCTGGAATATGGGAGGGAGGAATATTATTTTCATAAAGAGCGTGTAAAAAAGGCTGAAGCTTCTGATTAGGATAGAGGATATAATGCGTTCTCCATGCCTTCTTTTTCTTTATCCATGAAGAGAAAAATTGAGGTTGTGTATGTGTAGAAAAAAGATCATGAAAGGTATGCTCGTGAGGAGAGAGCACGACAAGCTGTGCATAACAAATCTGAGACGAAAAAGGAATAAGATGTTCAAGTTTCAACAGTTGATTAGTAGAAGGTGAAAAATAAAGAAGTGTGGGCGTATAATCGGAAAGAGTAAGAAACTGCCACTCTTGAAAAGAAAGTTGATACATATAAGTGGATAAGCGCTTCATTCTTTTTGCCCCCATAATCCAAAGGGGCATATAATTTCCTTTCTCATAATGAATAGAACGTTTGGTTAGCGCTGAGGAAGATAAGGAAGCACATTGAAATTCGATTGCATATTTTTGCGAGGGCGTATCTACAAGAAGATCTGGACGCTGCATAATGTCAGGAAGATAACTTTCTAACTCGACTTCAAGATGAGAACTAAACCAGTGAAACAGCTTTCGTTTTCCGTCGAGATGATAATCTGTTTCACCTTCATGCTGAGCGACGCACGTTTTTTTCAGGTGCGCAAAATGAGGGATTTTTTTTGTACCTACCTTTAACTGTACAGGGGATTGACAAGAGGGACAGTAGAACTGCTTTTCTTTTTTCCACAGCTTAAGCTGTTCAAGCGAAAAGCGCTGAGCTAGTGAAATGAGGCCTTCTTCTGTTTGGGCAACTAACAATCGTACATTTCTCCTTCCTATAATAGCGAGCTATATTCTTGTATTCGACACCTTTCTACTAAACCCTTTTCTTTCAGAAAAAAACCACATTGCACCGTACGCAATGTGGTTTACAGCGATTATAATAGCGGTGAAAGCAAACGGGCTGTTGATTCAAATAGCCGCTGTATAAATGGCCGCTTTTCAAAGTCTTTAAAGTGAAGCTCACTCGTTTCTTCTAAATCTTGCATATATTCATATACGAGCTTTTGAGTACTAGCTGTGCGATATAAAAAAGCATTTACTTCAAAATTCAAATGAAAGCTTCTCATGTCCATGTTAGCTGTTCCAATAGAGGCAATTTCTCTATCAACAATCACAATCTTGCTGTGCATAAATCCTTTTTTATACTCGTAAATTTTCACACCTGCTTCTAGCAGCTCCGGAAAATAAGAGCGTGATGCATGAAAAACAATTTTTTTATCGGGCTTCTGAGGTACAAGAAGCCTTACATCTATACCGCTTAGAGCAGCTACTTTGAGGGAAGTAAAAATATCTTCATCAGGTATGAAGTAGGGAGAAGCAATCCAAATGGACTCTTTCGCAGACGTAATCATCGAAAAAAATAAGTGTTTGATAATTTCCCACTCACGGTCTGGTCCGCCGGCAATCATTTGAACACCGCCGCACTTTTCCATATCAATGTCAATTAAATCCGGCGATAGATACGTTTGAGTAAGCATCGTCTGACCTGTCATATAATACCAGTCTTGCAAGAAAATAAGCTGCAATGAACGGACTGCCTCACCCTTCACCATCAAATGGGTATCTCTCCAAAAGCCAAAATGCCGACTTTTCCCGAGATATTCATCACCAATGTTCAAACCTCCTACAAACCCAATTGTTCCATCAATGACTACAATTTTACGATGATTACGGAAATTGATTTTATTATTGAGAAATGGAAGTCTGACCGGCAAGAATGGAATCATTTCTACGCCCGCGTTTCTTAACTCGTGAATATAATGCGGTGAAAGCTGAAAACTGCCCACGGCATCATACAAGAAGCGTACATAAACTCCTTCTTGTACCTTCTGAATTAAAATATCTTTAATTTGTTCTCCTAAGTGATCATGTCGTACGATGTAATACTCTAAGTGGATATGATGCCTTGCATGCTTTAAAGATTCCATGATTTCGTGAAACGTCTCTTTTCCATTCGTCAATGCGCGCGTATCTGATGAAAAAGAAATTGGACTCTTGCCAAGCCTGACGGCTAGCTTCAGCATTTGCTTTCTACTGGTACCCAACTGTTCAAAGTGATTTTCTAATATACCGGAATCTCTTTCCATCTTTAAAAGCACCTGTTCATCCAGCTTTGCTTTTTTAGCAAATAAACGCCGTTTTCGCGTATTGCGTCCAAATAACAAATAAAAAAAGAACCCTATTACCGGGAAACCGCCTAATACTACGAGCCACGTTAGCGTTTGAGTTGGATGACGGTTTTCTAATGAAATAACAAGACCGATGAAAACAACACTAATCGTAATTAAGATACTTAGCACGCCAATAAATTTACCGTCCCAATACCCTTTTGTAAAATAAAGCAAAGCAATAATACCAATAACAAAAATTAAAAGCTGTAATCTATTTTTCAACTTGTTTTCACCTATCCTAAAACCAATCTTTCATCATTAATAACAGGTCTCTATACCGTTATTATCCTCAAACTTGTTATTTTAACACTACACTTTCCCGTGTAGGAACCAGCCGCCTGCTTTTTCCACCTAAATTGTTCGATATGAGCGGAGAGCTTTTCCCAAAATGAAGACAAAACAAAGACCGATTTCATATACATGAAATCGGCTGCTATTATCGTAAAGGAAAATACTGCTTTACTTGTTCAAGTGCATTTTCACTGATTAATTCTTTTCCATATTCCATTAAACGATGAACTGTTACATTTGATTCATTTGCATATTCTAAAATGATACTTAAAATGTTATCAATTTCAGCTACAAAGTCTTCATCATCTGTAAACTCAACGTATAAATAATATTTCCCTTCAAACACGTACATGCTGTTGATGATATCATCTAACTCTAAATGGTGACTTAAGGAAATTAAATGTTCTAAGTCTTGAAAGCGTGCGACGAACTGTAGCCCTTCGTCTTCTATAATTTCTTCTTCAAAATCAGCTTTTTTATTTTGATTCGCTTGATGATCAAGCAACGCTTCAATTTTTCCATCTACAGGGATATCGATTTTATCATTTTCACCAACAGGTACTTCGAACTTTTGACCGTCTTTTGAAACTTGTGCTCTTGTTACAATAACCTCTAGCCCCTTCTCAAGCGCATGTACTTGAATCCAAAGAGGACCTTCTGCTACAAACTCTTCTTCTTGATGAATTTCGTCCATCATCTCCCAGAATAGCTCTTCACTGCGCTCTCGGCTAAACCAAATTTCATTGCGATCAAATCCACGTTCTTCAATATCTACGTAAGTGACAAAGAATTTTACTGTGTTTTCATTAATGCGTTCGATTTCCATTATCATCTCTCCCTTCGGAAAAATCAGTGAAGGTAATCCGGCCATTTCGAACATTACCCCTAAACGATGAAGGGACTATTTTACCCCCGTGTTAAAGCAATATTACATGTACTTTCTCACTTTGTAAAGCATTCTAACTTGGGATATACAAGCATACACTATTTGAGTGAACCTTGTATATCTATTTTATGACAAAATGCGAAAGAAAGGAAATAAAAAATACTCTGACAACTCATAGCCACCTTACACCTTACTTTGTTATATACATAATCTCTTTACCCTATGAACGCTTTTTGTTAAAAATGAACACAGATAAAGCAATATGAGCTACTTATCCTTACATATTGGGAGGGAAGACTATTGGATTTAGAATTAATAACCTCCATTCTTCTTATTATCGGTATCGATATTGTATTAGGTGGAGACAACGCTATTGTTATTGCCTTAGCAAGCCGCAACTTACCTGAATATCAGCGAAATAAAGCTATTTTTTTAGGGACTGGCTTAGCTGTGATAGTTCGCATTGTACTTACTATTTTAGCTGTTTATTTACTAACTATTCCTTACTTGCAGCTCATCGGCGGTTTTTTATTAGTGATCATTGCCTTTAAGCTTCTTGTATCAGAAGGTGATGATGCATCTTCAATCCGTGCAGGCGTGACATTAGGCGCCGCTGTAAGAACGATTGTATTTGCTGATATTGTAATGGGACTAGATAATGTAATAGCTGTAGCAGGCGCAGCTCATGGAAATATTATCTTGGTTGTTACCGGATTACTCGTATCCGTCCCCATTATTGTTTGGGGAAGCAAGCTCATTTTGTATTTGATGGAACGATTTCCCCTGCTCGTTTATGGGGGAGCAGCTATTTTAGCTTATACTGCTGGAAATATGATTGGACATGAAAAGAACTTACATTCATTCTTTGCAGCCCATACATCTCTAGGAACATTTATTCCGTTTATAACAATTGCTGTTGTGCTGATAAGCGGCATGGTTGTTAATAGCTTTCGTTCAACTAAATGATAAAGAAAAGGCCATACTAAACATTTTTATTTAGTATGGCCTTTTCTTTAGTTTAATGAGCACAGCAGTCTTTTATTCATAAAACACTTTGTACACTTAAAAAATAATCTCTGTGAGTAAAAAAAGAATAGATGGTACGAGCAAGCAACCAAGACCTGTATAAAATGTAGCTGTCATGGCTCCGTAAGGTACAAGTTTTACATCTGTCGCGGCTAAACCAGCTGCTACACCGCTCGTCGTCCCCATAACTCCTCCATAGATCATTGCTGTACGAGGGTTGTTTAATTTGATTTTCTTAGCAAATATCGGTGTCAAAATCATAACTGAAATGGATTTAATTAATCCTACAGCTATACTTAACGCGATAATATCAGAAGAGGCTCCAATCGCAGTTCCAGAAACCGGCCCCACAATATAGGTTACGGCTCCTCCTCCGATTGTGGTCAAAGCAACGGGATCTCTATATCCAAAACAAAGAGCAATAATTACACCTATTACAAAGGAATAGAAAACCCCAAAAAACAAGGCCGTAATCCCGCTGATTCCCGTTTTTTTGACTTCGCTAAAACTGGCGCCGAACGCAGTAGCAATAATGGCAAAGTCTCGCAGCATCCCTCCGCCCATTAAACCAATTCCTGAAAATAACTGTATATCAGAAATTCCTTTCTCTCCTCCTGTGTTCACTCCACCGATATAAGCAAGGATTAATCCAAACATAATAGCAATAGCAGATCCGTGAACTCTTCCTTTTGTTAATTTATCTGATAAAAAATAAGCAATATACATGACAATCCCAATAATAGCAAATGCCGTAATCAGCCCGTTATTTTCTAATCCTTCTTTGATCATATTCATCATTTTATCTGCTCCTTAGGTAAAATAGAAAGCTCTATTTCTTGTTCTTTCACCTTCGCTTTCTCTCCTATTCTGCTGATAAATGGTATGGATAAAAAGCCTACTACGACTACTACTACCCCTGCAAGAAGCGCCATGCCTCCTCCATCAAGAGCAGCTACAACATTTTGCTGTGCAGACATTGCTACCACGATAGGAATATAAATACCTCCCCAAAAAGCAATGCCTTCTTCGGATTTTACTTGGAGCTTATTTTTCTTCTTTAAATAATCCACCGCTAGTACAAGAAGAAGCATGGATACCCCTACTCCCCCAACGTTGGCTTCTACTCCCATCAGCCCTCCTAATGCGTCCCCTACAATTACCCCTATCAACATGCAAATAGACAGCAGCGCTACACCGAAGATTATCATATGACTTCCTCCCCAACCCATTATTGAGAGCGTTTACTTTATGGTTTAAAAATAGTGTAAAGGAAAAAAGTTGAATAACCTATGCATTTTTAGTTATATACTTATATCAAAAATGACATAATACAGTTTTTCTCTACTGTTCACTTTAGATTTATTCGAAAAAGAAATAAAAATCATGACATTTAGTCATGATTCTTATATGTATTCATGAGGCATACCGGAGCGTAAATGTTTAAAATAATCAATCACAAACTGCCTGAAGATTTGTTGTAAATCCGTCACATAGCCTCCATTATTCCAAGCTAAAAAGATAGTACGTTCAAATGTTTCCTCTTCAATTTTCAGCAGTTTTACATCTTTTCCTGTAGAACCTCCCCAAGTTACTTCAGGAATAAAACCTATTCCTTGCTTCGCTCTAATCAAACCTCTTACTGTTGCTGGATCATCGCTTTCAAACGTAATTTGAGGTACAAAATTCTGTTCCTTACAAATTACATCCGTTATTTTCCTTAGCTCTTTCCCTTTCTTCAGGACAATGAATTTCTCATTTTTAAGTTCATTTAACTTTACACGTGATTGCTTGGCTAAAGGATGATCAAGAGGCACTGCAAGCAAAATCGATTCACGAAGCAAAGGAGTATGTTCGATCTGACGGGTTGTTAATGGAAAAGCTGAAATACATAAATCAAAATCAGGCTGTGAATAGCTATTAGTCAAATGCTGCATCAGTCGAAAACGCACCTGAGGATATTGCTCACGAAATCTGCTTAATAGCTCTGGAAGTAAATGTGAACTAGCTAATACAACAAGGCGAATTTCTTCACATGGATCGTTCGACATATCCTTTAGCTCGTGCTTTGCGTCTTCCAATGTTTTTAAAGCAAGTTCTACTTTGGCACAGAATGCTTTACCATACCGATTTAATTTAATGTATTTACCGTTTCGATCAAACAAACGAATGCCTAGCTCTTTTTCTAACTGTGAAATCGTTTTGCTGAGCGCAGGCTGAGATACATATAGCTCTTCGGCCGCTTTACTGATATGTTCTAGTCTAGCAACTACTTGGAAATATTTTAGCTGTAAAAGCTCCAATCCGTTCACCACCACTTTTATATGTTTAGATACTCTCTTTCTTTACTAATTACATATATACTTCATTTCCCCTGCTATTTCGACAAAAAATAAGCAGCAGAGGCCATCTGGCTCCCTGCTGCTTATTTTTTATATACCAACTTCAAGCAAACGTTACTTGGTTGGTTTCTTATTTAAATCTTAAACAGACAAATATAAAAATTAACCATTCACAAGTCTTTGAGCTTCGCGAAGTTGGAAAGTACGCACTTTACGTGGTAAGAAACGACGGATCTCGTCTTCATTGTAACCAACTTGTAGACGTTTTTCATCAATGATAATCGGACGGCGCAACAAGCCAGGATTTTGCTGAATTAATTCATACAAATCTTGCAAAGGCATAGCGTCTACCTGAACGTCTAGTTTTTGGAAAGTTTTCGAACGTGTTGAAATGATTTCATCTGTTCCATCTTCTGTCATACGTAAAATTTCTTTAATCTCGTCGATTGATAACGGCTCTGAAAAGATATTACGCTCTGTATATCCAATATCATTTTCCTCTAACCAAGCTTTCGCTTTACGACAAGATGTACAACTTGGTGATGTATATAATGTAACCATTTACTCCTTCACTCCTTCTATCATAATCGGTCATAACATTTAAAACATGAACTGTAAATCATGTTGTTTTATACAAACTTCAACGAGTGTAAATATTTAATGACTGATAATGAAAATCGATACTACTTTATAATTACTTTTAAAAAATAATATCTATTTGCATTATACTATAAACTTCATCGGAATGATATACTTTTTAAAGTGAACTAGTACATTAGTTCGTTCCTTCACTGTCATTATTTTCATTGCCGATTTTCTTCATTATTTATTTACCACACTACTATTACGAATAAACCTGTAGATTAGTTTCATTTTTTTATTATTTTTTTCTTTCACAAATTCCTCAAATTTTTCAGTCACTAAAAAAGCCTTGCAGAAGAACGGACTTTTCTGCAAAGCTTTTGAGATAACCTCTTATTTATTTAATAGCTGATGTGCTGCTTTTTCCTCGTCTCATTAAGATAGGATACAGTAACAGCCCGATTACAAATAAGCCAATACCTAAGAAAAATGTTTTTAAATCAGCTGTCCCTGTCTTAATCACCCAAAGTGAATAAATAAGTGCTAACGAGGCAATGATTCCGTCTTTTACTCGCGATCCTTTAATCGTGTCGTACGTCTCACCCGTCACAATAAGCTTTAATTGATAAACTGTCGTCACGAAATAAGGAACTAAATAAGCGAGAGTAGCTACAACAATGGCGAAATTATAGGCTTGCGAAACTGTACCTGAAATAGTCGCAAACAAAAACAACTGTGTTAAGCCATTTGTTAATGTTAGTGAGCGGGCTGGACTATTGTTCTGATTTGTTTTAGCAAACCACTGTGGAAACAACCCTGATTTCGCTGCTTGATAAGGAACTTCTGCACTAACAACAATCCATCCAACAGTAGAACCTAATAAAGAAATAAGTGCTAAAATGGCCATTACGTAAGCACCTTTATGTCCAATCACCATTTCTAACGTATCTACCAAAGGTTTTTGAGACTGCTGAAGCTGAGCTGTTGAAAGAATCCCCATAGCTAGAAGCGTAATCCCCACATAGATAACCATTGAGATCAATAATCCAAGCAGCGTTGCTTTCTTCACTACTTTTTGTGATTTTGCACGGTTAGATAACAGTACAGCCGATTCAATTCCGATAAACGCCCACAGCGTAGCAATGGCTGCCCCATTGACCTGACTTCCCAATCCTACATTTATACCTTTTGAATTAACAAATTCTGTACTGACCAGGTTGGATGCGCTAAATAGCGATAGCGCCACAACAATAAATAAACCGAATCCAATAATTTTAGCTGCCGTTGTGATAAAGTTAATATTACCGGCACTATTAATATCTCGCTGCAAAATAGCTTGAATTCCCCATAGGACAATAGAACATACTAAAAACGTAATGAATTTTCCAGCTTCTAATTGAAAGTCTCCGACTGAAAATAAAATATCCTTACTCTCCATTACTGGAAAGAACGTTGTTAAGTATCCCGCAAACGATATGATGACAGATGCTGTTGCAGCCCAGTTGGCTGCCCAGTAGCCCCAAGCCATGCTATACCCTGCTACTTTACCTGCTTTAGGCGATGAAAAAAGATTCGCTGCATAACTTTGAGGCCCTCCTTTTAATTCAGGCTTTCTCATCACTAAGTTCCCGAATACAAGAGCAATCATGAACACGCCAAGACCTGTTGCAATCCAAGCAAGTGTTGAACCGATTGGACTTGATACGTTTGCTAAATTAGAAGGAAGCATAAATACTCCGCCGCCTACCATATTACCAACTACAAAGGCTGTTAAAAACCAAAGTCCCCATTTTTTATCTTTCATTTGCTGTGTCTCCTTTT
>Ga0209463_1000823_pt1 | contig 21139 bp, 24 predicted proteins | sample AgamicMgSfrz_FD_187169 | JGI IMG/M metagenome (GOLD analysis project Ga0209463, IMG submission 187169) | Agave microbial communities from Guanajuato, Mexico - Mg.Sf.rz (SPAdes) (version 2) | ecosystem: Host-associated > Plants > Phyllosphere > Phylloplane/Leaf | place: Guanajuato, Mexico... | reverse complement strand
TCATTTTGTTTTGCTATAGTTTTTGATAAGAAGGGAGGAACAGATATGAGAAAAAGTCTGATTGTTCTTCTTAGTTTACTCCTTATTGTCATTTTAGGATTTGGTACTTATCGTACGATTGCATCAAAAGATGAAAAATATTATAGTCAGCATGATGTAAGAGGTCTTATTACCGAAAAATATAGAGGTAAAATCCAAAGTGTCGAACATATTGGTGAAAGCTATGTTGCTCAATTTCAAAACGAATCAGGAATTTATAAAGCTATTATTAATAGTGAAGATGGAGAAGTAACAGATCTTGTTCAAATTAAAAGTAGCGGGAAAACATCGTTAACTGAAACAGAGATTAAAGATATTGCTTTGAAACAAGCGACAGGCGATATTTCAAATATTAAACTTCACGAGGATAAAAAAAATCCTTATTATGATATTGAAGTAACAGGAAAAGAAAAAAAAGTGCAAATGAAAATTGCTAAAATGGACGGAGAGCTTTTATCTAAGGAAGAGTATAAGCTTGAAACTAACGAAACAGAACAAGAAGGAAAAGATAGTGAAAAGTCTTCAATTATTAATAAAAAGAAAGCAGAGGAAATTGCTCTTACAAAGTTTAAGGGAAAAGTGAAAGAAACAGATTTAGGAGAAGAAGATGGTCTTTTGCAATATGAAATTGAGATTGAAGACAGCAGCGGGCAAGAAGCTGAAGTTTACATTAATGCTTATACTGGCACAATTATTCGTTTTGAACTTGATAAAGATGACTAAGAAACCTTGTACACACTGTGCAAGGTTTTTCTTTCATCATGGAAATTAAATAGTTTTCTCATACGTTTATCATTTTCTTTTCCTTTTCTTATCATTTTCCGTGGGTAATATAAAAGTAAGAAAACGATAGGAGGATGAAAGTTATGAAATTCAAAGCAACAGTATTAGCAGGTGCTATAGCATTTGGCAGTGCAGCTTATGGAGTACATGCAATGGGAGCAAATAGTGAAGAAGCAAATAAAAATACGCAATCTGCTAAAATTAGCATAGATGAAGCAAAAAGTATTGCTTTAAAAGAAGTTGATGGAAAAGTTATAGACGTTGATCAAGATCAAGAAGGTCCATATGTTGTTTATGAAGTAGAAGTTCAAACTCAAAATGGAGAAAAAGACATTGAAATTAATGGGCAAACAGGTAAAGTGTTAAAAGATGATGATGATCTGCTAAAAGAGCAAGCTAAAATTACGACACAAGAAGCTGAGACAATTGCTTTAGGCAAAGTATCTGGAGAAATGACGGATCTTGACTTAGATTATGACGACCGAACAGCAAAAGTAGTTTATGAAGTTGAAGTAACTCACAACGGATTAGAGCAGGACGTGAAAATTGATGCTGTTACAGGTGATGTGCTCCACGTTCAAAAAGATGACGATGATGATGATCGTGATGACGACCTCGATGACGACAATATTAAATCATCTCAAGTGAAAGTTACAGAACAAAAAGCAGAAGGTATTGCTTTAAAAGAAGTTGATGGAGAAGTTGTGAGCATCGAGCTTGATGAAGATGATGGTATAGCGCTTTATGAGATTGAGGTTCAATCAAATAAAGGAGAAGCAGAAGTAACTGTTTCTGCCACAAATGGTGATGTGCTAGAAGTAGAATGGGATGATTAATCTATAAGAGAGCTGCAAGATAGCCTAAAATGTTGTATATAAGTTAAATAGAGGTCGAATAAAGTGGAATAATAAAATAAATTAGCATTATTTTACGGGAAATACATCGAAAAAAAGGGAACCGAGTCTTGTACTCGGTTCCCTTTTTTTAACGTAAGTAACGTCTTGCCCCTGCATATTCTTCTCCATATCCAGATGTCTCAATTTTATCAATTTTCACCGTTGTGCTCGTATTAGGGGAATGAATCATCTCACCATTTCCAATATACATCCCAACATGATGCACACGTCCTTTGCCTTCTTCATATGCAAAGAAAACAAGATCACCTTTTTGAAGATCTTCTCTGTCAACAGGATTTCCATGTGTTGCTTGGACAGAGGAATCACGAGGGATAGTGATACCATGTGATTTATAAAGAGTGTACGTAAAGCCTGAACAATCAAATCCATATCCAGACATTCCTGCCCAAAGATATGGCAATCCTAAAAACTGTTTCCCAGAGCGAATTAAATCATCAGCAGTTGGCTCTGGAATGTCTTGCTCTGTTTGGTAAATAGAAGCGTCAGATTTGCGTAGCCACTGTGCTCCGCTGTTTGGAGTATATACAAGTAGTTTATTTTTTTTCTCTTTAAGCACAGGAAGTCTTGTATTAAAACTGATTTCTATTCCTTTCGTCTTTTCGGCAAAATCTTTAAAAAGAGGTGCAGTGTTTGCTGTTACTAAAGCAAATGGACGTTTTTCTTTTAAGACGGAAAAGGAAGGGCTTTTAGAGAGTTGAGCTTTAGGCATCCATCCAGGATAACCTTTTTCATTTCTAGGTGTTGGCTGATCATGTACTGCTACTTTGACCCAACCATTTTGTTCTTCAAGGATGGTTACTTTTGAGCCATAGAGGGCTTGTGTTTCTAAATTCCCAACAAGCCATAACTTCTCGTCATAGCTCATAGCTGCAGTCCACTTTTTCATATCAACTGGATTTGAAGTAGAAGGGGCATCAAGTTTTCTTGAAATGTTTGGTTCTGTCCAAAGTGTTGCTACTGAAACATTCACAAAAGCTTCATCTCTTTTTATTTCCTTAGCTTTTGTCACAGAAGAAAAAGAAAACAAAAATAACAGAGATAAAATAAAAACCCACATTTTTTTCATAACAAATCCTCCTTTAAATTAGACAGAAAGGGAAAGAGAATTGTGAGAAATCCCAATCCCGCTGTCTTCTGATAAAATGATTTTCTCCTTCAGAATATGATGATCAACAGTTAAATCTTCCAACCAAAGCGGAGCATCAAGGTCAATCATCGTAATGTTAGGATGGGATGCTGCTACATGTGCAGCAGCAACAACGCTAATGGAAGCTTCCATCATACTTCCAACCATACATTCAATATTATAAGACTGGGCAATGCTGGCAATCGTAAGAGCATTTCGTATGCCTCCAGCTTTCATTAGTTTAATATTCAAGAAATCAACTGCCTTGTTTTCAAGGAGGCAAATAGCATCTTGAGGTGAAAAAAGACTTTCATCAGCCATGATAGGAGTGAAAACGTGCTCTTTGATAAACTTAAGCCCTTCAATGTCAGAAGCATTAACAGGTTGCTCTACAAGTTTAAGGTTTGCCTGCTGTCTTTCAAGTGATTGAATAATTTTGACCGCTTCTTTTGCTGTCCATCCTTGATTTGCATCAATTCTTAGAGAAACAGAGGGACCCACAGCCTTACGCACTGCTAAAATTCGTTCTATATCTTTTTCGCCGTTTTTCCCCACTTTAATCTTTAAGATAGAAAATCCTTTAGAAACTAGCTTTTTTGCTTCATTTGCCATGCTTTCAGCAGAATCTACGCTAACAGTCATATCGTTTTCTAATAAAGTCTTTTTTCCGCCGAGTAACGCATACAACGGAAGACCCAACAGCTTACTGTAGCTATCATAAAGGGCAATTTCAACGGCTGCTTTAGCACTTGTATTCCCAATACATGCATTTTGCATAGCAGTTAGCAGAAAATTCAAATTGTGAATGTCTTTATTTACTAAAAGTGGAGCTAGTACATTTTTGATAATATCTTTGATTCCTTCAGTGCTGTCTCCTGTGATAGCAACAGTAGGAGCTGCTGATCCTATTCCCACTATGCCGTTTTCAAGCTTCAAAAAGACAAACACGTTTTCAATTGATGTTACAGTGCGTAGAGCCGTCTTAAACGGTTTTTTCAAGGGAATAACTTTTGTATGGAGAGAGATAGTCTCTATTTTCATTTTGTTCATCCTTTCTTATAGTTTGGAAAGAATAAAGTTTGTAATAAGGCCAAAATACGTACCAAAAAAGCTGCCCATAATGGCCATAATGATGCCAATTGGAATTAATGAGCGATGAAAAGATCCCGCTAGAATAGGAGCTGAGGCAATTCCTCCTACGTTGGCAAGAGAAGCAACGCCCATTGTGAATAAATCAAGTTTAAAAATTTTAGCCAGAAGAATCATGATTAAAGCATGAAACAACAGAATCATAAAACCAGATAAAATGTAGATAGGTGCTTGTAAAATCTGTGAGAAGTCTGCATGTGAAGCAATAAGCGCAATGACGATATAAAGCATCACTTTTGATAACTCCATTGAACCAGGAATTTTTGCTACTTTCGTCATAGCAAGCACAACACCTATAAAAGAGGCAATAATGATGGTCCATGTTGTCCCATTTACGGCTTCCCCAAGCTCTGGAAGCCTATTTCCGATTGCTGTTGAAATCGCGGCTACGAAAAGTCCAAGCGCAAGCATCCCAAGCATTTCAACAAAGCCGATATTTTTAGATTCGCTTTCTTCAGATGAAGCAGCAAGCTCTGCCGTCACTTGATCTAAATACTTCGTATCTGTTTTTGTCCACTTATTAAACACTGTTGCAAAAGGCACAAGCCAAAACATAAACATCACCCAAATGGAATAGTTAATCGTGTCCATAATAAGTGCGTAGCCGAAAATACCTTCGGGAACGTTTAGAATATCTTGAAGGACCACCATATTGGCAGAACCACCTGTCCAGCTTCCGCTTAGTGCTGCAAACGCTTTATCGGTGCCAGGTGCATAAAAGCTTTGCAAAAGAGCAAAGGTGATGGCAAATCCCGCGATAATACTAAAAGAGGCTGCAAAGAAGGTGAGCAACATCTTTGGACCAAGTTTAAACAGCTTCCGTAAATCACAGTGTAGAAGCATCAGCATTAGCATAGCAGGTAGAAGAGCGCCTCTTAAGGAATTATAAGTGCTGTCCATTGAGTCACTCGTGCCAAACAGACCAAATGTTTGCATAAGAGTACAGCCGATATAAATCAGCACAATGCCTGGTACGTATTTAAAAAACTTACTCTTGATTTTGCTTTCAGCAAGCGCAACAACAGCTGTAAAGGCAATTAAAATGCTTACGTATAAAAAACCATCTTCGATCATAAAAGCTCCTCCTTAAAGTAAAATGAAAAAATCCAGCCTTTAGAAGAAAGCGTCCTCTAAAGGCTGGATTTCATCTGCGCGAAACAGATCAAGCAGCACTAATTATTTTAAACTATTATATTTAATGAGCGCATTTTTTAGCGCTACTGTTAATGCCTTTTGGGAAGATCCAAAATAACGATTTTGGATTTCTACACATAGTTCTTCATAGTCTTGAATGTTTTTATAAACAAGAATTGACTTAACAAAAGCTGACGTAAGAGGAATGGTAGCTGAACAGTCTGCATCTATAATCATCCCTGTTGAGCGCTCTACAACAAGCGCGATAAAAAAAGCATTATATTTTTGCGTAATTGGATTATTTGAAGATGTTTTCGCATCTCCAATAATATAAACAGTATCGTTTTTGAACACGAAAGTTCCTCCTGCTCGCTGCGGATATTATGGGCGAAATTTACTTTTAGAGTAAACAAACCTCATAATAAGAGACAAGCTTTAATCTTATTGTATTATAAGGAGGGAAAATTCTCAATATTTAAATAACTTATATACAAAAAAGACAACTTATTTTTTCGTTGCCTTTTCTGTGTGAAGTAAAAAGTAAAGTTCTGCTTCGTTTTGGATTAAATCTTCTAGTGTATACTGCTTGAGAACAGCTAAAAAAGCTTTTAAGGCTTCCCTTAAAACACCTTTTAATTTGCAGGCAGAGGAGATTGCACAGCAGCTGTTTTGCTGAAAGCATTCGACAATCTGAAAGTCTTCTTCCGTTTGAGCTACAACGTCTCCAATATTAATATCTTGCGGAGCTTTGTTAAGAGCGATGCCCCCATTTCGTCCTCGAACCGTTTTAATCAAACCCATTTGTCCAAGTTGATGAGTCACCTTCATAAGATGATTTTTAGAGATATTATAAGAATCTGCAATTTCCTTAATGTTGCTTAATTTATGTTGATCACGCAACCCTAAATAAATGAGAACGCGCAAAGAATAATCCGTATACTGTGTTAATCTCATGGAACAGCCTCTTTCCTTTTTTTCTTATCTACTATAATAGCATGTTTAATTTTTAAAGCTAAATGTGACAAATATTTTAAAGATGTATTTCATATATATCTTTTTATACTTTTTCGATGTACAATCAATCTGAAGTTAAAAAATCCCACTGAAGGTGTGATGAATAATGTTAAATGAATCTGTTATTAAAATTGTAAAAAGTACAGCTCCTATTCTTGCTGAAAGAGGAGAAGAGATTACAAAATGTTTTTACAAACGTCTTTTTGAAGACTATCCACAATTGTTGAACGTATTTAATCATACAAATCAAAAGACAGGTGAGCAGCCTCGGTCTTTAGCAACGGCTGTATATGCTGCTGCTGTTAATATTGACAAATTAGAAAATATTACAGCTGCTGTTGTCCAAATTGCTCATAAACATCGCAGCGTGGGTGTACAGAAAGAGCATTATCCAATCGTTGGAGAGTACTTGTTAAAAGCTATTAAAGAAGTACTTGGAGACGCTGCAACAGATGAAATACTACAAGCATGGGAACAAGCTTATGGTGTAATTGCTAAAGCATTTATTGATGTTGAAAACACAATGTACGAAGAAGCTGAAAAAGGAGAAGGATGGAAAGGATTTGCTCCATTTAAAGTTGTTCGTAAAGAACAAGAAAGTGAGCTTGTTACATCCTTTTATCTAGAAAAAGAAGATGGGAAGTCCCTTCCTGCTTTTTTACCTGGTCAGTACATCAGTATTGAAGCACATATTCCAAATGAAGAATACACACATGTAAGACAATATAGTGTTTCATCCATTCCGAACAAGCAGTACTTACGCCTTTCTGTAAAGAAAGAAGGAAAAGTATCATGCTACCTTCATGAAGATGTGCAGGTTGGAGACCTTCTTCAAATTAGCGTACCAGCGGGTGAATTTTTTTTACAAGAGCATCATGGGGAGCCGCTTGTTTTCCTTGGTGGTGGCGTAGGTGTAACACCGCTAATGAGTATGCTTGAAACGTTGGTAGACCAAAAGTATAGTGGAAATATGACGTTTGTTCAAAGCTCATGTAATCGAAACTTACACCCTTTCTATGATCATGTACAAGAGCTTATGGATAAACGTTCGTTTAAAGCCTATAATTTCTATTCCAAACCAACTGAAGCGTGTGGGGAACATTATTTTAATGGAAGAATTAATGAAGAATGGATCAACCATAACCTTATACAACCAAATGCTCACTATTATGTTTGTGGACCAAAGGGATTTATGGAACAAGTTGTAGGTGCTTTGTATAAAAACGGTGTACCAGCAGATTGTATCCATTATGAATTTTTCGGCCCAAAACTTATGCTCGATGTTGAACAAGAGCAAGCAGTCCTATAAGAGAAAAATGAAAACCAGCTCACATTGTGAGCTGGTTTTTTAAATTGAGAGAGTTGAATAAAACGGCATGTTTAATTGAAATCTTAGCGGGTAGATTAATTATAGACATAAAACAATTTTATTTAGGAGTGAAGTTATTATGGGTAAAAAAATTGCAGTAGTACTAACAGATTATTTCGAGGATGTAGAGTATACAGATCCAGCTAAATCATTTAAAGAAGAAGGACATGAGTTAACAGTAATCGGCGCTGAAAAAGGCAAAGATGTAAAAGGAAAGCAAGGAGAGGCGACAGTGACAATTGACCAAGGTATTGAGGATGCAGATCCATCTCAATACGACGCTTTATTCATCCCTGGCGGTTTCTCACCAGATATGTTAAGAGCAGACGACCGTTTCGTAGCTTTTACAAAATCATTTATGGATGATGAAAAACCTGTTCTAGCAATCTGTCACGGTCCACAACTATTAATTACAGCAAAAACGTTAAAAGACCGTGGCGTAACAGGATTCAAATCTATCCAAGTAGACCTTGAAAATGCAGGGGCATCATTCCAAGATAAAGAAGTTGTCGTTTGTCAAAACCAACTTGTAACAAGCAGAACACCTGATGATATCCCAGCATTTACAAGAGAATCATTAAAAGTATTATCTTAATAAAATTTATTGAGGTTTTCTTAAGCTGAAAAAAGTCCTTTTCACTATAGAAAACTTATAAAAGGAATAAATTAGCATGACGAACTGGAAAAGAGCTAAACCCTTTCTATATCAAGGGGTTTAGCTCTTTTTTATGTTTTCTTAGAAAGTATTGGTAGCTTATAAAGGTTGATAGTTTACTAGTTTTTTTGCACAATGAAGAACGTGAGGGGGTCAAAAATATAGGAGGTATTTTTTTATGAAGAAACTTCATGTATTAACAGTTGCAGGTGTGATGTCATTAGGTATTGTCGGTGCAACAGGGCAGGCTGATGCAGCATCTGTTCAAAACTCACAAGTGAAAGAACATACGTACAGCTATACAGTACCTTGTGATAGCAGTACAGTAAATAGCGGTGATGTGACAAAAACAGCAGCACCAACACCAGAGAAACAAACAAAAACAGCAGCACCAACAGAGAAACAAACAAAAGCTGCAGAAAATCAAGTGGACTCATCTGATTCTAGTCAATATGCAGAACAGGTTGTTCAGCTTGTAAATAAAGAGAGAGAGAAACAGGGTCTTAAACCTGTAACATTAGATAAAGAACTAAGCGATGTTGCAACTAAAAAATCAGAAGATATGAAAGAAAAAGGCTATTTTGATCATACTTCTCCAACATATGGTTCACCGTTTGATATGATGAAGCAATTTGGTATCGAATATAAATCAGCTGGAGAAAACATTGCTAAAGGCCAACAAACACCAGAAGAAGTAATGAATGCTTGGATGAACAGTGATGGGCACCGCAAAAACATCCTAAATCCTAGCTTTACTCATATGGGTGTTGGCTATGTAGAAGATGGTAGTTCACCATATTGGACACAAATGTTTATCGGAAAATAAGTATAGAACAAAAAACCTCTTACGCATACTAGGCGTAAGAGGTTTTTTTGGTTCTACTTATTTGCGTAATGTACCGAGCTCTGTAGCGATAGCTTGCATTTCACTTGGGCTAAATTGACGCTTGGCTTCAACCATCTCATAAATTTCACGAAGTTCTTCATAAGATTCTTCGTCAAACTGCTCTGGTTTCATAACACCCATATTCATAATGTTTAACTTCTGGCTGATCTTTTCAACCATATACTTAATATTCTCTGCTGATTTCTCTTGCAAATTCACGCCTGTCATCCTTTCGTATTAAAAGCTTTTGTTTATTGTAACATGGAAAGAGAACAGAAAAGAAGAAAGGATTGAATTCCTAGTAGAGAAGAAGGAGGATTAAATATTGTAGAACATGGGCGTTCTATGGGATTATAGAGTAAAGTTAACAATAAAGGAGGAATTTTATGATTCGTGTATTGTTCGTTTGTTTAGGGAACATTTGCCGTTCCCCAATGGCGGAAGCGGTTTTTCGAGATTTAGTCAAAAAAAAGAATTTGCAACATATCATAGAAATAGACTCAGCTGGGACAGGTAATTATCATATTGGAAAATCTCCGCATGAAGGAACTCTTCATATCTTAGAACAAAACAGCATAAGCAGTGAAGGGATGAAAGCTCGTCAAGTGAAAGAAGAGGACTTAGGGAACTTTGATTATATTATTGGGATGGATGCAGAGAACATAGGGAATCTACATCGTCTAGCTCGATACAATAAAACAGGATATATTGGACGTTTATTGGACTTTGTACCACAAGGAAAAGTTGATGATGTTCCTGATCCGTATTTTACAGGAAACTTTGAGGAAGTATATGATCTTGTAAAAGAAGGTTGTGCACGTCTACTTGATGAGATTATTTTGAAAGATTTGAAAAAGGAGGAAATACAATGAGCATAGGGGGAAGAGTGTTAACGAAAATGGCGCTTGGAGCTTTAATTGGCGCAGGAGCAGCTATGGCTGATCGGGAGACGCGCCAATATATAATTCAAAAAGGAAAAAAAGCCGTAAGCTATACAACATGGGCAATTAAAAACCCTCGTGAAGTCTCAGAAGAGCTGAAGATTGTGTATGAAGACACAAGAGATCTCTTCAACAAGCTTGCAGATGATGTTTCATATTTAAATAATAAGTGGGATGAGCTAAAGGAAGCAACTCCTCCTGTGTTAGAAGCTATTCATGATACAAAAGAGGTTATTGAGAAATGGAGAGGCGAAGAACCGAAACGATGAGTCAAAAATGAAGGAGAGAAAAAATGAAAAAAAGTGTTAAACATCAGCCATTTATCAAGGAGATGTTTCTTCGGTTTCATAGAGATGAAGTGCTTAATTTATCCGCTGAACTTGCTTATTTTCTGCTTCTCTCTCTTTTTCCATTTTTAATTTTCATGTTCACCCTTATTGCCTTTTTACCTTTTCAAGGGGATGATTTGCTTTCTCTTGTGCGTCAATTTGCTCCTGAGGAATCACTCTATTTAATTGAGCATAACGTTCAAAACGTATTGAGTAAGCAAAATACATCGCTCTTATCATTTGGGGCGATTGCGACAGTTTGGTCTGCCTCTAACGGTATCAACGCGATTATTAGAGCGTTAAACAGAGCCTATAATGTAAAAGAAACTCGTTCTTTCCTTATTGCGAGAGCAATTGCTATCTTACTTACTATAGCAATGATTTTTGTAATTGTTATTGCATTGCTTCTTCCTGTATTCGGAAAAGCGATCGGCATTTACTTTTTCTCTTCTTTTGGAGCTTCAGAAGAATTTTTAGACGTTTGGAATATGCTTAGATGGGTTGTGAGTATTGCCATTTTATTTATTGTTTTTACATTCTTATACCTATTTGCTCCAAGTAAACGCCTAAGGTTGTCACAAGTAGTACCAGGGGCCATTTTCACGACAGTAGGGTGGTCCTTTTCTTCTCTTGCTTTTTCGTACTATGTGAACAATTTTAGTAATTATAGCGCTATGTACGGAAGTCTTGGAGGCGTCATTGTGTTGATGATCTGGCTGTACTTATCAGGTATCATTCTCGTGCTTGGAGGAGAAGTTAACGGAATTTATCAGGAGAGGATAGAACTAGAGGATTAACCAATGTTCGTCATGAATGTTTTGTGCTCTCTTTCCTATACTATAAGAGAAAGTTCTTATAAAGGAGAGATAGCGATGAGCAAGCATACAAAAAAAGGCGGAAGCCATAATAAACAAAATTCAAAACAATCTCCAAAAAGTAAAACAAGCGGCAGTCAAAATGGTCAAAATGGCTACCATTAAATAAAAAAGCGCTCATCTGAGCGCTTTTTCTTTAGTTTTTAAGAAGTCGTAATCCGTTTAAGATAACAAGAATTGTACTGCCTTCATGACCGATTACTCCAAGAGGAAGATCTAAAAATTGAAGAAAGTTTGAGCAAATTAACAGTACAATAATGCTAATGGAAAAGATGATATTTTGTTTTACGATAGCGTTCATTTTTTTGGACAACTTAACAGCTTGAGCAATTTTAGATAAATTATTTTTCATAAGAACAATATCAGCTGTTTCAAGCGCTACATCTGTTCCTTCTCCCATTGCAATTCCGATGTTTGCATGAGCAAGAGCTGGGGCATCGTTAATGCCGTCTCCAACCATTGCAACAGTTTCATGCTCTTGTTTTAGAGCTTTTACATGTGTTACTTTTTCTTCTGGTAAGCAGCCTGCGATATAGTTTTCAACAGAACATTCTTTACTAATAGCAGAGGCTGTTTTTTCACTGTCACCTGTAAGCATAACAGTTTTAATACCAAGTTCGTTTAAAACAGAAATGGCCTCTTTTGCTTCTGGGCGAATTATGTCTTTTAAAGCAATCATTCCAATAATCCCTTGATCATCTTTGGCATATACAACTGTTTTTCCTTCTGTCGCAAAACTCTCCGAAAGATTAGGACGAAATGCATGGGCCTCTTTTTCGAAAAATTCCCTTTTTCCAATTTTGATTTCTTGGTTATTAAGAGTGCCGATGACACCAAATCCAGGTACGTCTTCAAGTTGCTCTGGCTGTTTTAGCTCCTTTGTTATTTTCGATTGAACATGTTGCACAATTGACTGTGCAAGCGGGTGATGCGAGTAGCGCTCAATAGAAGCAACTATGTAAAGGAACTCATCTTCTGATACGGCTTCTCTTGTTACAACGTCTGTGACAGCTGGAGTCCCTTTTGTGAGCGTGCCTGTTTTATCAAAGGCAATTGCTTCAAGATGAGCTAATCGTTCGAGATGTAAACCGCTTTTAAATAGAATTCCATGCCGAGCTCCGTAGGAAATAGCGGAAAGGGAAGCAGGTGTAATAGCTGCTACAAGTGCACAAGGAGATGCAACAACAAGCAAAATCATTGCGCGATAAAATGTTTCTGTCCAGCTCCAGTCTAAAAGAAAATGAGGTAAAAACATCATAAGAGCTACAATAATTAATACTGCTTTCACATAGACAGACTCAAATTTTTCAATAAAAAGCTGTGAAGGAGACTTTTCATTTTGGGCTTGCTGAACAAGTGTAATGATTTTTTGAAAAAGTGTATCTTTGGCAGGCTTTGTGACCTCTACTGTAACAGCTCCGTTTACATTAACAGTTCCTGCATATACTTCACTGCCAATCTCTTTGAAAACAGGAACGGCTTCACCTGTAATTGCAGCTTGGTCAATGGACGTTTGACCACTTAAAATAGTGCCGTCAAGTGGTACGCGCTCACCTGGTTTAATTAACAGAATATCACCTTTCTTTATGTTAGGAAGAGAAACTGTTTTTTCTTTTCCTTCATAAAGAACTGTTGCTTCTTCTGGCTGAAGTTCCATTAATGAGGTTAGCTCTCGTTCACTTCTGTTCATTGTGTAAGTTTCAAGAGCTCCGCTTAAGGCAAAAATGAAAATAAGAAGAGCTCCTTCAAGCCAATAACCGATAATAGCTGATCCAATTGCAGCAAGGAGCATGAGCATTTCTACGTTCAGCTCTTTTTCCTTGATTGTTTCTTCAATTCCTTCTTTTGCTTTAGCAAATCCACCAATTACATAAGCTAAAATAAAACTTCCAATCCCAAATTCACTATAGTCTTGATTCATCAAGACCCAACCGATCACGATTAAGATTCCGCTCACAATAGCAGCCGTCATTTCTCCATGTAAAACTAGAAAAGATGGACGCTCATTCATTGGCTGTTGTGGTGCTGATTGTACAACTGCTTCTCTTTCCATTTTCATTCCCCCCTTAGCTAATTGAGAATTAGAATCAAAATCATTCCCTTAAAAAACACAGTGGTGCTGCTATCATGTGATAGCAGCACCGACTATAAAGCCTATAGGAAATCTCTTGTTTCTAACTTTGTTTTTTATAGTATATCACTTATTTACTAAAAGGGAAATATTATAACTTAATAATTATTTTAATTTAGGTTTTTATTCTGCAATTTCTTCATGATAAAAATAAGTTGTGTTATAAACTTGCTCAAGATCAGCATCTGTCATGTACATGAAAAGCTCCATATCTACTGGTCTTACTCTTGAAATAAATTCGATCATATTTTTCCGTTCTTGTCTGCTCATATTCTCCATCTCCTCTTTTCTGTTTTAATACAGTTTATTTTACTTACTTGTATTATATAACAGCGAAAGAAAAATGTGTATCTTTTTTTTGAAAAAAATATTTTTCCGCTCATTGTATGAAGCTGCCAGCCGTGATATAAGGGAGAAAAGAGGTGAAGAAATGGAATTACTAAAAAGTGAAGGGTGTTTTAGTACAGAAAAGGAATATAACAGATTATATATATCAGGGAGTAATAAAAGAACGTTTTCTCCCTCAGAACTCATGATTGCATCAATTGCTTCTTGCAGTGGAGAAGTTTTACTCTCTACGTTAGAAAGAAAAGGGATAGTTATAACAGATATGAAGATAGAAACAAAGGAAAAGAGAAGTACTGGTCTTATCAAACGGCTTGAACATGTTCATCTTCATTATTTGTTAAGAGGTACTGACTTAAAAGAAGAAGAAGTTAAAAAAGTGATCCAATTATCTAAAAAAGTATGTCCGATGATTCAATCTGTGCAAGGAAGTATAGGTATTACTGAAAGCTTCTCAATTCATAAATAAAAAGGTGCTCAATATGAGCACCTTTTTATTTATAAAACTTGAGCTTTACTTCCAGGTTTTTCGTAGTAATAAATCTTTTTTGGTGTCAGTTGAAGAAGAAGATAGTTTGGATCTTCTGGACTATCAATCCATTCCTTCAGCTGTTCGTTCCAAAATTTTTCTTTTAATGCTTTTGTTTCTTCAACTGTTGCTTCTGCTTCAATTTCAACATATGGACTATTCCATGAATCTTCTTTTCTTAGCAGAATATGAACATGGGGATTTTGCTCAATGTCTTCTGCTTTATGAGTTTCTTTGTTTGTTGCTGTATAAAGCACAAGCTCTTCATGAAAAAACATCATAAAACGAGAGAATGGTTGATCGTTCCGAATCGTTGCTAGCGTTCCTACTTTGTGATTGTTTAGGATAGACAATACATGTTCTTTCAAAGCTTCACTCATCGTAAATAAGCCTCCTTTTCGTCTTTAATTTTCCTAGTTTCCGCTGTTTTAAACACACTTCCTAAAATCTTCTTCATAATAAGTGAAAGATTAGCTCAAAATAACGTAGACATATGAAGTGAAAAGCTATGAAGGGAGGCAGTTTGTTTGATCAATAAAGTCTTTCTTATTATTACAATTATTGGGGTTCCACTCTCTGTTATTGGTCATCTTCTACATTTTTCTCCACTTGTTATGTTTGGCGTATATTGTTTAACAATTATTGCTCTAGCAAGCTATATGGGGAGGGCAACAGAAAGCCTTGCAATTGTAACAGGACCGCGAATTGGAGGGCTTTTAAATGCGACATTTGGAAATGCGGTTGAATTAATTATTTCAATTTTTTCTTTAAAAGCTGGACTTGTCACAATAGTACTAGCGTCGTTGACGGGATCTGTGTTAGGAAATCTTTTACTCGTTGGCGGTCTTTCTTTTTTTGTTGGGGGGCTGAAATTTAAAAGACAGACGTTTAATGTCTATGATGCGCGCCACAATTCAGGATTGCTTGTTTTCTCTGTTATGGTTGCTTTTGTTATTCCAGAAGTATTTTCAAAAGGCATGTCAGAGCAAAATGCTATTAGTCTTAGCATTGGGACTTCTATCATCCTCATTTTTCTTTATCTTGCTGCTCTTTTGTTTCGTCTTGTCACACATAGAGGCGTTTATACACAAGAAGAGCAAAACGTTGCTCATGAAGAGGAAACAGCAGAATGGACAACAAAACGAGCGTTTGTGATCCTTGCATTAGCAACAATTGCTGTTGCTTATATTTCAGAAAGCCTTGTGGAGACATTTAAAATTGTTGGAGAAAGTTTTGGATGGAGCGAGCTGTTCATTGGAGTAATTATTGTAGCTATTGTAGGGAATGCAGCTGAACATATTTCTGCTGTTATTATGGCTTATAAAAATCGAATGGACGTTGCTGTTGAAATTGCGATTGGTTCAACGCTTCAAGTTGCCATGTTTGTAGCTCCAGTGCTTGTATTATTGTCTCTCTTGTTTCAAGAGTCAATGCCTTTAGTTTTTTCTTATCCTGAGCTCATCGCTATGTTTTCTGCAGTGTTTTTAACTGTAATTGTATCAAACGATGGAGATACGAATTGGTTTGAAGGAGCTATGTTATTGGGGGCATATGTCATTATTGGAATTGGTTTCTATTTATTTTAAGAAAGAATGTTACGGATAAAAAAATAGGGATAAGAAAAAACTACGAACAAAGGAATTTCTTATTGTTGAAAGGAGTGTTAGAATGCTTCGGAAAGTAGTGTTAAGCTTTCTTATTTTTCTACTTGTATTTGGAGGAGTTTCCTCAATTTCTGCTGAAGGAAAGAAAAAAGGAAGCAATGGCGTTGAAATTCCAGAGGCTACGTTAAACATTGGGAAAGAGAACACGTATCCTAATTCAAACCATGATTCTCCTTCTTTACAGCCTAGTGAGCTTACAAAAGAGCTTATCGAAACTTCAAATGTTAAGATTCAAAGTCCAGACCTTATTCGCATGTTAAACGAGTCTTCGATTTCTTCTAATCCTCTTTCACTTGGTTTCAAGGCAACGGTCTATTTAGGGGAATGGGCACTGAACTATCAGTCAGATGAAACAAATACGAACTGGGAGTATCAGAATATTAATACGAACCGTTACGATAACCGCGGAGTTGAAAATCCTGCTAAGATGTACTACAGACAAGAACAGCAAAAGCAAGTTAAAGGTGGATTAACAGCTGACATCCCAAACGGGGATGAAGTCAAAAAGATGATGCTTTTAAAAGCGCAAGAAAAAACAAAGCTTCCGCTTGCTTTTACGACAGTTGTTGGGGCAGGAACGAAGAAAGAAAGAGAATATATGGTACCAGCAAAGAAATTTGCTCAGCTTCACTCATATGTTCCCGCTGTAAGTGAGAAGGGGAAAGTCACATATGGGGAAGTGTATCTTGTTATTAAGGGAACGAAGCGAACAATTGTGGTGAAGAATGTCACATCACAAGGAATTGGAGCTTGGATTCCTGTTCAAGATCACTTATCTTTTACGTATCATGTCTCATAAAAAAGGTGCTCAGTTGAGCACCTTTTTTTATAGGTTGGAAGACAGCTTTGTAAAATCTGTACCTTTGTAATAAGAATCACGTACTAAAATATTTGGTCCAAGACATTTCACCGCTGGACAGTGACAGCTTATTTCTTTTGAGATATTAGAATTCTGCCATGTTTGGAAAGCATCTAGGAGTTTTGTGTTCTGAATATTTCCAAGTGCTGGCGTATCGCCGAAATCTGTGACGATAATATCCCCAGAAAAAATGCTGACGTTCAGTCGTGAACGGCCATCAGGATCGTTTCGGACTGTGACATTTTTAGCACTATGAAGACGTTTTAAAAGTTCTAAATCTTCTTCATTGGAGCTACAAGGATAAAAAGGAAGCGTTCCAAACAGCATCCATACGTTTTCATCTCGAATGTCTAACAAATCGTGAATCGCTTTTCTCATGTCTTTTAGAGAAAGTGTTTCAAGCGCGCTTGCAAAGTCACTAGGATACATTGGGTGAACTTCGTGTCGGCCACACTGCATTTCGTTAACAATTTGATGGTGAATGTCTTTCATATATGGTAGCGTTCGTTTGTTTAACATAGTTTCCGCAGAAACCATAACACCCGCTTTTGCAAGTGCTCGGCTATTCTCAATCATTTTCTCAAAATATTTTGCACGCTGTTTATACGTTGGCTTGCGCTCCATCATTGCAAATCCGCCTTCAACAAACTCGTCCATTGTTCCCCAGTTATGAGAAATATGTAAAACGTCCAAATGCGGAATAATAAGCTCATAACGAGATAAATCTAACGTTAAGTTCGAATTAATTTGTGTGCGTACGCCACGCTCATGTGCATACTTTAATAGCGGTACAACGTAATTTTTTACAGATGAAAGAGAAAGCATTGGCTCTCCACCTGTAATACTAATGGAACGAAGATGAGGAATGTCCTCTAGTCGCTGAATTAACAAATCTAATGGAAGAGCTGGATCATCTTTCGGTTGTAATGTGTAACCAACAGCACAGTGTTCACAGCGCATATTACAAAGAGTAGTTGTTGTAAACTCGACGTTTGTTAATGTTGGTTTACCAAACTCCTCGATATCTAAATAAGCTTCCCACGGATCGTACTGTGGGGTTATCGGTTTTAAAACCGTTTGTTTCATCATAAAAACTCCTTTAAAAAGAGAACCTGTCTCTCACATTATTTCATCAAACTAAATAAAGGGTACTAACGATTATTATGGAATTATCCGCTTTTAGTTGTCAATGCTGAAATCATTCGCTACCATTAAGAATGTGAAGGGAGAGTGTGAAAATGGGCAATGCAATTCATGATAAGGAAGCACAGCTTCAGTATTTAAGAACTCGTCTTGATATGTTTATGCACGTACTGGACTCTTTAGAGGCAGAAAATGCTGACATTGAAGATATTGACCGCCTTATTGGCATGATGGACGACCTTCAGCTAAAATGTGAACAGTTTAAAAAAGACTGGAAGTAAAAGCAGTCAAATAATGGTGTGCATGAACTTGCTGACTCAAAGTCCAAACTAACAGTAAATGACTGAAAGGGGACTAGGGGATGCGTTATTTTCTTCTCGTGCTATGCATGATGTTAGCATTGCCAATGAGTATCTCAGCAAGTTCTTCCAACACACCTTACAACTGGGGATTTGCGAAAAACAAAGATCATGTGAAACCTGAAGTTGGAAAGCAGTATGAAGAAATGTTGAAAAGGCAAAAGTCTTTTTACGTTGGTAAAGACAAAAATGTCTATTTAACTTTTGATAACGGTTATGAAAATGGATATACACCAGGCGTTTTAGATGTTTTGAAAAAACAGAATGTCACAGCAACGTTTTTTGTGACAGGTCAGTTTCTAGAGAGTGAGCCTTCACTTGTAAAGCGAATGGCGAAAGAAGGCCATATTGTTGGAAATCATTCTTGGCATCATCCAGATTTTACACAAGTAAGTGATGAACGATTAAAAAAAGAGCTTAAATGTGTAAAAGATGAATATACAAAACTGACCGGAAAAAAAGAGATGCGTTATTTAAGACCACCAAGAGGGGTTTTTAGTGAGCGTGTTTTAGAAGTAGCTCGTAACGAAGGATATACGACAGTTTTTTGGTCTGTTGCATTTGTGGATTGGAAAACAGATCAGCAAAAAGGATGGCGTTATGCATACGATAATATTATGGAACAAATCCATCCAGGGGCTGTTATTTTGCTTCATACAGTGTCAAAAGACAATGCTGAAGCACTTGAGCGTGCGATCATTGATTTGAAAAAGCAAGGCTATAAATTCAAATCTTTGGATCATTTAGTAAACGAAAAGCAAAAGGAGAAGTCTGCTGACTAAGCAGGCTTTTCCTATTTGCGTTTTAGCCCCTAGTTCGTTTACTATTATAAGGTTAACGAAAAGGAGGGGAAGGGAAATGATAATAGAAAAGAAATTAAAACCCCCATATGATTTTACCCACGTTTTTACCCGTCTTTCTCTTGATTCTTTACACAACATTGATCAGGACTACAAAGGGATGAAAGTACCATTACGGATTCATAATATCCCTACTGTTGTTTATATAAAAAGTACTGGAACTGTCAAAGAGCCTTCGTGTGTTATCTATAGTGAAGACTCTCTGGATGAAAAAGCAGTTATGGAAGAGCTCTCACGCATTTTTCAGTTTGATCGAGACTTACAAGAAGTAGAAGATCATTTTAAAGAAACAAGTCTAGCGCCACTTTTTAAAAAGTTTCGCGGCTCTCCGCTTGTTTGTGAATTTAACCTTTATGGATGTTTAGTGAAAAATATTATTCATCAGCAAGTGAGTATGAAAGTTGCTGATCTTTTAACAGCTCGCTTCGTAAGAACATTCGGGACAATGGTAGACGAAGTTTTTGTCTACCCAGAGCCAGAAGAAATTGTTGCTCGCTCCATTGAAGAACTCCGTGAAATTGGATTAAGCGAGCGTAAAGCAGAGTATATTCTTGGTGTCTCTAAAGAGATTGTTTCAGGAACTTTGTCTCTGGAATCTTTACAAGAGCTTCCTGATGAAGAAGTTGTTAAAACTTTAGTTAAAATTCGCGGTATTGGTCCATGGACAGCGCAAAATTTCTTAATGGCGGGATGTGGACGAGAAAACTTATTTCCGAAAGCAGATCTTGGCTTACAGAACGCTGTTGCTAAGCTTTTTAACTTAGAAAAGCGACCAACCCTTTTACAAATGGATGAACTTAGTGAGGGGTGGGCTCCATATTTAAGTTATGCAAGCTTGTATTTATGGAAAAGCATTGAATAAATAACATTAAAGGAGGTGCAACCTTTTGAAGACAAATCAGAAGAGAGAAAAGGTTGAGATGAAAGTAAAAGTTGGACAACATGTTCCGCTTACAATCAAAAGACTCGGCATTAATGGAGAAGGTGTTGGGTATTTTAAAAAGCAAGTTGTATTTGTTCCAGGGGCGCTTCCAAACGAGGAAGTTATCGCGGAAATTACCAATGTAAAACATAAATTTGCCGAAGGACGTGTGAAACGCATTCGCAAAATGTCCGACGATCGTGTCAAAGCTCCATGTCCAATTTATGAAAAATGTGGCGGCTGTCAGCTTCAGCATTTAAGCTATGAAGGGCAGTTGAAAGCCAAACGAGACATTGTTGTTCAGGCATTTGAGCGTCATGGTAATGTGCGTAATTTAGAGAAAAAGCTTGAACAAACAATTGGAATGGAAGAGCCATGGAAGTATCGCAACAAAGCTCAATTCCAAGTAGGACTTTTAAAAGGAAAAGTAATCGCAGGTCTTTACGGGGCAAATTCGCATCGTCTTATTAATATTAACGAATGTATTGTACAGCGTCCTGAAACAACGAAAGTGATTAACAACGTAAAACAAATTCTTCAAGATTTGAAGATTTCGATTTATGATGAACGTAAACGTAAAGGGCTTGTTCGTACAATAGTGACTCGTATTGGAGTTTCAACAGGAGAAGTACAGCTTGTTCTTATTACATCTAAAGAAGAGCTTCCTAAAAAAGATCTCCTTATTCAAGAAGTGAAAAAGCGTCTTCCAGAAGTGAAATCGATTATGCAAAATGTGAACGGCCAAAAAACGTCACTTATTTTCGGAGATAAGACATTTACATTAGACGGAAAAGAAACAATTGAGGAAGTACTTGGCGACTTGTCTTTTGACTTATCAGCTCGTGCTTTCTTCCAGTTGAATCCAACGCAAACTGTTAAACTTTATGACGAAGTGAAAAAAGAAGCTGGTTTAACAGGAAAAGAAAAAATTGTAGATGCTTACTGTGGTGTCGGAACGATTGGACTTTGGCTTGCTGATGAAGCAGGTGAAATCCGCGGCATGGACGTTATTGAAGATTCCATCGTCGATGCTAATAAAAATGCCAAAGCAAAAGGCTATGACAATGCTCATTATGTAGTTGGAAAAGCTGAATATTGGATGCCGAAATG
>Ga0209463_1000822_pt1 | contig 21183 bp, 22 predicted proteins | sample AgamicMgSfrz_FD_187169 | JGI IMG/M metagenome (GOLD analysis project Ga0209463, IMG submission 187169) | Agave microbial communities from Guanajuato, Mexico - Mg.Sf.rz (SPAdes) (version 2) | ecosystem: Host-associated > Plants > Phyllosphere > Phylloplane/Leaf | place: Guanajuato, Mexico... | reverse complement strand
AAACATGAGATGGAAGAGAGCCAACTTCCACTAAAAGAAGTGTGAAGGGAAGGCTCTCAGAGTCTGGACTCAGTACGCCCCTATGGGGCGAAATCAATGCCACCTGCTATGCAGGTGGTTTTTTACGGTTCATTTTCGAGGAGAGTAAAGATGAAAGCCTGGCAGCGTGAGTTTATTGAGTTTGCTCTGAACAAGCAGGTATTAAAATTCGGCGAGTTTACTCTGAAGTCGGGACGTAAAAGCCCTTATTTTTTTAATGCGGGCCTGTTTAATACCGGCCGCGACCTGGCGCTGCTGGGCCGTTTTTATGCGCAGGCGCTGGTCGATTCCGGCGTCGATTTTGACCTGTTGTTCGGCCCGGCTTACAAAGGCATTCCTGTCGCTACGACTACGGCTGTTGCGCTCGCCGACCACCATCAGCGCGACGTTCCTTATTGCTTTAACCGCAAGGAAGCAAAAGATCACGGCGAGGGTGGCATGTTAGTCGGTAGCCCGCTGCAGGGGCGTGTGATGCTGGTTGACGATGTGATTACCGCAGGGACGGCTATCCGTGAATCGATGGAAATCATCGCTGCTAACGGCGCCACGCTGGCTGGCGTGTTGATTTCTCTTGACCGTCAGGAACGTGGCCGCGGCGAAATTTCTGCTATTCAGGAAGTTGAGCGTGATTATCAGTGTCACGTGACGGCGATTATCACGCTAAGCGATCTGATTGATTATCTGGAAGAGAAACCGGAAATGGCCGACCACCTGGCTGCCGTTCGCGCCTATCGTCAAACCTACGGCATCTAACCGCAATGCGCCGGGCTTATCAGCGGGCCCGGCTGTATCCACCTTTGTCTGGCAGCGGCAGGCTGCTAACCAGCCGTGCCGGACAGCAAGCATTACACCAGCTGCGCCGCCAGTAACGGCCAACGTACCTCAAATTCCTTTGTCGGCAAATAGCGGAACTCTGAACGTACAAAGCGCGACAGCATGCCTTCGCAGAAAGCGAGCAGCTGGCTGGCCAGCAGCGTTTCATCGGTGGTAAAGCCTTCGCCCTCACGCATCTTCCGCTCGCGCATAACCTGCCGTAGCTGGGCCTCGATACGCTCAAAAAGCTGGTTAATGCGGCCCTGTAAACGATCCTGTTCAAACATCAATGCATGGCCGGTCAAAATACGTGTCAGGCCCGGATTGAGTTCGCCAAAACCCAAAATCAGCTGCACGATCATGCGCAAACGCGCCATGGTCTCTTTTTCATCTTTCAGGATAGCGTTGATGCGGGTGATAAGGCTGTCTTCAATAAACTCGATCAGGCTATCAAACATCCGCGTTTTGCTGGGAAAATGACGATAAAGCGCGGCTTCAGATACACCTACCGTGGCGGCCAACTTTGCGGTGGTAATACGTTGGCTGCCATCGCTTGACTCCAGCATTTGCGCCAGAGCCTGCAGGATTTCATCGCGACGATTCCTTTTCGCGCTCTTTTTTTCTGCCATGACGTTATAAACCCCTGAGATTTATCATAAATGGGCAAAGGTCCACGCAGCATCCGTAAGAAGGCATCTCACGGTGCTGAAAAATAAAACAATTCGGGTTGCGGAGGAGAGTTCTTGTGTGTTTAATTTCGGCCGGAGTGACCGAAACCGCCTTCACCGCGCGCGCTGGCGTCGAAATCTTCAACCAGATTAAATTCTGCCTGTACCACCGGGACAAAAACCAGTTGGGCAATACGTTCGCCTGGCTGGATAGTAAAGCTCTCCTGGCCACGGTTCCAGACGGAAACCATCAGCTGGCCCTGATAATCAGAGTCAATCAGGCCAACCAAGTTGCCCAGTACGATGCCATGCTTATGACCCAGGCCGGAGCGCGGCAAAATAACGGCGGCAAGGGACGGATCGGCAATATGAATCGCCAGGCCGGTAGGCAGTAATGTTGTGGCGCCGGGCGCCAGTTCCTGCGCAGCATCAAGACAGGCGCGCAAATCCAAACCCGCTGAGCCAGAGGTCGCATACGTGGGCAGCGGAAATTCTTTGCCTACGCGCGCATCAATAATCTTAACGTCGATTTTTTTCATCATAACGGCTGACAATCTCGTCTAATAACTGCTGGCCAAGGAGTGTTTTATCTACGAGAGGCAAAACTTTTTCTCCCCCCTGCCAGAAAAGGTGAAGAGCATTCGTATCGCTGTTGAAACCTTGCCCTGGTTTAGAAACATCGTTGGCGCAGATCAGGTCCAGATTTTTCCGCACACGCTTTTGTTGGGCGTATTCTTCCACATTACGGGTTTCAGCAGCAAACCCTACTACATAGGGACGCTGTTCCTGCATGGCGCCTACGCCAGCGACAATGTCGGGGTTTTTTATCATTTTCAGCGTGATCTCATCACCCTGTTTTTTAATTTTTTCCGGCGCGACTTCCGCTGCGCGGTAGTCTGCCACGGCTGCGCTGCCAATGAAAATATCTTGCTGCGTAATATGCAGCATTACCGTCTTTTCCATCTCTGGCGCGCTGGTGACATCAATACGCTTAACGCCAGCGGGCGTCGCCAATGCGACAGGCCCGGCAACCAGCGTAACGTTCGCGCCACGGGCGGCGGCGGCGGCGGCAATGGCGAAACCCATCTTGCCTGAGCTGTGATTAGAGATATAGCGCACCGGGTCGAGCGCTTCGCGTGTCGGACCGGCGGTAATCATAATATTGAGATGTTGCAGATCGTTGACGGGTGCAGACCAGGCGACGGCATGATCGACAATCGCCAGCGGGTCGAGCATGCGACCGGGACCCACATCGCCGCAGGCCTGGCTGCCGCTGTCAGGGCCCCAAATCAGTACGCCGCGCTCGGCAAGGCGCTGTAGATTTTCCTGCGTAGGCTTCGCGCGATACATCTGCTGATTCATAGCCGGTACGATGGCAATTGGCGCTGCGGTTGCCAGACAGGCCGTGGTTACCAGATCGTTCGCCATACCTGCCGCCACGCGAGCAATTAAATCTGCCGTGGCGGGCGCTAAAATAACCAAATCGGCCCATTTTCCCAGTTCAATATGGCCCATTGCGGCTTCCGCCGCCGGATCGAGCAGATCGTCGTACACCGGATAGCCGGAAACCGCCTGTAAGGTCAGCGGCGTGATAAATGCTTTCGCCGCCTCGGTCATCACCACGCGCACCTCGGCGCCGCGATCGCGCAGACGTCGCACCAGTTCAGGCGTTTTGTAGGCGGCGATACCGCCGCTGACGCCCAGTACAATATGTTTACCGGTTAATCCCATCATTTCATTTCTGCCTTTGTTGACCAGGCGACAAGCCCGGCCATATCACAATGGCGCGATTTTATCACAATCTTACTATCGCGCCGTTTAGCATCCCGCCACCTTTGCGAGCCGCCTCGAAAAGATAAAAGCCGCCGCTGGCTGCCTTGTACCGACAGGCGCAAAGTAATGGCTCAGGAGTTGCTCGTCAGGGAGAGATAAAGCGCATGTTAAAACCCAGGGAAAAATTACATCAGATGGGCGCATCGGCGTTAACGGATACGGAGCTGCTGGCTATCTTCTTACGCACCGGCGCCTGCGGAAAACCGGTGATGGCGTTAGCGGGCGAGCTGCTTGAAGTTTTTGGTTCGCTCTACCTTTTGATGAGCGCTGAAAAAAGCGCGTTTAAGGCCATCAAAGGCATCGGCGACGCTAAGCTGGCGCAGCTGCACGCTATTGCCGAACTGGGAAAGCGCTTTTTCAGCGCACAGCTGGCGCGGGAAAACGTGCTGGAAAATCCGCAGCTTACGCAGCTCTACCTGCAAAGCGTGCTGGCGCACCAGGAGCGGGAAGTATTTATGGTGATATTTCTTGATAATCAGCACCGGGTGCTGGAGGCGCAGCAGATCTTTTCCGGCACCATTGCCAGCGTGGAAGTGCATCCGCGTGAAATTGTACGCATCGCGCTAAAGCTGAATGCGGCGGCGCTGATACTGGCGCACAACCATCCTTCAGGGCGCGCGGAGCCAAGCAGCGCCGATCGGGATATTACCCAGCATATTCGGCAGGCCTGTCTGCTCATGAATATTCGTGTTCTCGACCATTTAGTGATTGGCAGTGGTGAATATGTGTCTTTTGCCGAACGAGGCTGGCTGTAAGCGCGAAAAACGCTGCTTTTCTGTACCATTTCGGCGATCCGGGGGGATCTTTATCTGTTCGGGACTTGAGCGCTGGCAATACAAGGCGTATACTACGCCACCTTTGAGAATCTCGGGTTTGGCGTTTAGGCCTGCTCAGCGGGTTCACATGGAACTCGCCTGGATGGGCTACCAGCCTGACGAGGCGGCCAAGACCTAGTTTTTAAAGCTCGAGCTGATTTGATTTTTGGAGAATTGACATGTCACGAGTCTGCCAAGTAACTGGCAAGCGTCCGGTGACCGGTAACAACCGTTCCCACGCAATGAACGCGACGAAACGCCGTTTCCTGCCGAACCTGCACTCTCACCGTTTCTGGGTTGAGAGCGAGAAACGTTTCGTTACTCTGCGTGTATCTGCTAAAGGTATGCGTGTAATTGATAAGAAGGGCATCGATACGGTTCTGGCCGATCTGCGTGCCCGTGGTGAGAAGTACTAAGGAACTGAATCATGGCTAAAGGTATTCGTGAGAAGATCAAGCTGGTTTCCTCTGCTGGTACAGGTCACTTCTATACCACCACGAAGAACAAACGTACTAAACCGGAAAAACTGGAACTGAAAAAGTTCGATCCGGTTGTACGCCAGCACGTGATGTACAAAGAAGCTAAAATTAAATAATTGCGGCTTCCACGAAAAACCCGGCTCCGGCCGGGTTTTTTGTTTTTATGAAACCGTAAAACGTGAGGAGCTGCCATGCCTGAATTACCTGAGGTAGAAACCAGCCGTCGCGGCATTGAACCGCACCTGGTAGGAGAGACCATTCTGTACGCTGTGGTGCGTAATTCGCGTCTGCGCTGGCCGGTATCACAGGAGATTCACGCTCTGAGCGATCGGCCGGTGCTGAGCGTTCAGCGCCGCGCTAAATACCTGCTGCTGGAACTGCCTGAGGGCTGGATTATTATCCACCTTGGTATGTCCGGCAGCCTGCGCGTACTGCCGGAAGCGATCCCGGCGGCAAAACACGATCATGTCGATCTGGTAATGAGCAACGGCAAAGTGCTGCGTTATACCGATCCGCGTCGTTTTGGCGCCTGGCTGTGGAGTACCGACCTTCAGGCCAGCAATGTGCTGGCGCACCTGGGGCCGGAACCGCTCAGCGAGCAGTTTAATGCCGATTATCTGTTTGAAAAATGTCGTGGAAAGCGTACCGCCATCAAACCCTGGCTGATGGAAAATAAGCTGGTGGTAGGCGTCGGTAACATTTATGCCAGCGAGTCGCTGTTCGCCGCAGGGATCCTGCCCGATCGTCCGGCGATGTCGCTAAGCTATGAAGAAATCGCGCTACTGGTAAAAGTGATAAAAGCGGTACTGCTGCGTTCTATCGAACAGGGCGGCACGACGCTACGCGATTTCCTGCAAAGCGACGGCAAGCCAGGCTATTTTGCGCAGGAGCTACAGGTGTATGGACGCGCCGGAGAGCCATGCCGCGTATGCGGAACGCCGATTGAAATCGCTAAACATGGCCAGCGGAGTACCTTTTTCTGTCGAAGCTGTCAGAAATAGGTCTGCCGCGTTAATCAGCCAGCTTTGCCAGCAGCGCCTGGTAAACAGGCTCCGGCAAAAATGCCTTCACCTCGCCGCCGTGACGGGCAACTTCTTTGACCAGCGAAGAAGAGATAAATGAGTACTCTTCGGAAGGCATAAGGAATACGCTTTCCAGCGAGGGGAGAAGGTGGCGATTCATATGCGCCAGCTGCATTTCATATTCAAAGTCAGAAACTGCACGCAGGCCGCGTACCAGCACGTTGGCCTGCCGCTCGCGGGCAAAATTAGCCATCAGATCGCTGAATCCAGTCACTTCCACGTTGGGCAGATGCGCGGTAGCCTGCTGAGCCAGCGCCACGCGCTCTTCAAGGCTAAACAGCGGCTTTTTGCTGGGGCTGGCGGCGATAGCCAGAATAATATGGTCAAACATCAGCGCCGCGCGGCTCAGGATATCCAGATGACCATGCGTTAAAGGATCGAAGGTGCCGGGATAAATCGCTCTGGTGCTCATTTCTTTTCTCCGCTCGCTGACTGACCCAGCGCCCACAGCGCCGCGTACTTATTAAAAGTATATTGCGCATTCACGACGGCTAACAGCCAGCCCTGACGCCCATCCAGAAAACCGGCGCGTAGCAGCAGCGTTTTACAAAAGGCGCCCAGCGTATGGCTGAAAACCGAGAAGACGCTGCAGCGCTTGCCCTGTTGATGGCGCTGCTGCGCCCAGGCTTCCGCATAGGCGAGCTGTTTACGCTGAAAGGCAGCAAAGTCACGGCAGGTCAGATGCTGCAGGTGCCCTGCCAGTGGGACAACCTGCGCCTGGCCGCTCTCCAGCGACTCATGTACCTGATGATCGTTATAGCTATAGCGGCGTGGATAAAGGCGCACCACGCGATCGGGATACCAGCCGCTGTGGCGCATAAAACGGCCTAAAAACAGATTCAGCCTTCCCAGGCTGTAGACTTTGTCCGGCTGCGGCGCTGCGTTAAGTACCTGTTCAATGGCGGCGCGCAGCTCTGGCGTGACGCGCTCATCTGCATCGATCATCAAAATCATATCGCCGCTGGCGAAAGCCTGCGCCTGCTGGCGCTGCTTGCCATAGCCGGGCCAGATGGAGGATTGGTAAACCTTTGCGCCGAACTGTCGGGCAATCTCTGACGTGTCGTCCTGGCTGCCGGAATCAAGCAGGATAATTTCATCAGCCCAGCTGACCGAAGCCAGGCAATCCGGCAGCAGCTCCGCTTCGTTTTTGGCGATCATTACGACGGAAAGGCGTTGACGTGCGGTCATTTAATGATTCCGTGGCGGCAGGTAAGGCTCAAGCAGCTGTAGCAAACGCTGCAACGCGCCCTGATTTTGATGCAATACCTCAACGGCGTGACGGCCATGATATCGGCGGTAGTCGTCATCGATCAGCAGATTACCTACCTCATGTACCAGCGTGGCGGTATCGGTTACGGTAATCAGGCCGTCAGCCTGTTTTAGCTTGCTGCAAATATCTTTGAAGTTAAAGGTGTGCGGACCCATCAACACCGGAATAGCGTGTGCCGCCGGTTCCAGCGGATTGTGACCGCCGCGCTCCACCAGGCTGCCGCCGACAAAAGCCAGATCGGCAATGCCATACAGCAGCATCAGTTCGCCCATCGTATCGCCGATAACAATCTGCGTGCTGCCAGAAGGGATTTCACCGCTGCTGCGTAGCGTATAGCTGAAGCCGCTTTTTTGCGTCATTTCCCGCGCCGTGTCGAAACGCTCAGGGTGACGCGGCACCAGAATCAACAGCAGATCGGGAAAATGCGCCAGCAGGCGGCGGTGCGCATCCAGAATAATGCTCTCTTCGCCTTCGTGAGTGCTGGTGGCGATCCAGACCGGACGGCGCGGCGCCCACTGACGGCGTAGCGTTACCGCCCGCGCTGCCAGTTCTGGCGTAACGGAAATATCAAACTTCAGGCTGCCGGTAATTGCCAGCTGTGACCGCTTCAGGCCCAGCCCGACAAAGCGCGCGCCATCTTCTTCATTCTGCGCGGCGATCAGCGTAATGCGCTGTAGCAGCTGACGCATAAATTTCCCCAGCTTTTTATAGCCTTTCGCTGAACGGGCTGACAGGCGCGCATTGGCGATCACAAGCGGCACCTGACGCTCATGCAGGGCTTTAATAAAGTTGGGCCACAGCTCGGTCTCCATGATGATGACCAGCCGGGGATCGGCGGTATTAAGAAAGCGATGAATGGCGCCGGGAAGATCGTAAGGCAGATAGACATGATGCACATCTTTGCCGAAGGCGGACTGCGCGCGCTCCGAGCCGGTCGGCGTCATGGTGGTAACCGTAATCGGCAGCGTGGGGTAGCGGTGACGCAGCGCCCGCACCAGCGGAACGGCGGCCAGCGTTTCGCCTACAGAAACCGAATGCAGCAGAATACCGCCAGGGCTCACTTTTCCTGCACAAAAGCCGTAGCGTTCCGCCCAGCGTTTACGATAGGCAGGCGCTTTGCGGCCGCGCAGCCAAAGGCGCAGCCAAATCAGAGGCTGTATAAGGTAAAGCAGGGCGGTGTAAATCGTTGTCATACCGATCTTTACGACACTTATGCGTCAAACTTAAGCAAATATGCGGAATGCGGCATGTTAGCAGATAACTTGCCTGCGCTCATCTATCTTCCGCCGCGCCAGTAAGCAGCTGCTGATAAAGAGAATGCAGCTCCGCGCCCAGCCGCTGCGGCGTATAAGGTTCTATTCTGGCCCGTGCCGCTTCGCCCATTGCTGAATCCTGCGCTTTAGATGGAATAGCCTGCACCGCCTCCTGTAACCCTTTGATATTTAGCGCATCGCAGACAAATCCCTGCTTGCCCTGAACAATAAATTCCGCACCGCCACAGCCGGTACTGGTAATCACCGGCAGGCCGCAGGCCATCGCTTCAAGAATTACATTGGGGAAAGGATCGTACAGCGTCGGCAAAATTAGGCCATCAGCCGCATGATAGAAGGGCTGTACGTCCTGCTGCACACCGACGAAGCGCAGACGATCGAGGCAGTTAAGCTGATTCGCCAGCTGTTGATAACGCGACTGATCTTTATCCTGGCCGACCACGATCAGATAGCGATCGCTATTAGCGATCGCCTGGATTGCCGCCTTCAGGCCTTTACGCTTAAAGCCGGACCCGACATAAATGAGCGCGACGGCCTGCTGCGGTATCGCCAGCTGCTGACGGGACGCGTGTCGCGTCGCCTCTGTCGCGGGCTGAAAACGTTGGGAATCAATGGCGTTATAAATAACGGTAATGCGGTCATCGGGCAGGTTAAAGCAGCGAATAATATCCTGCTTCACCATCTCAGAATTACAGATCACCTTTTTCAGGGAAGCAGAGCGAAACATCTCTTCTTCCGCCTGCAATACGTAGCGATGATACGGGCTAAGCGAGGCGCTCAGACGCTGCAACGGCGAAACGATACGCGCCCGCTGTTCCAGCCAGACGCGATGTACGCCATCGCCAGCGCGAAAAATATCGCAGCCTGCAATACGCTCATGGCTCTGAACAATATCAAACTGCTCACGTTGCCAGCAGGCGCGCGCCGCCGCGGCAAACCCGCGCTCTCTGGAGACGCGTCCCCATTTGGCCGGGTTACAAATATGCAGATGCCAGTCAGGTTTCGGCGTGCCTTGCCAGCTGCGCGTAATAATATTCAGGTCGAGCTGTTCGCTATTCAACGCTTCCAGCGCGCGCGAAATAAAACGCTCGGCGCCGCCGTCGGGCCGGTATTTTTGGCGCACAATCGCCAGGCGTATTTTACGCATCCAGATAGCTCCTTGCCGCAGCAACCACATCGTCGACCGGAATCGCGCTTAAATAACGCTGCTCAGTTTTCGTATCGACAGAATCCGGCGTCGGCAGCGAGCCGTAATCGCCTGCCCAAATAACCCGGTTGTTAGCGCCCCAGGGGCGCCACTGCTGAAGCTTGGTTGGCCCAAACAACGCGACGCAGGGCGTTTGCAGCGCTGCCGCCATGTGCATCGGCGCGGAATCGACGCCAATAAACAGGCGGGCATGATCGATAAGCGCGGCCAGCTGCGGCAGGCTAAGCTGGCCAGCAATAGTGGAAACCTGCGGATTATGGCACAGCGAAAGAATATGCTCGATCATCGCCATCTCTTTACGGTCGGGCGCCGCCGTTAACACGATACGTAAACCGGGCTGGTTTAACCGATCGATTAACGCCGCCACCTTGTCATCATCCCAGCATTTAAAGGTCCAGCGCGACGTAGGCTGAAGAACCATATAGGGGCCATTGATGCCCTGATTCTGTAGCTGCTGCCGGGCTGCGCGCCAGTCATCATCGCTATAGCACATTGATACAGGACTATTTTCAGTGGGAACGTCAAGCGGCGACAGGGCCAACAGGTTTTGCTCAACCGTATGGAGCTGGCTGAAATTTGCCGTTGAAACCAGCTGGTTATGGCAATAGCGCCAGATTGGGTTATCACGTTTATTGTAGGCAAAGCCGATGCGCACTGGCGCGCCTGAAAGGCGGGCGATTAAAGCGCTGCGCCATTGATCGGCTAAATTAATCACCACATCGTAATGGCTATCCCGAATGGCGTTGACCAGCTTCAGCTCCTGCTTAAGCTGATGCCAGACACCCTGCTTTTTCCACTTACGATCGATCAGATGTAGTTTACGAATGGCCGGATGCGCCTGCAGCATCGGGCGCGTCTCCTGATAAAGCAAGACATCAATTGCGGCGTTGGGGTAACGCTGATGGAGCGCATTAATAACCGGTGTGGTTAGTAGCATATCGCCATGATGACGCAGCTTAATCACCAGAATATTGCGTGGTGTAAAGGATGCAGGGATCTGACTTACCATACAAAGCCTGTCTCAGAAGGAAGTGGGCCGATTTTAGGGCAAAGCCGCCAGGGGAGAAAGCACCGTCTGCGTCATTCTCCCCGATTTTGCGCAGTTAACGTTTACGCCAGCGGTAAATGCGGCTCAGCCAAAGTAACAGCTGATACCATTGCTTCAGACCACGCGCATTGCGCAACATTCGCCGATGGGTTTGAGTGGCAAAAATATCGGCAATAATGGCCTGGCGCGCATCGGCTTCAGGTTCGCGGCGTACCGAGTGACAAACGCTCAGCGCTTCATGCGTCACCTGATAGTGAAACTGCGGGTAAATTTTTACTTTGCCGCGATAGCGCTGATTAATCTCTTCCAGCATCCGGGCGATTTTCAGGTAGTGGCGCTGATATTCCACATTGCGCTGCCCGGTACGTTTGCGGTTACTGATGGATTGATCGTGAACATGGTAGCGATACAGCGCACGATCGGTATAGCGCACCCGACGCGCGTTCAGCATAAACTCTGTGGTCCATGGAATATCCTGATGGTGAAGTCCCGGCTCAAACCACAGCTCGCAGGATTTAATCAGTGATAAGCGATAAATTCCCATCCAGACCACATGCAGATAACGCCGGGTCGCCAGCGCTTTGCTGAGCCAGGCGGCGCCGTCCAGCACGTCGGTTGAAGTGAGGCGATCGTGCGGAATCAGCGTTTTAACGCGCTGGCTGCCGGGATAAAAACATTCCGCGTTGCACTGAGCGGCATCCAGATCGTCCTGCTCAGCCATGCCGACCAACGTCTGATACATCTCTGGCGCCAGGGTATCATCGGCATCTGGAAAGGTGACGTATTTACCGCGAGCGACAGCCAGTCCTGCATTGCGCGCACGGGAAACGCCGCCATTTTGCTGGTTAATAACGCTCACATGTTCATAGCGCGCCGCATAATCGGCCGCCCGTTCGGCGCTGCCGTCCGTCGAACCGTCATTAACGATAATGATTTCAAGATCGGTAAAGGTTTGCGCCAGCAACGATGCCATAAAGGTGTCAAACATGCTGCCAGCGTTATACATCGGAATGATGACGCTGAGTAAAGGTGAAGCAGTAGCAGTGTGTTGAGTCATGTTGTTTGAGGCTTGGGTTGGCTCAGCCGCTCCGGCTGGCGGGCAGCAATAAAATGATAAATATCGTCGAGTTTGCGCTGGTCGAGCGCATAGAGTTGTTCAGCCGGATGATGAAACTGATATAACGCCGCAAAAACAAACGAAGAAGGCGCAATATGATCGGGACCGATTAACAAAACATCGCCCAGCGGACGCTGTTCTTCTACGCAGCAGGGACCATAAATCAGGATGATTGGCACGCCAACCGCATCGGCGATATAGACATTACCGGAATCAGAAGCAATATAAAAATCCATCATACTGATAGCATGCGGCAAACCTTCCAGTGGAATATCGCCAATCAAGCTAATGATATTCTCACGTCCGCCAACTACCTTATACAACTCCTGCAGACGATCCATTTCTGACGGCGCGCCAAAAACATAAAACAAGCAGGGCAGGCCAGCCAGCCGGTCAAACAGGCGTTGCCAGACTACGGGCGGTATAGTCTTCGCTTTATTGCCCGCAGAAATACTTATGCCAATTTTTATTCCGTCCTGGCGCTGTAGCGCCGCAGGCACCGAAGCCAGAGGATACAGCGGACGCGTGGCATGCTTTGGATAACTCTCTTTCGTAAAGGCGGGGTTCGCCAGCTTGAGGTAATTTTCCAGCGTAAGCGTATTTTTCTCATGCTGCACAATACCGTCAGCCGTCCAGTAAAACAGGCCCTGATACCATTTGCGGCGATAGTTTGACAAAAACTGTTTATTACCGGCATTGCAGCAGGCGGCATAGAACAGATTGGCATTATTAGGATGGAGCAGATAGACATTGTCATATCGGTTCATTAACTGCCAGGCCAGCTGAATTTTTGCGACCAGACCGTTTTTATAATCTTCAATATACCAAATAGTTTGCAGCGTATCGTCATGCTGCGCCAAAGGCGCAACGGTACGGCTTAACAGTGCGTCGCTGTGCTGCAGATGCGCCAGCAGCGGCGTGATATTGATAAAGTCGCCAATTTTGGCAGTCTGAATCACCAGATTGCGCCCTTCCTTTTTTTGGAAGAGTTTCCTTATCCACTTGAGCGGCAGCAGCAAAATAAAAATGAAAATATAATTCACACCGTTTCCTCAGCGGTACTGGCAACGGGGCAAAGCATAGCGATCCCCTGCAAAAAGTATTCTTCCATTATTGCGCATCACGGTTGACGCTCGATCAGCGCAAGGTAGCGCTCGCAGACTGTTCCAATATGGTAGGCCGAGAGATCGAGCTGTTGCAGCCTGGGAGGCCGATGATAAATGTCCCGAATTCTCTCCGCCAGTGATTCGCTGGACATATCTGCCAGACCGCGCGCCAGCTCACCTTGCAAAATGGTTTCCGGTCCGCCAGGACAGCGAGTACTGACTACCGGCGTTTGACAAAGTAATGCTTCGACCAGCACGTTTCCAAAACCTTCGCTATCTGAACTGACAATCAGCATACGTGCATGATTTATCCAGGCATAGGGATTATGCGTAAAACCTTTGAAAATGACACGTTCGGCAATATTAAGCTGCTCTGCCAGCTGTTTTAACTCGGCAATGCGCGCGGCGTCACCCTGGCCGATGAGGACCAGCGGGGTTTGCAGGCCGCTGTGCGCATAAGCCTGCAATAAGCGATCGTGACGTTTTGTCGGATGAAAGCGGCCGACGTGTAGCAAATAATCCTGACCGGACAGCTCACAAGCTTCCGCAGCCTGTTGTAAAATCAGCTCGGCATCAAAAGGATTAAAGATAACCGCTTCCCTGGACGGTTGTATGCCGTAGTGCTGTTTCAAATCGTCAATCACATACTGCGAAACGCCGATAATATTGCGATGCTGATAGACCCGGCGGGTTTTTTGAATTTTAAGCCAGCGCGCAAACCCTTTGCGGCGCGCCAGATAAGAGGCAGAAAATACGCCGTGCAGGCAATACCAGGTTTTCGCAGGATCGAGATGACGACAGCGACTGACAATACGGTCAGTTTTATGGAGATGGGAAACGACTAAATCAAATGCGCCGCCCTGCTGCTCCGCCTTGATAATCGCGTGATCCAACAGGCGAGCGCGTCTTTGCAGTTCAGTTACTTTACGCCAGGGTTTACGACAGCGATCCTGAATCACCTGATAATCCAGCCCTGCCGGTAGGGGGTAATCGCATACGCTGCGTAAAGAAAACAGCGAAACGCGATGCCCCAGCGATAACAGGCCTTTAGCCAGAGTCAGCACAACTTTTTCTGCGCCGCCTCCGGGTAAACCATCAATGATCAGCAAAATACGCCTGGACAATTTTAAACATCCTTATGTGTGCAAAAACGCCACTAGCAGAAGTGTAAGAGTTATTTTGTTGTTAGTTAAGTCTCTGCTCCCACAACGACAGCAAGATAGCGCTTATGACGAGTGCAGGCGTTCAGTAGGCCGATAAACCGGACTGACAAAGAGAGCTTCATGGCGTCAGAAACAAACCAGACGGTATATCAGTTATAGGTTAATTAAGCGAAGCTTAGTCCGCCAACGGCACTAAAAAAAGCGGATTTATCATAATGAAATAATTTTGCTCTAAAGAAACGGGCTGCGTAACATGTCGGCTTAATCAGCGGAGCGTTGGAAATAAGATGAATAAACCGGCTTTTCTCATCACGATTGATACGGAAGGCGACAATCTTTGGCGCAATCGACGTACCATCACTACCCGTAATACGCTATTTTTGCCGCGTTTTCAGGCGTTGTGTGAAAAATATGGATTTAAGCCGACCTGGCTAACTAACTATGAAATGGCCAGCGATCCTGCTTATGTCGAATTTGCCCGCGATGTGATCACTCGGGGTCAGGGCGAGGTTGGTATGCATCTGCATGCCTGGAACAGTCCGCCCGAAACGCCGCTGACGGATGATGACTGGCGCTGGCAGCCTTATCTTATTGAATACCCCGATAATTTACTGCGTGATAAGGTCAAATTTATGACCGGGCTGCTGGAAGATAAATTCCAGACTAAGATGTTAAGCCATCGCGCCGGACGCTGGGCCTTTGATGAGCGCTATGCTGCCGCGCTGCGCGAACTGGGTTATCAGGTTGACTGTTCGGTCACGCCGCGCGTTAGCTGGCGTAATTCCCCCGGCGCGCCGCAGGGACAGGGCGGAACGGACTATACGCATTTTCCTTCCCATGCCTATTTTCTCGATCCGCACGATATTTCCCGTAGCGGTAACTCAACGCTGCTGGAAGTGCCAATGAGCATCCAGTACAAACATTCTGCGCTGATGAATAAAGTAAAGCAGGGTTACGACAGGCTACGCGGTAAAAAGCGTGGTCCGTCAGTCAACTGGCTGCGTCCTGCAGGTGGAAACCTGGCGGCAATGAAACGCGTAGCGGAAGCAACGCTGGCGGAAGGCGGCGACTATGTGGAATTTATGCTGCACTCTTCAGAATTTATGCCTGACGGCAGCCCAACCTTTAAAAATGAAGCAGATATTGAACGGCTGTATGACGATCTGGATGCATTATTTAGTTGGTTACAGCAGCGGACACAAGGTATGACGCTGGCGGAATATTACGCCCAAAAAAGTAACTCATTTTCAAAATGAAATTTTTGATGGCCTTAATTAAAAGGCCATCAATTATATTAAATTTTTTGATTTTGGAATGGCGTTAAAATAATGGCATAGGGAAGCCAGAACATAACCCAGTAGATGTCAGGATTACCTATAACAAACATGCCCTGCGTTAAATAAAACATCAAAGAAAAACAAAATAGTGATGATTCGAGTGCCTGACCATTTTTGAAGTGCTGTAAAGAGCGGTACAAACCGTAGGCTATGATTATTACCAGAGTCAAAAGACCTGTGATTCCGCCCTTAAGTAGAGTAGAGAAGTAAAGGCTGTGTGTTGTATGTATATGTTGTTGAACACTATTTACAAATTTTAGTTGCTTATCAAAACCCCACCCAAACCAGGGGTGCTGCATAGACAGTTCCAGGGTGTGTTGCCAGATACCAAAACGAATAAAGCTTTGTTTATATGAATTAACAAAACGCGCAATGAGTTCATCACTGTAATGTGTAAAATAGGCCAGTGCCGCAATCGTAATGAGCATAGCTGCGGTAATAAGTAAATGTCGCACATGATTTTTATGGAAACGTAATAACAAAGGCAAGCAAGCAATAAGTAATGCAAGCACCGGGCCTCGACTTTGTGTCAATAACATCGCGATAAAGAGTATGGCTATTGGAACATATAATAAATGACGGCCAGTTTCCCGAATTAAAATTAATCCCAGGAAAATGGCAATGCCAAAATATCCTGCCAGGTCAATAACGTTATCAGGCGCAGCGAAAAATCCATGTTCAAGACGCTTAGTTAAAATGTGATTTTTATCAACATACCAAAAAGTTAACAGGCAAAGTATTGTCAAACTTGCAAACAGTAAGTTACAGCGCCATTTTTTATTTAATTGTGAAAATAAAACAACAAACGCAATAATGTATAAACTATGTTTAAGCGTGGATATTATGTTACCTGCATTATCAGACCATAAATTGCTTAAACTAAAATATATAAGGAATGGGCTCATGGCCAAAATGCCATATAACATGTCCTTTTCTGCAATAAACTGTTGACGAAATTGTTTATCCATTAATAACGATAATAAAAATAAAGCAAAAGAAATATGAAACAAATTAGTTACACGAAAATAATCACCCAGTAATGGCATAAAAAACAAAAATAAACTAAAGGTAAGGTAGCGACCCTTATTAATGTTATCAATAGTGAGCAACTTCATCAGGAGAAACCTTAGTAAAAATATTTGCAGGAATGGCACTGTTTAATGAGAGGTTATAAACGCGCGTGTTTTGCCTGGCCAGACACTGGCTGGCATGAAAAAATGCAGGCAGGATTAAATCAGTAAATTTTTCCTCCAGGAAGCTGGGCAACCTGTTATTTTTCGTTTCATAGAAACGAGGCTGACTGAAATTATTCATATCCAGACCCGCAAATACCACTGTTTTCGATTGCATAAAAGCGGCAATTTGTAATGCCCAATAAGCCACGGTGCCGGCATCAAATATTCCCTGTCGTATATCGTAGGAAAAGGCAATATGACTTTGCTCTTTATAAATGCTAACTAATTCATTGTTAATATAATTACTTTCTATTTCAGCCGGAAAAATTTTAGGTTGCATGATTTTAAAGCAAGCATCTTCAATTAATGCGAGACGGCATTTAACAGCCTCTAAGGAGAGTGCATTGATAATTTTTATGATGCCATGCATGGTAGTAAAGAAAATTAAATCAGGCTGGCTAACGACTTCTTTCACCATTTCCATATGACGATCAAGGAACGTCATATCAATAATAACGTAATAGTTAAATTTGACTTCCTGATGCTTAAACCAGGCGCCGTTCAGCCCCATCGCTGGAATGTTTTTTAAACGTGAGAAATCAGTATCTTTAACCGATGGGCCGGTAGCGACAATTAACAATTTTTCCGGTGTTTCATCGCTTAGACTGGAAAGATTATATAGCGGTACCGTTTTGCCGCGATAACGCAAGGTATCAATATGACCCGCCTCTGAGCGAGTAAATTTGATATAAGGCCACAGATTTTCGTTATGTCTGTAACGACGCGGATGCGTATAACGATATATCTGTTTAAAAAACGTTCCCATTTAGATAATAGTCCTGAGCCTTTCTTCTACCTGAGCAGCGCTAATATCCTTCATTTCCAAGGAACCTTCTGGCCTGCATATGTGCTGATTCAACCCATAGCCCCCAATCAATCCAGGATCCGTTGGGCCATAGAGCGTGATATTAGGGCGGTCGAGCGCGGCAGTGAGATGGCTCAGGCCGGTATCGACAGAAACCACGGCTTTCGCGCCCGCCAGCGTTTGCGCTACCTGTTCCAGCGTCAGCTTCGGCAATACCTCAACGTGATTAAACCCAGCGGCCAGACGCTGCGCCCGCTGATGCTCATGCTCAGCGCCCCAGGGAAGCTTAATGCGTAAGCCACAAGGCGCAAGCCGCTCTATCAGTTCACGCCAGTGGCTTTCCGGCCAGTGCTTATTATCGCGCGTGGTGGCATGCAGAAAGACCAGATAGTGCCCTGCGTCAGCGGGCGGATGAGCCAGAAAATGGGCGGCAATCGCATAATCGCCCTGCGTTTGCGGCTTTTCATAGCCCAGACTCCTGGCAAATAGCTCGCGCGTACGCTCTACAGCGTGCTGGCGCTTATCAATTTCGTGACGCTTGTCGTACCACCAGCTGGCGAAAGGTTCGCGTGCGCTGCGGCTATCCTGGCCGTGCTTTACGCCTTTGGCCAGACGCGTGACCAGCGCCGCGCTTTTAATCAGGCCCTGCGCATCAATCACGACATCATACTCACGCGACTGCAGCGCCCGCTTAAATGCCACGCGCTCTTCGCGCTGTTGACTGCCGAACCAGTGCTTGCGCCAGCGGCGTATCGCCACCGGCAACACGCGATCCACTGCCGGATGCCAGCCAGGAATCTGTGCGAAATTCTCTTCAACTACCCAGTCGAAGCGGATGTCGGGAATCGCCTGCATCGCATCCGTAAGAGCAGGCAACGTATGAAGTACGTCTCCCATGGAGGACGTTTTTACAATCAATACCTTCATGCCGGCTCCTGCTGGCTTAACAGTGCGGTAAGCTCTTCCATGACGCGTGCAGGTTGAATATCAATCAGGCTTTGATGATACCCTTCCTCCGCATCGCCTTTGCGCACTTTATGATAGCCGCTAATCAGGCGGATCACGCGGGCATGGTGAGATAAAGGCGGCGTGAAATCGGGGCTGCTGGGGCCGTACAGCGCAACCAGCGGACGGTTCAGCGCCGCGGCGACATGCATCAGCCCGGAATCATTGGTAACCACCGCACGGCAATGCGCCAGCAGAATGACCGCCTGCTCCAGCTTGGTTTCCCCGGCCAGATTGCGGCAATATTGCAGTCCGGCTTCATCCAGCGACTGACGGATCTGCTCGCCGGTTTCACGATCTTTCGCGGAGCCAAACAGGACTATCTGATAGCCAGCGCTAATCAGCTGCTGCGCCAGCGTCGCGTAGTGGTAATGCGGCCAGCGCTTGGCCGGGCCAAACTCCGCGCCTGGGCAGAAACCGATAATCGGCCTGTCGGCGGAGAGCGAAAAGAGGGCGGCGGTTTCGATTTTTTCCTGTTCTTCTACCTGCAACTGCGGCCATAACAACGGCTGCGGCAGGTCGCGCGCGTTTTTAACCGGCTTATCCCAGGCCAGCGCCACATAGCGCTCGACCATCAGCGGGAAAGCGGGTTTATCCAGCACGCGCAAATCGTTCAGCAGACCATAGCGCATCTCGCCGCGCCAGCCGGTACGCCGCGCAATGCCGGCAAAGAAGGGCACCAGCGCCGATTTAAACGAGCCCGGCAACACATAAGCCCGCTGGTAATTTTTATGGCGCAGCGCTTTGCCCAGGCGATAGCGCTCGCCCAGCGCCAGGGCGCCGTGGCCCAGCGGCATCGCCAGCGCCTCGTTGACTTCCGGCATGCGCGACAACAGCGGACGGCACCAGGCGGGCGCCATCACATCAATTTCGGCATCAGGATGTTCGGCCTTTAGCGTGCGATAGAGACTTTGCGACATCATCATATCGCCGACCCAGGAAGGGCCGATTACCAGTATTTTCATGCCGGGTGCGCCTTCCTTTCTTTATGCGTCGCGGTTTAGCCAGGCCATGTAATCAGCCACGCCTTCGGCCACGGTTTTAAACGGCTTATCGTAGCCCGCCGCCCGCAGCTTAGTAAGATCGGCTTTGGTATAAGCCTGATAGCGGCCTTTGAGTTTTTCCGGGAAAGGGATGTACTCGATAGCGCCTTTCTGATGATAAGCCAGCGCCGCATCGGCTACCGCCTGAAAAGATTCGGCACGGCCGGTTCCGCAGTTGAAAATGCCGGAGACGCCTTTTTTCCAGAACCAGAGGTTCACCGCTGCTACGTCGCTGACATGAATAAAGTCGCGCTTAAAATTATCGCTGCCTTCAAACAGCTTAGGATTTTCGCCGTTGTTCAGCTGGGTGTTCAGATGGAAAGCGACGCTGGCCATGCTGCCTTTGTGCCCTTCACGCGGCCCGTAAACGTTGAAATAGCGGAAACCGCACACCTGTGAATCCGCTTCCGGCAGTATTTGGCGTACATAGTGATCGAACAGCATTTTCGAATAGCCGTAAACATTCAGCGGCTGCTCGTACTGACGCTCTTCAATAAAGTTATCGTTGCGGCCGCCGTAAGTGGCGGCAGAGGAGGCGTACAGGAACGGAATGTTGCGCTCCAGGCAGAAGTGCAGCAGCTCTTTGGAATACTGATAGTTGTTATCCATCATGTATTTGCCGTCCCACTCGGTGGTGGAAGAGCAGGCGCCTTCATGGAACACCGCATCAATATCACCCAGGTCATCGCCAGCCATCACGCTGGCGATAAAGTCTTCTTTATCCATGTAATCGGTGATGTCGAGATCCACCAGATTGACGAACTTGGTGCCGTCTTTCAGGTTATCGACAACCAGAATGTCGGTAATACCTTCGTCATTCAGCGCTTTAACAATATTGCTGCCGATCATGCCGGCGCCGCCAGTCACAATAATCATGGGTTTAACCTTAAACAGTGAGGCGGAACGGGGCGTTCCACACCTAAATAAGCGTCATCATAACATTTCATCGGCGTACAGGCAGCCAGAGGAGTCCGTAACGGAATGTAACCTGGCTGGCTGGCGTGATATATGCTGCAAAATTAACATTCTGTTGCGTCGATTATCGTTTGACCGCTAAGCGTTCAGTATGATGTGCCGACTATAAGCCGGTAATGGAGAATAAAAATGCCTGCGGATTTTTATCGTCAAATCAATGAACAGCTGGCAGTAACGCAACAGGAAGGCCTGTTTAAGCAGGAGCGCATTATCACCTCGGCACAGCAGGCCGATATTCACCTGGGTTCAGGGGAAGAAGTGGTGAACTTTTGCGCCAATAACTATCTTGGCCTGGCGAATCATCCGGCGCTGATACTGGCGGCGAAAGAGGGCATGGAAAGCCACGGTTTTGGTATGGCTTCGGTGCGCTTTATTTGCGGAACGCAGGATATTCATAAGCAGCTCGAACAGCGGCTGGCCGATTTCCTTGGCATGGAGGATGCGATTCTTTACTCCTCCTGTTTCGATGCCAACGGCGGGCTGTTTGAAACGCTGCTGGGGCCGGAAGATGCGGTGATTTCCGACGCGCTGAATCATGCCTCGATTATTGACGGCGTACGCTTATGCAAAGCGCAGCGCTACCGCTACGCCAACAACGATATGGCCGAACTGCGCGCCCGTCTTGAAGAAGCGCGCGCGGCGAACGCGCGTCATATTCTGATCGCTACCGACGGCGTATTCTCTATGGACGGCGTGATCGCCAATTTGCGCGGTATCTGCGATCTGGCCGATGAGTTTGATGCGCTGGTGATGGTGGATGATTCGCACGCGGTAGGCTTCGTCGGCGCAGGCGGGCGTGGTACACATGAATACTGCGACGTGATGGGCCGCGTCGATATTATTACCGGCACGCTGGGCAAAGCGCTGGGCGG
>Ga0209463_1000816_pt1 | contig 21258 bp, 24 predicted proteins | sample AgamicMgSfrz_FD_187169 | JGI IMG/M metagenome (GOLD analysis project Ga0209463, IMG submission 187169) | Agave microbial communities from Guanajuato, Mexico - Mg.Sf.rz (SPAdes) (version 2) | ecosystem: Host-associated > Plants > Phyllosphere > Phylloplane/Leaf | place: Guanajuato, Mexico... | reverse complement strand
GCTATCGGCATGGGCGCCACCAGCGCAATGTTTGTGCTGGGCTGCCTGCGTGAAATTATCGGCAACGGCACTATTTTTAACGGCGCCGATCAGCTGCTGGGTTCCTGGGCGAAGGTGCTACGCATAGAGGTGGTTCACTTTGATTCACCGCTGCTGCTGGCGATGCTGCCGCCGGGCGCTTTTATCGGCCTCGGCATGCTGCTGGCGGCAAAATACATTATCGATCAAAAGCTGAAGGCGCGTGCTGAAGCGCGGCGCAGTCTGCCACAGGGACAAACCGGAAAAGCGGTGTGAATAAAGAAAAACGCTATCAGATCCTTTCTCGTTTGCGGGCTAATAACCCGCATCCGACGACGGAATTAAATTTTAACTCCCCTTTTGAGCTGTTGATTGCGGTCTTATTGTCGGCGCAGGCCACCGACGTCAGCGTCAATAAAGCGACGGCAAAACTCTATCCGGTGGCGAATACGCCCGCCGCGTTGCTGGCACTCGGCGTCGAAGGCGTAAAGGAATATATTAAAACCATCGGCCTGTTTAACAGCAAAGCGGAAAATGTGATTAAGACCTGCCGCATTTTGCTGGAAAAGCATAATGGCGAAGTGCCGGAAAATCGCGAAGCACTGGAAGCCTTGCCCGGCGTAGGCCGTAAAACGGCAAACGTGGTACTGAATACCGCTTTTGGCTGGCCGACTATTGCGGTCGATACCCATATTTTCCGCGTCAGCAATCGAACTAATTTTGCGCCCGGCAAAAACGTTGAGCAGGTAGAAGAAAAACTGTTTAAGGTGGTTCCCGCCGAGTTTAAGGTTGACTGTCATCACTGGCTGATTTTACACGGCCGCTATACCTGTATCGCCCGCAAGCCGCGCTGCGGCTCCTGCATCATTGAAGATTTGTGCGAATATAAAGAGAAGACGGATCTCTGAGCCTGTGCGAGCCGGTCCGTTAACCGGCTCTGTTTCCTTTATTTTCCCTCTCTGTCCCATAATTTTCTGCTGTGGTTTTACAAGTGCGCCAGGCGGTTGCGGATAAAAGATCGGCGAAAGCGCTTATTAATTGTTCGCCACTTATTTTTCGCCTTAAATTATTGTTTTAAAACGTGATCCTGCTCACGTCTTACTGGCGCCGTATTTAGCGGATTGCGCAAGCTGTTATAAATACTGAGCAAAGCGGCTGTCAGGCCTCATTTCCAGCTATTTATTCTGCATTTTTAATCATTTTTTATATGTCGTAATGCCGAACAGGCGATCAGCAAATAATTGCCCTTTTGCCATCTTTTATCGAGGTAAAATGAAATATTATTCCACTAATAAAATAACAAATAGCACTTAACACTAATTAACAACTCAGGCGCTTACTTTTAACCTTGCATCGCTCCCTTTGTATAGCAAATAAAAAAACACTTGCCAGCCGTGGCGGGATAAGAGAAATTAACCGCCGTTTTTTCTGATTCTATTACAGAACCGTGCGCTGGCATCGCCTGTGACGCGGTCTTATTTCCTGATGAAAATCAGGTTGAAACAACAGAGGTAACAGTGTCTAAAGCAAACAAACACACTGATGAGGCAGTCAGCCTCAATGCGTTCAAACAACCTAAAGCGTTTTATCTGATCTTTTCTATCGAACTTTGGGAACGTTTCGGCTACTACGGTTTACAGGCAATTATGGCCGTCTACCTGGTTAAACAACTGGGTATGTCCGAAGCCGACTCCATTACGCTTTTCTCCTCCTTCAGCGCGCTGGTCTATGGCTTAACCGCTATCGGCGGCTGGCTGGGCGATAAAGTCTTAGGCACCAAACGCGTTATTGTTCTCGGCGCGCTGGTACTGGCCGTAGGCTATGCCCTGATCGCCTGGTCCGGCCATGACGTATCGATGGTCTATATCGGTATGGCGACCGTTGCGATGGGTAGCGGACTGTTTAAAGCGAACCCGTCTTCTCTGCTTTCTACCTGCTACGAGAAAGACGATCCGCGTCTCGACGGCGCGTTCACCATGTTTTATATGTCCATCAATGTGGGCTCGCTAATCTCAATGATGCTGACTCCATGGCTGGCAGCGCGCTACGGCTGGAGCGTCGCGTTCTCGCTCTCCGTGGTGGGCCTGGCAATTACCGTTGTTAACTTCCTGATGTTCCAGCGCATCGTGAAAGATTACGGTTCCAAACCGGACTTTGCGCCGCTGAATGTTGGTAAGCTGTTGGCGACGCTGGTGGGCGTGGTGGTGGTTATCGCTATCGCAACCTGGCTGCTGCATAATCAGTTTATCGCGCGTATGGTTCTGGGCGTGATTGCGCTGGGCATCCTGGTGGTGTTCGCGAAAGAAGCCTTTGCTTTGCAGGGCGCGGCGCGCCGTAAAATGATTGTCGCCTTCCTGCTGATGGTTGAAGCGATTGTCTTCTTTGTTCTCTATATGCAGATGCCGACCTCGCTTAACTTCTTTGCTATTCGCAACGTTGAACACAGCATTCTGGGCCTTACTTTTGAACCTGAGCAGTATCAGGCGCTGAACCCGTTCTGGATTATGGTCGCCAGCCCGATCCTGGCTGCGGTTTATAACAAGCTGGGTGACCGTCTGCCGATGCCGCACAAGTTTGCTATCGGTATGGTTCTCTGCTCCGCCGCGTTCCTGGTGCTGCCGCTGGGCGCGAAATTCGCCAGCGATCTGGGTATCGTTTCCGTCTCCTGGCTGATCCTGAGCTATGCGCTGCAGAGTATCGGCGAGCTGATGATCTCCGGTCTCGGCCTGGCGATGGTAGCCCAGCTGGTGCCGCAGCGTCTGATGGGCTTTATTATGGGCTCCTGGTTCCTGACCACCGCTGGCGCGGCGATGATCGCCGGTAAAGTGGCTAACCTGATGGCCGTACCGGAAAACGTAACCGATCCGCTGCAATCGCTGCACACCTACAGCGAAGTGTTCCAGCAAATCGGTTTCGTTACCGCCGTTATCGCCGTGCTGATGCTGCTGACCGCGCCGGTTCTGAACCGTATGACGCAGGATCGCGACGCCTGATCGCTCTGGGTTGCCAACAGAAAAAGCCGTCCCTCGCGACGGCTTTTTTATTCATTTAATACGCTGACATTTTATACCGCCCGCAGTAGGATGAGGCTCCCCCCGCAGCAACAAGGAGCATTGTATGAAACTGTTCAGTAAAGCCGGTGCCTGTTCTCTCTCTCCCCATATTATTCTGCGCGAATGCGGCCTTGACTTCACTCAGGTGAATGTCGATCTGGCCAGCAAAAAAACCGAACGTGGTGAAAATTATCTGCAGATTAATCCCAAGGGTCAGGTGCCTGCTCTGGAACTGGATGACGGGACGCTGTTAACCGAGGGCCCGGCGATTGTGCAGTATCTGGCTGACCTGAAGCCGGATCGTCAGCTGCTGGCGCCGTCAGGAAGCCTGACGCGCTATCATACGCTGGAGTGGCTGAACTATATCGCGACCGAACTGCATAAAGGCTTTACGCCGCTTTTTCGCCCGGATACGCCCGATGAGTTCAAAGCGAAGCAGCGTCAGCAGCTGGAAAGCAAATTTCGCTATGTGAACGGTGAATTGCAGGATAAACAGTGGCTGGTCGGCACGCACTTTTCCGTGGCGGATGCCTATCTCTATGTGGTGTCGCGCTGGGCGAAGGCGGTACAGCTCGATTTAAGCGGTCTGGATGCGTTAAGCGCCTGGCAGGCGCGGGTGGCGGAACGTCCGGCGGTGGTTGCCGCACTGAAGGCCGAAGGCCTGGCCTGATGGTTGACGGGACGCTGAGGCGTCCCGTTTTTCATGCGCTTAAAGCCTTTCAGCAGCAAAATGGTGTGCAGGCTGCGCAATAAGATCCTGCGCCGCCACCAGCTGTAGCTCATACTCACCCATCTCATGGGTTTTCAACATCACTTCATAAACCGCAGCGGTAATGTGTTCCAGCGACTGTTTTAACGTCTCACCTTTCAGCAAATTCACTAACAGCAGGCCGCTGGTGAGATCGCCGACGCCAACCGGCTGCCTTACGCCAAAATCGATCAGCGGACGGCTGATATGCCAGGCTTCCTGCGCGGTGACCAGCAGCATTTCAAAACGATCGCTGCGGCGTCCGGCGCGCGCCAGATGTTTCACCAGCACAATTTTCGGCCCCTGGGCGATGAGCTTACGTGACACTGTCACCGCTTCATCAATATTCGCCACGCTGCTGCCGCTCAGCATCTCCAGCTCCAGCAGGTTAGGCGCAATAATATCGCTGGCGGGCAGCGAGGATTTACAGTGAAATTCCGCCACGCCCGGCGCAACGATACAGCCCTTTTCCGGGTGGCCCATCACCGGATCGCAGAAATACCAGGCGTCAGGATTGGCCTGTTTGACCTGGCGAACGATTTCCAGAATCTGCTCGCCCTGCTCCGCTGAGCCTAAATAGCCGCTCAGCACCGCATCGCAGGTTTTCAGACGATCGATGTCGGCAATGCCTTTTACGATCTCGGTTAAATGCGATGCCGGCATCACCGTACCGGCCCAGTGACCATATTGCGTATGGTTAGAGAACTGCACGGTGTTTAACGGCCAGACGTTGACACCCATGCGGCGCATCGGGAATTCCGCCGCGCTGTTGCCGGCGTGACCAAAAACGACGTGAGACTGAATAGCGAGAATATTTTTCATGTTGACACAGCCTTGCCAAAAAATAAGGCCGGTCGAACCGGCCTTTTTTAGTTTATTTCCAGCACACCAGACAGTAGTGCTTTTTACCGCGACGCAGCAGCGTATAGCGGCCAAACAGCTTATCGCTGTCGCTGAAGCGGTATTCCGCATCAGACTGTTTTTCACCGTTAACCGTAACTGCATTCGAATTGATCATGGTGCGTGCCTGACCGCGTGACGGCACCAGCTCTGCCGTAACCAGCGCCTGTTGCAGATCGGCATCGTTATCCAGCGCGATGGTCGGCATACCATCCTGCGCCAGCTGCTCGAAATCCGCCTCGGTCATATCGCTCAGGCTGCCGGAGAACAGGCTCTGGGTAATACGCTGCGCAGCGGCCAGCCCTTCGTCGCCATGCACCAGACGCGTCACCTGCTCGGCCAGTACATACTGGGCGCGCGGCGCTTTACCGCTATTTTTATCTTCTTCTTCCAGCGCATCGATCTCTTCAATGCTCATAAAGGTGAAGAATTTCAGGAAGCGGTACACATCCGCATCGGCGGTGTTGATCCAGAACTGATAGAATTTGTACGGGCTGGTTTTCTTCGCATCCAGCCATACCGCGCCGCCTTCGGTCTTACCGAATTTGGTGCCGTCAGACTTGGTGATCAGCGGTACGGTCAGGCCAAAAACCTGGTTCTGATGCAGACGACGCGTCAGATCGATACCGGAGGTGATGTTGCCCCACTGGTCGGAGCCGCCGATTTGCAGCGCCACGCCATAGCGTTCGTTCAGGCAGGCAAAATCATAACCCTGCAACAAGTTGTAGGAGAACTCGGTAAAAGAGATCCCCTGATCTTCACGATTCAGACGCTGCTTCACCGCTTCTTTGTTAATCATCTGGTTAACAGAGAAGTGCTTGCCAATGTCACGCAGGAAGGTCAGCACGTTCATGCTGCCGAACCAGTCGTAGTTGTTTGCCGCTATCGCGCTGTTATCGCCACAGTCGAAATCAAGGAACGGCGCCACCTGCTGGCGGATCTTTTCTACCCATTCATTCACTGTTTCCGTGGTGTTCAGTTTGCGCTCGGCCGCTTTGAAGCTGGGATCGCCAATCAGCCCGGTGGCGCCGCCTACCAGCGCTACCGGTTTGTGTCCCGCATCCTGGAAACGTTTCAGACAAAGCAAAGGTACCAGATGGCCCAAATGCAAGCTGTCGGCGGTCGGATCGAAGCCGCAATAGAGAGCGATTGGGCCTTGCGCCAGTCTCTCTGCTAACGCATCCTCGTCCGTTACCTGGGCGATCAGGCCCCGCTCTTGCAATTGTTTAATCAGGTTACTGCTGGTCATTAAAGACTCCATGTTGTAACGACTGCACCTATGCTGGTACACAGCTTTCCGCTGACGTGCGGAGAAAGAAGGCGTATAGAATAAAGCGCCAGCGCCAGCAGCGCCAGCGCTGCAAACGGTTATTTAGCGAATTCAGGGCGCCAGGCGATCGATTTTCCAGCTCTCGCCTTCACGCTGGTAAAAAAAGCGATCGTGCAGCCGGTTTTCACCGCCCTGCCAGAACTCCATGGCGTCAATTTTAATACGGAACCCGCCCCAGAAACCGGGAAGCGGCACCTCGCCCTGGCTGAATTTTTGTTTCAGCTCAAGAAATTTGCTTTCCAGCACGCCGCGCGCGGAAATGCGGCTCGACTGCTGCGAAACCCAGGCGCCGATTTGGCTGTCGCGCGGACGGCTATGGAAATATTTCACCACTTCCAGCGTCGAGAGTTTTTCTACCTGCCCCAGCACCATCACCTGACGCTCAAGGAAATGCCACGGGAACAGCAGGCTGACGCGCGGATTCTCAGCCAGCTGCTGCGCTTTGCGGCTGCCCAGGTTGGTATAGAAGATCATGCCGCGCTCATCGTAATGCTTTAGCAGCACAATGCGTTGATAAGGCTGTCCCTGGGCATCGACCGTGGCGACGCACATAGCGGTCGGATCGGGCAGCTGCGCCTCGCAGGCCTGGCGTAGCCACTGCTCAAAGAGCGCCAGCGGCTGCTCAGGTAAATCCTTACGGCGCAGGCCGCCGCGCGTATATTCACGCCGCAAATGGGCGATCTGTTGCAAACTGTCGTTTTCACTCATAACCGGGTTCAACCATTGCAAAAGGAGCAGCCATTCTGCTACTCGGCGGCGGAATATTCAACGCGTCAGGGCGCAGCCTGTAGCTGGCAGTCATTAACGATAATGCGCTGATTGCGTTCGATAAAAGCGCTATCGCCTTTGATCCAGAAACTGTAAGTGCCGTCGCTGTAACGCGTGCCGGAGGCGGAAACCGCCTCGTTCAGCGTAAGCGGCTGACCATCCATAATGAGATGCGCCTGCTGTTGCTCAATTTTTACCGTCAGCGGCAAGGTGCCGCACAGGTAGTGCAAGGTCTGAGTCTCAGGCTGCTGTTTGCCAAACAGACCGCAGCCGCTTAATAACAGTACAACCGTTAACGTTAGCGTCTTACGCATGTTTTCTCCTCGTATCCCATTAACGCGCAAGCCGGTTAGCCGGATAAATCGCGCCCAGAATGCTGGCTTCGCGCGCGCCGGTCACCGAGGGCAGATTGCCCGGCAACCCCGATAAAGTGCGATAAGCCAGCCATGCGAACGCCAGTCCTTCCATATCATCGCCGTTAATACCAACTTTGTCGGTGGTGACGACTTCAGTGCCCGCTAACAGCGCCGCCAGACGCGCCATCAGTAACGGATTACGGCCGCCGCCGCCGCACACCAGCAGACGCTCGCAGCCGCCGCTCAGCAACACCTGTTCACTGACAGTCACCGCCGTCAGCTCCAGCAGCGTGGCCTGCACATCCTGCGGCGCGATGCCGGGAAAATGCGCCAGCTGTTTTTCGATCCAGCCCGCATTGAAATACTCCCGGCCAGTGCTTTTAGGCGCTGGCAGCGCAAACCAGGCGTCACCCAGCATCTGTTGCAGCAACGGCAGGATAACCTTCCCGCCTGCCGCCCAGGCGCCATCTTTATCGTAAGGCTGGCCGCGATGACGCCAAATCCACGCATCCATCAACATATTGCCGGGGCCGGTATCGTAACCGCCTACCGGCTTACCCGGGATCAGCAGTGAAAGGTTGGCGATGCCGCCAATGTTCAATACCATCCGACGCTCCTGCGGATGCATCAGTAACGCCTGATGAAAGGCGGGCACCAGCGGCGCGCCCTGCCCACCCAGCGCCATATCGCGGCGGCGAAAATCTCCGACTACGGTAATGCCGGTGGCGGCGACGATCTGATTGTTATCGCCGATCTGTAGCGTACTGGGCGCATCGCCATACGGCTCATGCCATACCGTCTGCCCGTGACAGCCAATAGCGGTAATATCATCAGCGCTAAGGTTTTGTTGCTTTAATAGCGTTAACACGGCTTCGGCAAACAGGCGGCCAAGCCGCGTATCCAGCTGTCCAAGCCGGGATAATGTCAGACTTTGCCCCTGATTAATGGCCAACAGCGCCTGCCGTAACGGCTGCGGCACCGGATGACAATAGCTCGCCTGCTGCGCCACCATCCGCTCATCAATGGCCGCTAACACCACATCCACGCCATCCAGACTGGTGCCGGACATCACGCCAATATAGCGTCCCGATTTCATCACACTACCTTACTTCCCTGGAGGAAGAGAATTCAAACTGCTCTCAGCCTGGCAAAAAAGGCGGGGTAATTCTATGATTAATTGTTGTTTTTTATGGACGACCCGACGCTTTTACATTCAGCCATGATTTTTTCCTGGCATAATTGAATTTTTGTTTACCCCGCGCGGTCTATGCTCAGCTATCGTCTTTTTCACAGGATTTTGAGACAGGCGAAGGTTCTGCCATATAATTAGGTTATCTGTGGCTGCCTTTTCAATGCAGTCAATAATCATGAAAGGAGCTTTATAATGATGAAGCGTTTATTAGTTGTAGCGCTGACTGGCATGACGCTTGCAGGCTGTACCAACACCGATACGCTTTCCGGCGACGTGTACAGTGCTAATGAAGCCAAGCAGGTTCAAAGCGTTAGCTACGGTACGCTGGTATCCGTTCGTCCGGTAAAAATTCAGGGCGGCGATGAGAACAATGTGATTGGCGCGCTCGGCGGCGCAGTGCTGGGTGGTTTCCTGGGCAACACCGTTGGCGGCGGTACCGGTCGCAATCTGGCTACTGCGGGTGGCGCGGTGCTGGGTGGCGTTGCGGGCCAGGGCGTTCAGGGTGCGATGAATAAAACCGATGGTGTGGAGCTGGAAATTCGTAAAGATGACGGCAACACCATTCTGGTTGTACAGAAACAGGCTGCCAGCCGTTACTCTGTGGGCCAGCGCGTGATGCTGGCGTCAAACGGCAGCCAGGTTACCGTTTCGCCGCGCTAAACGTTTTGCGCAAAAAAACCGACGCCCGGCGTCGGTTTTTTTCTGGCTCAATCACTTTTCTTTTGTAACTCAGCGATGTTTTTTTCCAGACGGGCAATCAACGTAACCAGTTGCTCGACTTCGCGCTTTGAAATACCGGCTAAAATATCATCGCGCGTGGCATCAATGACATGTTCCACTTCCTGAATAACCGGCTCCGCAGCTTTAGTCAGCTTGATGCGCTTTGCGCGCCGATCGTTGGCACAGGTACACCGAATAATCAGGCCCTTCTCCTCTAACTGATCCAACGTGCGTACCAGAGAAGGCTGTTCAATGCCGATAGCTTTAGCCAGCTGAATTTGAGACTGATGCGGCGGTAGCTGATGGATATTGTGCAGTGTGACCCAGTGGGTTTGCGTCAGTTCCAGCGGTTTGAGTCGTTGATCGATCAATGCACGCCAGATGCGCACTAAACGTGCCAAATCCGTTCCTAGTGGCGTATCCAATTTCATCTCCTTATAATTAGCTTGCTAGCAATCAAGCATGATTTTAGTCTATTCTGCGAGTTTACAGGGAAAATTACAAATTCAGCGCGTCCTGTAAAGGGCATCCATTCCTGATTTAAAACGTCCTGCATCAATGCTTTAAAAGAGCGGCTGTGATTAACCTTACCCGCTGTTATAAACCACTTCGCAAGATTTTTTCACACTTCCTGCATCGTTTTCTTTAATGTATCCGGCACCGGATGGGAAATCGGTGTTAAACCGTTAAACTCATATGGCGCTGTGTGTATTACGCTCCCTTCCAGCCGGAAAGAATAACGTCTCGCCCCGTTAAAACATCAGCATGTCATAAACGCTTCAGCTTACTTTCCTGAGCTGACACGGTAACGCATTGCGTAACGATATGCGTAGACAGAGTTGGCAAAACAGAGAGAGTCTTGCCAGCCACGGCCTGTTTTTTGCTTTTAGCGGATGCGCGCTCTGCTGACATTTCATTAACTAACATTTTGTTACGGCCTTTCCGCTACGGTCATCATGCCGGGGCAACACCTTACGGCAATGGGCATCGTCTCAAAGAAAGGGCGATACGTTCTGAATTGATAATTAATAAGCAAAACTTTGGTGTCAGAGAGAAAAGAGTACCGTTGGCTGACTGTGCGTTTGCTGATAACGAACAAGAAATTGGTGTTAAACAACAATAATTGGCTATTTTCCCTCCTGCCGTGCTTATGTTTCGCCCCGCCGTTCCGCTAAATATAAACCGCCGCCTGCACATCGGCAGCGACGGTTTATTAACCCCTCATGCTTTGCACTGTATTAAGCGGAGATTCCGGCGAACAGGCCCTTATTTAATCACGCCGCAGGCGTAGCGATCGCCGCCGCCCAACGGCTGCGGATGATCGCTGTGGTTATCGCCGCCCATATGGATCATCAGCGCTTTGCCGGAAATATCGCTAATCTTTTTCAGGCGCGGCGCCAGAACCGGATAATGCGCTGCGCCATCGGCAGTCACGTAGAGCGCTGGCAGATCGCCAGCGTGCCCTTCGCCCCAGGGACCAAGGTGTTTGCCGCTATTCTGCGGATCGAAGTGACCGCCCGCGGCGCCCGCAGGTACGGTTTTCCCCTCTTTCGTTGCCGGTTCGCAGCTGCCGTTAGCATGCACATGGAACCCATGTATTCCCGACGGCAGGCCTGCCAGATTAGGCGTAAAGGTGAGTCCATAAGCGGTTTCATTGATAGTCACCGTGCCCAGCGCTGCGCCAGTACCCTCTTTAGTGACGCTGTACAGCGTCACCTCTTCGCTCGCCGCCTGGGCGTAGCCGCATATCAGCAGCGTCAGCGCTGCCAAACCGTAACCTTTCATTTCACCTCCGGCTGATTGATTCAGTTCGCCTTTTCAGCCTGGACGGAAAATTACACTTTAGCTGAATAACACGGCTTTTTTTGCGTATCTTTACGGCACATCGTAGCCCAACGCCGCTTTACGAATACGGAACCATTGCTGACGGCTAAGCTGAAGATCTGTTGCTTTTTGTGCAGCGCGCACGCGCTCAATTTTCCCTGAACCAATGATGGGCAACGGCGTCGAAGGTAAGCGCATAATCCAGGCATAAACAACCTGCTCAATAGATTCGGCACCGGTTTCTTCAGCGACAACCTGCAGCTCGGCACGCAGCGGCGCTGATTTGTCCTCACTGAACAGCCGACCGCCGCCCAGGCAGGACCATGCCATCGGCCTGATGCGCAACTGCTGGCATTGATCGAGCGTACCGTCCAGCAGGGAGTCCTGACAGAGCGGAGAGATCTCAACCTGATTGGTCACCAGGGTAAACGGCAGGCGCGACTGCAACAGCGAGAACTGCGACGGCGTAAAGTTAGATACGCCAAAGTGACGAACTTTGCCGCTCTGATGTAGCGCAGTAAACGCTTCGGCGATGTCGTCAGCATCCATAAGCGGATCGGGGCGGTGGATCAGCAGCAGATCGAGATAATCCGTGGCAAAGTGGCGTAATGAATTTTCCGCGCTGCGAATAATATGATCGGCATCGGTAATATAGTGGCCCAACGCATTTTCCGGGCGGGCGGTGGTGGCGATACCGCACTTGCTCACCAGCTCCATGCGCTGACGCAGCGAGGGATCCAGGCGTAGCGCAGCGCCAAACGCGGCCTCGCACTGATAATCCCCGTAAATATCCGCATGATCGACGGTAGTAATCCCCAGTGCCAGATGCTGTTCAATAAATGTCACCAGTTGCCGGGCGGACATTTGCCACTCCATCAGCCGCCAGTAGCCCATCACCAGTCGGGAAAATTCCGGCCCCTGAGGCGCGATACATACACGTTCTGTCATTTTGCTTCCTTCGGCTAAGTTTTCAGGACCGCAGTATACGCCGATGCCGGAGAAAAAAAGCGCGGAATATCAAAAGAGTGACGGCTGTTGGGGTTCTTCGGGAAGCGGTGCTTTTTCGCTGCGTTGCTGGCGTAGCCAGCGCTGCCGACAAAGGCGCAGCACCTCGCGCTTTTGCGCATCGCTGAACTTCATCCAGTTAAAGCGTTCATCACGGCTACGCATACAGCCACGGCAGTAACCTCGTTCGTCGGACTGGCAAACTCCACGGCACGGGCTTGGCACCGGGAAAAATTCTAGCTGCTCCGCCACATCGCCTCCTGATTTATGCACTTCTTTCATTGAAGACAGCATCAGCCTGAAGCGCAAGCTGACAGCCGAAAATTGTTTACGCGGCGAAAGGCAAATCTAATCTCAGTTTAACCAGTGAGTTACAGCGTGTTTAATTGCCTCGCGTTAAGGTTTTACTAAGGTTTATCCACTAAGCTGCAACAAATCCTTCAATTAAGCGTCATCATGTTGCTGCTGAAAAAACTTCACTGTAGAGAATCGACATTCCTTATCGGTTGCGCTTTATATTTCACTTTCATCCTCAACGCTCTGTTTATTGCGCGCGCCGCAGAAAGGACGCCGCTGACACATCTGCATGACTATCTCTTTCTGGCCTCGATCCCGCTGGTGCTGTTTTGCGCCTTTATGCTGATATTTAATCTGTTGGTTTTGCCGTGGCTCGGCAAACCGCTGTTAATTATTCTGCTGCTGTGCGGTGCGGCGGCGAACTATTTTATGTATAGCTTCGGCACGGTAATCGACACCAATATGGTGCAGAACGTCTTTGAAACAGACCTTCAGGAGGCGATGGCGCTGCTCAGTCCGCGTTACTTACTGTGGATGCTGCTGCTGGGTGTGATACCCGCCGTGGTGGTAGCCGTAACAAACATCAAACGCCCGCGCCCCTGGTGGTTTGCGCTGGCCAGCCGCGCGCTGTGGTGTATCGGCTCGGTACTGCTCATTCTGCTGATCGCCGCCCTGATGTATAAGGATTACGCCTCGCTGTTTCGTAATAATAAAGGGCTGGTGAAAATGGTGACGCCCGCCAATGTGGTGAGCGGAACCATTAATTATGTCAATAACCGCTGGCTGCAGGGAAGTCAGGAGCTGGTGCGTATCGGCCTGGATGCTCATAAAGGGCCGGTAATTAAAGCGGCCAGCAAAAAGACGCTGGTGATTTTCGTGCTGGGTGAAACGGCACGTGCGGAGAACTTCTCTTTAGGCGGCTATGGTCGCGAAACGAACCCGAAGCTGAAACAGCAGCAGGTTATTTACTATCAGCATGCCAGCTCCTGCGGTACCGAAACCGCGATTTCCGTACCCTGTATGTTTTCAGGTATGCCGCGCACGCAATATAACGCCAATCTGGCGCGCCATCAGGAAGGCCTGATGGATGTGCTGGCCCATGCCGGCGTGAACGTTATGTGGCGCGAGAATGACGGCGGCTGTAAAGGCGCCTGTAACCGTATTCCGCATACTGATATGACCCAGTGGAAGCTTAATGAATTCTGCCACAGCGACTACTGTCTGGATGATGTGCTGTTGCATCGCCTGTCGAACTATATTGATGGCGTAAAGGATGATTCCGTTATCGTACTGCACCAGATGGGCAGCCACGGCCCGGCTTACTATTTACGTTACCCGCCCGCGATGCGGCAATTTACGCCGACCTGCGACAGCAAACAGATTCAGGATTGCGATCATCAGGCGCTGGTCAATACCTACGACAATACGCTGCTCTATACCGATTCAATGCTGAGCGACACCATCGATCTGTTAAAGCGCTATCAGAATCGCTTTAACGTGGCGCTGATTTATCTCTCCGATCACGGCGAGTCGCTGGGCGAGAAAGGGATGTATCTGCACGGTACACCTTACCTGTTCGCGCCCAGCCAGCAGACGCATATTCCATTTCTGGTCTGGCTCTCCGCCGATTATGCGCGCACTTATGGCGTTAACGAGAACTGTCTGCGCCAGCATGCGCAACAGGACGAGGTCTCACAGGATAACGTTTTCCATACGCTGCTGGGAATGGTCAACGTTCAGACCGAACTTTACCAGCCAGCGCTCGATCTGCTAAAGGTGTGTCAGACGCATTAAGGTTGCATTAGGCCAGCGGGTCTATTACTCTGAGAGCTATGTGTTAAACGACACGATCGCATACTAAAAGCTGCTCGCCACCGGCGAGCAGCGTTGTTTATAGCGCGGAGTTACCGGCTTAAACGGCAGGAATATCAGCTCGCTTATACCGCGGCTTATAGCTTTACATTTAGCCGTCGCTGGCGCAAACCGCTATTCTGGCGCCCCGTTAACGCAAGCGCCAATTTTACTGTGATTGCCTCGTTGCTAAATAAAAAAACGCTATTTTCAATACGACTGGTCTACTAATACAAGAGCCTTGATTTTTCGCCCGGTATCCGGCAGCTATACTAAGCTTTTTCGACTGTCATCGGATGATGACCCCTTTCAGGAGACAATTATGCGCTTACTTCACACTATGCTGCGCGTTGGCGATATGCAGCGTTCACTCGATTTTTATACGCGCGTGCTGGGCATGCGCCTGCTGCGTGAAAGTGAAAATCAGGAATATAAATACAACCTGGCTTTTGTTGGCTACAGCGATGAAAGCGAAGGCGCGGTAATCGAGCTGACCTACAACTGGGGCGTCGATAAATACGATCTCGGTAACGCCTATGGCCACATCGCACTGGGCGTGGACGACGTGGCAGCCACCTGTGAAAAAATCCGTCAGGCAGGCGGCAATGTGACGCGTGAAGCCGGTCCGGTAAAAGGCGGCAGCACTATCATTGCGTTTGTTGAAGATCCCGACGGTTATAAAATCGAACTGATTGAAAATAAACAGGCCGGTCACGGTCTCGGCAACTAAGTATCAGGGCGCTTTTCGGCGCCCTTCTTCCTCCCGCTGCTGCAACCTCAGGCGAAATTTGCCATAATGCGCGCTGCTTTTTTTCGCCAACGAGATCCTGATGTCTGAATCGAAACAACTGAACGCTTTATCTGAACGCTTCCGCGGGTTTTATCCGGTGGTGATTGATGTGGAAACGGCCGGATTTAATGCCAAAACCGATGCGCTGCTGGAAGTTGCCGCCGTTACGTTGAAAATGGATGAGAACGGCTGGCTACAGCTTGACCAGACGCTACATTTTCATGTCGAGCCTTTTGAGGGCGCGATCCTGCATCCTGAAGCGCTGGCGTTCAATGGTATCGATCCGACAAATCCGCTGCGCGGTGCGGTTAATGAATATGATGCGCTGCATGCGATTTTTAAGCAGGTGCGCAAGGGAATCAAAGATCACGGCTGCAACCGGGCGATTGTGGTGGCGCATAACGCCAATTTTGACCACAGCTTTATGATGGCCGCCGCCGAACGCGCCAGCCTGAAACGCAATCCTTTCCATCCGTTTGCGACCTTCGATACCGCCGCGCTGAGCGGGCTGGTGGTCGGTCAAACCGTCCTGGCGAAAGCCTGTAAGGCCGCAGGCATCGCTTTTGACGCCAGCCAAGCCCATTCGGCGCTGTACGATACGGAACGCACGGCGGAGCTGTTTTGTGAACTGGTAAACCGCTGGAAACGTCTGGGCGGCTGGCCGCCGCTGCCGGTTGGCGAAGAACAGCCCGAAGAAGCGCCAGATAGCGCGGGGCTGTAACGTAAAAAGGGCGCTACCGGCGCCCTTTTACTTTTCAGCAGGTTAAATCAGCTTATTCAGCTTCTTTATATTTTTCTGCGGTTTCTTTAATCAGCGTCTGCAGTTCGCCGCGCTGGAACATTTCAATAACGATATCGCAGCCACCCACCAGCTCGCCATCAACCCACAGCTGCGGGAACGTTGGCCAGTTGGCATATTTCGGCAGCTCAGCGCGAATATCAGGATTCTGTAAAATATCTACATAGGCGAAGCGCTCGCCACAGGCAGAGAGAGCCTGAACGGTCTGCGCAGAAAAACCGCAGCTTGGCAGCTTCGGTGAGCCTTTCATATATAACAGAATTGGGTTTTCTGCGATCTGACGCTGAATTTTTTCAACAGTACTCATAATTGCCTTCCTTAAATAGCTTGCTTCGTGTCTATTGATTGTAGCGACTGTAACGGGTCGCTGAAAACGACATTTTCTGTAAGGTTAAATACCTCAGGTTATTATGCCGGACGTTAAGAATAAAATAACGCCCAACAGGCCCTTTTATGGGACGCCGATTAATATCCGGCAATAATTCTGCTGAGATAAGCATCTGTTTCCGCTTATTTTTACATCTTAATGCAATTAAACGTTGTTTGTCTGAAAAAGGCTTTATGTTTTCGTAAACAGTTCGATTAGAATTGGCTTTCGGGGATCTGCCGCTATGGCAGAAACAGGATTAACTTTGCGCGCTTATCGCGCTTTTAGTGTAACCACACCATGCGTTTACTGATTACGCTTTTTATGCTGGCTTTTGCGCAACTCTTTTTTAATGTGGCGCAGGCTTCCCCGCAGGCGCCGGTTAAGGCCAGCCAGCATAAAATTGATAAGAAAAGCGCCCGCGATGACGATCGCCGTAAGCGTCGTCCCTTAAAAACCGCCGCTAAAAAATCACGCCCGGCGACCGTTGAAAAAAACAAGATGAAGAAAGGCAAGCCTGCGGCAAGGCATGCCGAAACGATAACGGCGAAGAAAAGCCGCTCGACGAAAAAAAGCAGCGTTAAAACCGCCAGCACCAAAAAAGGCAGCGTTAAGACCACAAAGGCACGTTACGGCCGTCAACGCGGCGATAAGAAAACGGCGCAGGCCGCGTTGCGCGGGCCACTGGAAATAAGCAAGGCGCATCGTGCTCGTTATCAACAGGCGCGCGAAACGGCGATGAATAAGCTGATGAGCCAGCTTGGCAAACCTTATCTTTGGGGAGGCACCTCTCCTCATACCGGCTTCGACTGTAGCGGCCTGGTCTGGTATGCCTACAAAGATGTCGTAAAATTCAAAATTCCGCGTACCGCCAATGAAATGTACCATTTGCGCGACGCGGCGCCGGTTAATCGCGAAGCGCTGGAGAAAGGCGATCTGGTTTTCTTCCGCATCAATAATCGTGGCGCGGCCGATCATGTCGGCGTTTACCTGGGCAATGGGCGTTTTATTCAGTCACCGCGTACGGGTAAAGATATTCAGATCAGCCAGCTTAGTGACGATTACTGGCAGCGTCATTACGTCGGCGCGCGGCGGGTAATGACGCCACGCACCATTCGCTGAATGCGTTGCGCAATAAAAAAGCCTGTCGTAAGACAGGCTTTTTTATTGCCAGCACTCTGTTAGTGCATAACTGCTGTGAAGCTGAAAGCCATGATTAGCAGCAACGCTGCCACGGTAGTGGTTAACGACAGTTTCAGATCGGTACTCATTGCGCTCCCTCAATCCCTACAAACAGTAATGTTATAGATTTTCCCATACTCCTGGGTAAAAATCTCGTTTTCTTTGCGCCACCTTGGTAGAATCCCCGCTTTGCGTTGCGCAACAACGGAAATCACCGCTGTTGGCCCCTTTTTTTCAAAGACGTCCCGCCAGGCCAGACGTAACTCAGCCAGCATTATTAACCTATTCACGCGCTGAATTACGCCATGCGGACGCAAACGTTTAACATTAGCCATATCAGACTATTACGATAGGCGCAGGAGTATTTTTTTAATGGCAACAATCAAAGATGTCGCGAAGCGTGCTGGCGTTTCCACCACCACGGTTTCGCACGTCATTAATAAAACCCGTTTTGTCGCGGAAGAAACCCGTGAAGCGGTATGGGCTGCAATCAAAGAACTGCACTATTCTCCCAGTGCGGTAGCACGTAGCCTGAAGGTCAATCACACCAAATCGATTGGCCTGCTGGCGACCTCCAGCGAAGCGCCCTATTTCGCTGAAATTATTGAGGCGGTAGAAACGCGCTGTTTCGCCCGCGGCTATACGCTTATTCTTGGCAATGCCCACAACGATCTGCAGAAACAGCAGGCCTATCTGTCGATGATGGCCCAGAAGCGCGTCGATGGCCTGTTGGTCATGTGTTCTGAATATCCTGAAGCGCTGCTGAAAATGCTGGAAGAGAACCGCAACATTCCTATGGTTGTGATGGACTGGGGTGAATCGCGCGGCGATTTTACCGATACCGTGCTGGATAATGCGTTTGAAGGCGGCTATATCGCCGGACGCTATCTGATCGAGCGTGGCCATCGCGATATTGGCATTATTCCCGGTCAGATGGAGCGCAATACCGGCAGCGGTCGTTTTGCTGGTTTTATCAAGGCGCTAAACGAAGCCAATATTCCGGTGCGCGATGAGTGGATCGTACAGGGCGATTTTGAGCCAGAATCGGGCTATCGCGCGATGCAGCAAATTCTGGCACAGAAGCAGCGCCCAACCGCCGTTTTCTGCGGCGGCGATATTATGGCGATGGGTGCCATTTGCGCAGCGGATGAGATGGGCCTGCGCGTACCGCAGGATATTTCGGTCATCGGCTACGATAACGTGCGCAACGCCCGCTATTTCACGCCTGCGCTGACCACGGTGCATCAGCCTAAAGAGCAGTTGGGCGAAACGGCGTTCGATATGCTGTTAGATCGTATTATTAATAAGCGTGAAGAGTCACAAACGATTGAGGTTCATCCCACCCTGATTGAACGCCGCTCCGTCACCGACGGCCCGTTCCGCGACTATCGCCGCTAATCTCAACGCTCAGGGCCGTCGGCCCTGAGTTGTTACGCTTCCCGCAGCCATTCCCGATTTAGCGTTTCCGTATCGCCAAGATAGTCGAGCAGCCAGCGCAGCGCCGGCGAACTGCTCTGTTCTGACCAGCTGACGCAACAGGGACTGTCCGGGAAAGGCGCCGGCAGCGTCAGCTCGACCAGCGCGCCGGATGCCAACAGCGGCGCGGCAAAATGCCCCGGCACCATACCCACGCACAGCCCCGCGCGCAAACAGTCAAATGCGCTTTCCCAGTCGGGCACCACCAGACGCCGCTGATTATCCAGAGTCCAGGTGGTACGACGCGGTAACGCGCGCGAGGTGTCTTCCAGCACCAGCGAAGGCCAGGGACGGATATCATCATCCTGCAATCCGCTCGTCACGCCCGCTAACGGATGCTCAGCGCTGACCACACAGCGCCAGTTCAGTACGCCCATATCGCGAAAGGCAAAGCGCCCGCCTACCGGTATCGCCTGCGTCGCGCCAATGGCAACGTCAACGCGGTTATCCGCCAGCGCGTCCCAGACGCCGTTAAAGACTTCAGGCGTAATCAACAATTCCATATCGGGAAAGTGGCGGTAAAAATCGAGAACCAGCTGGCGCGTACGCTGTGGTTTTACAATTCGATCGACGGCGATACTTAGCTGTCCGCGCCAGCCGTTGGCGACCTGCTGGCACTGGCGACGTGTGGCCAGCATTTTTTTGATAACAGCCCGCCCTTCGCGCACAAAAAGCTCGCCAGCCTCGGTCAGCACCACATCCCGGTGCCGCCGCTCAAATAGCGGAACCGCCAGCCATGTCTCCAGCTGGCGTACCGTATAACTGATGGCTGAAGGCACGCGGTGGAGTTCCTCCGCCGCCGCAGAGAAACTGCCGGTACGTGCAACGGCATCAACCACTTCAAGCGCATATTCAGACCACATTTCTTGCCTGCAAAAATTTTGATGTCAGTCGGCAAATTTTAGCGTTTCACATTAAGAAAAACATCCTTTACCCTCGCGCCGTCTGTCCAACTGCTAAACAAATGAGAAAGAGATGTCTGCTGCAAAAGGATTTATGTTGTACCTGGCGTTACTCAGTACGCTGGGCTTTCTGGCAACTGATATGTACCTGCCGGCGTTTACCGCTATGCAGGCGAGTTTTCACACCTCTGCGGGCGTTATCAGCGCCAGCCTGACCGTATTTTTGGGCGGCTTTGCCTGCGCACAACTGCTGTGGGGCCCGCTTTCCGATCGCTTTGGCCGTAAACCGGTGTTGTTGCTGGGCCTGACAATGTTTGCTGTCGGCTGCGCCGGTATGCTCTGGACTACCGAGGCCTGGCAGATGTTAACCCTGCGCTTTATTCAGGCGGTCGGCGTTTGCTCCGCCGCCGTCAGCTGGCAGGCGCTGGTCGTTGACCGCTACCGCGGCGCACAGGCGAACCGCATTTTTGCCACTATTATGCCGCTGGTAGCGCTGTCGCCCGCGCTGGCGCCGCTGCTGGGCGCCTGGCTGTTAAGTCACTTTTCCTGGCGCGCCATCTTTTTAGTGCTGTTTCTGATTACCCTGCCGTTGCTGTTGGCTACGGCGAGGCTGCAAAAAACGGCGGCACCGTCAGATACTCAGCGTTCGCGTACCGGTTTTTTCCGACTGCTGGCGTCGCGCGTCTACAGCGGCAACATAATGATTTATGCCGCCTGCTCCGCCAGTTTCTTTGCCTGGCTTACCGGCTCGCCTTTTATCCTGCATGATTTGGGACTCAGCCCTGCCGATATTGGCCTGAGCTATATTCCGCAAACCATCGCTTTTTTAATTGGCGGTTTTGGTTGCCGATCTGCGCTTCAGCGTCGTAAAGGGCAAACGCGGCTGCCAGCCCTGCTGATTTTTTACGCGGTAAGCGTTGCGGCGCTGTTTATCGTTGCGGTTAGCGGCAAGGTTACGCTGTGGGGACTGTTGATTCCATTCTGTGGCATGGCGTTGGCTAACGGCGCTATTTATCCCATCGTGGTCGCTAATGCGCTGCTGCCTTTTCCACAGGATACCGGCAAAGCCGCCGCGCTTCAGAACTGTCTCCAGCTGGGACTCTGCTTTTTTGCCAGCCTGGCGGTTTCCAGCTGGCTAAGCCATCCCCTTCTGACCACCAGCGCGGTGATGCTGTTTACGATTGTGCTGGTCGCGCTGGGTTATCTGTTACAGTACAGCGCGGCAGCAAAAACGGTAAACGGCTCCGCAAGTCCTGAGATCAGTCGGGATAAACATGATTAGCCAACTAATAATTAGTCATTGTATATTGACATGCGTGAGCATATACTCTTTTGCAGACAATCCCTTATAATAATTAGTGCGCTTTTCCCGGTCAGGCAGATCGCTTCTCATGTTCTGACGCTTAGCTGACCGGGCATTCACTCATTTCAATCCTCTGCTTAACGTCGTAATTCAGGCACACGGTTTTCCGTGCGTTTTCTCACAATCCTGTAGAAATTGACTATTCTGTTTCTCAGGTTCGTATCACACAGGTGATGGAGAAGCTATGAGTTCATCGTGCATAGAAGAAGTGAACCTGGAGGAAAACCATTGGTATCGTATCGTCCATGAAATGCTGGAAATGGCCGATATTGAAGTCAATGGCAATCGTCTCTGGGACATTCAGGTTAAAAATCCTG